>Ga0134125_10000011_pt1 | contig 334576 bp, 276 predicted proteins | sample KB31751_FD_96464 | JGI IMG/M metagenome (GOLD analysis project Ga0134125, IMG submission 96464) | Terrestrial soil microbial communities with excess Nitrogen fertilizer from Kellogg Biological Station, Michigan, USA - KB3-175-1 | ecosystem: Environmental > Terrestrial > Soil > Unclassified ...
GGAATGCCCTGTGCGCTTTTCCGGTGTTAACCTGAAGTTTCCACACACTTATGAGCAGTATTCATGTCACCCTGCCGGATGGCAGTGTCCAGGACGCTTCACAGGGAAGCTCTCCGCTGGATGTTGCCCGCAATATCAGCCCGCGTCTGGCTGAAGCCGCTGTCGTCGCGAAGGTGAACGATAATTTGTACGATCTGAAGCGTCCCCTGGAAGGCGACGCGAAGGTACAGATCCTGACCGCGAAGGACCCCGAAGCGCTCTACGTGTATCGCCATTCGACGGCGCACCTGTGCGCGGCGGCGGTGCTGGAGTTGTTTCCGGAGACCAAACTCGGGATTGGTCCCCCGGTTGAAAACGGCTTCTACTACGACTTCGATCGTCCCACGCACTTCACTCCCGAGGACCTCGAAAAAATCGAGAAGAAGATGTGGGAACTGCAGGCGAAGAACCTGACCTATGAGCGCCGGCTCATGGAGAAGCAAGCCGGAATCGAGAAGTACAAGCAGATGGATGAGCCGATGAAGGTTGAGCTCATTGAAGAGCGCGCGGACAGCGTCTTCTCCGAATACACGCTTGGCCCTGATTTCATCGACTTCTGCCGTGGGCCGCACCTGACCGATACGTCCAGGATCAAGGCATTCAAACTGCTTTCGATCGCCGGCGCGTATTGGAAGGGCGATGAAAAGAACAAACAACTGCAGCGCATCTACGGCACCGCCTGGTTCACCAAAAAAGAGCTCGACGAGTATCTGCATCGTCTCGAAGAGGCGAAGAAACGCGACCACCGCGTGCTCGGCCGCCAGCTTGGGCTCTTCCACATCGACGAAGAGGTAGGGGCTGGGCTTGTCCTTTGGAAGCCCAATGGCGCGATTGTCCGTCAGGAACTGCAGAATTTCATCGGCGAACACCTGCGACGGCAGGGCTACCATCAGGTATTTACGCCACACATCGGCAAGCTCGGCCTCTACAAGACCAGCGGACATTTTCCGTACTACGCCGACTCGCAGTTCCCTCCCCTTGTGGACCGCGAAGAGATCGCGCGCCTCGCCACGGAAGGCAAGAGCTGCGGCGAGTTGGCCAATCGTCTCGAGAAAGGCGACATCGAGGGCTTCATGCTGAAGCCGATGAACTGTCCGCACCATATACGCATTTATGCCAGCGAGCAGCACAGCTATCGCGATCTGCCGATCCGCCTCTCCGAGTTCGGCACCGTCTATCGCTTCGAGCAGTCGGGCGAACTCGGCGGCATGACTCGCGTGCGCGGCTTCACGCAGGACGACGCACATCTGTTCTGCACCGAAGAGCAGGTTCCGCAGGAAGTGGCGGGCTGCCTGGAGCTGGTCAAGATCATTTTCGGCGTGCTCGGCATGAACGAATATCGCGTGCGTGTCGGTCTGCGCGACCCGAACAGCGACAAATATGTGGGCGATCCCGAGCTTTGGGATCTGGCTGAGAGGGCCTGCAAGGAGGCAGCCGCCTCGCTTGGAGTGCCATTTACGGCAGAGGCTGGCGAAGCGGCGTTTTACGGTCCGAAGATCGACTTCGTCGTGAAGGACGTCATCGGCCGCGAATGGCAGCTCGGCACCGTACAGGTGGATTACCAGCTCCCACGCCGCTTCGATCTTTCCTATATCGGACCGGACAATAAACCGCACCGCCCGGTAATGGTTCACCGCGCACCGTTCGGCTCCATGGAGCGGTTCGTCGGTGTACTCATCGAGCATTTCGCGGGAGCTTTCCCCACTTGGCTTGCCCCGGTGCAGGCGGCGGTTCTGCCGATCACCGACAAGCAGAACGGATACGCGGCAGAAATCGCTGCGAAGCTGAAGGCTGCAAATGTGCGTGTGAATGTGGATGACCGCAGCGAAAAAGTCAACCTGAAGATTCGCGAAGCGCAGTTACAGAAAATTCCGTACATGCTCGTGATTGGCGGACGCGAGGCTGAGGCCGGCCAGGTAGCGGTGCGACATCGGAAACGCGGTGATCTTGGGCCAGTGGGTGTAGAGGATTTCGTCCGGACGATTACCGCCGAGATCGCCGCCAAAACGAACGATTAGCCGCCGTGGCCGGCGATCGGAAAACGTTGACAAGACCCCCTACTCGGCAATCCTGACCTTCGCAGCCAGGGTCTTTGGCGCGGTCAGCAAGTAGCTGCCGGTAACCACATCGCGGACCTCGTCCCAATCCACCTTTCCAACGTCGAGCCGCAGGCCGACCCAGCCGCGCGGCCCGATGTATGCCGGCAGGTAAAATCTCCCGGGATCGGCCGCCACCATCGTTTTGTGATCACCGGGCAACGTCTTCCCGCAGATCGACACAATGCCGTCGCCATGATGGCTGTTCAGGAAATATGCGAAGACTTTCTTGCGGACGCTAAAAGCCGCATGGTTGCCTTTGCGCTCGCACGCGGCATCCGGAAGAGCGAGGCAGATCTTCGTTACTCGCTCGAGCGAATTCTTAGCGGCCGGCATCCTCGCAAATGTACTCGAAGGGCTCGCCATTCACGATCCACGACGAGCCGCCGCCTGTGATGGAGAACTTGCCCGTCCACGGTTTCGTATAGGCGCCCGGGTCATCAATCGTGGCCTCATACGTGAGGCTCTGCAGAGTGGGCCGCGAGATGCGCTCGATCAGGTGCAACTGCGAAGTGCTCGGATACGAGCCGACTGGCCACTGGCGCTCGTTGAAGCCGACCGTATCGACAACCAGCGTGTCGCCCTCCCAATGACCTATCGAGTGCCCGAGGAAGGTCGGGCGCAGATTGGCGGGGTGCGAGCGGCCGTCCATGTAGATCACGCGCCAGGAGTGCGGGCCTGCGATGTTCAGGATGAAAATCTGTTTGAGCTCGGGCGCGTCGACGAACTCGAAGCCGGGCGAGTTAAAGAAAGAGGGCCCGGGCGCGGCTTTGCAGTCGACGAGCGGAGAATCGCGCGTGAAAGTCGCCTGGCGGTAATCGTATACAGCTTTGGCCCAAGGCTGGAAGGGAACCGGCCCCGTCGAGCGGAATCCGCCTGCGCCGGGTCGCGTTTCCCAATAACCTTTCGCGCCCGGGGCGGAGCCGAGGTACGGGTGGCCGTCTGGGTCGCGCGGGGCCGGGTCCGCTCGCTTCTGCTGGGCCAGCAGGGTCGCGGCCGCAATAAATATAAGGATCGTCTTCACCGCGTTGGAAGTTTCGTGCCGTTCTCGAGAAGCAGGAACGTCGTCGGCATCGCGCCAGCCCAACTGTTCTTCGGATCTTTCGCGAGCGCCGCGCCTTCAAGCGTGATCTTATCGCCGATCTTCACGCTGTCTTTCTTCCAGCCGCCGCGCACCAGCGCGTATGGCGGGCCGAGTTCGAAACGCACTTCCTTCGTAGCACCCGCATCGTCTTTCGTGGTGAAGAAGATGTACGCGTGCGGGTTGACCCAGTCGACTTTGGTAACGTAGCCGGTCAGGTTTGCAGTCTTGTTTGAGTCGTATTCGGCCTCAAAGGAGTGATGGGCGAGCGCAGGGATGGTGGCCAGGCCGAGGGCCACGATCATGACGCCGAAGCTGATTCTCATATAAACACCTTCCTAATATTGTGAGCTATCGGATGAACGTCGATTCCGCATTTTCCTCACAAAAGTATTCCTCAATGTCGCGATCCGCCATCCACTGGAGGGTCCAGCCACCAGTCCACGGGCGCGTGTAGGTCGCCGGATCATCCACAGTGACCTCGTATTTCAGCCGGCCCAACTCCGTGCGTGTGAAGCGTTCGGTCAGATGCAGATGCTCAGTATGTGGCAGGCCGCCGTTCGCGAACCAGAAGTGCTCGTTGAAGCCGATCGAGTCGACAACCAAAGTGTCCTTGTTTCCTCCGGGACCGTTTTCCCAATGGCCGACCGATGTGCCGTAATAGCCGCGCACCACCTCATCAGCCTGCCCCTGCGAACGCCCATCGGTGTAGATGACGCGCCAGTTGCGATCGCCGCCCCCAAGCAGAACGAGAATGCGTCCGAGTTCGCGCTGTTCGATAAATTGAAACCCATGCGCCGTCTGGAACTGACGAGGTCCCCCCGGCGGAAGGCACCGCACGAAAGGATCGTCTATCAACAAGCTGCGCTGGCGGTATTCGTAAACCGCCCGAGCCCACGGCTGAAAAGGCGCAACACGGTCGATGTCGGAGAGGTTCTTCAACAAGCCGTCGTCGTTCATCAGGATCGGCGTGGCGCTGTGTTCAATCAGGTTGTGGCCGCTGGCCGCCGTCCAATATCCTTTCTTGCCCGGAGCAGGGCCAAGGCGAACTTGCCCATCCGGCCAGCGAGGCGCCGGGCCGACGGGCACGAGATACTTCTGGTTGGGATTCGCGAACACCTTCGCATTTGTGCGCGCGAGCGTGACGGACCTGGCGAGAGCCTGACGCTTTTGCCCCCGCGCCGGAACGCCTTCCACATTGACCACGTCACCGATTTGGACGGAGCTGCGTTTCCAGCCCTCGCGCTCGAGGTCCAGAGGGTTGCCGACCTCGACCGCCCAGTTCGCGTCACGTGTATTGATGAAGATGAAGGCGTGAGGATTGGTCCAGTCGATGCGGGTGACCGGACCGGACAGTTTGATTTGATGCTCGTCATCGTACGTCGCCGAGTGATTGGTCTGGGCGGTGGCCAAGGCAAAAGACGCGACGGTCAGGGCAAATACGGCGAAAACGCGCATTAGTCCCTCGTCAAATGGAAATCGCCATTGGACGTGCCCTGTTTCCACGTGCCCCGGAGCGTCCGATGGTACGAACCGATGTCTTCGAGCTTGCCTTCGGCGGTGATGTGCTGCTGGCTCTTCGTATCGGCTTCGATGCGGATGGTCCAGTTTGCCACGTCGACGAACACTGACTTCAGCGGAATGGAGTCAGGGCCGGGGTTGATGATGCCCGTGACGTTCTTGCCGTCCCAGTTCATCACAATCGTGACCGGAGTTCGTTGGGTTGCCGACCCCCAATCGCCTGTCCACGTTCCGGTCAGCGGATGGCCCTGCTGCGCGAGCGCGGGCAGAATCAAAGCAGCAAGCAGAAAAAGTTTACGCATTATCGTTTGTCGTACTTGTGCTGGAAGAAATCGATCTGCCCCTGCGTAAGGCCGGGTCCGGCTTCGACCTTATCGCCGAGGACCATGCGGTTGTTCTTCTTGTCGTTGAAAGCCGGCCATGCGGGCAGCCCCTTCCCATTGGGATCGCCATTCGCCGCGAAATTTACCCAGTAGGACGAGATTGTGTCTGCAAGCTGATGATCGAGATCGGCCCACGGACGCGGGGGCAGCAGGTTCTCGAACACATACGCTGCTTCGGCGCCGTGGGTGGCCCCGGAAGCGCGTCCGCCGCGCGGCGACGCCCCGTCCATCGCAGGAGGCTCGTGCGTGAAATAGTAGAGATACGCCTTCGACTTACCGGTCTTCGTCTGCAGGTTTGCCCAGTTGCGCATCACCCATCCAAGTTCATCGCGAAATGCCGCGAATTGTGAGGCGCTGGCTTCTTCATCGTTGTTCGCGGGATAGATTTTCAGGAAAGCATCAGCCTGGTCGCCATAGCGGCGCCGCGCCTGCTGGATAAATTGCGCCGCGGTCGTGGGCTGCAGGAAGAATGTGCCTTCGTCTTTATTGGAGCCAAGCAGCACAGGGACATCGTTCTGCCTGCCTTCCGCGAAGACTTTGCCGACATCTTCGGGGATGAAGTAGCCGTCGACGATCGGTCCGCCGCCGCGTCCGGCTTTCAGGACTTCGGCGGCCGGTATCGCACGCAGGTCAGCGAGCGAAGATGCCTTGAGCGCCTCGGCCGTCTTCAGCCCGGCCTGCTCGGCTTCGGCAAGCGTTTGTGTGTGTCCGACCGAGAGTCCGAGCCACGCCCCGCTTTCCGCGATGGCGCGCTGGAAGAGGCCCCTGGTCCGCGGCGAGCCGACGAGATTGCCGATGCTTGAAGCTCCGGCGGAATCGCCGTCAACCGTGACACGCTTCGGATCGCCGCCAAAGCCCGCGATGTTTTTCTGCACCCATTCGAGGGCGGCGGTCTGGTCCATGAGGGCGTAGTTGCCGGAGGCGCGGCGATCGGATTCCTTCGTCAGTTCGGGATGCGTAAAGAAGCCAAGCGCGCCCAGGCGATAGTTGATCGTGACGACGACGGCGCCTTTTTTCGCGAGCGCTTCGCCATCGGTGGCGGGCGACGAGCCCGAGCCGCTGGTGTACCCGCCTGGATGGATCCAGAAAATGACGGGGCGCCTGTCGCTGGCGGATTTTGCGGCGGTCCAGACGTTGAGGTAAAGGCAGTCCTCACTCATCTTCGGCGGCGCGCCGCCGCCGCGCCCGTTCGCGGCCTGCATGCAAATGGGTCCGAATTCGTCGGCTTTACGCACACCTTCCCAATGAGCGACGGGCTGCGGGGCTTTCCACCGAAGGTTACCGGAGGGTGGCGCGGCGAACGGTATGCCCTTGAACACGCGAACCGCGGCGTCCTTGCCCGCGATGCCGGAAATCATCCCGGAATCGAGCTTGACCGGGGCGTCAATTGCGGCATAGACAGACGCAGCCGACACGAGCAGGATGGCGGGGATGCGAGCGGGCATATCGAGCTCCTGGCAGCTTATGATATCCCACCCTCGTGGCGCGTCACGCTTGCGGCGAAGTGAAATAGTTCAAGCTCACCGTTGCGAGCTCCGAATGCGGGAACGCCGTCTGGAAGCGCGGATCGGCGTGCAGTCCGGCTTCCCGCGCACAGGCCAGAAAGATCGGCAGCTCCAGCAGATATTGATCTGAGAATCCGTGCGTGGCGTCATAGGCCACCGCGGGCGTCTTCGCGCGATTCGCGGCGGCTACTTCGGGTGGCAGCGTGTGGAGCTCGAGAATCACGATCCCGAAACGCCCGACATAGGGCGCCCATCGGCGCAGATGCCGAACCATGTTCTCCTCGACTTCATCCGGCGAAATTTCGTCGCCGCGCCAGGCAAAAGCTCCGGTCGTGCGGACCGGGCGGCTGCCGCGCACATAGCCCGACGGCGGCAGCCACGGGCGGTTGTGATCGAGGAACGACCGCACATGCAGCAGATCGTGGATGTCGACGCCGAGTTCCTCCAGATTTCCCGCCAGCAGCGCGGGCCGGTTGATATCGCCTTCGACGACATGAACCTCGGGAATGCCGTCACGCTTGAAATTCTGTCTCGCCATACGGCGCGAGATTTTGTGGACGTCCGCCGCTGCAACGAGGAGCGGATACTCGTCAAGAACCTTGCCGCGCGCGGTGCGCTCCCTCACGACGTGATGGATGTGCTCGAGCAGGCCGCCGTCGCCGCACCCAACATCGCAGACACCAGCCGGCTGGAGTTCGATCGGGCGGTTGAAGATTTCCACGACGATCTCGTCGACCTTATCGAAGTAATGGGCATGGGCTCCTGCCCCGCCCCAGACATTCATGGCGCGATTGACAAGCGTCTCCACACCACTCTCATCGACACGCGGAATGCGCGGGTTTCCAAACAGCAGCGTGCTGACGACCGACATCATCGGGAGATAGGACACGGTAACGCCGTAGGCCGACGCGATGGTCGCGGCATAGCGGCCGGCGGGCGTGAGTGAAACGGTGGTTGCATCGCGGGCAGTCCAGCCGCAACCCGCGAGGAGGTCGAAGAGCGCAGACAGTCCGGACTGATTGCCGTCCATACTTTTGAGCTCGACCGGGCCGTCGAGCAAAGCCCGGAGGATGCCCTTCCGCGCGAGGGCCACCATCGTTGGGCCAACGATCATGCCATCCAAATGGCGGCGGAGCCCCTCATGCGCCGTTTGCATCCCCCAGCCGCCAAGCGCCTTTTCAACGAGCACCTGCAGCGAGGAAAGGAATGATCCTTGCGACTTTCCAAAGAGGAAATCTTCAAGGAAAATCGCCATCGGGATAAATGAGACTGCTTCCCGGTAGTGTTCCGGCGCAATAGCGAGGAGCTCTTTGCCCTCTGGTGTCAGCCGGTAGTCGGATTTGAGCCACCCGCCGCTGACAAGGAGGCGAAGCGCGATTTGCAAGTAGCCGCGGTTGCCGCGCGTCTTTTCCACAACGGTATCGAGGGTGACAGGCACAGACTCGCTGAAGAGCTTGAAAACTCCCCGGTCCCACAGCGCGCGCACCACTGGGGCAAGCGCGATCCCTCGCAGATGAGCGAATACAAGTGCGCGGACATCGGCGTTGACGCTCACAGGCGCCCTTCAAACAAATCGCGGCCTTCGACCAGTGCGCGCATTTTGCGGTCGACGACGCTCCGCTGGAGCATCCAGAATCCACAGTCGGGATGGATATAGCGCAGGCGTTTGGCGCCGAGCGTGTGCACGATCTTCTCGATCCGGGAGGCGATAAGCTCGGGGCTTTCGACCTCGTTGTCTTTGACATCGATGACACCGATGCCAAGCCCGATCTTCGGATCGAGCTCTCGCAGCACTTCCAGCTCGTCGTAGTCGCGGCGCGCGAATTCGAGCACCAGGTGATCGGCGCGCAACGAATTGAGGAACGGGACCAGATCGCGCCAGAAGCCGCGCAGCATTGATTGCCCGCCATAGTTCCCGAAGCAGATGTGGACGGCGCTTTCATTCAGCACGCCGCTCAACACGTGGTTGATCGCTTCGGACGCCCACGCGGAATCTTCCGGAAATCCGACGATCGAAGCTTCGTCGAGCTGCACCGTATGAGCTTCGAGGAGCTCGAGTTGCCGGCGCAGGACCTCCGCGATATCCATCGCCAGGTCCGCCGGGTCTTTGTAAAAGCAGTTCGTCAGCAGACGCGCCAGCATGTGGGGACCGGTGCAGGTGAATTTGAGCGGAGACTTCGTCAGGCCGCTGACGAATTCGTAGTCCTGCAGGAGATTGAGCGCGCCTTCGCCGACTTTGTCGACAACAACGCCGGGGGTGAGCAGCCGATAGCCTGCGGCGCGATCCATGCGGAAGCGGTCGAAGTCCGCGGGCGCGAAGCTGTTACGGATGCCGCTCATGCGCGAGACAAAATAGTCGACCATGCCGTTCGCTTCGGGGTTGCTGGGGTCAAAGCGAGTGAGCTCACCGTCGGTGACCAGATCGAGTCCGGCGAGTTCCTGCGTTTTGAGGACCGTCATGATGGCATCGCGCAGGACGGGGCGGGAAGGGTTCGCCATCATCCAGGGAAGCACGGGGTAACTGCCGACGACCGTCGTCCTGATGCGTCCGTTCATGGTGTGAGTGGAAGCTGCGAGGTTATCACGCGGTCACCAAAGCCTGTAGGGCGGACGATCGTTTTCCGTCGTCTGCCCTGGCTTTGGCTTTGGACAGTCAAGCCACCGTCTGCCTTCGCTTCCAATCAGACAGGCCACAAGAGACGATGGCCTGCCCTACAGTGGAACTTATGGCGACAGGGAAGACGATGAGGGCGCTGGTCAAGAGCAAAGCCGAGCCGGGGTTGTGGATGGAAGGCGTTCCCGTACCCTCGATCGGGATCAATGACGTGCTGATTCGCGTGAAAAAGGCATCCATTTGCGGGACCGACGTGCACATCCTCAAATGGGACGACTGGGCGAAGAAGACGATCCCTGTCCCGATGGTAATCGGACATGAGTTCATGGGGGAGATCGTCGAAGTCGGCTCCAATGTCGTCGATTTCTTCCCCGGACAGATGGTCAGCGGCGAAGGGCACGTGGTTTGCGGACGCTGCCGGAACTGTCTCGCGGGCCGCCGTCATCTCTGTGCCAACACAAGCGGAGTGGGAGTGAATCGTCCGGGCGCGTTCGCGGAGTACATCGCGCTGCCTATGCAGAACGTGTGGGTGCACAAGCACGCAATCGACCCCGAGATCGCCGGGATCTTCGATCCATTCGGAAATGCGGTGCATACCGCTCTCGCGTTTCCCGTGCTTAGGGAGGACGTTTTGATCACCGGCGCCGGCCCGATCGGGATCATGGCCGCGGCGGTGGCGCGGCACGCGGGCGCGCGGCACGTGGTGATTACCGACCTGAATCCTTATCGGCTTGACCTGGCCCGCAAGGTCCACGTAACGCTGGCGCTCGATCCGCGCGAGAGAAAGTTGAAAGATGTTCAGAAAGAACTCGGCATGACCGAAGGCTTCGACGTCGGGCTGGAAATGTCCGGCAACGGGACGGCCCTCCGCGACATGCTGGCGAATATGGCGCACGGCGGCAGGATCGCGATGCTCGGGATTCCGCCGAATGAGATCGCAATAGACTGGAACACCGTTATTTTCAACATGCTGACCATCCAGGGAATTTACGGTCGTGAGATGTACGAGACCTGGTACAAGATGACGGTGATGCTGGAATCGGGCCTGGATATCAGGCCCGTGATTACGCACCGGTTCGCGTTCGAGGATTTCTCAGAAGCGTTCGAACTGATGCAGTCCGGCAACGCCGGAAAGATCATCCTCAATCTGGAGTAGCTGCTTACTTCGGCGCGGATTGCTGCTGCTGTTGCTGCTGCGTAGCGGTCTCGCCTAATAGCGGATCGTTCGCGCTCGCGGGCTCGGGTCCACTATGTACATGGATGCGCTGGCTCTGGTCGGAGTAATACGTATGAGACCCGCCGGTACCGAACGCTACAGGGTTCACTTGCAGCACATACCCGGTCTGCGTCTGTTGCAGGATGAATTTGAAGCCGCCTTTTTCTCCGCCGGCAAGATCGCGATCGATCAGGTCCGCGCCATTGGCCCCTTCTGTACCGCTCGCGGGCGGGCCAAGCTGCGTCAGCGCGGTCGCATACTGTCCGTATTGCGAGTAATACTGTGTTTCCGCCGTATGGATCGTGTTGATGGCTTTGGTGGCGGCCATTTCCTGCGCGAATTTGCGCGCGTTGGTCAGTTTCGGCAGCGCCACGGCCAGAATGATCAGGATGATCGCAATGACGATCAGCAGCTCGATCAGCGAGAAGCCGGCGTTACGCTGACGGCGGCCGTATTTTCGGACAAGGAACATGCTCTCTCCTAGTCTATGACGTGCGGGAAGCCTCAACCGTTCAGACGGCATCGGCGGCGCGGCGGGCCTTGTCAATCAGAAGCATCTTACGCAGAAACTTCGGCAACGCACTGAGCCGGAGCGCGTTAGCGCCATCCGACAGGGCCTTTTCCGGCTCGTCGTGGACCTCAACAAAAATGCCGGAGATGCCGGTCGCGACCGCGGCCGCCGCAAGAGGCTCGATGAACTGCGGCTGTCCGCCGGAGACGCCCCCCGAGCTGCTCGGCAGCTGAACGCTGTGTGTGGCATCGAAAACAACCGGCCAGCCGGCATCGGCCATAATGCGAAGTCCGCGCATGTCGACGACGAGGTTGTTGTAGCCGAAGGAGGACCCGCGCTCGGTCAGGACGACCTGGCGGTTGCCCGTGGAGGCGACCTTGTCCGCGGCATGGTGGATGTCCTGCGGGCTGACGAACTGGCCTTTTTTGACGTTGATAATGCGCCCGGTGCGCCCGGCTTCGAGCACGAGATCGGTTTGGCGGCACAGGAAGGCCGGGATCTGCAGGATGTCGGCGGCTTCCGCGGCCGGCGCCGCCTGCGCCGGTTCATGGATGTCGGTGAGGACGGAAAAACCGCGGTCACGGAGGCGGGCGAGGATTTGCAGGCCTTCGATGGGACCGGGGCCACGGAATCCTTTCATACTGGTACGGTTGGCCTTGTCGAAAGAGGCCTTGAAAACGTAAGGGAAACCAGCGCCGGCGGCGATCGCGGAGATGGCGTCAGCCATCCGGTTGACGTGTTCCTCGCTCTCGATCACGCATGGACCCGCAATCAGCACAAGCCGGTTCGGATCGGTGAAGTCGGCGAAGCGAATGCTCATGCTGTAGTGCAGGTTGTTAACCTACTGCCAATTGTTAATTGGCCTGGCCGGCAGTCGTTGATGGTGGAGGCCGATTGGCAATCGGCCGCAGGATGCCATCCTGCACTACAGACTGTGGGTTTCATTCGGCTGTGTACGGCGGTTCCGGCAGCAGCGGGGCTTCCTGCGCCGCAATGCGATGCGCACGGAAGCGGCACGACGCCGCGACGAACGCGCTGAAAAGCGGGTGCGGTTCGAGAGGTTTCGACTTGAACTCGGGGTGAAACTGGCAGCCGAGATACCAGGGGTGGTCCTCGATCTCGCAGATCTCGACATACGTCCTGTCCGGCGTTTCACCAGTAAGCCGGAGTCCCTTTGAGGTCAGAATCTCCTCATACTCCCGATTGAACTCGAAACGGTGGCGATGGCGCTCACTGATAGTCGTCGATCCGTATGCCTTGTGGGCGAAGCTGCCCTCCTTCAGCACGCAGGGCCACGCGCCAAGCCGCATGGTTCCGCCGAGTTCGTCGATGCCCTTTAGTTCGCGAAGCTTGTAGATCACGCGCTGCGGCCCGCCGGGGTTGAATTCGCTGGAGTTCGCCTCGGTGAGTCCGCAGACGTTACGGGCGTATTCGATCACCATGGTCTGCATGCCGAGGCAGATGCCGAAATAGGGAACCTTCTTCGTGCGCGCGTATTCGATCGCATTGATCATGCCCTCGATGCCGCGCTTGCCGAAGCCGCCGGGAACAAGAATGCCATCGAAACTTTCGAGCTCACGCTCCAAGCGCCCCTTTTCGAAGCTCTCGGCCTCGATCCAGTGGATGTTGACCTTGACGTTGTGCGCGATGCCGCCGTGCAGCAGGGCTTCCTTCAGGCTTTTGTAAGAGTCCTCGTACTCTACGTACTTGCCGACGAGCGCGATATCGACCTGGTCTTTCGGATTCTGCATCCGGTGGAGCATCGCCATCCAGCGATCGAGATCGCGCGGACGTGAAGGATCCAAATGCAGATGCCGGAGGATGATCTCGTCCACTTTCTCTTCGGCAAAAGCGACCGGCACTTCATAGACGGAGCCGACGTCGCGCGCTGTAATCACCGCCTCGACATCAACATCGCAGAAGAGCGCGATCTTGTCCTTCATCTCGGGCGGCAGAAAACGCTCGGCGCGGCAAAGCAGAATGTCGGGCTGGATACCGAGCGCGCGCAATTCCTTCACGCTGTGCTGTGTGGGCTTGGTCTTGAGCTCCTGCGCGGCGTTGATCCACGGGACCAGCGTGACGTGGACGAAAAGCGCATTTTCGCGCCCGACCTCGTGGCGCACCTGCCGAATGGCCTCGAGAAACGGCAGGGATTCGATATCGCCGACCGTGCCACCGATCTCGCAGATAACGACGTCCACCTCGCCCGAGAGCTTCTTGACCGCGGCCTTGATCTCATTGGTGACATGCGGGATCACCTGTACCGTTTTGCCGAGATAATCTCCCCGCCGCTCGCGCTGGATGATCTGTTCGTAGATGCGGCCACTGGTTAGATTATTGTCGCGGGTCAGGGGAGAGTGGGTGAAGCGCTCATAATGGCCGAGATCGAGGTCCGTTTCGGCGCCGTCGTCGGTGACGAAAACTTCCCCGTGCTGGAACGGGCTCATCGTCCCGGGATCCACGTTGAGATAGGGGTCGAACTTCTGCAAAGAGACGGTGAGGCCACGGCTTTCCAGCAGACAGCCAATCGACGCCGCCGCGATTCCTTTTCCCAATGAAGAAACGACGCCGCCGGTGACGAAAATAAACTTAGCCATTTTTGGATGAAAGCACTGCCGTCCGCCCTGCCTTGATCAACCTCTGGACCCGCTCCAGATCAGCCGGCGTGTCCACTCCAAAAGATTCGTAGTCGGTCTCGACCACGCGAATTCCAAAACCGTTTTCGAGCGCTCGCAATTGTTCGAGCCGCTCGGCTTTCTCCAGCGGGCCAGGCATCAAATCCGAATAGCGTAACAGGAAATCGCGCTGGTAAACATAAAGACCGATGTGTTTGTACAGCAGGACCGGCTCGCCATCCCGCGCGTGGGGGATTGTGGACCGCGAGAAATAGATAGCGTTCTCAAACCGGTCCGTGACCACTTTGACGACGTTGGGATCGTCGATCTCTCCGGGATCTTCAATGCGCTTCTTGAGCGTCCCCATGGGAATAGCCGGTTCTTCCAGCAGAGGAAGCACCGCTGCATCGATCGCACCCGGATCGATCAGTGGCTCGTCGCCCTGAATGTTCACGACCAGTTCGTAATCCGCGAGAGCGGAGGCAACTTCGGCAACGCGGTCGGTGCCGGAAACGTGATCCTCGCGGGTCATCATGACGCGCGCGCCGAAAGAGCGAGCGGTCTCGGCGATGCGCAGGTCATCGGTGGCGACGATGACGCTTCCGAGATAGCGCGTCATCGAAACGCGCTCGTAGACGCACTCCAGCACCGTGCGGGAGTCGACTTTGGCGAGGGCTTTGCCAGGAAAACGAGACGAGGCGAACCGGGCAGGAATCACGCCCAGGATTTTCCGGTGCACACGCGATCTTACCACGCCCGGCCGAATTGCCCTCCGCGGTTCAAAAGCGTTCGGGCGTCTCAAAAATGTTCCCAACGTGCCCGGCCGGGAATCATAGACAAAAGTGATTCGGCTGCGCGGGCGCGAAGGAAGTAAGGTATGTTCTGCCAGCGAAAACGCGATGTTCCAGGCAGCGCGCGAGGCTGGGATTCGAGTGCCGAAACGCGCTTCCCAGCCGGCATGCTTATGCTAGACTCCAACCAGAAAGGGAAGCACCCGATGCGATCCCGACACGCTCCGATTTTTGCGCTCGCCGCCACGAGCCTTTTGATTGCTCTCTGCTCCGCCGTGGTTTATGGGGAAGACCCGGCGGAAATAACGCCTCGCGCGAAACCGTCCGAAGCGCAGGCGCCTCTGCCGCGCGCGAATATCCGGATCGATACAAATGTCGTGCTGATCCCGGTCACGGTTACTGACCCGCTAAACCGGTTCGTCACGGGCCTCGATCAGGATTCATTCAAAATTTACGAAGACCGCGCCGAGCAGAAACTGGTTTCGTTCGGCAGTGAAGACGCCCCACTTTCAATCGGCATCGTGTTCGATACCAGCGGCAGTATGGGTCCAAAACTGGAAAAATCGCGACAGGCTGTGAGTGAGTTCTTCAAGACCGCGAACCCGGAGGACGAGGCCTTCCTCGTGGAGTTCAGTGATCGGCCAGAGCTTGTCACGCCCATTACGCACAATCTGGAGGAAATCCAGAACCGGCTGACCTTCACGCAATCGAAGGGACGCACCGCCCTGCTGGACGGCGTCTATCTCGCTCTTCATACGATGAAGAAGGCGCACAATCCCCGTAAAGCGCTGGTGGTGATCTCAGACGGTGGTGATAACAGCAGCCGGTACACGGAAACGGAAATCAAGAACCTGGTGAAGGAAGCGGACGTCCAGATCTATGCGATCGGGATTTACGAGATGGTCCAGAACCGCGGGCGTACGCCCGAGGAACTCGCCGGGCCTGGGCTGCTGACGGATCTTTCCGAGCCCACCGGGGGCAGGCATTTTGTGGTGGAAAATTTGAATGAGCTGCCAGATGTGGCGGCCAAGATCGGAATCGAGCTTCGTAATCAATATGTTCTCGGCTATAGCCCGACTAACCAGGTTCGCGACGGCAAGTATCGAAAGGTCAATGTCAAACTGGTACAGCCGAGGGGATTGCCTCCCCTGCACGCATTCTGGAGAACCGGCTATTATGCGCCGACGCAATAATGATCTAAAATTTTTCCTCTTCCCGGCGATCGCCGCAGCGCTACTCGCCCCAGTTGTTTTATCCGCACAGCAAACCAAATCCTCGGCACCCGACGACGGAGACGCGGTTTTTTCTTCCGATACCCGCCTCGTTCCGCTCAATGTCACAGTTACGGACAAGAGCGGGCATCTGGTCACGAATCTGCCGAAAACGGCATTTCAAGTATTTGAGAACGGCGTTCAGCAGCAGATCAAGCTGTTCAAGCGCGAGGATGTTCCGGTTTCGCTTGGATTGATCATCGATAACAGCGGCAGCATGCGCGAAAAGCGCGCCGGTGTGGAATCGGCGGCGCTGGCGCTGGTCAAGGATTCCAACGCGCAGGACGAGGTCTTTGTTGTCAATTTCAACGACGAAATCTACATCGATCAGGACTTCACCAGCGATATTTCGCTGATGGAGAAGGGCCTCACGAAAATCGATTCGCGCGGCGGAACAGCCATGCGGGACGCCCTTTGGCGCTCTGTCGAGCATCTGAAGGAAGGCGCGAAGCGCGACAAGAAAGTCATCCTCGTGGTGACCGATGGGAACGACAACGCCAGCATCACGACCCTCGAATCTCTCACTCGGCTTGCCCAGCAGGATGATGTCCTGATCTACGCGATCGGACTGCTGACCGACGAGGAAAAGCGTGAGGCGAAGAAGGCGCGCCGCGCCCTTGAGCTCCTCACGGAGAGCACGGGTGGTCAGGTCTTCTACCCAAAGGACGTCTCGGAGGTGGAACGTATCGCACACCAGGTTGCTCACGATCTGCGCAATCAGTTCACGATCGGCTACACGCCGGTGAATGCGGCGCTGGACGGAACGTACCGGCAGATCAAGGTGACGGTAAAGGGTCCCGGCAACCCGGTTGCGCGCACGAGAAGCGGCTATTACGCGACGAAGGACAGTCAGAAGTCTGCTCACAAATGACCACGAGATCGTAAGTGTCCCGCCGCGCCCCACCGCTGGAGGCAACACCGTGTTCGCAGTTGCATGGAACCTGCTGAAGGGATACAGGCTGACGCCCTGGCGAAGTCCTTACCTGCGCTGGCGGATCGAAACGTGGTCAGGGATCAAAGCCGATGCGATCACACCGCGCGTGTTCTGGGAGTTCTCCTGGAAACACCGGGCCGACCTGTTGCGCTATCTGCGTTGGGCAGCCGGGAACTCACGCGGGGCTTGACGGTTTGGTTTCAGTAGACGCTGCCGGTTTGGAGTCGGCAGCGGGCGTGCTCGATTCTGCCTTCGTATCGGATTTGGCGGACGACGATTCACTCTTTTCGGATTTCGCGTCGCCCTTCGAATCCTCCGATTTAGCCGGTTTGGATCCGCCCTTGCCGTAGTCGGTCGCGTACCACCCGGAGCCTTTCAGATGAAATGCCGGCGCGGAAAGCAAGCGCTCGACCGGTCCGCCACACGCCTCATGCACTTTCAATGGTTCGTCGGAAAATTTCTGGATGACTTCGAAGGTCTTGCCACACGAATGGCATTTGTACTCGTAAAGGGGCATGCCTCTGTCTTTAGTTTAACAATCGCTTGAGCGACACAATCGCTAGAGCGACACCATTGCTTGAGCGACATCATTGCTTGAGACACAAACGCCCGCAGCCGAGGCGGCCGCGGGCGCGTTCGATCCCAAAACGATCGATTCTATTTCTTCTTCGTAGTCGCGGGGCGCCGGCGAGTGGCCGGGGCCGCGGCGAACGCCGTCGCCGGAAGACCTTCGACGTCCTCTTTGTCGGCCGTCAGCGTGAGCATGTAAGGATCCTTCACGAACGCCTTAACGACGCCTTTGAATTTGACCTCCGTGCCGGGCTCGATCGTTCCCTTAAGCGCATTTTCGAACTCAAGCGTCACGTCACCGACAGGGTTATCGACATTCATGAGTAATTCCTTCGGAGACGGCTGGGAGATGACCTTTCCCGAGAACATGGTGAAGTCCGTGTTGCCGGCCGGGGGAATCCCCGCGTCTTTGATCGTCATGAAGTACATATCGCCGTCGGGCGCGGTGAGCGCTGTCTTGATCTGCCGCCACAGCGCGATATCCGGATGCGCCTTGGCAAACGCTTCGGCATCGCCTTCCTGCTTCTTGGCGATCTCGGTCACGCTCTCGATGTGAAAGTCCGGCGGCGGCGCCGGGCTGGCGGCCGAAGCCTTCATCAGGTCGTCGAGACCTTTGTCATCGCCGTGGTAGCCCTCATAAGCTTTCTTGAGATATGTCTGAGCGGCAGTCTTGCCCGCGGGAGCCAGGGCCTGCGGCCCGGTGATCTGCACCGCCTTGGCAATATAGAACAAACCTTCCGAGTAGCGGGCGAGGTTCCGTTCACGCAAAATCAGAACGCCGAGTTGATAAGTAGCGGAGGCATCGCCGGGCGCGACCTCCATCTCCTTTTTGAACTCCTTCTCGGCCGTCGCGTCGCCCTCGGGGGTCTTCTTGTTCATGGCGATCGTGGCCAGGATGGTATGCGCCTGCATTTCCATCGTCTGCTTCGCCTGTTTCCACTGATCGTCCGTCACATTCGCCGGCTTGTTTTCCGGCGCGAGATATTTGTTCAGATTGTCTTCGATATCCTGGGCCGCCTTGACGGCCGCATCCTGCGCGGCCGGTGTTGCGTTCGGCTGCACGCCTTTGGCGGCGATCTGCCCTTCCGCCGACGCGATGCGCATCGAGCGTTGCCCTTTGAAATCGGAGTCGGGATATTTCTGCTCCCACTGGTGCAGAAGATCGAGCTGCTTCTGAGGATCGGTTTCCTTCGTCAGCGCCACAGTGAGATCGTACTCACCCTGGTCCTTCACGGCAGGAGCCTTCGCCGCGGGAGCCTGCGCAAATGCAGCCGTCGCGAGGCTCAAGGCCATCACACCCGACGCCACTACTCCGCTCAATGTTTTCGACAAACCATGAAACACGTTACTTGCCTCCCGACTGTTGATTGCCGCCGCGTAAAGATTCTTTACAAAGTGGACAAAGCGGAGTATACCGAACCTCCGCCCCTCCGGCAAATCCAGCACCCGCTGAAGTGTTGGACGCTCCCCACCAGCGCCAAGTTCCCAACACTCCAGTGTTCGCCAGACACATGCCGGCAGAAAATAGAGCGTAATGGAATCCGCACGCTTTCGCAACCCTCTCCTGTTATTCTCAACAGGTTTGGCGGTGTTCGATCCCACGCCGCGGCGCGCCGGATTGTTACAATCGCCGCAGCGCTTTGCGAACCTTCGATCTGGCCGTCATCGTTGCGTATCTCGCCGGAGTGACGTGGTTCGGCGCGCGCTTCCGCGATAAACAACGCTCTCTTAAAGACTACTTCCTCGGCGGCCAGACAGCCCCCTGGTGGGCAATCGCGCTTTCGATTGTTTCAGCGGAGACAAGCACGCTGACCATCATCGGGACGCCGCCGCTTGCGTACGGAGGCAGCTTCGTCTTCCTGCAGGTGGTCCTCGGTTATCTCGCGGCACGTGTGGTGATTTCGGCAATCTTTCTGCCGCAGTATTTCAAAGGACAGATGTATACGGCTTACACGCTGATGGAGCGCCGCTTCGGATCGCGCGCCCGCAAGACCACGGCGGCAATCTTCCTCGTGACGCGCTCGCTCGCCGAAGGCGTGCGGGTGTTCGCGATCTCGATTGTGATCTCGATCATTCTCGGAACCAGCGGCCCCGCGTCCATTCTGGTAATCATCGCCGTCACCCTGTTCTACACCTTCGAAGGCGGCATGACGGCGGTGATCTGGACGGACGTCATACAAATGGCGATGTATGTCTTTGGCGCAGTCGTCAGCTTTTTTGTGTTGCTCGGAAAGATCCCCGGCGGAATGAGCCATGCAATCGCCATTGCGGCGCCAGCCGGCAAGCTGCAAATGTTCGACTTCCACTGGTCGTGGACCGCCCCATATACGTTCTGGGCGGGAGTGATCGGCGGCTGCTTTCTGACCAGCGCCAGCCATGGAACCGACCAGCTCGTTGTACAACGCTTGCTGAGTGCGCGCTCCGAAGGCCAGAGCCGCCTGGCCCTGCTTTCGAGCTGGATCGTGATCTTCATCCAGTTCAGCCTGTTTCTGACTATCGGTATGCTGCTGTGGGTCTGGCGTAACGGCCAGACATTCGCGAAGGACGATCTCGACCGGCTGTATCCGTCGTTCATCTGGGATTCGCTGCCCACCGGAATCGCCGGACTCGCAATGGCGGCAATCATTGCGGCAGCGATGGCCAATCTTTCCGCCGCTTTGAATTCACTTGCTTCCACGACGGTGGTCGACTTCTATCAGCCGTTGACGCATGGGAGCCATCCGCCGCGGCACTACCTCAAAGTTTCGCGAATCTCGACCATCTTCTGGGCGGGAGTGCTGGCGGCGATCGGGGTTGTCGCCAGCCACTGGGGATCGGTGCTGGAATCGGGGTTATCGATCGCCTCGGTCACACTGGGAATTCTGCTGGGAGTTTTTCTGCTGGGCGTGCTGACCCGGCGGCCGGGTGAGAAGGCCGCCATCGCCGGGATCATCGCCGGCGCCGGCGCAATGCTTTTCGTGAAATTCGGGACCACAATCCCTTTTACCTGGTGGGTCCTGATCGGCGCCGCAGTCACGTTTGGGACCGGCTGGGCGGCATCGTTCATCTGGAAGGACGCACGGCCTTGACTGAACTGAAGCGCGCTCTCGGCATCTGGACCGCGGTCGCGATCGTCGTCGGCACCGTAATCGGCAGCGGAATCTTCCGAGTGCCTCAATCGATGATTTTGGCGGTGGGCACGGTCCCGCTGGTTTTCCTGGCATGGATCGTGGGAGGGGCCCTGTCCCTTGCAGGTGCGTTGACCTATGCGGAGCTTGCGGCCGCCATGCCCGGCGCGGGCGGCGAGTACGTCTACCTAAGCGAGGCGTACGGACCTGTCTGGGGATTCGTATACAGCTGGACGCAGATGTGGGTGGGGAAAAGCGGATCCATTGCCACACTGGCCACGGCGTTCTTCGAATATACGGCTTATTTCGTACCGCAATTCGAGAGAATCTGGTTCACCGTTGGCCCGTTCCCGATCAAGTACGGGCAGATTTTCGCGCTCGTGCTGATCCTCACGCTCGGGGGAATCAATTATACGGGCGTACGCGCCGGCGGTGACGTGCAGGTAGCAGTGACCGCGGTAAAGGTGGCGCTGATCGCCTTTGTCATTTTGGCGGGATTGGTTTACGGACAGCCCCCGCAATCAGCCTTGGCGCCGGCCGCCCCAGCCCCGCCCCAATCCCTCTTCGCCGGCTTCATAGCGGCGCTGGTAGCCGCCTTATGGGCATACGACGGCTGGAACAACGTCGGAATGGTGGCATCGGAGGTCCGGAATCCGCAGAGAAATCTGCCGATCGCGCTGATCGGCGGCACGGCAGGTGTTATCGCCATTTATATGCTGGCCAATTGGGCATACTTCCGCATATTGACACCCGCCGAAGTGGGCGCGCATAAGCTCGTGGCCGCGGAAATGATGCAGCGGATCGCCGGGCACGCGGGCGCATCCGCCGTTTCCCTCGCGGCCATGATCTCTATCTTTGCCGCGCTCAACGGGTCAATACTCACAGGAGCGCGGGTGCCCTACGCGGCCGCGCGAGACGGTTTATTTTTCGCTTCGGCGGCCCGGGTGCATCCGGCGTTTCACACGCCCGGAGTATCGATCCTGATGCTCAGCGCGTGGTCGTCGGTGCTCGTTTTATCGGGAAAATACGACGAACTTTTCGATTTTGTTATTTTTGGGAGCTGGATCCTCTACGCTATGGCCACCGCATCCGTTTTCGTGCTGCGGCGCAAACGTCCGGATTTACCTCGTCCGTATCGGACGCTCGGCTATCCGGTGGTCCCGCTGTTGTTTCTTGCCGGCGCCACAGTACTCGAGATTAGTACGCTCTGGACAAAGCCTCGCCAGTCAATCGCCGGAATTGCCTTGATTTTATTAGGGCTACCGTTTTATTTTTATTGGCGCGGGCGCCGTGGCCAGTGTTCCGAAAATGCCAGTTCCGGTACGGAATGATCTGCTTTCGTTCTGAAATTGGAACATAGCGCTTGCTTTGCGCATGCTTGTCGAGTAAAAATCTTAGCTGAAGCTTTGGCGATTTGCTCTGAATGTTCCAGATATGGAACGAGGCCGTAACGACAGAGTCAATCCCGGAACAAGAAAACAGGAGCGATATGGACGTTTCGAAAATTCTGGAAGAATTACGCCAGGAACGAGAGCAGTTGGAGGAAGCAATTTTGAGCCTGGAGCGATTGGCCCGAGGTCGCGGGCGCCGGCGTGGACGGCCTCCAGCCTGGATGGCGGAAGCCAAGAAACGCGGCCGCCCGGTCGGCAGCAAGAACAAGGCGAAAACCGTCGGACAGACAAAGACGGCCTCTGCCGCCGCATAACCCAACCCACAGCTTCTTTGACGCGGTGACTGCCACGGCGGTAACTGCCGCGCGGGCGTCACTGCGGGTTGCGCCGTTTGGCGCTCACTGATATATAAGGTATTTCTGGCGTAAGATCAGAAACTCCTGAAGTCCGGCGTGGGCCGCTGGGAAGGCATCGCCCTTCCCGGCCAGCGCCGACATCACCCCACTGTTTCCGATCAGGTCTTTATTTACTTCCAAAACAATCTTCTTCGGATAGAGCCGTTCGAGCGTGGAGGCGATCGACAATCCCAGCCGTGTCGCTGAGAACAAATCGCGGTTGGTCAGAAAAATCCGAACTCCCTCAATCGTCTTCCCGCTGAAATTGGACGCCGAGGGGGTAAATTGCACCGGATAAAAGCGCACGCCAGGGATATTCAATACGTTCAAATGAGTTGCGAGATCGCGCCCTTGAATCCACGCGGCTCCAATCTGCTCGAAAGGAGCCTCGGTACCGCGCCCCACCGAATAATTCGTGGAATGCTCGATCATGCCGATAGCCGGGTAGAGAATCGCCTCCTCCAGGTTGCGGATATTCGGTGACGGATCCACCCATGGCAGCCCCGTCGCGTCGAACCACTCGTCACGGCGCCAGCCCGTCATTTCGATAACGTGAAGGTCGGCTCGCGGGGCGGCTTTATTGACAGGGTGTTCGTTCATCAGTCGCGCGAGTTCGCCCAGCGTCATGCCATGACGCAGGGGCAAAACATAAGCCCCGGTGAACGACACCTTGTCGGGGTCGAGCATGGGGCCTTCTACGTGGGCGCCCGTAATCGGGTTCGGACGGTCCAGAACGTAAAACGGTAGTTTCGCCTTCGCCGCCTCTTCCATCGCATAGAGCAGGGTCGATTCGTATGTATAGAAGCGAACGCCGACGTCCTGAATATCGAAGACGAGGGCATCGAGCCCACGCAACATTTCCGTAGTCGGCCGGCGGGTTTTCCCGTATAAGCTCCAGACTTTGATGCCGGTCCGGGTGTCAACAGTGTCGGCGAGGTTTTCGCGATCTTCGGCGCCGAACAGTCCGTGCTCCGGAGCGAAAAGAGCTGCGACGTTGATACCGGCGTCTTTCATGACATCCACATTGCGGCGACGTTCGGCGTCAATCCCCGTCTGGTTCGTAATCAGTCCGATCTTTTTCCCACGGAAAATTTTGAACCCATCCTGCTCGAGAACGTCGAGCCCGGTCTTCGTGAGTTGTGGAATGGCGACGGGCGCGCGGTCGTCATAGCCAATGGATGCGGCTGCGATGGTGGCGACGCTCCGGCGCAGCGGCGTGATCGCTTTGCGTTGCGTCGGGTGAACGGAATTGGCCATGAGGATGACGTAGGTCCGCGATGCCGGATCGATCCACATGGATGTGCCGGTGAAGCCGGTGTGGCCGAACGATCCGACCGGGAAAAGATCGCCCCGCGGTCCGGAGTAAGGGGAGTCGATATCCCAACCGAGGCCACGGACAGCCTTCTGATTCGACGGGCTCGCCGGCGACGTGAACTTCGCGATCGTTGCGGGGCTGAATATACCGTCGCCGCCATCGAGAATCATCTGGCAGAATTTCGCGAGGTCATCCGCGGTCGAGAAGACGCCGGCGTGCCCGGCGACCCCGCCCATGTAGCGCGCGGTCGGGTCGTGGACAACGCCGCGGAGAATCGCGCCATCCTTCTGCCGCTCCGTCGGCGCGATGCGCGGCCGCAGCGAGGCCGCAGGCAAATAGCCGGTATCCGCCATGCCAAGGGGGTTGAACAGTATCCGCTTGACGTACTCGTTTTCGGGCACGCCGCTGACTCGATGCACGATTTCCCCGGTAAGGATGAAATTGATGTCGCTGTAGACAAAGCTCGCTTCCGGCGGTCCGGCAGGCTTGTCGGCAAGTGCTTTACGGATACCGGTGTCGTACCCCGACCATGCGGGCTCGAGATCAAGGTCGGGTCGCAGGCCCGAGTAGTGCGTCATCAAATCGCGAACCGTGATCGCGCTCTTGCCGCCCTGGAATTCCGGCAGGTAATCGGTTACCGGATCGTCGATGTGAACTTTCCCCTCTTCGACCAGCTTCATCATGGCGCTGGTGGTGGCGACGATCTTGGTAAGAGAAGCGATGTCGAAGATGGTGTCGACAGTCATCGGCTCTTTCGCGGGAACGAGAGCGCGATTGCCGTACGCTTTACGATAGACGACCTGACCGCTGTGTCCGACGATGACCACAGCGCCGGGAATTTTGTCTTCGCGGATGGCCTGATTGATCGCCGCGTCGAGTTCAACCGCGCTGTGAAAAGTCTGGCCGCGGGCCGCGGACCCGGCAATCGCCGCCGCGCAGAAAAGGCCCGTGAGTGCGCGAATGTTTCCTGAGAATCGTGTGCAATGGCCCACTGTTTTCGAGGTTAACAAGTTCTTGCGGCGATGACAGCATGGGGCTTGCGTCTGGCTTTGGCATTTTGTTATATATCCACGTACCGAGTGGCCGGTAGGCCAGCGGTATCGAGCGGGCCGCCTATGACAAAAAAGAAACCAGCCGCACCGGCAGCCAAAACCATATCCGCTTCAAAACCTGCCGCCGTGAGGAAAGCCGTGCCGTTGATGCAAGGGCCGAGCGCTTCAGAATTGCAGCTCAGGGCCTGGGAGCACGCGATACAACTGTTCTCGGAGCGCAAGCTCAAAGACGCCCACGTGGGTTTTCTGGAGGCGGCGAAGGGCCCGGCACATCACATTTCCGACAAAGCCCGCTCTTACGCGCAGGTCTGTGAGAGACGGATGAACACCGGTGAAGTGAAGCTCACATCGGCGGAAGACCACTTCAATTACGGTGTGGAGCGTCTGAACGCGCGCGATGTCGACACTGCGAAGCGTCATCTCGGGCGCGCCCTGTCGATGGAACCGAACGCCGATCACATCCTCTATACGCTTGCGCTTTGCTGTGGAATGGCAGGCGACGGAAACGGCGCTTGTGAGAACCTGAAGCGTGCGATCGACCTCGAGCCACGCAATCGCATTCTGGCACGCCAGGACCCGGAGTTTTCCGCTCTCCTCATTCAATTCCCCAATTTGCGGGCGCTACTCGCCCCTGAACCCGTCGGCGCCTGGTAGTGCTCATGGGCTGTCCCGGTGAAATTGATATCGCTTTCCTGGGCTCGCGCCGCAGCAGGGCCGGCGCTGGTTCATTGGGAACAAACCGGTAGCCGGGCATTCAGGGCCGCGGCGAGGTCCGCGGTGCGGGAGCGATGAGCGAACCGCTTCGCGTCGTCTCGATCGGCGGCGGCCACGGACTCTCGGCACTGCTGGAAGGCCTGAAAAGATACAGGCACGCGGATGGCGGCGCGCTCGACATCACCGCCATCGTGACCGTCACGGACGACGGCGGAAGTTCGGGCCGCCTGCGGCGTGAATTCGACGTCCTGCCGCCCGGCGATATCCGGAATTGCATGGTGGCGCTGTCGGAAGATGGAGCGCTTCTCTCACAACTGTTCCAGTACCGGTTCAAGGCGGGCCACGGACTCAAGGGGCACAGCTTCGGAAACCTGTTTCTGACCGCACTGACGGAGATCACCGGAGACTTTCCGGATGCCGTGCGCAGTTCCGCGGAGGTGCTGAAGATCGCCGGACGAATTTTCCCCGCGACCGCCGCCAACGTCTCGCTCGAAGCAGTACTCGAAGACGGCAAGGTCGTACGCGGCGAGAGCCGCATCAGCCGGAGCCGGCGCCGCATCCGGCAGATTCGGCTTTTGCCCGCGCGCGTGCGGCCGCTGCCGGAAACTCTGGAGGCCATCGCGATCGCCGACCTGATTACGCTCGGGCCCGGATCGCTGTTCACCAGTGTTGTCCCGAATTTACTGGTATCGGGGATCCCGGCGGCCATTCGCCGCTCGCGCGCGCGCAAGGCTTACTTCCTGAACCTGATGACGCAGCCGGGGGAGACGACGAATTTCGCCGCGTCGGATCATGTGGCGGCGTTGCACCAGCACGCTAAATGCAAGTTCGTGGACAGCATCGTGGTCAGCACGTCACGCATCCCGCCGCGCATTCGGAAGAAGTATGCCGCGCAGAATGCGGAGCCGATCACGGTCGATGCGCAAATGCTCGCGGATATGGGGTTGGAGATCATTGCGGAGGACCTTGCGCAAATCGATGGCAAGATCCGGCACAATTCCGAAGCGATCGCACGCGTGGCGGTCGAAATGGCGATGCGCCCCGTCCACGAGAACACCGGCGACCGATTGCCGGCGCTACATTGAAAGGCGATGCGAATGAATGATGCGGCGGTGGTGATCCTGGCTGCGGGGCAAGGCACGCGGATGAAATCCCGCATGGCCAAAGTGCTGCATCGCGCGGGAGGCAAGCCGCTGGTGCGCACCGCGATCGACGCGGCCCTGGAAGTCGCGCCGCCGGAGCGTGTCTTCGTCGTCATCGGATATCAGGCCGAGCAGGTTCGGGCGGAAGTCGAGGCGGCCGGGGTCAAGGCAATTCACCAGACCGAGCAGCTCGGCACAGGACACGCAGTGATGTGCGGGGAAGATCAGCTTTCCAACCTGGGCGGACGATTGATCGTGTTCGTGGGCGATTGTCCGCTGATTCGGGCTGAGACGCTCATGCGGCTCGCCGAAGAGCAGAAGTCGAGCGGCGCGGCAGCCACGGTGATCACGACCGAAGTGCACGATGCCACTGGGTATGGCCGCATCATTCGCGCCGCGGACGGCAGCGTAACGGAAATCGTGGAACACCGTGCCGCGACGGAAGCACAGAGGGCGGTCCGCGAAATCAATTCCGGGATCTTGTGCTTCGATGCGGGCCTGCTGTGGAAGCACATCCACGAACTGCGGCCCGATAATCCCGCCCGCGAATACTATCTCACCGATATGGTGTCGATTCTGATTCGCGCGGGCGGCAGGGTGACTGCCCTGAAGATTTCCGATTCGACCGAGTTGCTCGGTATCAACAATCGCGTCGAGCTCGCCGAGGCCGACGGCATTCTGCGGGCGCGCAAGGTGCGGCAGCTCATGCTGGACGGCGTGACAATCGAGAAGCCGGAGACGGTCACGATCGATGCCGACGTGAAGATCGGGATAGATACGATTGTCGGTCCGTTCGCGCAGATTACCGGTGCGACGGCGATCGGCGACAACTGCCGGATCGGCGCCTGCTCGATCATCCACAGCGCGACTCTCGGCGACGGCGCGGAAGTGTTCCCGTTTTCGATGATTTCGGAATCGGCAATGGGTGAAGAGGCGCATGCCGGCCCATATGCCCGTTTGCGGATGGGCGCGCGCCTGGGCAGGAAGACGCACGTCGGCAATTTCGTCGAGCTCAAGAAGACGACCTTCGGGGATGGCTCGAAGTCGATGCATCTGGCTTATCTCGGCGACTCGACGATCGGCAGCAAAGTGAATGTCGGGGCCGGGACGATCACGTGCAATTATGACGGGCAGAAAAAGCATCCGACACACATCGGCGATGGCGTGTTTGTGGGCAGCAACTCCACCATCATCGCGCCCGTCGAGATCGATGAAGGCGCGTACATCGCGGCGGGCAGCGTGATCAATCAGAAGGTGCCGGCGAAGACGCTGGCGGTGGGACGCGCGCGGCAGGTGAACAAAGAAGGCTGGAAAAAGCGCGAGACTACAGCCGGTTGATCAGGCTGGCCACGTAACCGGCGCCAAACCCGTTGTCGATATTGACGACAGTCACGTTGCTGGCGCAGCTGTTCAGCATCCCAAGCAGAGCGGCCAGCCCGGAAAAGCTGGCCCCGTAACCGACACTGGTCGGTACGGCGATTACGGGGACGGAGACCATGCCTCCGACGGCGCTGGGAAGCGCCCCTTCCATCCCGGCGCAAACGATGACGACACGCGCCGCATCGAGGCGTTCGCGGTTGCCGATCAGACGGTGAATGCCGGCCACGCCGATGTCGTGGATAGAGTCGACTTCGTTCCCCATGACCTCCGCGGTGACCTGCGCTTCTTCGGCGACCGGGATATCACTCGTCCCCGCGCAAACGACCGCAATCTTTCCTTTCCCGTGCACACTGCGATTGCGCCAGAAGCGGATGGCCCCGGAGAGCGGGAAGTATTCACCCCCCGGGAGTTCCCTCTGAATACGCTCGGCCATCGCGGGTGTGGTGCGGGTGATGAGCAGGTTGCCGCCGTGATCCAGAAGCTTTGCGGCGATGCCGATCACATGGTCGGGGCTCTTGCCGAGCCCGAAGATGACTTCGGGGATGCCATGGCGGAGCGCGCGGTGATGATCGATGTTCGCGAAGCCGATATCCTCGAAGGGAAGGTGGCGCATACGGCGGAGCGCCGAGTCGATATCGGAAGCGCCGGACCGGACGTCTTCAAGCAGGGCGCGCAGGTGGTCTTCGGTCATCCGATAAAATAGTAGCCTCCTTGCCAGCATGTTTCTGAAACGCCTTCGGCTGACGCTCGAAATGATCAAGTTCGAGCACTCTGTGTTTGCCCTGCCGTTTGCGCTGACAGGCGCGCTGCTGGCGTTCCGGGAGAGCGGCTTTCAGTCCGGCCGCGCGTGGTGGATCGTGCTTTGGATCGTCATCGCGATGGTCGGCGCGCGGTCCGCGGCGATGGCGTTCAATCGGCTGATCGATGCCGAAATCGACGCGCGCAATCCGCGCACGAAGATGCGGCACATTCCCGCGGGGCTGTTGTCGCGCGGCTTTTGCTGGGGCTTCACGATCGCCTCGATGGCGGTGTTTGAGCTGGCGGCGTGGGAATTGAATCCGCTTTGCTTCCGGCTGGCCCCGCTCGCGCTGGCGGTGGTCTGCGGCTACTCATTCACCAAGCGGTTCACGCATCTGTCGCATGTTGTGCTCGGGTTCGCGCTCGGCATCGCTCCCGCGGGCGCGTGGATTGCCGTGCGCGGATCGCTTGATCCCAGGATTCTCTGGCTGACAGCGGCAGTGACGTTCTGGACCGGCGGCTTCGACATCATCTATTCCTGCCAGGATTACGAATTCGACCGTGATCTGCAGTTGTACAGTGTGCCGCGGTGGTGTGGGATCGCGAAAGCGCTGACGATCGCGCGCCTGTTGCACGCGCTGATGATTGGGTCGCTTTCCATGCTGGTATGGCAACTCCATCTGGGGGCCTTGAGTGTCGCTGGAATTATCGCCATCGCCTGCCTTCTTGTTTACGAGCACGGTATCGTGAAGGCAGATGATTTGTCTCGCGTCAATGCGGCCTTCTTCACCATGAATGGCTGGGTCAGCGTGTTATTCTTCGTTTTCTGGGCGGCGGATATACTGCTGTTGCACAGGACCGTTTAGTATGCACGTCACGTTTGAAGATCGCCGGCTGGAAAGCATTCGGCAAAAAGTGGAAGCCGGGCATCGGCTCTCATACGACGACGGCGTCGCGCTCTACCGCACGAGCGATCTGCTGGCCCTGGGCTATATGGCCAACATCGTGCGCGAGCGCCTGCACGGCGATGTGACTTACTTCAATGTCAATCGGCACATCAACCCAACGGACGTCTGCGTGGCCCAGTGCCGCTTGTGCGCGTTCGGCAAGCAGAAGAAAGATCCGACGTCGTACACGATGTCGCTCGAGCAGGTCTGGGAAGTCGCCGGCAAAGGCTGGAGCGAGGCGATCACCGAGTTCCACATCGTCGGCGGACTGCACCCGGAGCTGAACCTCGAGTGGTTCTGCAAGATGCTGCGCGGTCTGAAGGACCGTTACCCGCAGATCCATCTGAAGGCCTTCACGATGGTAGAGATCGGGTACTTCGCGCGGCGCGAGAAGATTTCGGTGCGAGAGGTACTGGTACGGCTACGCAACGCAGGGATGGATTCAATGCCGGGCGGCGGCGCGGAAGTGTTCAGCGAGCGCGTGCGGCGCATCATCTGCGATCACAAGCTGACAGGCGACGAATGGCTCGAGACCGCGCGCACGGCGCATGAGCTCGGGGTGCATTCCAACTGCACGATGCTCTACGGCCACATTGAGAACGAAGAGGACCGGGTGGACCATCTGGTCCGCCTGCGCGAGATGCAGGACAAAACCAGCGGTTTCGTCACCTTCATTCCGCTGGCGTTTCACCCGCACAACACGGCGCTGTCGCATATTCCGGCGACGACAGGCTTCGACGACCTGAAGAACATCGCGATCGCCCGCCTGATGCTCGATAATATTCCGCACATCAAAGCGTACTGGATCATGATGACCCCGAAAGTCGCGCAGGTGGCGCTGCGTTTCGGCGCCAACGACATCGACGGGACCGTGGTGGAAGAGAAGATTTACCACGAGGCCGGCGCCACGACCTCGCAGTCAATGCGGCGCGGCGAGTTGCTGCGGCTGATCAAGCTCGCCGGGCGGACGCCGGTGGAGCGGGATACGCTGTATCGCCCGGTGCAGCGGACCGAGAACGCGTTTACTGTGCTGGTGTAGGCGGACGCCAACACTCGCGCACTCACCCGAATAGTCCTGCCCGCTGCGCAAAGAGCGCCCTCGCCTGAAACGATCCACTTAACGAATCGCACAAAGCCGTTACAGAGATCGCGACGTTTCTCCGCATCTCTATTTAGACGGTAAAAACTACAACCCTTTCGGAGGACCCTTCTTCAAAATGTCTGTGCATCGTGGAAAGAGCCACGTTTTCAGGAAAAGTGTGTTTGCGATGGCCGCCTTCGCCGGCCTGGCGTTTATGGCGCAGGCGGCGCCGCTTCCCAACGTGCTGATCGTTTATGGATCGGACGGACTCAGCGGGGGCGTGGCGTCTCAATTGTCGAACGACTTCTTTGGGAATGCGAATGTGACCACCAACATCGGCATGCCCCCGTCGCTCGCGACCTTCAACATCATCTATGACGTCCGCACCGTGAATATTCCGAACTTCAGCGCTTCCGAGCAGCAGGCCTACCTCGATTTTCTCAATGCGGCTCCCGGCAACACGATCGTTCTCATCGGAGAAAACTCCGCTTTTTACAACCGAAACAACACGATCAGCCAGTTCGTGACGCTGGCGGGTGGCGGCAGCATTTCGCCGTACGTGAGCGATTCCTATAACACCGAAACGATCTATCCGCCGTTCGGAAGCGCGGCCCTCACCGACACCGTTAAGTATGCGGCCTGCGGCAAGCAGGCGACTCCTGGTACAGGACAATTCGCCTCGAGCGAAAGCAATGGCGGGTGCGCGATTTACTGGGGGCCCGGCTCCCTTCAACAAGCACCGCGGGGCGCGTTGCTGGTGGTCTACGACGTGAACTTCATTTCAACCGCGCCAACGAACGGCGCAAGCAACGAGACTGCGTTCCGCCTGAAGATGGAACTGGTCGCCGCCACTACGCCCGCGGGGCCTTCGGTGACAACGGTGCTTCCCGCATCCGGGCCGCCGGCGGGAGGCACCACGATAACAATCACGGGCGTGGGTTTCACCGGCGCGACCGGCGTCACTGTGAACGGGACGCCTGCGACAGGCGTTGTGGTGAACAGCGATACCTCGATCACAGCGATCACCCCGCCCGGGAGCGCCGGACCCGCGAGCGTCCGTGTCACGACGGACGCGGGCTCCAGCCCATCGAATTCCCTCTTCACCTATGGTGAGGCCGGCAAAACGCCTCCACTTCAGATTTCGCTTGCCGGACCAGTCGGTGTGCAGGTGGTTTCGAATGAATCGATGCTCACGACGGGAGTCGCGAATATTCTGGCTAACCAGACCGCGTTGTACTTCAAAGCAGCCACCACTACGCCCTGGCTCACCCTCACCGGCAATCTCTATTCTTTGCCTGGCCTGCTGCATTTCTCAGTCGATGCAACCGGGTTCAAGGAAGGGTCGTATACCGGCAATATCGACGTGACCGCGTATGATCCAAACACAAATAATCCTGTGAGCCTGAAGGTGCCGGTGAATCTGACGGTACTGCCGCCTGCGCTGATCACTGCGACACCGTCAAATCTGCCGAGCGCTTTCGGCCAGACACAAGGCGTGGCGACCGGATATGACATACAGGTTGGGCCGGCGGGAATCGCGTTCACGGTGCAAACTTCGGGGAACTCGGATTCGTGGCTGTCGGTATCTCCGAAATCCGGCATCGCGCCAGCCACGCTGCACGTCACGATCGATCCGAGTAAAGCCACCAACGGGAACTACTTCGATGCGATTCAGATCCTGAGCGCCGGAGCCCCGAATAGTCCGCTCGCCATCCCCGTGCAGATGATACGCTCCAACTTCATGCCGCAACTCCCCCAGCAGGTGAATGCGGCTTCCGGTGCGGGTCCGGACCATACCATTGCGCCGAACGAGATTCTCTCGCTGTTCCTTACAGATTTCGGATGTCCGGCCGATCCGGTGGTCAGCATCAACGGAACCAAAGTGCCATGGGCCTCGTTTGCGCCGGGACAGATCAACTACTCGACGCCGGGCCAGTTGCCGAATCCTTCATCGCTGACGGTTTCGTGCAACGGCGTGACGACCTGGTCCTTTAACAGCATGCTGGTGGCGTCGACAATTCCAGGCATTTTCACCGCCGAAACTTCGGGCAAAGGTCTGGCAGCGGCGCGTAATTCCGATGGAAAATTCAATGCGGCCGCGAATCCGGTGGGCCGAGGCGATTTGGTGTCGCTTCTGGTAACCGGCTTCGGCACTTTTGCCGATGCGGGAGCAGACGGGCTCCGGCACCTGAACGGAACGGTAACGGCCGAGATTGGTGGAGAACCGGCGGAGGTCCAGTATGCAGGTGAGCAGCCTGGGGCGCCTGATGGAGTGCAGCGTGTAGACGTGCTGGTGCCGCGGGAACTCCCTCAAACAGGCGCTAATGTTCCGATACGTCTGTGGATCGACGGAACTCCCGCCCAAAGCACGGCCACGATCGCGGTGCGCTGAGGCTGATTTGAGGGAGCCAGAGGCAGGCCATCGCGGTTTGTGGCCTGCCTGACGAGAAAAGAATCATCCGCGCCACACAGGGTTTTCGATTAGCAGTCGGGAAAAAGGTTGGATGGTTGCGGGGGAAGGATTTGAACCTTCGACCTTTGGGTTATGAGCCCAACGAGCTACCAGACTGCTCCACCCCGCACAACCATCCTAGCGTGGGTGTCACCGAATCGTCAATTGATCTACGATCATGATGAGGTGCTCAATGAACGCGAAGCTGTTTCTCGCCGTGACCGCCCTTGGCCTGACTGCCTCAATAATGCCGCTCCACGCACATCATTCTGAAGCGGCACAGTATGACCTCACACGCACGATATCGATTCAGGGTACGGTCACCCGGATTGAGTGGCTCAATCCCCATGCCCATTTTTGGGCGGGCGTACAAGACCCGAACGGCACAGTATCAAGCTGGGAGTTCGAGTTGCCGGCCCCGAATGCCATGCGGCTCCGAGCAAACATCGGCCGCGATTTCCTCAAGCAAGGCGAGCACGTCACCATGGATGTGTGGCGGGCGAAAGACGGGTCCATGCTGGCTCACGTCTCGACTTTGACAATGCCGGAGGGCCGCGTCTTCAACTTCCCCCACTGGGGGGTCCGCGGCGTTGAGCATGAAACACTGACGGCGCCGCCCGCGCCGCCAGCATCTATCGTCCGCCGCCCGCACGCGCCGCCAGACGGATGCGAATTTGATTCATCACGTCCGCCGCGAGAAACGGCTTCCGCAGAACCGGAAAGTCGTGCTCCTCGCAAATCGCCTCTTCCTCCGGTGCCAGCATCGAGCCGGTCATCATGATTACCTGCAGATGCGGCACAGTCTGTTTCAACTGCTGGGCCAACTCGACGCCATTCCCATCCGGCAGCATGTAATCGAGCAACGCCGCATTTGGCCGGCGCTTCGCGATCAGCTTCCGTGCGTCGCTCGCGGTTTCCGCCGTAATCAGCTCCCAGCCCGATTCGGCCATCAGGCGCTCGAGGAATTGCAGCAGATCGCGGTTGTCATCGACCAGCAGGACTGTCGGATGCGACGGCGCAGGCTCCTCCCCGTTGGCCGTGGCGCGAAGCGAGAGTGACTCGCCGCCTTTGTCGATCTCGACACGGACGCGCGATCCCGCTTCGATCTGGTTTTTGGCCACAAGAGTAGCGAGCGGTTGCGTGAGGTGCTTGTGGATAGTCCGTTTGAGTTCGCGCGCGCCATATTCCGAGCTGGTGCCACGCTCGATCAGCCATTGCCGCGTGTCGAACGGCACTTCGATCGTGAAGCAGCGATTTGCCAGGCGCGTATTCACGTGGTTCTGGAGCCCGTTGATCTCATGGTCCGTAATGGCCGCAAACGATTCGGCGTCCAGGGGACGGTAGGTAATGACGTGGTCGATGCGGTTGATGAACTCGGGCGAAAATTTGCGGCGCACCGCTCCGAGCGCGATTCCCTGCAGCTTGCCAGTAAGGTCCTCGCGCGCGCCGCCGCCACCGGCCGCCGAAGCGAAGCCGAAATCCGGGTTGATTTCGCGCATCATTTCCTTCGCCCCGAGATTGCTCGTCAGAAAGACGAGGCTCTTCTCGAAGTTGACGACGGAATTGTCGCCGAGACGCAGCACTCCGCGGTCGAGCACGCCCAAGAGGAGCCTCGTCAGCGAGGGCGCCGCTTTCTCGATTTCATCGAACAAAACAAGGGACAATGCCGAGCGGTCGCTGGTGACACCGGTCAGCTTCTGCTGGGAGAGCATCGGCTGAGTTTCCCGATGGCCCAAATAGCCGGGCGGCGCGCCGATCAGCTTCGCTACTTCGTGCTCCATCTGGAATTCGCCGCAATCCATCTTCAGAACATTGCGGGAACTGCCATGGATAGCTTCGGCAATTGCTTCCACCGTGCGCGTCTTTCCCGTGCCCGTGGGGCCAAGCAGGAGAAACACGCCGACAGGCCGGTTTTCGGGCGCCAGCCCGGCCTGAAACATTTCAATGTACGGAACAATCACATTGATGACATTCGGCTGGCCCACCACCTTCGACAGAAGGATGGACGTCAGGTCTTCAGCGGGTTCGGCGACCGGCTTTCGGACACGCGGACTCGCGGTGTTTTTAGGACGATCCGTCATATCTGACTCGATTATATGTTCGAGGGTGCGAGCGTCCGCGCGGGGTCCGGCCTGCAGTCAGCGGCATCTCCAACATTTACAAGCGCGAAAATTATTTGTTCCGGTGGTGAACCGGTTTGGCAGGTGATTTGGGGACGTCAGTCCGGCGGGCCGTCAGCGGTGCCGGAATGTGATCCGGCCTTTGGTCAGATCGTAGGGGGAAAGTTCGAGGGTGACTTTGTCGCCCGCCAGAACGCGAATGCGATTGCGCCGCAAGCGCCCGGCGAGATGCGCGAGAACGACCCGGTCATGTTCCAGTTGCACGCTGAAGAGACCGCTGGGAAATTTTTCCAGAATGGTCCCGGTTACTTCGATACTGTCTTCCTTGCTCATTCCACCTCACTCAAATGCGGTTCCACCCTGCCTGCCTTTACCATGCCGGACTGGCGGCCCGTTTCGGCGCCAGCCCGGCATTGCGGTAAATTAGCCGGCAACGGGTTGTACGTTGGATGCCTGCAACCCCTTTGGGCCTGTGGTCACCTCGAACTCCACCCGCGCGCCCTCATCGAGCGACTTGTAACCGCTCGACTGAATCGCCGAAAAATGGACGAAAACATCTTCCCCCGACTCGCGCTGAATAAAGCCGAAGCCTTTGGCAGCGTTAAACCACTTCACAGTACCTTTCTCTCTCATTACCAATCCTCGTGAAAATTTCGCACTTCAACAGACGCCCGTATCGCTCGCGAATCGAAAACGAAAACAGGGCTGCCGCAGTAAGGTACCGCGCAACCCTGTGGATGATTTCAATTTGACGCGCACCCGGAACGTTCAGCTATAGGTTTGAGTATAACCTGGGCGGCAGCCTGGGGTGGCATCATTCAAGGCTGGTCTCCTGACGCACAGAGAGGCGTGCCGCGGCCGTATATCCCCTCCGCGAAAATACTTTAAAGTTGTTCATTTGGCAGGGGGATTGCTATACCGCGGCAGGGAGGTTTCACGAATGAAGTCGTCTATTCTCGCAAGCTTGATATTGATAGGTACCCTCGTCGGCACCGGCTGCGCCACCAAGAAATATGTGCGCCAGACCGTGGACCCGGTCAGCGGAAAGCTCGATCAGGTCGCCACCAGGACCGATGAGCACGGCCAAACGCTTGACCAGCACAAGCAGGCTCTGGACCAGCAAAAGGCCACGCAGGAAAAGGATGAGGCCGCGCTGAGCGCCACCAATGAAAGGGCCCTCTCAGCCGATAACCATGCGGGACAGGCGATGACCCGCGCCGACGATGCCGCCAAAAGTGCAGACCAGGCGAATCGGGGCGTCAACGACGTGAAAGCCGCGCTCGCCAAAACAGACAATACGATTGCGAATCTGGACGACTACAAGCAGGTCGCTGAAACGACTGTGAATTTCAAGTTCAACAGCGACAAACTGCAGAGCGACGGCAAGATGGCGCTGGACCAGATGGTGATGGACCAAAACCACTACAAACGTTTCTTCATCGCCGTTGAAGGCTTCACGGACAAAACCGGCAGCGCCGACTACAATGCCGCGTTGAGCCGCCGTCGCGCGGATGCCGTCGTCGAGTATCTCGTCGCGCAACACAACATTCCGATCTATCGCATCCATATGGTCGGACTCGGTGAGCAGAAGCCGGTCGAAGATGCCCGCAGCCGCGCGGCCAACGCGAAGAATCGTCGCGTCGAAGTGACGATGTTCAGCGCCGACCAGAACCTCGCCCTGAATAATTCCGGCGAATCGACCCCTGCTACGAGCGGTTCCACGCAGCGCTAACCTCCCCCGTTGATGGTGGCACGAGTTCAGGCTTGTGCCACCATCCAGCAGGTCCTGCAATTTCTTCAGGGAAATTTCACTCACCCCAGCCCATGTAAACTGTAGAGGAGACTGCGCCATTCCCGCTGACCGCGCTCGAACCCGGCAGAATCTTACGGAAGAATGAACTTTTTACCTTGGCCCGCGTTGCTCGCTACATCCCCCTTGGAGCGGATGATACGGGGAACGTTCGACGATACATTCGTCGGCATACACCAACTCTCCTGGTTTGATTGGTCGATCCTGATTCCTTATTTCGCCATATTGGCGTTGCTTTCGGTTTACGGCCTTCACCGGTTTGAGACGATCCGCACTTATTTCAAGCATCGGAAAAACGCCACCCGGGAACCTTCCAGACGTTTCGATTTTCTTCCCAAAGTCACGATCCAACTGCCGCTTTATAACGAGCGCTATGTGCTCGAACGTCTGATCGACGAGACGGTGAAGATCGAGTATCCGGGCGAGCTGCTGCAGATCCAGGTGCTCGACGACTCCACCGACGACAGCCACGATTTCGCCGAGGCACTCTGTGAAAAATACCGGAACATCGGCCATAACATTGAGTACCGGCATCGCACCAATCGCGAAGGCTTCAAGGCCGGAGCCCTGCAGGAAGGCCTGGAGACGGCCACCGGTGAATTCGTCGCGGTCTTCGACGCCGATTTCATTCCGCCCGCCGACTTCCTGACGCGGACGATCCAGCATTTCGCGGATCCCAAAGTGGGCGTCGTGCAAACACGCTGGAGCTATCTGAATCGAGACTTCAACTTCCTGACGGAGGTCGAGGGCCTGCTGCTCGACGGCCATTTCATTCTGGAGCACGGGGCGCGTTCACGGGCCGGCTACTTCTTCAACTTCAACGGAACGGCAGGGATCCTGCGCCGCGCCATGATCGAAGACGCCGGCGGCTGGCAGCACGACACCCTGACAGAGGATTCCGACCTGAGCTATCGTGCCCAACTCAAGGGCTGGCGCTTCGTCTATCTGCCGGGTCTTGATTGTCCGTCGGAATTACCTGTCGAAATTCACGGCTTCCAGGTGCAGCAGTTCCGCTGGGCGAAGGGCCTGACACAGTGCGCGAAAAAATTGCTGCCGGGCATTCTGGAATCCGATATCCCCCGCCGGACGAAATTCGAGGCGATCATGCATTTGACGCCGAACATCTCGTATCCGCTGATGATGGTGATTTCGGCGCTGATGCTCCCGGTCATGATCGTCCGGTTCTACATGGGCGTCTGGCAGATGATGCTCCTCGATTTCCCGCTGATCGTGGCGTCGTTCTGGTTGTTGGCCGCTTTTTACGTGATCGCGCAGCGCGAACTTAACCCGAAGAACTGGAAGCGATCGATTTACCTTCTGCCTCTGCTCATGGCTACGGGCGTCGGGCTGACGTTAATCAACACACGGGCTGTGCTGGAAGCCCTTTTCGGCGTGCAGAGCGGGTTTGTGCGCACCCCCAAGTACGCCATCGAAGGCAACCAAATCAAGCGCATGACGGTAAAGAAGTACAAGCGCAAGAGCGGCTGGCTTCCTTACTTCGAGCTCGCCTGCGGAACCTATTTCCTTTACATGTGCTGGTTCGCGGTGAGTACATTTAACTATCCGACGCTGCCGTTCCTGATGCTCTTCGTTGGCGGTTATTACTGGGCGGGATTCGGTACGCTCTACCAGGAATATCAGGATCGGCTCCGCTACAACCGCGCGCATCGCCTCGAGTTCGAATCGGCGCGCTGATTTCCGTGCAAACGATCACTCCTCAAATGGTTCGGGAAGCCGCCGAACGGATCAAGCCTCTCGCGCATCGTACACCGGTTCTAACATCGGCGGAAATCGATGAACGCGCGGGGGCCGCGGTGTTTCTCAAATGTGAGAATCTTCAAACCGGCGGCGCGTTCAAGATTCGTGGTGCGTCAAATCTGATTCTTTCCCTGTCGCCTGAGCAACTGGAACACGGCATCGTCGCGTTTTCCTCCGGCAATCATGCGCAGGCGGCCGCGCGCGCGGCAAAATACGCCGGGGTCTCCGCGACAATTGTGATGCCGGAAGATGCGCCGCGCTCCAAGGTCGAGCCGACCCGGGCGCTGGGTGCGCGGATCGTGACATACGACCGCTTTTATGATGACCGCGAGGCCATCGCCGCGCAGGTGCTGCGCGAGACTGGAGGAACGCTGGTGCCTCCGTTCGATCACCCGATGATCATCGCCGGACAGGGGACGGCGGCACTGGAGCTTCTGGAAGACGCGCCTGGCCTGGACGCCCTCGCCATCTGCGCCGGAGGCGGCGGACTATTGGCCGGGAGCGCTACAATCGCCAAGTCCATCAATCCGCATATTCGCATCTTCGGCGTCGAGCCGGAGCTGGGGAACGATATTGCGCTCTCCATGGCAGCGGGAGCGCGCGTGACCAATCCGCCATCGGACTCAATCGCGGACGGGCTGCGCACGCCATCTCCTGGCGCTCTGACTTTCCCCATCATCCAGCAGTTCGTCGAGAAGATTCTGCTGGTGAGTGAAGCGGAGATCCGCGCAACTGTCCGCTTTCTTCTGGAGCAGGTGAAAATTCTCGCGGAGCCCAGCGGCGCGGTCGGAGTCGCGGCGGCGCTGTTCGGAATGCTGCCACCCGAGATCAAACGGGTGGGTGTGATCATTTCCGGGGGGAATGTCGATCTCGATTTCCTGAAAACGCTGTAGGTCGGTCGACAGTATTCAAACGCTATGCTTTCGCTTTCGGATGAGCGCTGTCGTAGACACGCATCAGGTCGGCGAGGGAGATATGCGTGTACTTCTGGGTCGTTGAAAGCCGCGCATGCCCCAGCAGTTCCTGAATGGCCCGGAGGTCAGCGCCGCTGCTGAGCAGGTCCGTCGCGAAGGCGTGCCGAAGTGTGTGGGGATGAATCGACCAGTCGCGTGCCACAAAGCGCGCGTAGAATTTGACGATGTCGCGCGCCCCGCGATCGCTGAGGCGCGACTCGCGATGATTCAGGAAGAGCGCTTGTGTCTCCGTATTCGACTGCCGGATCGCAAGCCAGGCATCGAGCGCCAGCGCGGCCTTCGAGCCGTACGGCACCTGCCGTTCTTTTCGGCCTTTGCCACGCACGCGCACCCAGCGTTCACCGCGATCGAAGTCGTCCAGGTTCAGGCCGACGGCTTCGCTGACACGAAGCCCGCAGCCATAGAGAAGCTCGAGCAGCAGCCGGTCGCGCGCGGGGTGCGGGCGCTCAAAATCGTTTCGTAACGCCCCGTCCACAAGCGCGTTCGTCACCTCGGTATTTGGCACTTCCGGCAGCGTCTTCGGCATCTTAGGCAGACGCAGCAGACGAGCCGGATCGCGCTCGATGCGATGCTCGCGAGAAAGAAATCGGAACAAGGAGCGCAGCGACGCCAGTTTGCGGCGGATTGTCGCCGGCTTGTGCTCACGTCCATAGAGGTGCGCGAGCCACTCCCGCAGACTGAGCAGATCGATCTCGCGTGGCGGCGGCGGCTCGGCGCCCGGAGGTGAGAAGTACACCGCGAAATCCCGCAGGTCGGTTTCATAATTCCGCAGGGTGTGGGGCGAGTCGTTGCGGTGCCTGCGCTCTTCGAGAAAATCCTCGATCGCCTGCCTCAGTTCAGACATGGACACCCAGGTATTCCTCGAGGCGCTCGAGTGCCCGGCGGCACACCGCGGCCTGACGTTCCCCGCGATCGCGGATCGTGCGCGCCAGCGGCGGGAAAAGGTCGAAAGCAATGTTCGCCGGCTGATAATGGCGCGGGTCAGCGTGCGAGATGTAGTGGCAGAGAGAGCCGATGGCCGTTTCCCGCGGTAACGTGCGGACCGGCTCGCCTCTGACGTGCGCGGCCGCGATGACGCCGGCGACAAGCCCCGTCGCAATCGATTCCACGTAGCCTTCGACGCCGGAAATCTGGCCCGCGAAAAAAACGTTCGGATGCTCACGCAATCGCAGAGTCGCATCAACAAGAGCAGGGGCGTTGATGTAAGTGTTCCGGTGAATTTGCCCGAAGCGCAGGAACTCGGCGTTTTCAAGACCCGGGATCAGCCGCAGGATCCGCTTCTGTTCGGGGAAACGCAGGTGGTTCTGAAATCCGACGAGGTTATAGCTATCGGCCCGCAGATTCTCCTGCCGGAGTTGCACCGCGGCATATGGCCACTTGCCGGTTCGCGGATCGGTAAGCCCTGTCGGCTTCATCGGCCCGAAACGAAGGGTGTCGCGCCCGCGGCGGGCGATCTCTTCAATTGGAAGGCAGGCTTCGAAGAACGGCGTGTCATCCGGAATATGCGCGTCAACAGTCTGCGCCGCCATCAGCTCATCGACAAACCGGTCGTACTCCGCTTTCGAAAGGGGGCAGTTGAGATAATCGCCGGTGCCGTCGAGCGATTTGTCGTAGCGCGAAGCCGGAAAGACAATCGAGTGGTCAACCGTGCTGCCGTCGACGATTGGGCTGATGCTGTCGTAGAAAAAGAGCCGCTGGGATCCTGTGAGCCTCGCGAGCTCACCCGCAAATGCATCGCTCGTTAATGGTCCGGTGGCGATGATCGTCACCCGCGCCGGATCGACAGCAGTAACTTCCTCACGGCGGATTTCAATTCGCGGGTGCGATTCAAGAGCGCGGGTCACTTCGGCGGCGAAGACCGAGCGGTCGACAGTCAACGCGTTTCCGCCGGGCACGCGGGCAGTCGCGGCGGCGCGCAGCAACAGGGAATCGAGCCGTCGCAGTTCTTCCTTCAGGAGCCACGACGCAGACGGATCCCGATCGCTTTTCAATGAGTTGCTGCAGACGAGTTCGGCGAGATGATCTGTCTGATGAGCGTCGGTTGTTCGCACCGGACGCATCTCATACAACGTGACGCCGATTCCCCGATCCGCGATCTGCCAGGCGGCCTCGGAGCCGGCGAGCCCTCCACCTGCCACCACCACGCGATCAGCCATCAGAGCTTGTTCACCAGCTTGTAGACGTCGCGTTTGGAAAGCCCCCTCTGGCGAGCGACTGTCTTCATCGCGTCCATGCGATTGACTCCGGCCAGAACGAGCGCCTCGACGGCCTCCTCGGCCGGGCGATCGTCAGTTGCCGGCTCACTCGCCTTGGCGATCAGGATTACAAACTCCCCGCGAATCGCATCGCGCGCTTCCAGCGTGGAACGAATGCCCCGGGGTGTCCCGCGCAGTACCTCTTCGTGAAGTTTCGTCAGTTCCCGCGCGACCACCGTTTCGCGGGTGCCCAGCACGGCATCGATATCATCGAGGGCTTCGAGTATCCTGTGCGGCGCCTCGTAGAAGATCAGCGTCGCGGATTCTTCGCACAGTGATTCGAGAACGCGCGTGCGCGCGCCCTGCTTCGGCGGCAGAAAACCGGCAAAGTGGAATTGATCGGTGGGGAGTCCTGAGAGCACCAGTCCGGCGAGCAGCGCCGAGCAACCGGGAACCGCTTCCACCCGGATGCCGGCCTGCACGGTGGCGCGGACCAGCCGATATCCGGGGTCGGAGAGCAAAGGTGTTCCGGCGTCTGACACCAGCGCTCCCTTTTCGCCCTTTTCGAGCCGCGCGACAAGCTCCGCCGCGCGCTCGGTTTCATTGTGTTCGTGATAACTGATCGAGTGAGTACGGATGCCGTAATGATCGAGCAGTCGCCCAGTCGTGCGGGTGTCTTCGCAGGCGATCCAGTCGGCTTCTTTCAGAATTCGGACGGCTCGGTAGGTCATGTCCTCCAGATTGCCGATGGGTGTCGAGACCACTTGGAGCAAACCGGGCATAATCCGAGTTTAATATTCGCGGGGGTGGTCGATCGTGAAGCGCCTTGCTGGCTGGTGGGCCCTGCAGGACTTGAACCTGCAACCAACGGATTATGAGTCCGCTGCTCTAACCATTGAGCTAAGGGCCCGTCGCATTGCTCCAAGCTTAGCGCGGGCGCCTCAGCATTTCGCCATCAAGATCTGGCAGGCATTGGTACTACCGTCTTCAAAACTGGCCACCGACGCCGCCAGATACAAGAGCCAGGTTCTCCAGGTTTTCTCGCCGGCAATGCCAATACAAGACGCGGCATTCTGTTGCAAGCGTGTTACCCATTCCCGGCAGGTGCGGGCATAATGGCGGCGGATGCTTTCCACCTCGATAATTTCGAAGCCGGCATTCTCCGCATCCCGAACGATATTCGAGAGATGTGCCAGCTCGCCTCCCGGAAACACGTCCGTCTGCAGGAAATAAGTCTCCAGATCGTCCTGCGTCTGCTGCGGACGAGTGATACCGGAATTGAGAAACAATCCGCCCTCGCGCAGCAGATCATGCACGATGCGGAAGTATTCCGGAAGGCGACGCCGGCCCACGTGCTCGAACATCCCTACCGACGAGATCTTGTCAATACTGCCGGGAGCGAAGCGGCTCGGGAGATCGCGGTAATCCATCTCGAAAATCGCTGCGCGTTGTTCGAGCCTTCTCGCCGCGACGGCGGATCTCGCGAACTCAAGCTGATCGCGGCTCAGCGTGCATCCGCTGGCGAACGTACCGTAGCGCCCGGCGGCGAGCATCGCGAGCGCGCCCCACCCACACCCAATGTCGAGGAACGTTTCGCCGGGCCGCAGATCGAGCTTCTGGCAGATCGAGTGCAATTTCGCCGATTGCGCCTGCTCCAAAGACCATTCCGGCTGGAGGAAGAGCGCGGATGAATAGACAAGCCGGGTGTCGAGGAACAAGCGGTAAAACGCGCTCGACCGATCGTAATGAAACCGGATATCGCGCGCGGCGCGTTCTCTGGATTGAAAGCGGCTGCCGAACCAGCAAAGCAGTTTCTGCTCCGCCGCGGCGAGCAGGCTCCGAATTCCCGCTGGACTATTCCTGTGGCTGCCCAACTCGCGCACTGCCCTGACGATATCGCCAGAGACATCAAACCGGCAATTTACAAATGACCTCGCGAGCGTCAATACGTCGGAGCGCAACAGGCGGTTCAGGGACTTCTCGTCATCGATCGAAATGGTGAAAGAGGAAGGCCCGGGGCCCTTCTTTATCTGCTGCCCGGATTTCAGCAGGGCGGTCCAGCTTGCCGGAACCGCTGTTTGCTGCCGGTTTGCGGGGCTGATGGTTGAAACCGACATATGCGGCCGCTCGGCGAGAGTCACTTCCCAATCCCGCCAATTCCACTCTGAGCGTTTCCAGCATGCGCGGCAAGAATCGATTTCGCCGGTGTGTGAATAACCTTCGCCTGAGGCGCGGGCGTTCGTAAGGATTGCCCCAAACGAGCCGCTACTTCGTGGGCCGCGGTTTCGATTCAACGAAAGCTGCCACGTCGAACGCACGATCGTCGTTAAGATCGGCACTACCCGGCGGCATTTTCGCCTTGATGAATCGCGCGGCTGTCGAGATCGCCGCCATGTCCGCCGTTGTGTTGAAGCTGTCCGGCCCCCAGAGCGGCGGGAACAGATAGCCGTCCGCGCTGTTGCGCGTCGCCAGTAGCCCAGCGCCATCTTTGCCATGGCAATCCGCGCAACGTTCTTCGAAGAGCGCCTCGCCCGATGCGGGATTCGCCGCATGCGCCGGCTGCTTGAATGCGGGGGGATCGTGCGCCTCTCGCTCGCTCGCGCCCGTGGCTGCGTAGCGATTAGCAAGAAAACGCAGCCACGCGATCATCGCTGCCATTTCGGCGCTGTCCGCCGGCAGTGGACTTCCGTTCATATTGCCGCCGATGCACCGGTTAATACGATCGGCGATTTGAGAATGGTGTTCGATCGCGTGAACGAGGCTGAGTTCCCCCGGCTCGGCGCCTGCGTCGATGTGGCAGGAAGCACACGAGAGACGGCTCCCGGCGATGGGTCGCAGCATAAGCCGCTTGCCGTATTCCTCGGAAGCTCCGGCCACCGGTCCGCGCGCGCTCGGATGTCCAATCAGTAACGTTCCGGCGATCATGACCGCGCCGATGCCGCCGCACGCGATCAGCACGGTGGCGAGACTCATTCGCCCTTCTCCGCACGGATATCCCCGTCGTGACTTTCGACGCTCGCGAGGAAACGGTACTTCGGTTTTTCGATCCACGTGCGCAGACCGGGCGAGAGTGCCCAGGCCGCGACGAAGATCACGCTCAGCAGAAACGCGATCAGCACGATCCAGTCCATCGCGTTCATGGCGCCGGTCATGCCGGTCACGGGCTCGCTCCCGAACCCGGACGGAAGAACCCTCTCACATAGATCGCCACGTCACGGATCTCCTCACCAGAAAGCCGCCGGCTCCAGGACGGCATTGGAACGCCCTCAACTCCGTCCCGCAGTGCCCGGATGCCCGCCTCAACTGTGGGCCTCACGCCCCTGAAGTTCGTCGCCGCGATGGCAAAGGCCGCATTCGCCGGACCATCTCCCCCGCCATTCTCCCCATGGCATTGCGCGCACTGCTGTTCGTAAATCTCGCGGCCTGCATCCCCCGACGTCGGCCCCCCCGCATCGCGATGAAAATCACGGACCACCGCGGCGAGATCCGAAAGCTCCTGCAGGGTCAAGTCACGCCACGCCGGCATCGACGTTCCGGCAACCCCATTCCACATCGCAAAGCTCAGGCGCTCGAGCGTGTACTCGTGCTCGGCGAAATTCGTGGGGTGCGGCCGTAACGCCGCGGCGCCTGCCCCGTCGCCTGCGCCCGTGCGGCCATGACAGCTCGCGCAGTTGCGCCCATAGAGTTGCCGCCCTCGCCGCAAATCGCCGGATGCGGACAAAGCCGGGAAATCTCCAATGCGCCGCGGCAGCGCGGCGCTCGCGTTGAGCAACGGAGCGTCATACGCCGCGCGGCGCTCATCATCGGAACACTCGCAGTTGGCGCGCGAGTGCGCCTCACCTTCCTTGCCCGCCAGAGCCCGGTTGCGGCCGAGAGTTTCGAGATACGCGACGACATCACGCGCGGCCTGCTTTGGACGCGCCGGCGAGCCTTCAAACAACCACGGGAACGGCGGCATCACCGAATCCGACACCATCGAGCGCGGTTCATAGAGATGGGCGAATTCCCAGTCATCGGTACGGATGCCATACTCGCGGGACAAATCGGGACCGATTCGCCGGGTGCCCCAAAGCTGCGGGTAATCGAAAATCGTTTCCCAAGCCAGAGTGGCGGCGCCGAAGCGTTTCACGTCGCGATCGAGATAACGGATCTGCTGGGTATGGCAGTAGGGGCATCCATTTTGCCCGTAGACCAGGCGGCCGCTCTCCTCGCTTGCAGTCAGGGCGAGTGGATGCTCCGGCCCCGTGTTTCGGATTTGCCGTTCGAGCACGCGGCCCGGCCATACGGCGAGCAACAAGACCGACATGGCAAAGAACCCCACGCCGCCGATGCTGGCAGCCAGATAAGACATTCGCAGGAAGCGCTTCACGAGCGATATGCCCCCGCGAACCCGGGCGTGACTTCGCGAACCGGTTCCAGCCCGATGGATTTCTCGATCGCCTTCAGGCCGCCTCCACGAGGACCGGCGAGCAGCCCCCCCAGCAGCGCCAGAAAGCCTGCCGTCACGGGAACAAAGGTCAATGCGCGGATCAACCAGTACGGCTTTGCCGCGCGCACGGATTCGATCCACGGGGCGTTCGATTGCCAGATGTGCGCTTCCACCAGGCCCGCTACGGTCAAATCGAGCACCATTACCGTCACTCCGCCGAGCAACAGCCAGTAGGCCCAGCTCAGCAGCATCGCGTCGTAACGCGCCCAGGGGATTCGCTGCCAGGCATGAATCAATCCACCGGCCGCCGCGAAGCTCGCAAATCCCAGCATCGCCAGATGCGAATGCCCGATCACCCAGTCCGAAAAATGGACGCTCCGGTTAATCGACATCTGCGCCTGTAAAGAACCCTGCACGCTGACGATCAGATAGAGCACCGTCGACGTGGCGACGAACCGCAGCCCGATATCGCGCGCGAACCATCCGCTGCCGCGCAGCGAGAGCAAGAGGTTGGCAACCACGATCGCGACATCCACCCCCAGCAGAGTGGACGCGGTGATCGCGCCGATCTGCGCGTCCATCGGGATGACGGAAAAGATGTAGTGATGCGTGCCGTTCAGCGGGTAAAGGAAAAACAGCAGCCAGAAGCCCAGCATCGAAAGGAAATGGCTGTAGATCGGCGCGCGCCGCGCCGCTGGAATCACGAAGTAGAGGATGCCGACAGCGAGAGGCGTTACGAAGAGGCCAATCGAATCGTGAATCCAGAGCCCGCTGAACGACGCGCCGCGCGCCCCCGGCACCAGTTCGGGGACGAAGTTCCCCATCGGATATGCAAACAACGTGAAGACGAGCGCGCCGATGATGTACCAGCTCGTGACGTAGAGCTCTTCGAGTCCGCGCGCAAAGAAGGGCGGCAGGAATTGAATGGCCGCCAGCAGCAGCGCTGCAACCAGAACCGCATCCACGACCAGCGGAAACTCGGCCCATTCGAGCGGCTGGCTGAAGCCCGCCAGAACGAGAATCCAGCCGGGCGCCACGACTGCGAAATTCCAGAGCCCAAAAATCCACTGCCCGAGGCGGACACTCGTTACAGGCTTGCCCGTCAACAGCGGCACCGCGTGATAAAGAAACGCGAAGAAAGCATTCGCAAGCCAGCCAAACATGATGCCCTGCGTATGGTCGTAGCGAAGACGTCCCCAGGTCATCCACGGTGCGCTTCCCGCCAGATCGGGCGCAACCAGCTTGATGGAGGCGAAGATGCCGAAGACAACCGAAATCAGCAGCGTCACCAGCGCCGCGAGACCGTGCGCATAGACGAGTCGAGTCTCGATGGGCGCCGATTCGGCAGCGGCACTGGCTCTCGCGTTCATCCGCAATTTGATACTACCGGACTCCACTCGTAAACTTGAACCAGAAGGCTCGGTTTCAATTGCGCGCTTCGCTGCCGGTCAAGACCACGCTCATTCATTCGCGCGCCATACTGCTGGCAGGATTCGGCGGGCTGCTGATCCTGATGGCCTCAGCCGGGATCGACGCGGTTCGCAACCTCACTGACATTCGGGACAACAATGAGTCGATCCAGCGTGAGTTTCTGGCGCGCAATAAAGTGCTGAACCGGATCCGCTCCGATCTCTACCTGTCGGGGACCTACCTGCGGGATTACATCCTCGAACCCGATCCGGCCGCGGCGGAGAAGCACCGTGCCAGCCTCGAGCGCACACGGCGCGAGATGGATAGCCTTCTCGCCCGATACGCGACGTTGATCGGCGATCGCGAGCGGGCGCCGCTGACGACGCTCAATCGCGAGTTGGCGGCCTACTGGCGCACGGCGGATCCGACGCTCGCCTGGAGCGCGGAGCAGCGCAGAGAGCAAGGCTATGCGTTTCTGCGCGACGAAGTGCTCCCGCGCCGCGCCAACATGCTCGCGATCGCCGACAACATCGACGCTCTCAACGAGCAGCAGTTGACCGCGGGCGGTGACCGCATCTCCTCTCTCTTCGCCGGATTCCGCGCGAGCCTCGCGATCACTCTCGGCGTCACTCTGGGGTTAGGGTTTTTGCTGGCGGCGTTCAGTTTTCAGCGGGTTCTGCGGCTCGAGCGGCAGGCGGCCGAGCGATTCGACGAGATTGCAAAAGCCCGGGAAGAGCTGAAGGAGCTCTCTTCACGTATTGTCGAGACGCAGGAAAATGAGCGCCGTTCTCTCTCACGCGAGTTGCACGACGAAGTTGGGCAAACCCTTTCCGCGCTCATGGTCGGGCTCAGCAATTTGAATGCTTCCCTGCCGGCTGGCGGCGAGTTCCACGCCAACCTTGATTCACTTCGCCGCCTCGCCGCCGACAGCGTGAACGTCGTCCGTAACATCTCGCTCGCGCTGCGGCCGTCGATGCTCGACGATCTTGGATTGCTGCCGGCCCTGCAGTGGCAGGGGCGCGAGGTGTCCCGCCAGACCGGCATGCGCGTATCGGTCGGCGTCGATGAGACGCTGGAGGAATTGCCTGAGGCATACAAGACGTGCATTTACCGCGTCGTGCAGGAGGCTCTGCGAAATTGCGCGCGTCATGCGGGCGCGGTCAATGTGCGGGTCACGGTGGCGCGCACAGGATCGGCGCTCGACGTTTCCGTGCAGGATGACGGGCGGGGCTTCGACGCGACCGGTGAAAAAGGACTCGGCGTGCTCGGGATGCAGGAACGTGTAGCCAGCCTCGGCGGCGAGTTCCGCATTTCTTCCGAGCCGGGCAGCGGCGCGCTGGTATTCATTCGTTTGCCTCTGCCGGACCCGCACGCGATGGACTTCACCCAACCTGAAAATGAATCGCAAGATACGTATTCTGCTCGCGGATGACCACACGGTCCTGCGGACCGGCCTGCGGCTTCTGCTCGAACGGGAGCCGGGCTTTGAAGTTGTGGCGGAAGCCGCGGATGGCCGCGAAACCGTCGAGATGGCAAGCCGATCCACGCCGGATGTGATTCTTCTCGATATCGCGATGCCCAACCTCAGCGGCATCGAGGCCGCACGCCAGATCACCGCGGCGCAACCGGGGACGGCAATCGTGATATTGAGCATGCACGCGGACGAAGGCTATCTGTTGCGAGCTCTGAAAGCAGGCGCCCGGGGCTACCTTCTGAAGGACGCCGATGAAACCGCGCTGATCAATGCAGTGCGCGCCGTCCACGAGGGCAAGGCGTTCTTCAGCCCCGCGATCAGCAAGCTGCTGATGGAGGATTATGTGCGGCAGCTATCGCTGCACGGTGGCGAAGACAGCTATGAGTTGCTGACGAACCGGGAGCGCGAGGTTTTCCAGATGCTCGTGGAGGGAAAGACGAACAAAGACATCGCCGGCGCTTTGAGTCTCAGTCCACACACGGTCGACAGCCATCGGAAGGCGATTCTGCAGAAGCTCAACCTGCACAGCCTGCCGGAAATGATGCTGTATGCGATTCGCAAGGGGATCATCAGTTGAACGTGCCGCGTCAGCGGTTTTCGACGCCATTCCGCCGCAGCAGTTTTCCGACATCGTCGATCTTTTCGTCCAACAGACTCAGCTTCTGCGACAGGCTTTGAATCTCCGATTCCGCGCGGCAGTTGACTTCAAAGTCAAGCTCTGAGCGTAGCCGGTCACGCGTGTCCTGGCGATTCTGGCTCATCATGATCACCGGCGCCTGGATGGCCGCCAGCATCGACAAAAACAGGTTGAGCAGGATGAAAGGATACGGGTCCCAGGCCTTCTTACCCAGCCCGATGTTGATGGCCGTATAGATCACCAGCACGATGATGAACGAGTTGATGAAGGCCCACGATCCGCCGAAACGGGCGACCGCGTCGGCTATGTGTTCGCCGAGCGTCGCTTCTTGTTCGATTACTGTGTTCGGGTTCCGCGTCGCGCGCACCCGCACCAGTTCCTGCGCGGCGTGCATCTGGCGGCCGAGGGTGGTGAGCAGGTCCATGCCGGCCATCGGCTTGCGCTGCAGCAGAACCGCGATGTCATCCCGCGATATCTCGATGCACGCGGTCTCCTCGAGCGCAACCGCCGTGGTCTGGTGCGGCGTCTGCTCGAGCATGGCGGCGAATCCGAAAAACTCGCCTTTGGTCGCTTCGTCGATCGTCACATCCTGCTGATCTTCATCAACCACCGACACGCGCACGGAGCCTTCGAGAACCACCCACGCAGGACCGGTGGGATCGCCGATTTTGTAGATGCGTTCGCGGGCGGCAAATGTGCGGCGATCGACCTGGCCTGCGAGGACCGCCATCTCTTCGTCATCGAGCAGCGAAAAAAGCGGGACGTTCTTCAGAAACTTCGGGTCGCAGGCCATGAGACTCCTCTATTAATCGCGTTATCGGGCAGTGCTGCCAGGAAGTAGATCGTACCAGAATATGGCGCGTTTTCAGTGAGCCGGGGCAGCCTTTTTCCAAACGTCCGGAAAGTCCATTGAGAAGCCGATTTGGGCGCCGATGCGCGGGCTGGCCTCGTACTTGCCTCCGAGCACGCCGAAATTGATGGTGGCTCCGTCGCGGAGCGTGTACTGTCCGCCCAGCAGCGCCTGAAGTTGTGTGCGGCCGAGATTGCCATTCTCGGTGAACCCGCCATACAGTTCTCCGCCCAGCGTCAGCCGCGGCGTGAAGTCGTGCAGGGCCGAGAAGCCTCCGGTGAAGACGTGGCCACGGGTCGTCGTGATCCCGAGGACGCCCGTGCTGGTGTTCCCTGCGAAGAGGTATCCGAGATTCCAGTTGACGCGCGATTTCTTCGGCAGCGATTTCTGGAAGGCGAAGTTCAACCAGTAGTCGCTCAGGCCCGAGCCGAGCTGCTGGCGCTCGTCGCCGGTGGGAAATTCGGTGTAAAAGCTGACGCCCGTCGCGGGCATTCGTGAGCCCTTCTGTTCTTCGTGGAAGTTCCACTTGATCCCGAGGTTGGTGTCACCAGCGCCGCTGGAGGCGGGCGTCCCCGTCACCCGGTAAACCGCCAGGTAAGGCGCGTCGATATCCAGCTCGAGCTTGTGAGGGAGCCCGTAATTGATCTTCCAGTTCGCGGTGTTCTGGCGAAGATCAGGGAACTGCGGGCGCTGCAGAGCGTCGATCTCGTTGAAGAATTCGAAGTGAACTTTGCCCCGGTCCGTGACGGCAGGGTCGTCGGTATAAAACGGAAGCTGGCTCAGCGCCGGCGCAGTCGCGCAAAGCCATAGGATGACACTGCGAGTGCGTGTGCGCGGCAAGCCCAGGTATTATCGCAGGGATATTATCGACGGGACTCGAGCGCTTCCGCAGCTTTCCAAAACACCCACGCGCGGCGCACAGCCGCCACGACTTCCGCGTCGTGTAAAGGTTTCGTCACCACATCGTACCCGCCGTTTTGCACGACTTCCTGCCACAGATAGTTATCGTTCACGGCGGACGTGAGGATCACACATGGAGGATGTCCGGCCGCGGAGAGCGCTTTGAGCGAGCCACGCCAGTCGGCGTCCGGAAGGTCCCGATCGCAGAGGACGACGGGGAAACGCCGCATGTCGAGCAGAGCGAGAGCCTCGGGGCAATCGGCCGCGAGAGCGAGGTCCCAGCCCTCACGCATGGCGATCGAGCTCAGGTGCGCGCGATCCGAGTCACAGGGCGTTACGGCGAGCACCGCGACACGCGGCGCCGGCAGGGCTGGTTTGTGCAGGATCCGGTCGATTGCGCTCTTCCATCCCGGCATTGGAATCTCTCAACGAATGCTGCCCGTCTGGTAGTTGAGGATTGCCCGCTGCGTCTCGTAGTCATAGCGGGCGCTGGTATCTGCAATCTGGGCGGCTGTAAGATTCAGCTGCGCCTGACTCAGCTCGACGATGGAGCTGAGCCCGAGATTGTAGCGGTTTTGTGCGAGGTCAAGCGCGAGACGTGCCTGGTCGAGGAGCTTCGCCGTCAATCCCATACGTTCATTCGCGGTCTGCGCGTTGAGGAAGGCGACACGCACATCCTGCGTGACGCGGTTCTCCAGATCGCGAACGTTCTGCTCAGCGGCCTGGGCTTTCAATTCGGCTTCCGTGCGGCGCGCTTTGAACAGGCCCCCGTTGAAAACGGGGATGTTCACGTTGACTCCCGCAGCGCCGTAGCGACCGGGAATCTGGGTTTCACCCGCGGGGACGTAGCCGGTTGTCCCGATCGCTGCGATGGTTGGCTTCCTGAGGTCGCGTTCCGCGTCCGTGAAGCGCTGCGCCGCGTTGAGCTCGAGCCGAAGTGAAGCGAGATCGGGGCGCTTCTGCAGCGCGTCGCGGATGAATGCATCCGGGCCGGCTGGCAGCGGGCCAGGCAATGCTTCGTCGCTGAGCGTGAATGAAGTCTGCTGCGGTAATCCGAGCGCGCCCGCGAGCTGTGCTTCAGCGGCCTTGTGTTCATTCTCCGCGGAGGCGAGCTGGAGTTGCGCGTCCGCGAGGTTCACGTTCGCGAAGCTGACGTCAAGGGACGACTTCAATTTGCTCTGCGCAAGTGCGTTGGTTTGATCGACGACAAGTTGGCGAGCTTTGATCGTTTCCTGCGCCACCGAGAGCAACGCGATAGCCCGAAGCACGGCGAAGTAGGCGCGGTCGGTTTGGAGGACGACCTGGTCTTTGGTGACTTCGGTGTTCTGGTCCTGCGCCTGCGCGTGCAGCTTTGAGGAATCGATGAGGTTTTTCGTGCGGCCGAAGTCGGTGATGAACTGGTTGACGGTGACGCCGGTCGCGAAGCGATCGTAGACGATCGGATTATTGAGCGCGCCCGCGGCGATGCGGCTGCCGTTGTCCGCGCCGACGCCAGTGATGTTAACTGAAGCGTTTGGCAGGTAGACGGAGCGCTGCTCGATGGGGACCTGCGCGGCCGCTTGTGCAGTAAATTCGGCCGCGGGGATCCGGGGGTTGTTGCGGAGCGCGAGCGCATCGGCGTCGGCAAGGGTCAGGGGCGTTGGTTGCTGGCCCGCGGCTGTGGCAGTGAAAATGAGGAGCATCGGCAGGATTGCCGGCGCTGCGGTTGCAGCGCGGCGGGAAGGAGGTCTCAAAGCCTCGCGTCCTCGCGTCGATGAACCAGCAGATAGGCGGGCGGGACCATGAAAACAGTGAGGACGACAGAGACGCTTAGCCCGCCGAGAATGGCCCGGGCGAGGGGGGCATACGATTCACTTCCAGCGCCGAGTTTGAGAGCCATCGGGAGAAGTCCGATGATCGTGGCGAGGGACGTCATCAAGACGGGGCGCAACCGCACGCGGCAGGAGAGCGCCACGGCTTCGCCAACCCGCATTCCCTCTGAGCGCAACTGCCGTGCGAATTCCACGATGAGAATGCTGTTCGAAACCGCGATCCCGACGAGCATGACGACGCCCATCAGCGACATCACATTCAAGGTGGTTCCCGTCCACCAAAGCGTCAGAAGCACACCGGCAACTCCCGGCGGCACGGCGAGCAGAATGATAAACGGATCGACGAACGACTTGAACTGCGCCACCAGAATCAGGTAGAGCAACACTACCGCGAGGACGAGCCCCAAGGCGAAGCTCTGGAACGAGGCGCGCATTCCCTGCACCATGCCGCGCAACGTGACGATGATTCCCTTCGGCACATTCGCCTGCGCAACGATCTGGTCGATGGCCGACGCGATTTTTCCGAGATCCTCGTTCAGCGGCCGCACGTAGATGTCGACTGTCCGCCTGAGCTGGTAGTGATCGACTTCCGTCGGTGACTTGATACGCGTCAGCTTGCTGATCATGTCGAGGCGCGTCGGGTTCGTGTTGCGCGACGCGCGCAGCGGAATCGACTTCAGATCGTTGAGGCTCTTGACCTGTCCTTCCGGATACTGCACCGTCAGCATGTAATCGTTGCCGTTCTTCGGATCGATCCAGAAGCTGGGCGCAATCATCTGGTTTGAGGTGAGCGCCGTGATCACGTTTCCGACGACTTCCTGCTGGCTTAAGCCCATTTCGCTGGCGCGCATCCGGTCAACATCGAGCTGGAGCGCCGGATAGTCTGGATCCTGCGGTGTGTAGACATCGGCGACGCCCGGAATGCCGCGAATCTTCCGCGACAGCTCTCGCGCCGTGGTGAAATCGCCCGCCATGTTCGTGCCCGCGACCTGAACGTCGATGGGCGCGGGCAGCCCGAGATTCAGAACGGCATCGACGAGCCCGCCCGACTGGAAGTACGCCGTGAGCTCGGGAAGTTCGTTCGCGATGCGCGCCTTCACCTCCGCCATGTAGTCGTAGCTGCCGATTTTGTGGTCTTCCTTGAGGCTCACCTGCACGAACGCGGTGTGCATCGCGGAGTTCGGCGTGTAGATTGCCGAAAAATCGGGCGTTGCGCCGAGATTCGAGACGATCATCCCGAGATCGTTTTTCGACACAGTTTGCCGGATGATGTTTTCGACTTTCGCGACTTCGTTTTCGGTGATCGAGAGGCGCGTGCCGGATGGCGCTTTCAGATTGATCACGAACTGCGCGGCGTCGGTGCGAGGGAAGAAGGAAAGTCCCAGCAACGGAAAGATCGCAAGGCTGGCTGCGCACGCTCCGCCCATCATCAGCAGCATGGAGCCAGGGCGGCGGAGCACCACTCCGACGCATTTGTCATACACCTTCAGAAACGATTCAAATCGGTGGTTGAACCAGACGTTGAACCGATCGCCGAACGACCACCTGCGCCGCGGCCGGTCGACCGTAACATCCACTTCGGAGGCCGGCGTGCCGTGATGGGAGGGCGCCTTGATAAATCTCGCGCAGAACAGCGGGACGACCGTAAGAGCGACCGCGAACGAGGCAAAGAGGGAAAGCGCTACCGCCAGCGCCAGCGCGGAGAACAGGAACTTGCTGACGCCGTAGAGAAAGGTTACCGGGAAGAAGACGACCACGGTGGTCAACGTCGCCGCAAGCACCGGCAGCGCCACTTCGCGCCCGCCGAGCTCCGCCGCGACTTCCGGAGATTCGCCCAGTTCAAGATGACGGTAGATGTTTTCGAGCACGACGACGGAGTTGTCGATGAGACGTGAAAAAGCCAGCGCGAGCCCACCCAGGACCATGCTGTTCACCGAACTGCCACCCAGAGAGAGAGCGATGAACGTCGCAAGCGCGGAAAGCGGAATCGAGAAGAAGACGGCCACCGTCGCTCGCATGCTTCCAAGGAAAATCAGAATCATTACGGACGTGAGCAGCAGGCCAAGTCCGCCTTCGTGAAGCAGCGTGTCGATCGCGGTCTTCACGAACAGCGATTGATCGAACGCGACAGTGCTGACAAGCTGCGACGGCACATCGAGGAGCTTCTTCACCGCGCTCTTGATGCCGTCGACGACCGCGATAGTGTTCGTGTCGCCACCCTGCTTCAGCACTGAGAGATAAACCGACTTCTGTCCGTCGACGCGAACGAGGTTCGTCTGAATCTGTTGCGCGTCTTTGGCCGTGCCGATGTCGCCGACGCGCACGGGCGCCTGGCCTTCCACTTTGATCGGGAGATTGTTGATGTCGGCGATCGTGCTGAGCTGGCTATTGGTGTAGATGTTGTAGTCGAGCGGGCCGATCTGCGCATCGCCCGCCGGCAGGATCAGGTTGGATGAATTGAGCGAGCGGACCACATCCATCAGGCTGAGCTGGTGCGCTTCCAGCTTGAACGGATCGGCATACACCATGATCTGCCGGTAGCGTCCGCCGAAGGGCTGCGGGACGCTCGACCCCGGTACGCTGGCGAGCTGATTGCGCACCTGAAACTGCGCGATATCGCGCAGGGCGGTTTCGTTCAGGCCTTCACCTTTGAACGTGACCAGACACACCGGCAGGCTGGAAGCGTCGAATTTGAGAACGACCGGCGGAAGCGTGCCCGGCGGGAGGCGCCGGAGTTGCGCCATCGCGAGATTCGAGATCGTCGTCACCGCGGAATCGGGATTGGTGCCCGGCTGGAAATAGACCTTGATGACGCTGACGCCCGGCAGCGAGCGGGATTCCACGTGCTCGATGCCGCTGCCCAGCAGGAAGAAGCGCTCGAAGCGGCTGGTGATGTCCGTTTCGATCTGTTCGGGTGGCATTCCCGAATAGAAGGTCGCGACCACGACGACCGGAATGTTCATCGACGGGAACATGTCGATGGGCATCCGGACCAGACTGGTCGCGCCGACGACGGCGATCACCAGACAGATGACCACGATCAAATACGGATTGCGGATGGCAAACCGCGACATTACTTCGCTTCCTCCGGGCCCGCGGCGGATGCCGTGAGCGTGGTGAGCTTTGGCTTGACTTCCTGACCGGCCTGCAGACTCGACCGGTTGCCGATCACGACCAGGTCGCCGTCGGAAATCCCGGAAAGAATCTCTACGAGGTTCGAGGTTTCGAGACCGGTTCGCACCTTGATGGTCGCGACGCGGTTATCCGGCCCGACTTTCGTGACCGTGCCGCTGTCCATCGCCGCCACCGGCACACACAGTGCTTGCGCCTGATGGTCGAGCGTGAGGTTCACTTCGGCATACATGCCGGGAATCAGAACAAGCGTTGGATTCTCGACATCGACTTCGGTGTTCATGGTGCGCGTGCTGAGGTCGAGCTTGCTTTCGACGCGGGCGACTTTGCCGGGGAAGGTCCGCTTCAACGAGGGAACACTGACTTCGACGGACTGACCGATGCGCACCCGCGGAACGATCGATTCCGGCACCGGCAGAATCAGGCGGAGAAGGTTGTTCTGCGAAAGACGCACGACGGGCATGGCCTGCGTGCTCGACGACGTGCCGGCCTGAATCATTGAGCCGGTGTTGGCGAAGCGCATGGTGATGACGCCGGTGAAGGGCGCAGTGACGTTGGTGTAGTCGAACATGTCTTTCGTGCGCCCCTGTTCGGCTTTCGCGACCGCGACCTGCTGCTGGGCCGCTTCGAGGGAAGATTTAGCGGCATCGACCTGGGCTTCGGCGGCGAGGTCCTTACTATGCGCGTCATCGATTTCCTGCTGGGCGACGAGGCCAGGGCGCGTCTTATCGACCGCCGAAAGGCGTGTATATGAAAGGTGAGCGATGTCGTGATTCGATTCGGCGCGCTGCAGTTCATTCCGCGCACGAGAGACTTCCGAGGTGCTGCGGTCAATGGACGCCTGGCCGCGAACTATATCTTCCTGCATCTCGGGGACTTCGAGGAGAGCAATCTGCTGGCCGGCCTGTACACGGTCGCCGATATCGACGTTGATTTTCTTGACGTATCCGGCGACTTTGGCCATCACGTCGACTTCCTGAAAGGGGACGAACTCGGCTGTCAGTGTGATGCCGTTCGAGAGGTCCGCGTAACCGGCCTTGGCGACGGCGACGACAGGTGGTGCGGCGGAGACCTGCGCCGCAGGTTGAGGCGCGGGCTTTGTGCAGTTGGCAAGCAGAAACGCGCAGGCAAGAACACCCGCGCCGCGAAGTCTCATGTAATTTTGAGAGTAGGGTGGCGCGGAGTCGTTTCGTATCCCCTGGCGGGGGGATTTTTCGGACTATTGCGGGGAGGCCGGGGCTTCAGCCTCCTGGGTCTTCTCGACCAGGATGGTGTATTTGGCGGCCAGTGCAACGAGCGTACCGAGCACGGCCAGCTCGGGTAAGATCATTGCGCCCACGGCCGCGATCGTGACGGGAATGTCGATGATCGTCTTCCCCTGCTCGTTCTTGAGTACCACCCGGCGGACATTGCCCTCGTGGATCAACTCCTTGACCTTGCCGGCGACTTCGTGTCCGAAAACTTTAAACTCTTCATAGAAAGTGTTGTTCATTTGGTCCCTCAGATGACGCGCGCCATCACTCTGACCGGCAGCGTAACGATCCCCCAAACCAGCGCCAGCGCGCCGCCGACGGCAATCCCGACCAGACGGAATGGCAGCAGGAACAGCCAGACGGCCGGATATATCACGAGCGCCAGCAAAGCCGATGGCCAGCACAGGATAAAGAGAATGCACCAGAGCAGGAATTTGACCATTTCCGCGTCCTCACACAGCTATACGGACGCCGGAGCCGCGATGTTCACTCTTCACGCCACAACCGGCGTTGTCCGCCCCGCAGATATGCGTGCTATTCTGAAAAATCGAGTTTAATCAAAAGGATCAGATACATAGATGGCGAATACCTTTGGCGCCCTGAAACGAGTCCGTCAGACCGAGCGGCGCACACAATTCAATCGTTTTGCGAAGACGCGTTTGCGGCACCAGATTCGCGCCATGCGCCGCGCGCTGTCCGCCAAGGCACCGGTCGCGGCGGACGTGAAGTCCGTGATGGCGGCGACCTTCTCGCTGGTCGACAAAGCAGCCCGCAAAGGCTACATCAAACGCGGCACGGCCGCTCGCTACAAGAGCCGTTTGCATTCGCGCGCGAAAGTCATTCTCGGCGAAGTCCAGAAGTAGATTACTTCCGCCCCAAAAAGCGCAGCCGCACATTTACGGCACGCGCCTGTCCGCGTCCGTACGTCAGGAACTCCGGTGAATCGACATCGTTGTTGACGACGTTGGCGTTCGTGCTGTTCAGTGCGTTCACTGCGCTGACCCGCCACGCCCAAAGATATCCCCGGAAAAGAAAGCGGCGCTCGAGCGCAACGTTCAACGTCGCATATGCTGGGAATCGCAGGGAGGCGGGCGGCCCAACAATGTTGCCGGTTTCCGTGACCGCGCTGAACGGAAAACCGGACCGCACATCGGCCAGCAACTGCAGATCGGTGTCAGCAACGATCCGCTGGAGGAATCCAGGAAACCAGGTTTTCTCGACCGGAGCCCACGCCCAGGCGAGAAAGCGGTTGGGGGCATCCCATGGCAGCGGACCCGCAGCCTGTGGTGTCAGAATCGGATTTTCCACCGAATAATTCACGACGGCATTCGCATGCGCCGCCGACCGCGTATAGCTCGCGAACCACTGGTACTTCGAAAGAAACGTTTTGCGCACCGAGAACTCGGCGGCACGATAGCGCTGCTGCCGGATGTTGTCCAGCACATACAAATTCGTTGACGGGTTTACAATCGTATCCTCAAACGTAAAGCCCCGGCTGCCGGAGCGCGAAATCAGGTTGACTTTGCCGAACATGCCCCAGCCGAGGGGCCGCTCGACCGAAAAGCTGGTCAGAGCGAAGCGCGGCAGCCGCAAATCCTGCGGACGCAGCACGAACCTGGTCTCAAGCGGCATCCCGATTACTTCGCCCAGCGGGCCATAGAAAGTGCTCAGGCTGATCTGCTCCTGGCTGAGCGCAAGCATGTTCAGCGTGACGGGGTCGTAGAAGATTCCCCACCCCGCCGCGAATTTCGTGCCACCCGACCATTTCGGGGACCACGCCGCCGCCAGCCGGGGCGCGGCGGGCGCGCCGCCGGTGTACTCGTCCCACTGGGTGCGGATGCCGGCCTCAATGGTCAGAGTCTCGGCGGGACTCCATTTATCCAGCACGTATCCGTAAGCCTGGATGTTGCCGCGGAACTGCCGCGGGCTGCCGAGAAACTGCACATCCCGAACGAGGGAATTATCGAGCCGCACCGTCGTGAATTCGTGCCGATTGATTGCCTGGTCGAGATTGCTGCGCTCGACGTCGGCGCCGATCTCGATCTGGTGCGTGCCCGCCCGATGCAGCGGCTTCACAAAGCCGTTGACAAGCCATTCCTGACGATCCGTGGAAGTCTTCTGGTCGGAAAAGAAATTACCGCGCGAGCCGAAAGGAGTGACGACATAGGTTTGTGTTCCCTGAGGCGACGACCTCAGATACGTACTGTCAGCGGCGAATCCGAATTCCACAAGGCCCCCGCCGATCGACCACTGGTCCTTGACCGTGCCCAGAAACATTGCGGTGCGGCGATTGAGCGTCGTCTCCGCCGGATTGAGAAAGCTCAAACCGTTCCGCATGTCGTTGCCGAGGTTGGCGAGGAAACTGACGGTGAGAATATGCGCGTTGGTGACGTTCCATTGGAGCCGGGTCAGGTCGCTCCCGCTCGCGCTGCGGGTCCGATTCTGGCCCGCCGGGAGTCCGGATACCGTTGAGACGACATAATACGCATCGAGGGAGTTGTGGAACCAGGCGCGATTCTTTCGAATGGGTCCCGAAAACCGAAGCCGCGGGGACCAGTGGTCGAGGTGCAGACCGTCCTGCGAGCCGAATCCCGGAATGAAGTTCGTTGCGCCGAAGCGCCAGCGGTCGTCACCCATCTCCGTTTTGATATCGATGGTGCCGCTCGAGCCGCGTCCTTTTTCAGCGGAAAAACGGCTGGCATCCCAATCGAGCGTTTGAATCGTATCGACATTCAAACGCGCGTTGAGTCCTCCGGTTGCCGGGTCGGAAATGTCGAAGCCGTTCAAGCGGTAGTTGGCCTCGCGGGTTTCGCCGCCGTTGAAATGAATCTGTCCGGCGTTGTCGAGCACGGCTCCGGTCATCAGAGGCAAAGCATTGCGGTAATCCTGCGAAGCGGGAAATGGGACGTTCAGGATTTGCTGATTGTTCAACTGTTTGGTGTCGGACGTTTGCGACGGATCGATAATCGGCGGTGAGTAGTGCACGTCCACCGATTCCGCGAGTTCCTTCAGATGGTTCATGCGGAGTTCGAGCGGTGTGCTGGTATCAACCGTGACTGCGGGCTCACTGGAAACGAAAAAGCCCTCGCATCGAGCTTCGATACGGTAGACGCCAGCGGCCGGGATCTGCATTTGAAAGATCCCCGCCGGGTCGGAGGTCGCTTTTATGCCTGGCGTGGTATCTGACGAGACAGTCACTACAGCGCCCCGGACCGGAGTCCCGTTTTCGTCGAGCACCTTGCCGGTGATTATGATGCCATCCTGCGCAAATGAAGGCAGTACCGCGATGAGGAAAAGAATACCGGCACAGAAGAGGGCGCACGGGGTTCCCCGCGAATTGCGGTACCGGTGGTCGTAACTGAATCCTGGGAAACCCAACGGCTTCAACGCAGCTTTGATTCTATGCCTGCGGGCGGACAGCCTTCCATGCGCTGCTCCCCCTATCCATTCGGACCCTGAACGAATTCATACGGAGTAAGCTGGAGTGAAATGAATATTGAGGTTCTGCTCACCGAAGCGGAGATTGCGGATGAGTTTGCCGAGGCAATGGAAGCGCGCGACCTTCCCGAAAAATTCTTCTACTGGACACCGCTCTCAGTCCGCGCGTGGAGAGAACAGGCGGCGGTTTCGAACGAGAGCCTTCGCCAAACATGGGATGCTCTGGCGAGCAAGGCGGCGGATCTGACGAGACCGTTTGACACCCGCGTGCCGTTGATCAGTTTCGGAGCAGGCGATGGGTTGAAAGACCGGGTGATCCTGAAGGCTCTGGCTGGCGCCGGGCGAGAAGTCAAATATTTTCCGGTGGATGCAAGCCAGACGCTGCTCGAGACCGCATGTGCGGGCGCCGAAGACGACGATTGCGAGGCCCTCGGGATCAAGGCTGATATCTCGAGTCCGGTGCACCTGCTGCTGGCGGCGGATGTGAGTGAAGCGCCCCGCCTTTTTCTCATGGTGGGCAATACGCTGGCGGGCTTCGACCCGCTCGACCAGATCAAACATGTGGCGAGTTGCCTTCATAAGGGCGACATCCTGATCCTCGACGCCCGGATTGCCGCGGAAGGCGATGATGTGGAGCCTACTGACAACCAAAAGGCCTTTGTGCTGGCTCCGCTGGCGAGTGTCGGAGTGACTCCCGAAGACGGAGAACTCCGGTTCGTCGAGAACGGCGACGACCGTCACAGTGGGCTCACACTGATGACGCGCCGCTTTCAGGCAGTCCGCGATCTCACAATGGTGGCCAGCGGACGCGAAGTTCATGTGGAGCGCGGCGAGCGGTTCGTGTTGAATTTCCGGTACCGGTTTACGCGCGAAGCGTTTCGGTGGCTGCTGTCCACTCATGCAGGGCTGAAGATCAAAGGGGAAATCCCGAGCGCGGACGGCAAGTTCGTTACGGCCATCTGCACGAAGTAGCCCGGCGACCGCCTGCGGGCTCGGCTAAAATGATGAGTGGAGGAATGGCAGAGCGGTTGAATGCGCCGGTCTTGAAAACCGTTAGAGTCGAAAGGCTCTCGGGGGTTCGAATCCCTCTTCCTCCGCCATATATCTTTCCTGTTGTCAGAGGTTTATGGGCATATTTTGCCGTGCGCCCAAATTGTGTCCGAGTCGTTGATCGGTCGCCCTAGCTTTCCGACAGCCCGAATCGCAGCGCCACCTGTCCCGCCGCCGCGCTCTCACAGGCCCGGCCAACCGCATCTTCGAAGCGCTTGCTGAAGGGCGCCTTGCTCGATAGCAGCGGCACTTTCTCCACCTTCACGCCGCAGTCAGGGCATTTCACCCGATACACCTCGATGTGTACGGCTGTCCGGAACTCGCTCCAGGGCAGACCACGTACTGCCCGTTCCCTGTAGTCATGAGCATCACTGAATCTACGCCCGCAACCGGAGCACTCCAGCTTGGGGCTCACCCACAGACACAAGGTCTTGTTCTTCTCGCCGGTCTCGTCCCGGTACACCCGGTAGCCGGGCCATTGCAGAATCCGCGTGAACTCATTGCCGCCGGGAAACCTCTAAATTTAACTCGGGAAACTCCGTCTATCAGAATGGCCGTCAATTCAGCGGTTCCACGAATTCCCGCTCAGAGCCCTATTTCTGACGCACTACACTGGTTGATGGCTGCGTTATCTTCGCGATTCATCGAGTTAAAACCTATGCACGTTTGCCTTCTCATACCGCGACTTGCCGGAAGTTATCCCAGATCGCAGTCGCATATCAGGCGCCACGCTTATGGCAGGCAGGAAGCGGGACGCAGTCGGGGAAAGCGGCAATGAAGAAACCATTTAGCTTGAGGGATTCTCTCGCGGGGATATACGATCAAATGTCTTCGCGCCCACGGAAAGTCCACCTCGAGTACTGGGTGGTTAGATTCAGCGCGGCCGGATTCCTGATCCATTTGGCGGTCGTTTTTCTCTCCCGTTCCCTGGCCCATCCCCCTGCTTTGATTGCCGCGGCAGGCCAGAACTTTCTATCGGCGATATACACACCGTTTACGTTCATTCTTTTTTACGAGGTTCTTGTTTTGATCGCGGCTATTCCTCAATCCGTGGTGCAGTCGGTTACGGCTCAGTTCGAAATCGTGTCGCTCATCTTTGTACGTCGATTCTTTAAGGACATCGCAGTGATCGACGACCTGAATAAGTTCCGGCATCCCTCGGCGGAGATGCTTCCGGCCGTGACAGACGTGTGCGCCGCAATTCTCATGTTTCTGATGGTGACCGTTTTTCAGCACGTTACTTTGAGACGCAGGCAAACGGAAATTGCGGATGAGCTATCGGCGGATGTGCGGGCGTTTATCGCCCGCAAGAAGGTAATTGCCCTGGCACTGACTGGCTGGCTGCTCGCGCTGACGATTTATACCCTTGGGGAGTTCGTCCGCGATTTGTGGCACGTTGCGTTTCGAGGTCCTGTCACCGAAATCGATTTGCAGACTCCGTTTTATACCGATCTGTTCAGTGTGATGATCTTCACCGATGTCCTGATCTTGCTGCTATTGCTCGCCGTGTCCGATCGTTATCAACTCGTTTTTCGCAATGCCGCCTTCGTAATCTCCACAATTCTGATTCGCTTTTCCCTCACCGCCGAGCGGCACTGGGGGGCTCTTCTCGCTTTGGTGGGCATGCTCTTTGGCATACTGACTGTTTTGATTTACAGCTACAGCACCACGGTGAATGCTCGTTATCGCGATTCCCTAAGAGAGGCGTGACCGAAAGTCCCGGAGCATTGGCTTTTCACTGAATCAGCGCTTCCACAAACCAGGCAGCGCGCGGACGCCCTCGCGCCGAACATGAAGAACAGCGCCGAAAGCGGGAAATTCATCTTCAGAACTGATTTCGTAAGGAAGCTAACGAAACCCCGCTTGAGGGTATCAGATTGAATGCCAAGGCTTTTTATCCGGGTGAGCGCCCGCGAAGACACCGATTTGACATGTTGTTGGACTCGGGCGGGAGATCGCAGTAAGGTGAGCACATGCGTTTGAATTTTACGAAACTCTCGGTCGGACGAGCCTCGCTGATTGCGCTTTCCCTGTCCCTTCTCGGTTTGCTCGCCGTAAATGAGACAATGCGTGCCCAGCGCACCGCAGCCCCCGCCGTGGCACAAGTAGGGCCAGGATCTCCGCTTCCCGTCTTCGTCGTCAACGATTCACCGCCGCGCCTGCCGGAAGGTTTCACCCCCGGCTCATCGTGGAGATTCACCACCTGGACCGTACCGAGCACTCTCACGTTTACGGCAACCGTCCAAAGAACAGCCGGAGGCTGGGCCTTGCTCAGGCTCAGCACCGATCCCACGCCTCATTGGTACTTCGTGCCCCAGATGCCAGGGGCGTGGGATCCGCAATAGCCTGTTGGTTGATCGACTGCAGGAAGACGGGGAGCGGGCTGCCCCTGAACCGGGCTTCTGCGCACCCGGCGTGTTATCACGGGCGTAACTGATCGAGCCGTCAACGCCCGACTTCCAGCTTTTCGGAAAGCTCCTCGAACTTATGTCTGGCGTTTCCGTAGTCAACAAAGTCTCGGATGATGGCCTCGAGGTCCGTCGACAACGCAGCGTTGGCCTTTACAAGTTCCTTGAATTCCGGAAAATGAACCTTGGTCTGGTTGTCGTTGAGCCGCTGGATGGTGAGGGTCGTATTATCGGCCATTTCCTTCAGAAACGGTTCGATTCGCTTGATTGCCGCCTGCTGCCAGGGCGCGCCCGTTGACTCGATATCCTTGAGTTTGGTTAGTAGCTTACCAGCGTTATTGACATGCCCCTTGATCATTTCCAGGTGGCTCGCATAGCTTTGCCAGCTTGTGGTCGATCGAGTGAAGGATTCCATATTGGTGGAGTCTGCCTTCAACTCAACAGCTTCGGCTTTAGCATCTGCCAGCAGCTTCGTGATCTCCGCGGATTCCGCGGCTGCGGCTTTTAGCCCCGATGGAATGATCAGATATCCAGCCAAAACGGCCAGTGTTACAGAACCGATGGCCTTTCGATAGCTTTTCATGATGTACTCCTTATCGGATTGCGAATACAGCAATCCGCCGGCGGCGAGTTTGAGCCCCCGCGTGAACGTAAGGCCAGCAAACCTCAGCCCGTTGAACGAAAAATGACGGGAATGGTTAGCAGTGCCTCCGAGGAGAGCCAATCGCTTCAGATACGGGAATTGCAGATCGCTCTCCTCGAGATGCCACCATGCGCGAAATGCATTGGTATTCCGAAACATGGGTGACGGCGCGCATACAGGCCTCAATCCACATCCAATCCGCCGCTTATTGCATAGACGTTCTAGACTGAGGCATCGGACGAGTAGCGTGAATCCGCGCGCTGGCGCGGACTGAACCTTGCGATTAGCACCCATACGAAGCCGACAAAAGCCGGGTGAACTGTCCCGCTACCGCCGGACGCGAAGAGACGTAATGGCATCAACCCGAAGGGCACGATGCACAACTTGACTTGTTGCGGCCCGGTCTTGAAGACTTGTAAAATTGCTAACGTCGCCGTTCGACGGACTCCCCGGCCAAACCAGAGCGAAATCCACGCGGACATTCGTTAGGAAAGGCCGGGGCAAGCCCTGCTTCCAGCAGGACTCACCTTGGACTATACAGCAGTTTGTCAAATGTTACACCTGCTGGTATTGTAAAGTTTTGAACCGCTTCGGGCCCGAAATACGGCAGAGAAAAGCTCAATTACCACATATTGTAAGAGGTGAACCCGTGGGCGCATCCAACTCCGGCGCTCCCGCCTGCGGACGGCCTGTTCCGTCAGGTGACCGACGTGGCTTGGGAAAGTACCTCAAGCGGAAATTGTCCGACGCGCTTAATCAGCGACCCAGTCCATGGTGATGCGCAAGATCCGAGCCAACTCATTGTGGCCCTCGACTGGCCCGATAGCCAGTTCCGGGAGATGTGGATGGTGTTCCCTATTTGACCTCGACTGGCACAAGCCGTAGCTCCGAGATACTGCTGAAACCATCTTGCCTGACGGAGATTCAATTGAATGGCAAACACTGCCGTAGCTGAGGCGTGCTACCATTGCCAACTGAAAAAATCACTAACCCACGCTTAATCAGCCATCTGTCGACCAGCGAATCCCTTTTCCTCCCATTTTCTTCCAAGTCAGACCCGGCGGATCCGCCCGTCCCGCAAGAGCTCAAACCGAATTCCCCGCCACTCGACCGTCCGCCCGCCCATTCCCGCCGCCCACACCGCAAGTCCGAATAGATCCCGAAGCGGCGTCAGCAGCACTCGCGCCGGCGTCAGATAATCCAGCGCCGACATCGCCGTCGCAGCGGCGAGCATGCGCATGACGAGCCCCGCCGCCGCGACATGCCAGTCGCCCGCCACCGCCGCCACAACACACCAGAAAGTCGATTGCGTCACAAGATACCCGAAGTAGCCGGCGGGACGCGAGACGCGAATCGTCCGCGACCAGCGGACCTGATGCTTCCACACGTCCCTCCACAAACCCGCCCCCAGATTCGTCTCGACGACCGATTCCGACAACGCCACGCGCTTTCCGAGCCCTGCGATACGGGCGCCGAGTTGGTAGTCGTCGGCGAGATATTCCCGGATCGCGGCGAAGCCGCCGATCGCGTCGAGGTCCGCGCGTCGAAATGCCATGGTCGATCCGAAGGCGAATCCGCCGCTCGAAACGAGGCGAGCCACGAGCACACTGGGCGCGAACTCCGTTGCGATCCCCAGAGCTTCGGCGCGAGCCGCGATCGACGATCCGCGGGCGCGATAGAGGCACGTTACCAGGCCGACGCGTTCGTCCGCCAACCTGCCGATCACGCGCGAGAGGTAGCCAGGCTCAACGAGAATATCGCCGTCATTCACCAGGAGCACGTTGTACCGCGCTTCATGCGCGAGAATTTCAAGCGATCCCGCCTTCCCGTTCGGCGCGTCATTCTTCGTGTCGACGATGCGGATCGGCACGTTCGGGAACTCGGATTGCAACCGCATCACGTCCTGTAATGCGGGGTCGTTTGAGTCCGCGGTTCCGAAGATCAACTCGAATGCGGGATACTGCTGGGTCGCGTGCGAGCGGATCGCTTCGTAAAATTGCGCATCGCGCCCGCGAATCGGCTTGAGGATCGAAACGGGCGGCGCGAAGCCGGTCGCGACAGGGCGAACCAGGCGGAACCGAATCGCGCCCACGATCGCCAGCAGGTTGTAAACGATGCCACAAACAACGAGGAGCGCGGCTGCCGCGCCGAGCAGAGTCACTGCGAAATGAAAACCACGCCGATGAGGATCAGGCCGATGCCCATCCAGCGCCGCCAGTCGACCCGCTCTTTGAGGAGCACGCGGGCGAGCACCGTCTCCGGAATGAACGTCGCCGCCGACATCGGCACCGCGAAGCTCATCGGCGCAATCGACACCAGCTTCATGAACGAGAAGAACGATACAGCCATAGCACAGGTCGAGATGATCACGTAGGAATTCCGCGCCACCGCTCCCAGCGCGCTGCCGATGGCGCCGGGCCTGAAATCGTGGATCTCATGCTGCCGCATGCCGAGCGACCGGAAGACATCGCCAACCGTGGTCGCGCAGATCACCATCAGCACGAGCACCCACTTCATCGAGGGCTGCCTTCAACAACAGAGGTGGAGCTCGCAGTGCGCCCCACCAGCGTCACACCGGCTGTTACAAGCACAATTCCCAGCCAGCGGGCGAGCGAAACGTTTTCGCCGAGGAACACGCGCGCGGCGAACGCGGTCACAACGTAGCCCATCGCGGTCACCGGCATCACGTAGCTGAGATCCGCCCAGCTCAGGAGAGCCATATGGGTGAGGGTCCAAACGATGAGCAACGCCACACCCAACGCCACAAGCGGATGAAACAACGCCCCGATCAGCGCGGCAGGCGTATCGCCGACGCCTCCGAGCTGCTGCATGCCTTTCGTCAGGAACGAGTTTCCCGCGACGTTGCTCAGAATGGTCAGGACGGTAAAGAGCCTGGTGCGGGCAGCGACGTCGGTCGTTTGTTTCACCGCGCACAACGAGCCTTCGGCCTGTGCGCTAGTCTCCGGCATTCGCCGAAACGGCCGTCTGCTGCCGCTGCTCCGAGATGAACTTCCGGCGCCGCGCTCGCAGCGCCATATACTCGCGGGCTTCTTTCGTCAGCCGCTTGCGGTCGTGCGAATTGAAGATCACCTTCCGGACCATCCTCCACACCACGCGCGGCCGGAAGTAGTATTCGCTGTAGAAGCGCTCGACCCAATCCATCAGTTCGGCTTCGTTCAGGTTCTCGTAGACTACCTTGGGCAACTGATTGCCCCGCTCGTCAACGATATTGCCGATCGAGATCAGATTGTTCTTCTCGGCGTATTGATAGAACTCGGTGCCCGGATACGGATGGGCGATCGAAACCTGAATCGTCTCGTTATCGAGTTTCTTCGCGAAGTCGATCGTTTTGCGAATGCTCTCGCGCGTCTCGCCGGGCAACCCCACAATGAAATCGCCGTGGACGACGAGACCGAGTTTTTTACAGTTCGCAGTGAAGCGCTCGGCCATATCGATGGTCGCGCCCTTCTTGATGTTCTTGAGGATCTGCGCATCGCCCGACTCGTAGCCCACGATCAGCAAGCGGCATCCCGCGTCCTTCATCGCTTTGAGCGTGTCATAGTCGGTGGTCACGCGCGAGGTGCACGACCATGTGAAGTTCAGCGGTTTCAACTTCGCGCAGAGCTCCAGCGTCCGCTCCTTGCGGTAGTTGAACGTGTCGTCGTCGAAGAAGATTTCCTTGAGGTGCGGGAAGGTCTCAAGAGCGTACTTCACTTCGTCGCGGATATCGTCGCTCGACCGGAGCCTCCACCGGTGTCCCGAGTGCGTCTGCGGCCAAAGGCAAAACGTGCACATCGCCGGGCAGCCGCGCGAGGTATACATCGACAGAAACGGGTTCAGCAGAAACGGGACGTTGTAATTCCGAATATCAAGATCGCGCTTATAGACCTTCGTGACCCAAGGCAGCGCATCAAGATTTTCGATCATCGGCGCTTCCGGGTTATTCACAATCGCGCCGTTTTTCCGGAAACTGGCGCCCGGAATTTCCTCGAGCGGCTTTCCGTTCGCGTAGTCAACGATCTGATAATCGAATTCACGGCGGATGATGAAATCGATGGCTTCGCTGGCGCGCAGGGTCTTTTCCGGTTCCACGGTAACTGGAGGTCCAACGAAGCAAACCTTCATCTTCGGATTCGACTGCTTCATCATCTCGGCGATTTTGCAATCGACTTCAAAGCCGGGCGTGGAGGTGAAAAGCACCAGCAGCTCGAAGTCTTTCGCCATCGCCACTGTCTGCTCGATCGAGATTTTATGCGGAGGAGCATCGACGACGCGGCTGCCGGGAAGCATGCCCGCGGGATAACAGAGCCACACCGGGTACCAGTACGACTCGATTTCTCTCGATGCAGGCCAGCGGGAGCTCGCGCCTCCGTCAAAGCCCTCGAAAGAAGGCGGGTTCAGAAAAAGCGTTCGAAGAGCCAAGTACTATTGTAAGTCAGACCTCGCGCGTCTTACCGCTTTTTGCCACCCGTTTATGAGCTCCAGCCTGCGCCGTTCGGGCATGCGCGGCTCGAACGAACGATCGATTCGCCAGAAGTTTTCCACCTCGTCAACACCCGACCAGACGCCTTCGGCTATTCCGGCGAGATAGGCGGCTCCGAGCGCCGTGGTCTCCACATCCGACGGCCGAACTACGTTTTTCCCCAGAATATCGGCCTGAAATTGCATCAGGAAATTGTTCACCGTCGCGCCGCCGTCGACGCGGAGCTCGACCAGCGGCTCGCCGGAATCGGCTTCCATCGCGTCGATCAGCTCTTTACTCTGAAATGCGATGCTTTCAAGAGCGGCGCGCACAATGTGCGCTTTATTACTGGCCCGCGTCAGGCCGCTGATCACACCACGAGCGGCGGAATCCCAGTGCGGAGCGCCGAGTCCGACGAAAGCGGGAACCGCGTAGACTCCGCCTGTATCCGGCACACTCAGTGCGAGAGCTTCAGACTCTGCCGCGGTTTGCAGCAGACCCATCTCATCGCGCAGCCACTGGATAGCCGCCCCGGCGACGAATACGCTGCCCTCGACGGCGAACTGGGACCGCGGCGAGACCGACGCCGCGCGAGTCGCGAGCAGGCGATGTTTTGACTCGGGCGCGCGATCGCCCGCGTGTGTCAGGGCGAAGCAACCCGTCCCGTATGTATTCTTCGACAATCCGGAGCGGAAGCAGGCCTGACCGGCAAGCGCGGCCTGCTGGTCGCCGGCGATTCCGCTGATGGGAGTACCCGCGCCCGGCAGGCCGTCCGCAATCGTGCCGATTCGTTGGCAGGATTGAACAATCTCCGGCAGCATCGCGCGTGGCACGTCGAACACGCGCAGCAGATCGTCATCCCAGGCACCGGATGCGAGGTCCATCAGCATCGTGCGGGATGCATTGGTCACGTCGGTGACATGGCGTTTTCCGCCGGTCAGATTCCAGATCAACCAGCTATCGACGGTGCCGAAGAGAACGTCCCTGTTTGCCGCTTTGGCGCGAGCATCCGTGATGTTGTCGAGAATCCAGCGAATCTTGCTGGCGGAAAAGTAGGCGTCGATCACGAGACCGGTTTTTCGTTCGATCCAGGCCGCATCGCGAGACCTCCCGAGTTCCGCGCACATATCTGCTGTCCGGCGGCATTGCCAGACGATGGCGGGCGCAATCGGATCGCCGGTTCGCCGGTCCCACACGATGGTGGTTTCCCTCTGATTGGTGATTCCGCAGGCCGCGAGGCCGGAGAGGTCGCTCGCCGCTTCCACTGCCTCGGTGACCGCAGCCATTTGCGCGCGCCAGATTTCCCGTGCATCCTGTTCCACCCAGCCTGGATGGGGAAACCGCGACTGAACGGGAGCCGCGTGCATTGCAATACGCTGGCCGCGCTGATTGTAAATGGCTGCCCGCGCGCTGGTGGTTCCTTCGTCGATCGAGAGCACCCGTGCGGGGGCGGAAACCATGCCCGTAATTATAATGAGTGGAGCCTATGTTCTTCCGCCGCGAGCGCCCGAAGCAGTTGACCTTTGAAGACCACATGAGCGCCGCCCGTTCCGCCGGTTTCAAAACCGAATCCGCCGGCAACGGCAAGACGCGGATCGAGCGTAATGGCGTCGCAGCCGTCTTCGAACCGGGCAGTAATGATGTCCCGCGCGCCGCCGAGCGCGCCGGCATCGTTATGGGCAAAGAAATCGGCACCCTGACCGACGGCGGATTCCAGAAGTTCTTCACCACTCCGAGCGGCAAGCGGAAGCCGGCGCAGGCGCATGAGCTCAAGGAAATTCAGAATTTTTCTGAAGACCTGCGCGAGGCGCTCAACCTGACGAGCCTTTATAACGAGTCTCTCGGGACGGTTTCCAACCTGTACATCTACGACCGTGTCGAGGGGCGCGACGCCGGCAGACATGATAAACCATGGCAGAACCGGTAGCCGTCACGGTCGCATTGTATTTCCGCCTCGAACGTTTTAATTAAAATTTCTCGCCAATATTGTCGATTTCCATGGCGGTCCTCCGTCATAGTGTCAGAGAGGAGAAAGCATGGCAAATCCCTTCGTACATGTGGAACTGAACTCAACGGATCTTGAAAAAGCCAAGCCCTTTTACGCGCAGCTTTTCGACTGGAAGCTGGAGGAAGCGCCGATGGGCGACGGCACCCCCTACACGATGATTGGCGTCGGATCGGGCACCGGCGGCGGCATGATGAAACAGATGATGCCGGGCGGACCTTCGGCCTGGCTGCCGTATGTTGACGTCGACGACATCAAGGCCTCGACCGCCAAGGCGAAATCGCTGGGCGGGACAGTGCTGCAGGACGTGACCCCGGTCATGGGCATGGGATCGATCAGTATTATTAAAGACCCATCCGGAGCGGTAATCGGCCTTTGGCAGCCGAATCAGCGTTAAATCGTACCAAAAATGGGTGAGCGAGCCAGCTCTCCTGTGTTCTCCTGCGGTTAGTGGAAAGCTGCTGTCCAATTTGCGGCGCGGAAACGCGCCGCATGTTTTTTGTTCATACAGAGTTCGCCGTGCGCGAGTGCCCGCGGTGCCGCCACCGCTTCACTGATTGGCAGCCTCCGGACGACCACGTTTCCCGCGTCTACGACGATTCTTATTTCTTCGGAGGCGGCGCAGGTTATCCGGACTATCCGCGCGAGGGAGATCTCTTGCGCGAGCACGCACGGCGATATGCGCACCACATCGCGCCTTACGTGAAGCCCGGCCGTCTTCTCGATGTGGGCGCCGCTTGCGGGTTCCTGTGCGACGGATTTCGCTCCGCAGGCTGGCAGGCGGAAGGCATCGAACCCAACGAAACCATGGCGGCATACGGTCGTGAGCGGCTGAAGGTTTGCGTGCATACCGGCACTCTCGAAGACTTCAATTCTCCGCACACCTACGACCTGATTGGCATGATTCAGGTGCTCGGGCATTTCACGGATCCGCGCCGCGCGCTGGAACAGGCCGCGAAGCTCACGCGCGCGGGCGGCTTCTGGCTGATTGAAACGTGGAACAGCGCGAGTCTCACCGCGCGTGTTTTCGGAACGCATTGGCATGAGTACAACCCGCCCAGTGTGCTTCACTTCTTCAGCCATCGCAGTGTGGAGCGGCTCGTGCGCCAGTTCGGTTTCGAGCGCGTTGCCTCCGGGCATCCGGGCAAACGTATCGCATGGGGACACGCGCGGGCTCTGCTCGATCATCAAATCGGGCGCGCGTGGTTTCATCGCCTCAGCCGGCTGATTCCCGATGAACTCGTGCTGCCTTACCCTTCCGAAGATCTTGTCTGGACTTTGTTCCGGAAGTATTGACGACAAGATCCGGTAAGCTCCCCACGACGTTGTTTCACATCTTAAATATGCGATGTGTGCTGAGCCACGAGCTCCGTTGAAACGCGGTTAGAACCAGCACCTAAGAGTACGCCCGCATCATTGACCGTAGGATTTTCTGCACAGTACCATCGGGGCACGATGTCTCGCGGAAGTCTGGCCATTCTCGCTGCTCTTGGTGTTTTTTCGTTTTCAGGCGCCTCGGCCGCCACGACACAATGGACTGGCCACGGCGGCTGGTTCACGGGCAAAGTTGCAATTGCCCGCAATGCGGACGGCCGGCTGGAAGCCTTTGTGCGTGGCGGTGATAACGCGGTCTGGCACATGTCTCAGACGGAGCCTGGAAGCACAACCTGGACACCATGGTCCAGTCTCGCTGGCCAAATCATCAGTGGTATCGCTGTCGCGACCAACGCCGATGGACGCCTGCAGCTCTTCGTGATCGGCCTGGACAAAGCAATCTGGACCGCATCGCAGGCGACCCCCAACGGGCCCAACTGGACCGGGTGGAGTTGGCTGGGCGGCCAGAGTACGGACGACCCAACGACCGTCGCCAACGCCGACGGTCGCCTTGAAGTCTTCATTCACACCACATCCAACTCTCTCTGGCATACATGGCAAACGACGGCGGGTGGCAGTTGGGCGGCAGGCGATGAAATCCACGGGGACGTGGATCGCTCTCCCTCTGCGGCCCGCAATGCTGACGGCCGCATCATCGTCTTCGTCGGGGATTCCGACGGCAAGTACTGGTGGACGATTCAAAATGCCGCCGGCTACGATTCGTGGTCAGGCTGGTGGTGTCTGCTGGGAGGCACCGTTAGCGCGCCCGTGATCGGCGCCAACGCGGACGGACGCCTGCAGCTCTTTGCCACGCGCGCCGACAACTCCGTCTGGACCTCGTCCCAAACCACCGCGGGCGGATACAACTACTCGGACTGGGCTCCCTTGGGCGGCAGCATCTCGGGCGACGTCGGCGTCGTGAACAATAAGGATGGGCGCCTCGAGATTTTCGCGCGCGGCACCGATGCCGCGTTGTACCACAACTGGCAGACAACATCGACCTCCGGCACATGGTCGGGCTGGAATGGCCTGGGTGGAATCCTCAATAACACTCCCGCAGCGGTTCTGGGTGCCGGCGGACTTGTCGATGCGTTCGTCGCCGGCAGCGACAACTCTTTGTGGTACATCGGGCAGGCTTCGCCCGGGATCTGGTTCTGAAGGCTGGCTCCAAGGCTGGTTCGGAACAATGAAGGCGGCGCGTTTCGTTTCGGCGCTTGCCGCGCTGGCAGCGGCAGTTGTCACAGGCGGAGCCGGCATGCCGCAAAATGCCATTTTTCCTAACCCCGCCGGGTCTCTGGCGACTGTTCGCGCGGACGGCTCTCCCGTCGTTCTTTCGGGGCCGTTTTTCGAGCCCCTCGGGGCTAACGGGCGGAGTTGCTCCACCTGCCATCGGCCCGCGGAGGGCTGGACGATTTCCGCTCAGGAAGTTCGGGCCCGCTTCGAAGCGACCAAAGGCCTCGACCCGCTGTTTCGCGCCAATGACGGGGCGAACTGCGATCAGGCCATCGGGACGAAAAAGGTCGAATTGCGCCGCGCAGCGTATAGCCTTCTGCTGGAACGTGGCCTGATTCGCATCGCGCTGCCGGTACCCGCGAATGCCGAGTTCGAAATCGTGAGCGTAGAAAACCCGTACGGCTGCAACGACCGGACGATGCTCTCGACATATCGCCGGCCGCTGCCATCGGCCAACCTGCGACTGTTGAGCACCGTAATGTGGGATGGCCGGGAATCCACTTCGGACTTCGCGCATCAGGCCCTCGATGCCGCAACGCGCCACGCGCAGGCTACGGCCGCGCTGACACCCGCAAAGCAGGAGGCGCTCGTAAGTTACGAGATGAGTCTCGTGACCGCGCAGGTTTCGGATCGCGAAGCCGGGGCTCTCGATGCTGACGGCGCAACCGGCGGACCCGAGCATCTCGCCGCGAAAACGCTGCCGGCGTTCGTTCCCGGCATTAACGATCGGGACCACGGCGATCCGCACGGCATCAAATCCGAAAACGCCTTCCGGTTATACGACACCTGGTCGAAAGTTCCCTACGGCCGGGTCTACCAGGACGTCCAGCTTGAGGCAGATCCGCGGGAGAACCGGCGAGCCGCCATAGTCCGCGGCCAGGTGTTATTCGATCAGAAGCCGTTCGATATTACTGGCGTCGCGGGGCTCAATGACGAACTGAACATTCCGCGTGTCACGGGCGCGTGTGGCACCTGCCACAATTCGCCCAACGCGGGTAATCGTTCGACAACTTCAACGATGAACACGGGCGTCGGGGAGAACGTGAGCTACCTGCCGCGCATCGCGCTTCGTAACAGAGCCACGCGAGAGACGGCCGTGACAACCGATCCCGGGCGCGCGCTCATCACGGGCCGCTGGAAAGATATTGGACGCATGAAAGTGCCGACGCTGCGCGGTCTCGCCGCCCGTGCGCCATATTTTCATAACGGATCCGCTGAGACGCTTGCGGAAGTAATCGATTATTACGACAAGCGTTTCCGCATCGGGTTCACGGCGCGGGAAAAGGAAGATCTCGCGGCTTTTTTGAACGCGCTGTAGCTCACCTGCCTTGCAGCGCCCGGGGAAATGCACCGGCATGAGTGCCGGCGCGGCAGACGCGAGCGTCCGCGCCACGGCATGGGCGGTTGCGGAACGAAGACCCCCACCGGCGGCAAGACCGCCAGTGTCACATACCTTATTCCTTTGTCTTCGTCTTCGCGGCGTTCTTGCGCACTTCAGCGAAATACTGCTGCACGTAAGGCTGCAGCGCCAGCGGAATCTCGTCGCGCGTCACATCGCCATCCGTCTCGGAATGCGCGGCGGACGTCTTTGAATAATCCGTGTGCAGTTTCTGATCCCCCGACTGCACTTCGACGGTTGTCTCACCGGAAACCGTCGCCGCACGCTGCCCGATGATCTCGCTGATCTTCCCCATCGCCTTCAGCTGCTCGGCCGCTTTGACTTCCTTGGAGCCGTCCTGATTACCGATGCCGCTGCCGCCCTGCCCCGGGGTTTTGTTCGAAGCCGAATTCAGTTTGCCCTGCGCCTGCTGGCCGCCCTGGGTGTCCGCATCGGGCTGCCCTTCGGCTTCCGACTGACTCTCGTTCTGGGCCTGCTTGCTCTTGCCTGCCTGGCCCTGTCCATTCTTTGGGGGCTCATTATTCGCGGACTGCTGGCCCTTCTGCTGCGAGTTGTCCTGATTGTTCTCGTTCTTCGACAGCATGTTTGAAACGGCGTCTTTCAGCCGTGACAAAAGGCTTTCCTTGTCGCGCCGATTGCCCGCCTGGTTGGGCGTCTTCGCGCCGGCATCGCTGCCCTTCTGGTTTTGCGCATCTTGGCCAGGTTGATCGTTGCCGGCCTGCTGCTCGCCGTTATCGATTGGATCGCCTGCCTGCTGGTCCTTCGAAGGATCTCCTGCTTTGCCCTGCCCGGTTTTGCCGGTGCCCCCGGTCTTATCCGATTTCGCGTTGCCGTCGGCGGGATTCTGCAGCGCCTGCTCAATTTCTTTGTCGAGCGCATCCTCTTCGCCTGGCAGCGGCTTCTCAGGCTGAGGACCCATGCCGAGCTTCGACAGCAGCGATTGCGCCTCCTGCATCCACTTCTGCGACTTCGGATAAAGCGCCTTCGCTTTTTTCGCGTCGCGGATCGCCTGATCCTCAAAAAGAACCTGCGTCAGAGGCGCGCGAAGATTCAGCATGTGTCCGAAGCCAAAACGAAGCGCGATCAGGGCAGACGCGAGCACACACAGCGCGCCCATGATGTAAAGCGACCGCGGGACCACGAATGGAACAGCGCGGTCGAGTTCCACGGCGCCCGCCGCGTTCTCGGCTTGCAAGCGCTGCGCCGCGCGGAACTCGGCAGTGCCCGTGAGCGCAATGGCGGGGTTTCCGCCGAAGTACAGCGCGGTGGAAAGGGCATCGTGCAAACCGGCATTCTCGTCGACCAGGACCGCCGTCGTATACGCGTCAGGCGTTTGCCGGATCACCCGCCACGCGCCCCACGCCACCCCGGCGGCGGCGAAGATCGCCAGACTCCACCACTCCAGATACCGCGTGCCGAGAACCAGCATCAGCACGAATCCGGCAACAATAACCGTAGCCGCCAGCGCGGACTGCGCGAGCGTCTCGTTCAACAGGAATCGGCGCCGGGCCCGGCGGATCAGGTCCTCGATCATTTCAACTCAACTTGATTATCTACTACACGCTCGAGCTGTTGCCGCGGTAGGGCTGGATATCGCGGCCGCCGGGCGTTCACCTGACTTTTCTGCACAAATCCGTTCCCTTGGGCCGGCCGAGGCGTTCATAATTTAAGCAAGGACGAACGGTGTCGCCTGAAGTGCGATATCGTATGCGCAAATGTCGTGTCGGGTTCGTACCCTGTTGTGCGGGGTTTCTTTATTGTTGTTGATTGCACCGGCCAGCCGGTCAGCCGACCTTCGCTGGATCAAAGCGCGTTTCGGCTCATTCGAAGCGATCAGCGATGACGGCCGCCGTTCGGCCACGCAGGCGCTCAGCCAGTTCGAGCAGGTCAGCTTCGCGCTCGCCAGCGTGATGGGTCTTGAAGGAACGGCGCAGCCGGATCTCCGCCTCGATCCTCCTCTGCGAATCATCGTTTTCAGGAATGCGAAGGATATGGCTGGGCAATGTGCGCCGGGCCTCGTCATGGGCCGCGATCGCCTGATGGCCTGCACGACGTCGGAAGCGCAGCTTCCCAAAGAGTTGCTGCGGGAGTTGACGCGGAAGCTTCTCGAAACCAATTTCGCGAAGATGCCGGCGCCGATCGAGACTGCTCTCGAGACGTTCTTCAGCACGGTCGAATCGAACGCCGTTCATGTCACCTGGGGCGCGCCTCCTCCGCAGACTCAAAGGACTCGTGAGTGGGCGCTGCTGCATCGCATCATCACGCAATCGGACTACGCGGGCAAGGCGAAAATCTATCTCCACAACCTCGCCGCCGGGATGGATACCGCTGCCGCGGGCCGCAACGCGTTCGGAGAAGATGCGGCTAAATTCGATGCCGAAGTCGACCGCTATTTTGCGGCCGGCGTATTCAACACGGCGGTGGCGCCGAACCGGCCGATCAACCCTGATCGCGATCTCAATACGACGTTTCTCACTTCGGATGAAGGCGATCTGGCGCGCGCCGACCTGCTGACGCCCGCGTCCGACGCGATTTATCAGGCGCTGTTGCAAGCCGGCAAACACGTGGCGGAAGCGAATGAAGGGCTCGCGATGCTCGCCATGCGCGCGAAAGACCCGGCCGGGGCGCGCTCCTATATGGACGCTGCGCGCAAAGCGGGTACTCGCAATTTCGTGGCGCTGACAACCTATGCGAATCTCGAGGCGGACCCGGCCAAAGCGATCGGGATTCTGAAGGAAGCGCTTACGATCGATCCGAAATATGCGGAGGCCCATTGGGCTCTCGGCGAAAAGCTTTCGGAGCCCGCGCGCCGCCTTGCGGAATGGAAACAAGCCGTCAACCTGGCCCCGCGCAACAACGAGTGGTGGGCGAAGTACGCGCAACTCTGCGTCGATCAGAAGCAATACGCGGAAGCCGGACGCGCCTGGGTCGCCGCCGCGCAGGCCGCGCCCAACGCGCAGCTTCGCGAGCAGTATCTGAGCGCACGCGGCAGGATCGAGGAGCAGCGGCTCGATGCCGAAGATGCCGAGCGGCGCCGCGATGCAGCCGCCAAAGCGGCGGAGATCAATCGCCTCAAGAACGAGGCGCGCCAGGAACTCGCCCAGATCGAAGCTCGCGCCAACACGAATCCGCTCTCCAGTGCGGAGCAGGCGAAGGCCGTGGAGTGGTGGGATGATTCCAACACGCCCAAAATCCACGGCAATCTGGTGCGCGTCGATTGCGCGGGCAAGCAAATTCGCCTCGGTCTGCGGAGCGATGATGGCAAGACCCTGACGCTGCTGGTTCCCGACACGCAGCAATTTGAGATCAAGAGTGGCGATACTCTCACGTGCGGTGTGCAAAAACCGCGGCACGTTGTCGTGGCGTATAAAGCAGCGTCCAAAGCCGACGCCGCCAAAGGCATCGCGGGCGAAGCAGTCTCGATGGATTTCGCGCAGTGAAGGCCTTGCTCGCGGGGCTCGCCGGCAATCGTCCGAAAGTCATCGCGGTCTTCGGGACAACACGCGGCGAGGTGGAATGCGGCGTGCGCCACGCGCGCACGAGCGGAACCGGCCTGCCCATCCGGGCGTGGTGCGCGGAAAAATGTGAGCCGATTTCGGGCTGCGAGCGCTTTGTGGGCGGCGCGCGATCCCGCAGCATCGCGCGTGAACTGCGCGAAGTATGGCCGGCTCTTTCGGTCGTTGCGTGGACCGGCCACAGCGCTCCGCTCGGCCTTAAGCTTCTCCCGCTGCTAACGCCGCCGTTTCGGGTTGTGCTGTTCAACGAGGCCGAAGGGTTCTTCCCGGCACGCCCGGCGCCGGTTGCTTCTCACGTTGCGCGACGGGTGCGCGATGCCCTCGCGGCAAAGTTTCAGCACGCAGCCGAATTGTGCAGCGGCGCGGCGCGATGGGCAGGATATCGTCTCTGGGACGCCGCGCAGTGGATCTTCTGGAAGATCGTCACCGTCGCCATTCTGCTCGCCCAATTACTGAGCCGGGAGGCTCAGCGCGCAGCGGGGTACGCGCGCCCAGTACTGCGCTGGATGCATGAAGTGGGCCTGGCAGGCATGGCCCGGATCGCGCCACCCCTGGCGCCGCTCTCGCGCGCTGCCGTTCGCCAGGCTCGCGGCCGGAAAAGAAAGCCGGCGCCGCCGGCCTTCTTGATGGAGCCCGCGACAAAGGAGTCTTTCGTCGAGGTCGAGATCCTGAATCGGGTCTGGAGCTGCGGGGCGATGCTCCGGGCGGCGGCAAACTGCGATGCGGAGTTCATCGTTTTTCGTATGCGCGGCGAAACCGCCGATGCCGCTCCGCTGATGGCTGTCGCTCGGTTGACCAACGCGTTCGCGGTCGCCCGGCAATGCGCCCACGCCGCGTGGCGGAAGCAGGTTGTCCATAAACATCCGTTCCGGCGTTTGCAGGAAGGCGAAGTGTCCGAGGTCTTCGCTCCGTTTTCAACTTTGATCGTCTTCCGCCGCAGCATGCTGTTGCGCGTCGGAATTCCGAAGGCGCTGACTTACGGCGGAGGGCTGCTGCTGCTCTTCTGGAAGTCTTCGGCCGCGGGGCTGCGCAGTCTTGTAGCGGGCCACAGCGGCCCGATCGGCGATGAGCCTGCCATGGCGCTCGAAGATGCCGAGCTGGCGCTCAGGCTCATGCTGTCTCCACGGCTGGCTGCGCTGGCTCCGGCAAGGCCGTTTCGCTCGCGCGGCAATGTCGTTTGGTCCGCGCGGCATTGCCGGCCGAATTACGAGGCCGGCAGCAGACCCCGCGTGCTCGTTGTCTCGCCGTATCTTCCGTTCCCCTTGTCGCATGGCGGCGCGGTGCGTATCTATAATCTCTGCCGCGCACTGTCGCGAGACGTCGACTTCGTTCTCGCCTGTTTCCGCGAGGCCGCGGAAACGGTCTGCTACCACGAGTTGCACGAGGTTTTCCGCGAAGTTTATGCGATCGATGCGGATCAAAAGTTCGCCGCTGGCTCGGTTCCGAAGCAGGTCGCCGAGTACCGGAATCCGGCGATGTCCGACCTCATTCGCGATCTTTGCCTCAGCCGTCAGGTGGATATCGTCCAGCTCGAATACACCCAGCTCGCCGAGTACCGGGACGACACCGGCGCGATACCGGTTATTCTCGTCGAGCACGACATTACGTTCTCACTCTATAAACAGCTCGCTGACTTTGAGAAGACACCGCGCGCCACAGCGGAATATCGCCGGTGGCTGGATTTCGAGCGGATGGCCCTGCAGTGCTCGACGATGGTATGGACCATGTCCCCGGACGAGTGCGAGGCCGCACTGGGCCATGGCGCTCCGCGTTCGCGCACGCTGGTCATTCCGAACGGAGTGGATTTGCACCGCTTCCAGATCACGCCGCCGCCGGCCGTTCCGCGGGAGGTCCTCTTCGTCGGCTCGTTCCGTCACCTGCCGAACCTCCTTGCATTCGAAGCCCTGCGGCTTTCGATCATGCCTGCCGTCTGGAAGGCGTTCCCGGGTGCCATACTCCACGTCATCGCGGGCCCAAATCACGAAGGCGCAGCGGAGCTTGCCGGCAAGTCGATTCTCCTGGCGCCTGACCCACGCATCATCATTGATGGTTTTGTCGCGGATGTGCGGCCGGCCTATCAATCGGCCGCGGTGGTCGCCGTTCCGCTCCCGTTGTCGGCCGGGACCAACATCAAGCTCCTCGAAGCCATGGCCTGTGGACGCGCCATTGTCAGCACGCAGTCGGGATGCCGCGGACTCGGTCTGGCCAGCGGCGACGAGCTGATTATTGCCGAGTTGGAAAACTTCGCAGCCGCATTGGTGAAAGTGCTGCGCGATGAATGCCTGCGGATGGAGCTTGCCCGGAAAGCCCGCGCCGCCGCCGAGCGGCGATTCGGTTGGGATGCAATCGCGGATGAAGCGTTGAAATGCTACGGCGACCTGGGGGGCACGCAGACATCGCCGCAGCCGATTGAAACGATCCGCGCCTCAACCCAGCATGCTTAATGCGGCCTGCAGTTCGCTGCGGGTGTGATCGTCTCCCATCGCGCCGGTTACCTCGATGCCACGCCGGTAAAGCCCTTTCGCTTCGTCGATGCGGCCCAGTTTTTCGAGCGCTTGCCCGCCGTGAAAATACGCCGCCGCGTAGTTGGGATTGTGCTCAAGCAATTGCGTGAAATGGTCGACGGCGGTCACGAGATCGCCGGAGTTCACATACTCCATCGCCAGCCCGTAACGCGCGAAGCCGTCCCCCGGATTACGTTCCACCATCGACAGCAGGATTTCGAGACGATTAGTTGCCATCCGCACTTGCTACTATAGCGTCGAGTCGAAAGCACCGAGTCAAATCATGGCCTGCCCGCTGTTTCTGCCTGATGCGCGCCCTGCTCCGCTGACCGATCTCTACAACGGTGAGTGTGCGGCTGATCCGGAGGCAGCGATCGGATCCGACCTGCTGCATTCCTGCAACCACGGCTACGCGCGCGCCACGTGCGGGCGCGCCGCGCAATCGGAAGCCGACGCCTTCCGCTTTCTGATCCGCGCCAACCACGGCGCCATCATCGACGTCGCCTGGTCGAGCGAGCGCGACCATCATCCCGTCGCGGTGGGGACGCTCAGCCTTTCCGCAACCGGCACCGGCGAGCGCGCCCCACTCGAACGCCAGGCCCGCGCCTGCATCGACGCGTATTTCCGTCAGAACGGCGACTAATCGGGATTCATGGAAGCGCGCCGCGTCAGCGAATCGATGGCCGAATATTCCGAACTGGCTCTTCCCAACGATGCGAATGTGCTTGGTAATCTGCTGGGCGGCAAGATCATGCATCTCGTGGACCTGGCCGGCGCGATCGCGGCCATCCGGCACTGCCGCCATGTCGTCGTCACGGCTTCGATCGATCACATGGACTTCATCCATCCCGTGAAAATCGGCCAATGGGTGAAGCTGCGCTCCAGCGTGAATCGCGCGTTCCACACCTCGATGGAGGTCGGCGTCAAAGTCTGGGTGGAAGACTTGATCGAGGGCGGCGAGCAGCACGTCTCGTCTGCTTACCTGACGTTCGTCGCGCTCGACGCGAGCTGAGCACGGGTGCCAGTGCCGCCGGTGATTCCCGAAACTACGGACGAAAAACGCCGCTTTGAAAAAGCCGGCGCGCGCCGCGAATACCGCCTGTCCCAGCGGAGGTAGCGCCGGTGGTTTTTGGCTTTTAGACTTCCTCGTCTTTATGCATGTATTTGATGTTGCTCTTGTACAGCAGCAGGTTCGGATCGCCGTCGCGATTCAGCTTTAAACACGCCCGGTCGTACCACTCGATCACACCTTTGAGCACCTCGCCGTCGCGGAGTGTGATTACCATGGGCGTCTTCGACTGCATCTGCTTGACGTAATAGAAATTCTCCGCGTTGGTCTGATCCGGGGGAATCTGGCGCTTCTGCGCACTGGGAGCCGACTTGCGAGGGGCTTCGCTCTTTTCCTTGAATTCGTTGAATGAGGGGCGGATCAGTTTCCGGTTGCCGGACTCCACAGGGTTCCTTTCTTTACAGCGCGCAATTGCGCTGGCGAGAGCACGTGCCGTCGAAACCGGTGTCTAACAGGAACTATCGGGACCAGCAGGGGTGCTCAGCCGTTTAACCATTGATAACACACAGGCTTAGGCGGATCAATCGGGGTGAATGTTACATCCGTTTTTCGCGCAAATCCGCTCGTATTAAGGTAACGATGCATACTGTGAGCAGGTCGATGCGCCGCTTTTTTCCGCTGATAGTTCTATGTGGAACGTTCGCTGCCGCCCAGCCGAACGACACGGTCCGGGCGTCTCTCACCCGCGCGCTGCCGTCGATTGAACACTCCACCGCGGCTTTCGTCGCCAAACGCGCCTGTGTCTCCTGCCATCACAACATCCTCTCGATCCTGATGCTCCATATGGCGAAAGACCGCGGCGTCGCTATTGACCCTGCCGTCCTCGAGGCCGTCGAAACGAAGACATTTCGCTCTCTGCGCGGCCCGGCAGCCCTCGACGATGCGATTCAGGCCGCCACGATCAACGATCCTACGCCCGACGACAGCTACCTCCTCATGGCCGCGAACGCCGCCGGACTCCCGCGCGATCTCACGACGGCCGTCTATGCGCGGCGACTGGTTCAATGGCAGCGCGATGGGCACTGGGTCACGTCCGACTTCCGGCCACCGCATTCGAGCAGTTTTTTCACCGCGACCGCAACCGCGGTGCGCGCGATCAGTCTTTACATGCCGGACGAACTCCGCTCCGAGCGGGACGCTTGCATCCTGCGTGCTCGCCGATGGCTTGTTCGGATGAAGCCGCTCTCGACCGAAGATGCCGCGTTTCGTTTGCTCGGCCTGGTCTGGGCCTCGGGATCGCCTGCCGAAATCGCCGCTGCGCGCCGGGACATGGTCGCGATGCGCAAACCCGCCGATGGAGGATGGCCGGAGATTCCCGGCTACCCGTCCGACGCCTACTCGACCGGGCAGTCGCTCTTCGCTCTGCACGAATCCGGTATGCCGGTGACGGATGCCGCGTGGACAGCCGGAGAACACTTTCTCATCTCAGCGCAGGCAGCCGACGGAACCTGGCACGTGAAGACCCGCATGCTCTCGCCGGCGGACGTCAGCCCGCCATACTTTCCCACCGGCTTTCCGTATGGAAAGGACGAGTTCCTCTCCTATGCAGGCAGTGTTTGGGCAGTAATAGCCCTCCTCGAAGCATTGCCGGCCACCCCGTCCCGCCCCGCGCCAACAGCGCCGGAAACTTCGGAGACGTGGATCCGCAACGCGCTTTTCGGCTCACTCGACGACCTCAAGGCGCTTGACGCCAACAGCAAGACATCACGGGGCACGACGGTTCTCATGATCGCGGCGACCGATGCAGCCAAGGTTGAAGCCTTGCTCGCGCGGGGCGCGGATGCAAAGGCTCGCGCAGCTTCGAATATCGACGCGCTCGCCATTGCCGCCGCATCGCGCGGCACGGCCAGCTCGATCAAAGCTCTTCTCGACGCAGGGGCCGAAGCCAATCCGCCGGATGGCACGCGCGTAAAAAACGCGCCGCTATTATTAGCCGCGATGACCGGAGACCTCGAAAACGTAAAGCTGCTTCTCTCGCACGGAGCGCACTCGTATGCCGCGCTCTCGCAGGCAGTCACGTTTGGATACGCCGACGTTGTCCGGACCCTCATCGACGCAGGCGCGCCGGCCACTATGACCGAAAGTTCCGGCATCAACCTCTTGCACTGGGCCACTATCGCGAACCGCGCGAACGTGATCCCGGCGCTCGCTGCCGCGGGTGTTCCAGTCAACGCAAAGGACGAAGCCGGATACACCCCGCTCATGTACGCCGCCACCATCGATTTCGGAGAAACCTCGTCCCTACGCGCGCTGCTCAAAGCCGGCGCCGACCCCAAAATCCGCAACAACGAGGGACGCACCGCGCTTGAACAGGCCCGGGCGCTCCAGCATGTTAATCTCGAAGCCGCGCTCAAGGCGTTTCACACGCATTAAAGGACATCTCTCTGGCTCGCGGCAGGTTTCTTCGTCTATTCATCGGCAACATGGCGTCCGGCAAGACACGCCATCTTCTCACCGAGATCGAGACGTTGCGGAAGTATGGAAACAAGAAGATCGCCGTCTTCAAGCCCGCCACCGACACGCGCAGCGGCTTCAATTCCATCAAAAGCCGCAAGGGCGAAGAGGATGCCGCCGAGGAAATCTCCGCCACGAACCCGAAAGAGCTCTGGCGCATCCTGCGTATGAGCGAATCCGCTGTGGGCTGCCGCTACGACGTGATCGCGTTCGATGAGGTGCAGTTTTTCGGGCGCGACTCCGGCTTCTTCCATGTCGTGAAGGATTTGCTGAACGCGGGCTACGACGTCCTCGCCTCCGGACTCGCGTTCGACTTTCGCGGCGAGCCTTTCGGCGCCACGCCCGATCTCGCACTGCTGGCCGAAGACCGCTGCATGTGGATGACGTCGTACTGCACGAAATGCGGCGCGCGCGCAGCCTATCCGCAGCGCATCATCAACGGACTACCCGCGCATTACAACAGCCCGCAAATACAGGTGGGCGGCGACGAGACGTATGAGCCGCGCTGCGACGATCACTTTGTACTGCCAGGACGTCCTCTGCCCGGCCACGACAACACGCAGCTTCGTCTCACGCATACTCCAGAAGAGCCATGAAGCCGTTGTCCATGTGTAATTGCTGGTGGCAGTGAAACAGGGTGCGGCCGGGATTATCCGCGATCAGCCGGACTTCCGTTTGCGATTTCGCCCCCACCACGACAACGTCCTTCAAAATGCCCGAGACCGGCTTCCCGGCGATCTTCACCACCTCGAACGTGTGGCGGTGCAGGTGCACGGGATGCGCCTCATCGCTGCGGTTGTCGAACACGAGGCGGTACCGGCCGTTCGGCTTCACAATCAGCGGATCGCCGTCGGGCCATGCTTTGCCGTTTACCTTCCAGTGGTCCGGCTGGCGGCGTCCGGTGAATCGGTTCTCGAAAACCAGGGGCAGGCGTTCTTCACCGGCGTCCGTCGTTGAGCCGATCGCGAGATCGCTCGCGCCGAACAACGCATAATCCCAAGCCAGGTTCGAAGGCGGAAGCCAGCGCGGCGCTCCGGTCTGACCGGCGTATTCGATGACAATTCCGAGCCCCATCCTGCGCTCGCGATCGTCGGTGGCGCCCATTATCCAGACACCCGGATTCTTCATCTCGACGACGGCGTCGACGCGCTCCGCGGGACCCAACTCCAGCACTGGCGACGCGCGCGGCGTGGCCACCGGGTTACCATCCAGCGCCGTCACCAGAAAGGTGTGGCCCGCCAGCGCGATCCGGCGGTGGACCGTCGCGCTCGCATTGAGAATCCGCAGCATCGCACGCTGCCCGGCTTTCACCCGTACCGGCTCGCCGTGGCCAAGCGCGCGTCCGTTGATCGTGGCGTGCCGGTACGCAACCTCGAGGAAGCCGTCCTCGTCGCCCATCATCGAGAAGTAGGGGTCCCACTCCTTGAGCACGAGAAAGACTTCCTGATCGTACGCCCCCGCTTCGTGAGCCGGCTCAATGTAGAAGAATCCAAGCTGGCCGGTGTAGGTCGCGCGGTTCAGATTGCGGCCCGCCATCGCGTGGCTGTGATACCAGCGCGTCCCCGCTGGCGTTGCCTTGAATGTGTAACGAGCCGTCGCGCCGGGCGCGATCATCGGCGTGCCTTCTTCCATGGACCCGTCGACTTCCGACGCCACGCGAAGCCCATGCCAGTGCACCAGTTCCGGCGCGGAGGACTCATTGACGACTTCGATCGTCAGCTGCTGGCCTTCGCGGCATCGGATCAGCGGGCCGGGCACGCCGCCGTTGTAGCCGATCGTCCTGACGACCTTGCTCGGCTCGACCTCGAGTTGAACGGGGCCGATCCGCAGAGTGTAATCCGGCTTCTGAGGAATTTGAGCGGAAAGAATCCCGCCGGCGCCCGCGCCGAGCGCCATCACGAAGTCTCTGCGCCGCAGCATGCCGGCTACAGCTTCTCGACGTGAACCGCCGTGCCGTAGCAAAGGACTTCGGTCACGCCCTGCATGAGCTCAGTCGCGTCATAACGCACCCCGACTACGGCTTCCGCGCCCATCTGAGCGGCATGCTGGAGCATGCGTTCGAAGGCATCCTCGCGCGTCTTCTCGCACAGGTCCGTGAAGAGCGTAATGTCGCCGCCTACCAGTGTCTGCAAGCTGGCGCCGATGCTGCCGAGCACGGAGCGGGAACGCACGACAATTCCTCTGACGATCCCCAGACTGCGAAGCACCCGGTAGCCGGGAAGATCGAAAGCCGTTGTTGTCATCTGATGTGGAATCAATCCGGAATCTCCTCCATGAACAAAGATCGCGCGGGGGACACCTGTGGTATCCCGACTGGAAGAGTACCACCGGAAAGCGTCTCCGCGCGGCGGCCAGCCGCCGTTACTTCACCGCGATCGTGACGGGAACGCTCTGCTGACCGGCCTGCAACATCACAACCGGCACGTCCGTTCCCGCTGCCACCCCGGGCGGCACAACCAGATTGACCTGATAAACGGTCAACGTCGGCGCGAGGCCCGCGTAAGAGATGGTGGCGGGCTGGCCGCCCACCGTCGCGGTCACCGGGCTCAGAACCTGCGCAAGGGGCGAGATGGGCCCAGCGTCGCCGATCGCGACCTGTTGGTCAACGGGTCCGAGCCCGGTGCAATAGATGACGAGCGTGTCGCCCACGCTCACCGGATGCGTAGCATCAACGACGAAGTTTGCGGAGCCATCCGCTTTGTATCCGCGGACAACGGCAGGGCCACTCGGGGTCAGGTCCTGCGTAAAGATGGCGGGCTGCGCCGGCGCGAGCACGACAGGCTCAGGGACAGAAAGCTGTCCGTTTTGCTGAATGATAAGTTGCAGGGTCGTGTTCACGGGCGCATCGAACGGGACCAGTGCGTTGACCTGTCCGCTGCCCGCAAAATTCAAAGGCAGCGGCGTGCCGGCCAGCAGGGCCTGCGTGCCCCCGAGATTCGTTTGCAGTGGCAGAGATTGCGCGACGACGGCTCCCGGATTGAGGTTCTGGCCGTAAATGGCAATGTAACTCCCGGGCGCAATGGGCTGCCGCTGCGTACTACTGGCCGCGCTCACGACGCCGTTCGCGAAAATCGACGGAACAGAGGGGTTTGCCTGCAGGCTTCCGCCAATTTGGGCCGTTCCACGCAGAGCGGGAACAGCTTCCTGCGCCTGCGCGGTAATGGTAACTTCCTTCGAGGATGTGTTGCGGGGAACCCAGGTTGCGGACCAGCGGCCATCCTGTAATGACGCGAGCGCAAGCGGCGGATCGCCGGTCGAGAACGTCGTGATAACAGTACCGCCCGAAGTGAGGAAGATTCCGCAATCATCCACCACGGTGACTTCAAGCGGTGTAGGCCAGGCAGAGGCTACCTTGAACCCATCTCCGAGTTGAGTCATCACCGGGATCAGTTTCGTGGGGGTGCAACCCACAGCATGCGGCGCGAAACCCGGGCCGCGCAGAGACGCTCCAGCTGAAGAAACGACGATGAAGACGACTGCGACCCGCCGCTGATATACCGTCTGGGTCGTCGCATCGGAGAAGATCAGCGTCAGGTTGCCGGTGTATACGCCGGGGGCGAGTCCCGAAGCGGGCTGCACGCTGAGCGAGAGCGGTTGCGAGCCGGTCAGCGTTCCGTTCGCCGGCGACACGGAATAAAAAGAGGTTCCGTTATCGGAGAACACGGTGCTCGAATACGTCAGCGGATTGGGCGACGGATTCGCGATCGTAATTGTCTTCGCTTTCGCAGCGGTGGCGCCGATCTGCACCAGAATCGCGCCCGTCGAACTCAACGAAGGCCCGGGACTCTGCGCGGGAGACGAGACTACAAGCACCACCGAACTTGTCTGCGGGGAGTTCGCCACGTTCGGCGCGGAGATTTTGATCTGTCCATAGTAAGCGCCGGGCGCAAGTCCAGCGGGGTTCGCGGTGACTGCGATAGAGCCTGCCGCGGACGGTGAAGCCGTGCCGGCTGACGGAGCTACCGAAAGCCAGTTGCCTCCGGAGACGGTAGTGGCCGCGGCAGAGAAGTTGATCGACCCCGAGCCGCCATTCAGCACGGAGATCGGTTGCGCGGGCGGCGCGGATCCACCCTGCACAGACTGGAAGAAGAGACCGGATTGCGAAATCACGATCTTCTGCTGGCTCGAGGTGACGGTAAGAACGACGGGCACAGTGAAGTTCTCGCCCGAGGAGAGCGTGAAAGCGATGGCTCCGGAGTAGGTTCCGGCCGTGAGCCCGTTCGGATTCGCGGTTGCGATGGCAATGGAGCTCAGGAATGGATTGATCGTTCCGGTTCCATTTATCGAGAGCCAGTTTCCACCGGTGGAGGTAGTGGCTGTAGCCGTCCAGGTGATCGGCGTGTTGCGGCGGCTCGATAACGCAACGATCTGAGATGATGCCGCTGACCCTTGGTTGAATGAAAAGACGAGACCGCCCGGATCGATGCGCGTGGCGCCGTTCGCGGCCGTGTTCACCACAAGGACTGTCGGGAAAGGACCCGCCTGCGTGATGGTTTCGCCCTGGAATGAGATTTTGAAGTTGATATCGATGCTGTAGTTGAACGAGCCTGCGGTGGTCGGCGTGCCGCTGAAAACCCCGCTCTGCGTCATTGTCATGCCGGGCGGAAGCGTGGTGCCCGCTGTGGCATTAAAAGTGAACGACAGGGAGACTCCAGTGGACGCATCGAAGAACGGCGCAAGGAACGTGTTCAGCGCGGTCCCATAGTCGCAATAATACGGGACGCCGACGGTGGCCTGGTCGAGCCCCTCGAAACAAGCGGGAATATCCGCCGGTGTTTGCTGGGCAAAAAGAGAGGGCGCGAATGAGAGCGAAAAAAGAAAGAAAAGGGCGAGAAAACGACTGCGAAACATGATTCCTCCGGTTGGGATACCCGGCGATTATACCCACGAATGTACTGCCGGGTGAGTGCTCATTCGCACGGAGACTCGGACAAACCAGCCTCGCCGATTCGCCTGCGCAGGCGGGCCTGTACGCCGGAAGAAGGTCTATACAGGCTTCACCGTAAACTCCCGCAACGCATCCCGATTCAACTCGAATCCGAGACCCGGCTTGTCGGGCAGCACCAGACGATCGCCGCCGGTCAATTGCGGCGCGTCCTTATAGAGCACGCGGTTGAAGCCCTCCGCGTTGAGATGCCATTCGCACATCCCACCGTTCGCCACACCCGCGTGGATATGCATATTGAAGGCCGCGTAGGCGCCTGCATTGTCGATCGGAACTCCAAACGCCTGCGCGAGGGCCGCGATCTTCAATCCCGCGGTGAAGCCGCCGCCAATACAAACGTTGAACTGCAGGATGTCGACGGAGTTATTTTCCACCATTTCGCGCCAGCGAGAGAGAGAACCCTCATTCTGGCCCGCCGCGATCGGCATGGGCGCCTCGCGCCGGAAGTCCGCCAGCCGGTGAATGTCGTTCGCGCGCAACGGCTCCTCGAAGAACCCGATGTTGTAAGGCGCGATCTGGCGTGCGAGATAACGCGCTTCGGGAACGTCGAGACTCTGGTTCGCGTCAATGAAGACTTCCGCATCCTGACCCGCCGCTTCGCGCATGGCGCGGACTCGCGCCACATCCTCGTCCAGAATGTCCTCAACGGTCTTGCGGAGGGCGGCCCGGTTATCCGCGCCGGTCGCGACTACCATCTTCAGCCGCCGCTGTCCGCTTTTCCGCACCGCGCGCGCCACCTCACCAAGCTCATCGCGGCTCAGGAAATTCATGCCGCACGTATGGTAGACCTTCACCTCATTGCGGGCGCCTCCAAGAAGTCGATACACGGGCTCACCGTACTTCTTCCCCGCGATATCCCACAAGGCCAGATCGATGGCGGAAATCGCATGCACGGCATGACCGGTCTGGCCGCGCGGCGTCAGGCGCCAGAAAAGGTCCTCGAAAATGGCTTCGCGAGCGAGAGCGTCTTTGCCTTTCAGGAAACCAGCAACGTCGCGGATCGCCGCCGCGACAATCTGATCGTTCGTAATGGAGGAGAAGCCGTGACCGGTCAATCCGCCGGTGGTCTCGACTTCGGCGACGACTCCGGACATCGTGATCTTCCGCTTAACCGGCCCCGCTTCGTACTCGCAAGGGACGGAGACGGCCGTCGCGGTCACGCGAGCAATGGCGGTGTCCTTGTTAACCGCGCCGCTCACGGCGGCGCTCCTGCCTGGCACCTGGGATGTTTGGCCTCTGCCGGGAATCGCCTGCGCCGCGGCCAGCGCGCCGCCCAGCCAAAGAAATTCTCGTCGTTTCATTGGAACGTACAGGCAAGTCTATCAACGCGCTGATACGATGTTCCGGAGAACTCCATGACTTCGATCCGCGCCGCGTGTCTTGCGATTCCGATCGCCGCGGCTCTGGCCGCTCAGTCGAAATCCGGTCAAATGGAATTCGTGCAGATCGCTCCCGGCGAGTTCATGATGGGCTGCGTGCCGTGAGATCGCGACTGCATCGAAGACGAAGTGCCGCGCCACAAAGTGCGTCTGACGCAGGGCTTCGAAATAGGCAGGTACGAAGTGACGCAGGCGCAATGGGAAGCTGTGATGGGCGCAGGATCGAATCCAAGCGAGAACAAGGGGCCGCGACTTCCGGTGGACAGCGTCAACAAAGCGGAAATCCAGGCCTTCCTCGACAAATTGAATGCGCGGAGCGACGGCTTTCGTTACCGGCTACCGACCGAAGGCGAGTGGGAATATGCGGCGCGCGCCGGCTCTCCCGATCCCCCGCGTGCTGCGCTCGGTGACTACGCGTGGTTCGCCGATAACTCCGATGACGAGTCGCATCCGGTAGGTCTGAAAAAGCCGAATGCCTGGGGGCTCTACGACATGCTCGGCAACGTTCGCGAATGGGTGGAGGACCGCGCTGCTTATTACGACTACGAACCGCTGCCGGAAGTGAGTCTCGATCCGAAAGGCCCGCAGCGCGGGCGCAGAGGCGGCGGTGGCGGTGCTGGACGTAACGACTCCGGCGCCCGGCCGCCCAAAGGCTTCGATGCACGAGGGAGGCTTCTGATCAACGGCGGTGGGTCAGAGGGACTTCCGCTCCTCCGCGGCGGCGGCTGGGACAACTTCGCTCCTTACCTCCGCCTTTCCTCGCGCTACTACTATTACGGAACGGATTTGAAAATCAGCGACGTCGGTTTCCGCGTCGTGCGACAGACGATCCAATCCTCAGGAAAAGCCCAATGACGAAGCGGCCTGGCGTGTGCGCAATCGGTGTTTGTCTGCTCGGGATGTGGATACCGCTCTCGGCGCATCACTCGTTTCAGGCCGAGTACGACGATCAAAAGCCGATCACCCTGACGGGCAAGGTGACGAAAGTGTCGCCTGATAATCCGCACGGCTGGATTTATCTCGATGTGCCGAACGCGAAGGGCAGGATTATCAACTGGGCCCTCGAGCTGCCTTCGCCGAACGTGCTGTATCGCAACGGCTTCAGCACGTCCGTCTATAAGACGATGGAGGAGAATCACGAGCAGATCACGGTCGCGGCCTTCCAGGCCAAAGACGGAGGCAAACACGCCTGGGCCGCCGGCTTGACGCGCAGCGACGGCAAGACCGTGATCACGCTGGGCGGGCTTCCCGCACAGCCTTACAGCGCGAAGCCGAACGGCGACCGCAAAGTCGCGCAGTAATTGTCTCTATTTCTTCGGAGGCGCCATCAGCTTCGACCAGTCGCGCACCTGACCCGGCCTGCGGTCGTCGCCGCCGATCATCCAGCCCGGATACTCGGGCGTCAGCGCGCTGATTTCATCCAGCTGCTTCATGTCCGTTTCTTCAAGCTGGATATCGGAGGAGCCAAGATTGTCCTTGAGCTGCTGCGCGTTTCTGGCGCCGATGATGACACTGGTGACGCCGGGTTTGTGCAACAGCCACGCGAGCGCGGTCTGCGCGACAGAGGCGCCGCGCTTTTTCCCGATGCGGTCCATTGCGTCCACAATGTCGTAACCCCGCTCGAGATTCACCGGCGGAAACACGAATTTCTCGCGGCGCGCGGTCTCGTTTCCGGCTTTGCCGGTCCGCTTGTATTTGCCCGTCAGGAACCCGCCCGCGAGAGGACTCCACACCAGCAATCCCATCTTCTGATCGAGCAGCGCGGGAATGATCTCGCGCTCGAGCTCACGCCCGGCGATCGAGTAATACGCTTGCAGGGTCACGAACTTCTCGAGATGCTCGGCCGCCGACGCGCCGTTCGCCTTCATGATTTGCCACGCAGCGAAATTGGAGCAGCCGATGTAGCGGACTTTGCCCTGCCGCACGAGATCCGTCAATGCGCCCAGCGTTTCTTCGAGCGGAGTCAGCTTGTCGAACTGGTGAAGCTGATAGAGATCGATGTAATCAGTCCCAAGGCGCTGCAGGCTGGCCTCGACTTCCTGCATGATGTGCAGACGCGAGGAGCCGACCTGATTCGCGCCCGGGCCCATCCGGCCAAAGACCTTGGTGGCGAGGACGACATCCTTCCGTTTGTTTCCGAGCGCCTTGCCCGTCAGGGTTTCGGATTCACCGGCCGCATAAACGTTCGCGGTATCGATGAAATTGACGCCCGCGTCGAGGGAGTTTCCGACAAGCGTATCAACGTCGTGCTGCTGAAGTCCGCCGATGGCTTCGAAGATACCGCCCTTGCCGCCAAACGTCATCGCGCCGAGGCAGATCCGCGAGACGAACACACCCGTGTTGCCGAGCTGGGAATATTGCACGAATCCTATTTTACGAACGATCGGTGACGGCTCAAAGCTGTTACGCTGTTCGTGACATGCGTACCGTCACGTTTTCGCTCGTGCTCGTTCTCACGGCTCCCCTCTTCTCGCAAACACCGAAGCCGTTGATGCCGGAAGACCTCTTCCGCCGCAACGTCGGCACGCGCGAGCAGATGAACAAGCAATTCCCTCCCCACAAAATCGCCGGCAACCTTTATTACGTCGGCTCCCAAAGCCTGGCTTCATTCCTCTTTGTTACGCCGCAGGGAAACATCCTTATCAACAGCGATTACGAGGCCACAGTGGCGGTGATACGCGATTCGATCGAAAAGCTGGGGTTCAAGTTTTCGGATACAAAGATTCTGCTCGGCAGCCATGCGCACGGCGATCACATGGAGGGCGACGCGATGGTAAAGGAACTTACCGGCGCCAAACTGATGGCCATGGCCGAGGACATTCCCGCGCTCACCAAAATCACACCGGGCAACAAGCCGCACGTGGTCGACCGCGTCCTGCACGATGGCGATACCGTCACGCTGGGAGGAACCACTCTGGTCGCGCATCTCACTCCCGGACACACGCGCGGCTGCACCACGTGGACCACGAAAGTCGCCGACGCCGGGAAGAATCTCGACGTGGTGATCATCTGCAGTATCGGCGTCAATCCCGGCTATCAGCTCGTCGACAACAAGGAAGTGCCCGATATCGCCGCTGAATATATGCGCAGCTTCAAAATCCTGCGCGGCTTACCTTGCGACATCCCGCTCGGTTCTCACCCGGCGATGTACAACATGGCTGAGAAATACGCGAAGCTCGGTAAGGGGGCGAATCCTTTCATTGACCCCGAAGGCTATAAGAAGGAAATCGACATCAATGAAACGGCGTTCACGCTTCGGCGCGCCGAACAGTTGAAGGCGGCCGGCCGCTAACCCTGCCTGACCAGAACGCTCTCCTGCAGCGGCACGGCGAGAGCTGTCCCGGCCGCCTCAACGGCCTTCAGGATCGCAAGCAGTATCTGTTGCTGAATGACGACGAATTCGTCCCAACTCGACGTCTTCACATAGGCTGCGATCTCTACGTCGAGCGAGTACTGGCCGATTCCAACAAAGCGCACGGGAGTCGCGCCGATCTCCATCTTCGGCGCGTTTTTGAGAATGTCATGGATCGACGTGAGCACTTTGGCCATTTGCTCCGATGTCGTGTTGCGCCGCAAATTCAGCGTCGGATGAAACCAGATCTTGTCCCGTCCCGACAGATTTTCGAGCGACATCGTCGAGAACTGCGAGTTCGGAACGCTGACGATCGTGCGGTCCGGCGTACGAATCCGTGTGGAGCGCAACCCAATATGCATCACTGTGCCGGTGCGGTCGCCGAAGCGGCAATCGTCGCCCACAAGCACCGGACGATCTCCAATCACTGACACGCCGCCGAACAGATTCTCGATTGTCTTCTGCGCGGCGAGCGCCACGGCGAGGCCACCAACGCCGAGGCCCGCGAGGATTGTCGAGGTGTTGTAACCCCACGCGCTCAGTACACTGAGGACCGCAATCAGAAACAGCAGCAGTTTCAGCACCTGTGTTCCCAGCGGCAACACCGAATAGCTCACAGCCTGTACGCGCGGATCGAGCCTTGTGTGCCAGCGGTCCGCCCCGATCTCGATCAGCGCCGCGCCGACCCATGCGAGGCCCAGTGAAAACAGCAGGCCCAGTGCGCGGCCTAAATACAGCCGGGAAATCGTAGCCGGAGGAGCGAGCTCCATCGCCGCGCGAAATGCCGCGGTCGCCAGACACAGTCGGATCGGACCAAGCAGATCGGCGTTGGGAATAAACCGGTGTACAATCCGCTCCAGAATCCGTGCAATCAGCGTCGCAAGCGCCCAGACGACGACCGCAATCAGGACAAGCGCAATCCACCGCCACACGGGTGTATCGAATATCTGCAGCGTGACGAGCGGCGCCGGCAGCAGCTTTTCGAAGGGCGTCTCGACAATGATCTGGTGCGCGTCCGGAATCATCTTCACGCTGTCCGACGAGACCAGCCAGACGCGGGTCTGGCCGTTGCGCTCGACGCGCTCAAGCTGCATGTCGAGCGTTTTGCCGTGGACATGAAACGTCGCCAGCCGATCTATATTGGCCGGCAGCCCGTCGGAGCGGTTGCCCTCCGGATCGTTGCTGAGCGTTGCGATATCGAAGGGTGTGTCGTCAAGCAGGTCCTCGAGTTGACGGGCGAGTTCCGGGGCCTTTTGCCGGTCTGCCTGACTCATGCTTCGGCGATCGAGATAATAGGCGGCGCGCGTGTAATCCCGCGCGTGGCACGCTTCGAGGAAGTGATAAATACTCGACTGCGGCGTGTCCCGCCCGCGCGGGTCGTTATTGGAAGCAGCCGGCTTTGGCGCCGCAGCCGGCGCGGGTACCTGCGCACACGCCATGCAGGCAATCGTAAGGAACGCGACGAGTCTGAGCATGAGCTTCAGAGTACGCCTGCAATTAATGGTCCGACTACTGCCGTCGCGCTTACTCGGGGACCGGGCAGAATGATCCCGGCGAGATTCAAGGGGTCTGCCGGAGCAATCACGATCGCTGGCGCGTCATCGGACTGCTCGCGCCGGATTGCGCGGAGCAAATCGATGGCTTCCGGACGCGCGAACTGCTCACCCGTGAAGCCCTCAACGAATCTTCCGCCGCGGATTTCACCCTGCGCTTCCAGGCGGCGCAGCATCGGCAAGAGCTCACGCCATGGCGGCGATATAGTCTCTCGCGCCAGCACATCGCGGAACAGAACTCCCCAGCGCAGGAGCAACTGACCGGCGAACTTGCGCACGCGCTCTTCCGGCGCGATGACGGCGCTCGAGCGCGTGATCAGCGCCCACCGTCCCGCGGCATGGCGCGGACGCCGAGCGTGTCCCCGCCCCTCGCCGCGCCGTCGCCTGGGATCGATCAATGCGCGCAGATTCTCGAAGCCGTCGGCAGTCACGAGCCCGCCCGCCGTGAGTTCCCAGAGCGCATCTTCGACTTCGCTTGGCAGCCGACGCGTTTCGCGCACGAGATCGGCAAAGAAGGATGCGCCATGCGCCGACAGCGCATCGAGGACGTCGCGCGCCGGATGCGACAACCCGACAGTCTCCACCAGCCCGAACGACGGATCGATCAGCCACTCCGCGTCCTCGCGGGCGAAGAATGAAATCGGTGCGATGCGGGTTGGCCGTACACGCCGTTCCGCATCGGCCAGCGCCGGATGCGGCGATAACCGCGCCCACGCGACTTCGCCCGAGAGACAAAGATCGTCGAGATTCTCCGGCGAATATTCCGAAATCCGGCGGCTGAGAATGCTTTCTTCCCAGGCCGCTGCCGGAATTTCGAAGCCCTGCAACTGCCGAACGATCTGCAGCACGCCATCCGCGCCATGCAGGCGGGCAGTCAGGTGCTGCCATCGCAACAGAAATTTGTGGAACTGCGTAGCGGTCACCGGGGCGATCTCGCGCCGCAGCTTTCCCAGCGTCAGATGATGAATGCGCGCGAGGATTCGCCGATTGCACCACTCGATCTCGCTATCCTTCGTGCCGGTGTATCGTCCCTGAAAAATCTGCCCTTCCGACTCCAGCGCCGAAAGCGCGATCTCGACATCCCCGATCGGAAGCTGAAGTCTGTCCGCCAGCGCCCTGGCGGTGATCGGACCGAGACATTCCATCCACCCGCGAATCGTCGCGACCGTATCCTCGATGGAATCGCGGCGCTCAGTGGCAACCCAGAATTCAAGACCATTGCGCACGAAGGCGTGGGTGCGTCCCGTCGCCGTGAGTTCGTCGAACCAGCCGCGCCAATTTTCGACCGCCGGTCCGCTTATAAAGGTGAGCAGCGCGTCGTGTAGTTCATCCTCATTGCGCGGGTCGGGCCAGACTTCGGACGAAACCTGCTCGATCGCCGCCGCATCGAGGATGCCGTTGGCGACTTCCGTCCGTGAAGTGCTGCGCAACTGGACGGCACGGGCCCGGCGCTCCTCGAGCGGCGCGTCGTCGAGAAAGGCGTACGGATTCGCATTCAGAATCTCGTGCGAGAACACCGACGGCATCGAACTCTCGATAGCAATGCGCCGGATTGTGCCCTTCTCCAGCCCTTCGAGAACGCGCTTGAGCCCGTCGATATCCATCGCCTCGTGCAGGCAATTGCCGATGGTTTCGTTGACCAGCGGATGGTCCGGAATCCTTGGCGGTCCTGTGAGATTCTCCGCACAGGCGACCTGATCGGGGAAGACCGACGCGAGCAGGTCTTCCGCGCGCATGCGCTGAATGGGCGGAGGGACTTTCATGCCGCCGCGAAAACGCAGGACGGCCAGCGCGCGGCTCGCATTCCAGCGCCAGCGCACGCCGAACATCGGGGCAGTCAGCAGCGCTTCCCGCAGCACACTTTCCACCGTGCCCGAGTGCAGAAATTCGAAGACCGATTCGAGAGGGAACGCGTGCTGCTCGCTCAATGAAATGACGATGCCGTTGTCGGTTGCGGCGGCCTGCAGTTCGAAGTTGAATGTTCGGCAGAAGCGCTTGCGCAGCGCCAGCCCCCACGCGCGATTGATGCGGGCGCCAAACGGCGCGTGCAGAATCAACTGCTGGCCGCCCGATTCGTCGAAGAACCGCTCCGCGACCACGGTGTCACAAGCCGGCAACGCGCCCAGGGAATTCGCGCCGGAAGCCACATAGGCGGCCGCCTGCTTCGCCGCCGCGGGATCGAGCACGGATTCGAGGTCTGAAGAGAGCAGGCGTTCCCGCACCTGTGAAACGGCCGTCGAGAGTTCGCCCGATCGTCCCGGCGCTTCACCCAGCCAGAACGGAAGCGATGGCTTCGCGCCGTGCGCGTCCTCAACGCGTACCTTTCCCTGGCCGACGTGGCGGATGCGCCACGATTGCGTCCCCAGCAGGAAGACGTCGCCTGTCAGGCTTTCGACCGCAAAGTCTTCATCGAGCGTACCGACGACCTTGCCATCCGGCTCGGCGATCACGGCATAAGCCGCATTCTCCGGAATCGCGCCACCGGACGTGATAGCGGTGAGTTTGGCCGCGCGGCGCCCGCGCAGCTTATGGTTCACACGGTCCCAATGAATCAGGGCTCCGCTGCGCCCGCGCGACGTCGCGATGCCTTCCGAAAGCATTTCGAGTATCGCTTCGTATTCATGCAGCGGCAAATTCCGATAGGGGTAAGCACTGCGGAACAGGTCGTACAACTCGGCCTCGCCCCACTGCTGGCAAGAGGTCTCGGCGACGATCTGCTGGGCCAGGATGTCGAGCGCGTTCTGCGGAATCTCGATGCGTTCGAGATCTCCGCCGCGAATCGCGTGGATCACCGCCGCGCATTCGACCAGCTCGTCGCGCGTGGTCGGATACAAAATCCCGCGCGGCTTCGCGCCAACCCAGTGCCCCGACCGGCCGATGCGCTGCAGCGCGACCGCGATCGAGCGCGGAGAGCCGATCTGGATCGCAAGGTCCACCGTGCCGATGTCGATGCCAAGCTCGAGTGAGGCGGTCGCGACGACAGCGCGCAACTCGCCATTCTTCAGCCGCTGTTCGGCGTCGAGGCGCAAGGCCCGCGCCAGACTTCCGTGGTGGGGCAGCACGGCGTTGGGTCCGAGCCGCTCGCCGAGTGCATGCGCCACGCGCTCGGAAAGCCGGCGCGTATTGACGAACACCAGCGTGGTGCGCTCGCGCAGGATGTGGGACGCAAGCCGGTCATAGATCTCTTCCCACATTTCGCTCGTCGCGATGGCCCCGAGTTCGTCATTGGTGATTTCGATCGCAAGGTCCATCTCGCGCTTGTGACCGACATCGACGATGCTGGTGTCGGTCGCGAGATAAGCCGCCACTTCCTTGATCGGGCGGACCGTCGCGGAGAGTCCGATGCGCTGCGCCGGCCGATGCGTGACCGCGTTGAGGCGAGCCAGCGTGAGGGCGAGATGAGAGCCGCGCTTATCGTCGGCGATCGCGTGGATTTCATCGACGATCACGGTGCGAACGGTACGCAGCATTTCGCGGGAGCGTTCCGCCGTCAGCAGGATGTACAACGATTCGGGCGTCGTCACCAGAATGTGCGGGGCTTCTTTGCGCATTCGCTGACGGTCGGCTGCGGGGGTATCGCCCGTCCGGACTGCGGTGCGGATCGGCGCCAGTTTCACACCTCGAAGTTCCGCGAGTTCGGCGATCTCGGCCAGCGGCCGGTCGAGGTTCTTCCTCACATCGTTCGAAAGCGCTTTGAGCGGCGACACATAAAGGACGCGCGTTTCATCCGGCAAACTCGCGTCGCGCGCCGCGCGGACCAGTCCGTCGAGGCAAATCAGGAAAGCCGCGAGGGTTTTACCGGACCCGGTCGGAGCCGAAATCAGGACGTTGCCGCCGGTGCGAATCTCGCGCCATCCCGCAATCTGCGGTTCGGTGGCGCTTCCGAAGCGGTTGGCGAACCACTCGGCAACGAGAGGGTCGAAGAGATGAGGGTCGATGACGGAGGGCATGGGCGCGGGCCGGTCCCATGATTATTATCGCGTGGCAGGTTTTGACAGCGGCGCCGGAACTGGTAAATTGGAAAAAGCCCGTCGCGGTGAGGTGCGAGAGCGGTTGAATCGGGCGGTCTCGAAAACCGTTGAACCTTCACGGGTTCCGTGGGTTCGAATCCCACCCTCACCGCCAGAATATTTTCAATAACTTAGCGCGAATCCAGTAGTTTTCTTGAGCAATTTTGGGCAACGCCTGCTAGAATCAGGGCGTCGGCATGGCCCTCAATCTTTATCGACGCCACGGTTCCCATTGCGCTGGCGGTCGAGCCCTCCACGACAGGACATATGAGCCGGATGAACTCCGGCGCGGATGGCGGAAGTGCGCCTGCCCGATATACGCATCCGGGACATTAGGCGAGCGCTTCCGGCGGAAGAACACTGCGGCGGTCGCGTGGTCTGAGGCGAAGACGATTGCGGCGGAGTGGGAGCGCGCAGGTTCATGGAGCGAGACAGGAGTCAAACCTGTTGTTTCAGGTTTGCCGGAGCCCGCAGAAGGCATTCCCCAACTTACCACCATCGCCGAAGCGCTGAGTGCGTATCTCGCGATTCGGTCGGGATCGGGCATGGCAATCTCAACTCTGCGAAAGCATCGTACTTTTGCGAAGCAACTCACCGAGTTCGCTGAGAGCCGCGGCTACGTTTTGCTCGACCAGTTCCGGTCCGGCGATATCGATTTGTTCTACGGGAGTCTGAAGATGGGGGCGCGGGCGAAGGGAAATGCACTCGGCACGCTGCGCGGTTTCTTCCGGTTCTGCCTGAACCGCGAGTGGATCTCGAAGAGCCCAGTGAGCGCCGATCTGAAGCCCCCACTCGGAGCGAATCGCGCGGCGAATAAACTGCCTTTCACTGATGACGAACTCGACCGCATCATGCGCGCTTGCGACACGCTGGAACCAATTGCCTGGTCGAATGATCGAACCCAAGGCGTCTGGACCGGTCAGGATGTGAAGGACTTCATCTGGGTGATGGTCTACACGGGGCTGCGCATCTCCGATGTCGGCTTCTTCAACATCAACCGGCTTCGCGGTAACGAGCTTTTTCTCCGCGCCAAAAAGAATGGCGGCGACGTGTACACCTGGGTTCCCGACTGGCTCTGCGAACGGCTCCGGGAACTGGCTAAGGAGCGCGGAACGCGGCCGTTTGTGGTCGGCCAATCCGACCGGCTTGAAACTGTTACCGATCTGTGGCGACGGAAGATCAACCGCGTTTTCGATCTGGCCGGTCCGTTTGAGGAGCGCGCGACTCCGCACCGGTTCCGGCACACGTTCGCGAGGATTCTGCTTCAGAAAGGCGTGCCGGTCGCGGACGTTGCCGATCTTCTCGGGGACGACGAGAACACGGTGCGTCAGCATTATGCGCGGTGGGTTCCGGAACGGCAGGCGAGGTTGACTAGCATTCTGCAGGACGCCTTCAATGGAAAGCCGGCCGGCAAAGTGGTCAGCATGCCGCGGAAAGCCGTGTAGGTCCCGCAAGCGGTTCAAAGCGGGTTGAACAACCTGGTGTGAACGCGGCGGGCGACAGATTCGGGAACGCTGTAGCGGGTCATCGATTTGCGCAGACCGAGCCGGATTTTTACGACGCCGGGTTCGTCTTTGATCAACAGGCGAACCGTCTCGCGCCCGATCCGCCAGGTTCGTGCAAGGTCAGCAATGGAATAGTGAACTTCGAATGTAGTGTCCGCCGTCGAACCGGCGAACCGCTGCGCCGCGCTTGCGGCTGGAGAAAGGGCGGGCATCACATTTACAGGGGAGTGGGAGAACGATTTCCGAACAGGGGGCCTATGTTCGCGCCTTGTTTCCGACCAGCTTCTTGAGATCGGGCGGACTCTCGTCCCAATGAAAACCTGGCCGCTTGTCGAGGCGGCTGCGCAGGTTGAACGCAGGGTCATTGTCTTCGCTGATCGAACCTTCACGCGGTTCGGGCGCGTCGGCGATGCCAGTCTGGCTGGCCTGTCGGTCGGGTATGTCCGCACCGGCTGCCTCCCGACGGCGGAGTCGCGCAACGTAATATCGAAGCCGCGAATATGAGAGCTCCAATCCGTCCCGGCCCAGGGATTTCCCTACCTCCCGGATAGTGTGTCCTTGCCGAAGCGCCGCTTTGATTTGCGGCCACAGGAATTGGACCTGTCCGGATTTCGTCTTTGGCTTCTGCAGCAGCAGCGCGGCAAGGTAGTGCCCAGGCTCCACGGGTTTATCCGAAGATTCAGGTGTTTTCTGGATCGCCATTCGCGCCTCCAATGTGCAGGGCGCGGGAATCGAGTTTCCGAACAGAACTGCTACAGGTTTGCTCCACGATTGCGCTCCGGCTATCGCCGTTGCCCCACGATTGCTCCAGGATCGTCCCCGGCGTTCGGCTGGATGCTCCAACAATGCTCCATCTTTGCAACCAGCACCGGCTCAAATGCAGAGGCAGCGGGGTGACAGCCGGGGCAAAAACGCAGCAACAGACCGGTAGTGGAACATAAAGGGTTTGGGATGCGGGGCCGTTGCCTAATGGGTCCCTTCACAAGAGTATTCAACGATTTGCTCCGGGATGCGTTCTTGCGGCAACGAATCCCGCGCGGGATGCGTTCGGAATCGGCCTCCCTGATCCCCCATGATTGGAGGTCAGATGCAGCGCTCAATCAGATTTTCAGAGAAAACCGTGGCCTTGATCGACACGGCAGCCCGCCAGCGAAAGTTCGAATCCTCTGCGGCATTCATTCGATATGCGGTTGAACAGGAACTCGGGGCTCGGCGCTCGGAGATCGAAGGGGTCGAGGATCGGGTAGTCGCCACCATAGAGCAGGTCCGACGCGAGATGTTCCGAATGGGTCGGGCGCAGCAAGCGCTCTTCGCGTTCGTGGATAGCTTGGCCAAAGTGATACTGACCTGCGTGCCCGAACCGCCCGGCGAATTCAAGGCACAGGCCATCGCCCGCGCCAAGGAAAGGCATGACCGGCTCGTGAAGAGCGCAGGGACATCGATGGTGGGCGATTCGGGCGCGGCGATGGCCGACCTGATGGACCCGATAACCCATCGAGGTTAACCGCTGAAGGCCAACTCAATCTGCAGACCGGCCGGCGCTCGGCCGAAGCCGCGGCTAAGGTACTATGGGCGAACGTTGCGGATTGAATGACCTTCAACGATTTCTTCAGAGCTGCGACAACGCACCGTGGACACGATTGGCAAGCGCGACTCACAGAGGAACGCGTCTGTAGAAACTGCCTCATTCGCATTCCCACTGGATTTGGCAAGACTGCCGGCGTCACGATCGCGTGGCTCTGGAACCGGGTGCATCGAGGGGACAATGACTGGCCGCGCCGCCTCGTGCTCTGCCTACCGATGCGCACCCTCGTGGAGCAGACGGAGCGTGCCGTGAGGGAATGGCTCGAACGCGCGAAGCTCACGCAGCAAGTGGGAGTTCATGTTCTCCTTGGCGGATTGTCGCCCTCCGACTGGCATTTGGAGCCGGAAGCTGACGCAGTCCTGATCGGCACCCAGGACATGCTTCTCTCTCGGGCGCTCAATCGTGGCTACGGCTCGGGCCGCGCGCGATGGCCGATGGAGCACGGACTGCTGAACGTTGACTGCCTATGGGTGATGGATGAGATCCAGCTTATGGACGTTGGTCTCGCGACCAGCGCGCAGCTTCAGGCTTTCGCGAATACTGACGAACATGATGACAAGCTGCCTCGCCCGCGCCGGACATGGTGGATGAGCGCAACGTTGCAGCGCAACTGGCTATGCCGCGCACCTGCCTTGACCGAGGTAGATTCGTTACCGATCATCCAACTTGAGCGACCTGAGCAGGCGGGGCCCCTTTGGACAGTAGAAAAGGCAATCCGCGTCGAGAACGTGCCGGCGTTCGAGGACGCCAAGGCGCAAACCTGGGCCGATATCGTAGCCAAAACCCATAAAGCTACACAGGGCGGGATCACTCTCGCGGTCACGAACACGGTGAAAAGCGCCCGTGAACTGCTTGCGGTGCTCGCAGCAAGATCTAAGAAGAGTGATCCACTCCTCGGAGGAGTGGACCTCCGTCTGGTCCACTCCCGGTTCCGCGGGGCGGAGCGGAGGCGATGGACGACCGAGTTTCTGGCGCGCGAGCACTGCAAACCGGGCAGTAACAGGATTATCGTGGCGACGCAGGTTGTCGAGGCCGGAGTGGACATCTCTGCCGACGCGCTCGTGACCGAACTCGCGCCTTGGGCGGCCCTCGTCCAGCGTTTCGGGCGGTGCGCGCGGTATGGCGGCAGCGGGCAGATCATCGTCATAGATCGACGCCACTCCGATGAGAGCGCGAAGAAAATCAATCCCAAGGACGATCAGGAGCGTTCAAGTAAGCGTGCCGACGCAGATCGCAAGACTTCGCTCCCGTACGAACTCGCGGAGGTCGAAGCCGCGGCCAAGGCGATCATGTTGTTGAATGGTGCAGCCGACCCGTCTGCACTGGAAAAATTCGAGAAGGCCGAGGAAGACAAGAAGGAAGACAGCCTTTTGCCGCGTCTTTATCCCTTTGCGCCGCTACACGTCGTGACACGCCGGGAGATGCTCGATCTCTTCGACACCGGACCTGATCTCACCGGCGCGGATATTGACATCTCTCGTTTCGTACGCGAGGGCGACGACCGCGATGTTACTGTCTGGTGGTGGCCTGTTCCCGAACGCCAATCGCCACACCTGCGGCTTCGCCCTGCGCACGACGCTCTCTGTCGCGTTCCGGTCGGCGAAGCCCGAAGTTGGCTCCTGGCCGCCGGGGAACGGAGTGCCGAGGAAGGAGAGCCCGAGCAGGAACAGTCCGCTGCTGGTTCTCAGAAGGCTCGCCCACGTGCATGGGTTTGGAGTTACCTCGACGGCAACTGGGAGCGACTTGAGGAACGCCACATCTTTCCTGGACAGAGCATCCTCGTCGAAGCCAGCGCGGGTGGCTACGACGTTCGGATCGGCTTCACGGGCAAGCCGAACACTGTTCCGGTTGAGATCGGGCATGCGCGTGCGATGAGTGCGGCTGACGCGGCGGACGAGGCCGACGAACAGGAAGAACTCAGTGAAGGGCTAGGCACCAGTGATCGCCAGTACAAGACGATTGCGACGCACGGAGCCGAAGTCGCAATTGAGAGTCAGAAAATCTCTGTCGCTCTGATCCCGAAGGACATCGCCATTCAAAGGCTGATGGACTTGGCGGGAATTGCGCACGATGTTGGTAAGGCACACGCAGCTTTTGTGGGCGCGATTAGGGATCGAAACGGCATCCCGTCAGGTACGCCATTGGCCAAGGCACCCAAGGGACGTTGGCATGGCGTTCGGAGCCTTTACGACCACAGCCCTGCGGGAAAGCGCCCAGGATTTCGGCATGAACTGGCCAGCGCCCTGGCGATCCTCGATCTTGTCTGGCGAGCGCATCCTACCCACCCCGCCCTTCAGGGAGGCCGCGAGGAAGTTCTCGACGCGACCGTCGGCCGGGAACTTCCGGAATCCGAGGATCGCATCCTGCAACCAGAGGGAATTCTCGCCGACCTCACCGGGCTCGGTGAGACTGCGCTTAACCTCGTTCTGTATCTCGTGATGTCCCACCATGGGAAAGTTCGTGCAACCTTGCCAATGAGTCCGCGCGACCAGGAGAACGTCGGCAAGGACGGTAGTTTGCCTCTTCGCGGGGTGCGGGACGGAGACGAGATCCCCGCCCTGCTCGTCGCCGACACAGCACAGAACGAATTCGCATTTCCACGCGTGAGGCTCCGCCTAGATCCGGCCAAACTCGGTTTATCGAAACGCTACGGTCCGAGTTGGGTGGAACGTGTATTGGCCTTGCGCGAACACTATGGCAGTTTCCAACTTGCCTGGTTGGAGGCTCTAATGCGGGTTGCGGACGTGCGCGCTTCGCGGATCTCCCGACCGCTGGACGCGCGCCTTTCTCAGGATTTAGCGGAAGTACAAACGACACCGGATGCGCCAGACCGGGATGCGGATCTCCGAAGCTGGATCAAACAAACCGTCGATGCCTCGGCATTGCGGCTGGAGGCGGCTAACGTCAGAGAGGACGCGAAAGGGCCTGCTGTGGCACGGGCATCCAAGAAGCGTAGCCGCCGAGGTACTTCATGACCAGGATCCAAGTCCATCCACTGCCGGGGATTACTCCTGACACGCTAGCAACCTACCTTGCTGCGCTCGGGATCTTCCGACTCCTGGCAGAGCAGAAGGACGCGTGCGTTCGCGGATTCTGGCGCGACGAACATTTCGTGTTGGTCACCGAACTCGACTGGAACTCCATAGAGCAGTTCTTCCTTCAGGACTACAGGCCTACTCCGATCCTGGCTCCATGGAACATGGAGAGTGGGTTCTACTCCCTCAAACCCGCAAAAGCGGCAGAGGATGAGGCCCTCGATAGCGCCGACGCGTCCAAGACATCCGATGCCGACGAAGGAAACGCGAGCGCTGATGCTGAACAGGCGGATGCAGAGGACGGCGAAGGCAAGGAAGGCGAGACTGAGGAAGCTGTTCGCGATCCTCTACTCGATCGGATCGGTGCTTCTGCCGCGCCGCGGTTTGCGTGCTTCCGGCGTGCCATCGAGGTTGCCCTTGCGAATATCCCTGCCGAGTTGCGAGAGGCGGAGAGAAACTCGCAGCGCGCTCATGACGAGATGAAGGCTAACTTGGCCGATGCAAGTTTGAATCAAGCCGAAGAAGACGTTGAGAAGCTGAAGGCCGAGATCGATGCCCTCAAGGCCAGCGCCAAAGGAGCTGAGAAGGGGTCTCCCGCCCATGCAGCGCTTGCGGAAGCTCAGTCTCGCTTAAAGCAGGCGAAGCAGCATCTCAAGGATCAAAAAGCGAACCTTCGAGGAACGCTGAAAACCAAAGAAAAGGACTTGAAAGCCCCGATCGAAGAGGCAAAGAAGCGCTTCAAGGACCTCCAATCTTCGACGAAGGCTCGGTTGATCGCCGACCTCCGGGCGCGCTGGGGAGATGAAGGCCAGCAGTGGGTGGATGCGGCCGTCGGTCTCGAAGACAACTCAGATCCGAAGTTTACGTCTTTATTCGGATCGGGCGGCAACGACGGCCGCATGGAATTTACGCGGAACCTGCGGCGGCACCTTGCTGTACTTTTCGATGTCGGCACCGGCCGCGCATACGGAACCGCCCGCGATCGGTTGCGTGCTGCGGTTTTCGGGGGACCGACAAACCAACTCCTTGCCAAGATCGACGGCAAAGCTGTGAATGTCGGGCAACTTTTTCCGGGGAGAGCCGGAGGAGCGAACATGGGCGCGGGGTTTTACGGCAGCACGGCCATGAACCCCTGGGAGTTTGTGCTCATGTTAGAAGGCGCAGTTGCTCTTGTCGCCGGCATGACTCGCCGGGGGGATGTCGGCCGAGCACGGGTCTCTTCACCGTTCTGGGTTGAAGCTGCATTAGCCGGTTATGGGAGTGCCTCGGAATCGGAAGAGTCTCTTCGCGGCGAGCAGTGGCTGCCTCTCTGGTCGCATCCTCTACAGTACGGCGAGTTGGTCGAGTTGATCCGCGAAGGGCGCGCGCAAGTGGGCCGTCGCAACACGACAAAAGCTGGGGATCTGGTGCGCGCGACAGCACGACTCGGCCTTGCGCGTGGAATCGACTCGTTGCAGCGGTTCGCCTACATTAAGCGCAACGGCAAATCCCACTTCGCAGTTTCCGCAGGCCGGTTCCGGGTAGCGTCTCGGTCCCACCAGACGCTTCTGGAAGAGGTTGCGCCCTGGATCGACCGCCTCGCGTGGTTTGCCAGACGAACCAAGGATAATAACGTGCCGGCCAGCCTTGGCGCGATCGCGCGGCGGACTCAGGAGGCTCTCTTCGCCGTCTGTCGTCACGATGCGACGCCAATGGAATGGCGTGAACTGCTTATCGCCCTCGGACGCGCGGAGTTCGCTCTTTTGTGCTCGGGTAAGAACCCGTCACGACGGCCTTTGCCTAAACTGAGTTGCGGCTGGATAGCGGCATTGGACGATGGCAGCGACAGCGGGCGAACTGCGCTCCGGTTGGCTCTGGCCCTAGCATCTCAGCACCGGCCACCAGAGAAGAACGGCGCGACTCTCAAGGGTTCTGTTCGGCAACACTTCGTCCCGCTCGTCGATCCTGACGGTGACCGACTTTTTCGGCTTGACGATCGTGGGCGGGCCGAACCTGACCCCGAAAACGTCTGCATAGGCCAGGATCTGGTTACCGACGCGATTGCTCTCGTTCGACGTCGTTCGATTTGGGCTCGTACGTCCAGTGCGGCGGGCGAGAAGACTCCGCAACTTCCGCTCTGGCCGGTAGCCTCTTGCGAGGTGACCCTTGAGGAGATCGGTTCTTGGATGCGGGGAGAATACTCCGACAAAGATGTGCTGGCGCTTGTCCGTCCACTGCTTGCTCTGAACTGGAGCGAAATCGCCGACCGAGGTTCGGGCCTGCCCCCATGGTGCGCAGGGGAACCGGACCCGCTTCAGGTGTTGTTCCGTCTTGCTCATCTGCCGTTCGATGTCCCGGTGCAGGATGCGGACGGGAGACAGGAGATCGCGGTCACCGTCCGTCTCGATCCGGAGCCGTTACGTCGCCTCGCGGCCGGCGATCTGGACGGGGCGTTGAGGGTTGCTGTGCGCCGCCTCGACGCGAGCGGCCTTCGACCTGTATTCCGACGTGGCGTGGTTACGCCAGCGCTGGCGCGCCGACTCGCTGCCAGCCTCGCATTCCCAATTTCTCGAGCTGATGCTGCTCGCGCGGCCCAGCTTGTCTGCAAACCGTACGATACCAGGGAGCAACTGTCGTCTCTCGCTTGAGGAGTGTCCTTTATGCCTATCGATCTTTCGCCTCTCGACAAACACCACGATTTACTATTTGAGGTCCCGCTCAAGGTTCGGCAGGGCCATAGATTCCAGCCCACGGGATTCCCGGATCTCGGGGCCGCCGAGTTCGACACTCCCGAGGGAAGGTCGCTGCTTGTCGAATCCGCACAAAGCATGGCGAATCGGCTAGAAGCTGTGTGCTGGGACGAGAGCACGAACGATCTCGTCGAGTCATTGCGCGGACTCAGCTACGTGAAGGTGCTTCGAGAAGGCAGGTATCTTACGAGTTCCCTCACTGACTCGCATCGGCTCAACAGCCCTTACATCCTTGAGAGCAAAGACAAGACCTTCTTCACGGTGCTACAAGGGGAACTCGGTGCGCTCGAGAAGGGACCCATTGATCGTAAGGTCCTCGCGCAGAAGCTCCTTAAGTACGATGTTGGTTCCCTGGTTCATGGTGTGTTCCTCGCAAAGCTGGCCGGAGGACGATTGCGATCAGCGCGCGCGCTAACAGCCTTCGTCGAAGCGGACGGCGTGAAGGTCGCCCCATCCGGTGGATCGAAACAGGACCACGTCGATCCCAGCGGGAAGGCATTCGGTCAGGGAGGTGCCGAAAAGGGGTTCGGTCACGTACCATTTCCGCGTGATGAGTACACCGCCGACAAGATCACGCTGTACGCGAGTGTCGATCTTGCCCAGATCCGTGGATACGGCCTCGATGCGGATGCCAGCAAGTTGCTGATTCTGTTGGCGCTCTTCAAGCTACGTTTGTTGCTGGACAGCCCCATGCGGCTACGGACGGCGTGCTGTTTCGAGTTGCAGGATCGGGGAGATATCGTCAGCAAGAATATAGCTAAATTCACGCTGCCCAACGGCGAGGCATTCATCGGTGAAAAAGGCGAGGATGGCAAGTGGTCCGGTGAACTGCCCGCTCTTATTGCAAAGCTGGCCATAGTTGGGGAGACCGACGCGACCGATACCGTGAAGATGCGAGTAACCGAAGTCACGTTCACGAGCTGAGTGGAGTTGCCGATGATCCGTTTGCTCTTCGACTTCTCCAACGGAAGCTATCATGCGACGCCTTGGGGGCATCACGTAAACGAAGGGCTCGTTGAATGGCCTCCGAGCCCCTGGCGCATCATTCGGGCTCTGCTCGCCACGGGCTACACCAAGCTCGGCTGGCAGCAGGTTCCCGACGAGATGCGACATCTCGTTGAGGCTCTTGCGGCAAGCGAGCCAACCTATCGACTGCCTCGCGCGACCACCGGCCACACCCGCCACTACATGCCGGTGAGGGGATGGAAGAAGGGTGTCCAGAAAACTAGCCTGGTGATTGATGCGTTTATCAAGACCGACGGCGCGCTCTATGTTGAGTGGCCAGGTGTGGCCGCATCGCAGCACTGTATTCTCCCGTGCCTTCTGGAGCGGCTCAGTTATCTTGGGCGCGCGGAGTCTCGGGTTAGAGCACGACTCGTGACTGGCGAGGAAGACTTTCCGGGCGTTGCCGTCTCAACCCAGCGTGCAGGGGCGGACGACGAGCCGGTGCGATTGCTCGCACCCGTGGCAAGCCAACAGTACGACGACTGGCGTCGTGGCTCGCCGCACGCACCCGACGACCTTCTGGCTGCGCTTCAAATCGACACGAAGACGCTTCAGGAGGAGGGCTGGAACTTTCCGCCCGGCACGCGCGAATTGATTTACTGGCGTCCGGCCAGCGCGTTTTCTCAAGTCTCGGTCCCCGGCTGGTCTGCCAGCACCACAGTCGATGGTCATGACACGGCTCTGTTCGCGCTCTCAACCGACACAAAACGTGATGTTCTACCGCTCATGGAGCGAGCACTCCCGACCATGGCTCTCTTCCGACGTGCATTGCTCAGCAGGGTCGGCGATGAGCAGCAACTCGGCGGATGTCCGGAACTCACCGGCAAAGACAAACAAGGTGAGCCGCTGCGGTGTAAGCATCGGCACGCACATTTCATTCCCCTGTCGCTTGCTTCTGGGAGCCCAAAGCGCATAGATCATGTTCTTGTCTATGCGCCCATGGGTTTTGGTCCACTCGCGGAGCGCGGGCTTCGCCGTCTACGTACAACCTGGGCGAAGGGGATGGATGACATCGCGGTCACGCTAATCGGGATCGGGAAGCGAGAGGCATTTCGGGAAGTCGGAGACGATGCAATCGGGGAACTCGGATCGGGTGCAACCTGGGTGAGTCGGACACCATTTATCCCTCCCCGGTTTCTGAAGTCGCGTGGAAAGGACTCGATTGAGGGACAAGTCCGTGCGGAGCTTCAGCGACGCGGGTTTCCGGTGCTTGCCAAAGAGCCGAAAACTTCCAAGCCAGGCGTTGAAACGGAGGGTGCCCGGGCGGCGTTGCGCTTCCGAAGGTTCAGTCGCACGCGCTCGGGACAGGGAACAACCAGCCCGCCCGCCGGAGTCTTCCATTTGACACTTGAGTTTGAGTCCTCCGTTGCAGGACCGATATGTATCGGTTGGGGTTCTCACTTTGGTCTGGGAGTGTTCGTGCCCGCATCGGCTAAGCCGGGAATGCACCGAGCTGAACCTTGATCGAAGTCGTTAGCGACACCAACGTCCTTGTCGCCGCGTTCCGCTCCAGCCTCGGCGCATCGTTTCGCCTCCTCCAAACGCTGGAACAACGCCAATGGCGGCCCGTCATTTCTCCCGCGCTGGCTCTCGAATACGAAAGCGTGCTCAAGCGCGAGATTCATGAGTCGGGTCTAACCACCACGGACATCGATGACTTCCTCGAATACTTCTTCAGCCGCGCGCGTCTCGTTCAAATCTACTTCCGCTGGCGACCCGTTTTGCCGGACTCCGACGATGATCGTATTCTGGAGGTGGCGGTTCGGACCGGCGCCCCCATTTTGACCTTCAACGTGAGAGACTTTCGAGGAGCGGAACGTTTCGGCATCCGAACAATGACACCCGGCGACTTTCTGGTGATTTTGGGAGGGCAGCGATGAACGTCAGCGTAAACATCCCGGACGAGTTGTACCGTCAGGCGTCCGAAATCGCGGCGACCGAAAACGTCTCGGTCGATGAACTCTTCGCGTCCGCGTTCGAGGAACGCCTTCTCGAACTCGAACGCCTCAAAGAAAAGGCCGCCCGCGGCAGCTACGAAAAATTCATGCGCGTCATGGCGAAGGTTCCGGCGGTCGAGCCTCCCGATTTCGATCGGCTCTGAGCTCGTGCTCCACCGCTCGAATTTGAGCAATTTTGGGCAATGCCCGTCGGCAACCACGGCGAAAACGGCACTCCCGGTAACGACGAATCAGCAGCTTACAGACGCACAACCCCGCGCCATCGTTCGAATCCCACCCTCACCGCCAGAATATTTGCTTCTCAATCAGTGGTTTGAAAATCACTGATCGAGAATTCGTAATAAACTCGTGCCTCGTTCCGGTCGACCGGAGAGGTGTTGAGCATCTTCCGCCTGCACGGTCGCCGCTGTTCCGCCGGGAAGCCGAAGCATCAGTTCGTCACAGGCTGGGCCTGTTTGGACGTTCTGACCTCTGCCACTCCGGCATTCGAGGTCGTCCGATGGTAGCCACCCGCCAGCGTTCATGCGAAGACATCCATACGGCAACGGACGGGCTCCACAACGCTGCGGGGGATTCTGAGAGTTGTGTACGCGCGCTTGGTTCGTGACTTCCGCCTGTGGATGCGAACAACGCCGGCTCATTCCTGAAGATGCCGCGAACAGCGTTTTCGCAAAGCCCCACGAAGGCCGCGATCTGCTTCACAGAGTAGTGAAGTTCGAGAACGCCGTCTGTTCGGCACGGATTTGCAGCGTCCGCGTCTTCGTACCGGCGGCGCCGCGGAAATGACAACTGCGGTGTCATGGCGAACTGCTCCCATAAACATATGAAGCAACATATGAAGCCTTATTTCCGGAAATCCGACAAGGAATCTGTGCTGTTCGTATCGTGGAGGCGGGCATCTCGCCCCATGTGGTTCGGTTGGGTCAGTGAGGGCAAACCGGCACAGCCGCCGTCGAAAAGCTTCAGAAACGCGGCATCGTTGACGAAAAGGGCCGCCGGATTCGAACTGACGTGCCTGCCGATATGCAGGAAAACCAGGATCGCGACTTCGGCGGTTGATGACTCCTCGAGTGATTGTCGCCGCCGGCCGTCCCGGCAGTGGCAAGTCGACGCTGTACCCGATGTCCAGTTTTGGAATCGCTTTTTTCAACGCAGATGATCGAGCCGGGGGCTCCGCTTCGCCCGTCGAACTCGGAACCGGTACGCTCCCTGTCAGAACAGGAACTTCAACCCGAACTGGATCTGCCGCGAGGTGCCGACGATCGACGTGATCTGACCGGCGTTCCCAGCGTTGCCGAGACTGCCCGTTGGTGCCGCAATGAGGCCCGCCGCGCCAGGGCCGGGGGCTGTGAAAGCGTTCAGGGCCGGGACGCCGAAATTTGTGTGGTTCAGGATGTTGAAGATTTCGGCGCGGAACTGAACGTTCAAGCGTTCCAGGAGCTTTGTGTCCTTGGAGAGCGAAAAGTCGACGGCTTCATAACCGGGAGCGGTGACGGTGTTCTTGCCGAGATTGCCGACAGTCCCGGGGGCGGGCAGTGTGTAGCACGCCTTGTTGAACCAGTGCGCGACGGACTGGTTGGCGGTCTGGTCGCAGCCGGCGATGACGTCCGGACGAACGGACGAGAAGTTGTTTGAAAGCAGCGCACGGTCATAGCCGATGCCGATCGAGATCGGCACGCCCGTACGGTAGCTCTCGATGCCGCTGACCTGCCAGCCTTCAATCAGGCGATTGCCGTGGAAGGGCAGGCGGTAAACGATATTGAGCGTCAGGTTGTGGCGAATGTCGAAGCCGCAATTACCGTTTTCGCGGCTGCCGTCATAAGGGTTGGTCCAGGCGGAGGTGCCGTTATTGCCCCCGAGCCCGCCGTAGGTGTAGGCCCCGTCGGTGCAGTGCGAGTAGACATACGACAGGTTGCCGACGAAGTTGCTGCCGAAGCGATTGTTCCAGCTCATCTGCATCGAGTTGTAATGCGACGAACTGCCGGGATTGGTCAGCACCTGGGTTCCGAACGCGGTATTGATGCGCGGATACGAGATACCTGTCGACGGATCGCCGAACTGCAACGCACCGTTGGCCAGCACCTTCGGAACCGGCGGATTGTAATCGCGGAACGAGAGCAGATCGACGCCGCGCGATCCGACGTAACCGACAGTGAGTACGGAGCCGTTGAAGACCTCGCGCTGGATGTTCAGGTTGTACTGCATCTGATACGGGGTCTTGTGCATCGTGTAGTCGGTGCCGAACGTCAGGCTGGGCAGAGGAGCCGAAACGCCCGCGCCCTGGAACGGGACGGGGAACGACGGATTCACCTGGTTCAGCGAATTGAACGGCGGCGTGCCGACGTAGCCGGAGAAGAAAACATACGTCTGCGCGGGATCGTGGAACATGCCGAAGCCGCCGCGGACCGAGGTCTTGTGATCGCCGAAAACGTCATAGGCGAAACCGAAGCGCGGGTCCCAGTTATAGACGTTCGGGTTGGTCTTGAAGGCGTGCGGCACGGGCGAATAGAACGCGCCGTATGGCGGGTTGACCAGGTTGTTGAGGTTATTGTGCTGCTCGATGGGGTTCGTCTGGTACTCGTAGCGAATGCCCATGTTCAGCGTGAGGCGGCGGGTGACTTTCCAGTCGTCTTCAAAGTACGGCTTCAGACTGATGTCACGGAAGTCCCGGTTGCCATAGGCCTGACCGTCTTTCGCCCCGGTGAAAAGAGTCGGCTGAGCGGTCAATAAGGCGACGAGGCCAGGAAATGTATAGTTGCCATTCCAGTAGGTGTAGCTATACGAGTTGATCTGATGACGGCGGACGTGCATGCCGAATTTGAAGTTGTGGCTGCCCTTGGTCCAGAGCAGGCTGTCTTCTTCCGTAAATTTGTTTTCCAGGAAGCGGAACGGGTTGGTGAAGTTCGCGCCGAGCGAGGTGAGTCCGCTGACCGAGATAGTGACGTCCTGACGCCCGGGGAAGGCTTGCAGGATTCCGTTCGGGGCGTTGAAGGGCTCGGTCTCGGTTTCGAGGGGGCGCGAGAACGAGAAGCTGAACTGATTCAGCAGTGTCGGCGAGAAGACATGCCGCTCCTGAATCGTCGAGAACTGGTTGTGGTTGTGATCGTTCACCGGCCACAATGGAATTGCGGTGGGGAAAGTAGCCTGCGCAATGTCGGAGACATAGCGGAAGAACATCGAGTCCTTTTCCGAGATCGTGTAATCGCCGCGGGCCAGCACATAATCCTCGTGCGTGATTTGGTTCGCGACGGTGGTCGCATTACCCAGTCCCGCGGAAAGCTGCGTGGTGGGAAGCGGATAGAGGTTCAGAAGCGGCGCGATACTGGGTGCAACCCCGACATTGGCGAGATTTGTCGCCGGATCGCACGTGTACGCGGAGGCGATCGTGCAAGGCACCAGTCCCTTGCGGGCGTTGCTATCAGGAACTGTGATCAGCGAAGTTCCGCCGAGCAACTGGCGGATGCCTTCATAGTTGACGAAGAAAAAGATCTTGTCTTTCTTCACCGGCCCGCCGACGCTGCCGCCGTACTGATTCTTGCGGAAGGCGGGCGGTGAGTGGCCCGCGTCGAAGAAACTGCGGGCGTCGAGGGCGCTATTGCGCAGGAAGTCGAAGGCGGAGCCATGGAAGCTGTCGGTGCCGGACTTGCTGACCGCGTTGACGACGGCACCGTTGCCGCCGTACTGCGCGCCGTAGGTATTGGTGAGAGTTTGGAATTCGGCGATGGCCTCCACACCGAGCGAGGTGCCGGACACGTTAGCGCCGGAGCCGCGCTGCCACCAGTCTTGCAGGTTTTCGCCATCGAGCAGGATCGCGTGGCCTTCGGGGCGAGCGCCGGAAACGGAGAAGGTCGCGGCACGTCCTACCAGGGCGCTGCTGCCGCCCGCGGGATACGAGGCCGCCCCGGGAGCCAGAAGAATTAGTTGTTCGAAGTTGCGGCCGTTCAGCGGGAGCTCGCGCATCTGGCTCTGATTCACAAGTGAGGAAATGGAGGAGGTTTCGGTTTCCACCTGCGAAACCGCGCCTTCGACGTTCACAGTCTGTTCCGTCGCGCCGACGGGCAACTGGAAATCAGCGACTGGCGAACTTCCGACGGTAAGGGTGACGCCCTTGCGGGTAACGGACTGGAAGCCCATCTTTTTGGCGTCGATCTCGTAGTCGCCGATCGCGAGGTCGGGCAGTGTGTAGCGGCCCTGTCCATCGCTCGCAGTGGTGCGGACGGCGCCGGTGCCGGTGTTGCGCGCGGAGATCGCCGCGTCAGGCAGAGCTGCTCCGGAGCTGTCGGTGACGGTCCCGGTGACGGTCGCGGTCGCGGCCTGTCCGGGAAGCCGCGGAGGGTTCAAACAGATGAGTAAGCCAAGTGCGGCGGCTGCGAAGGTACCGATGGTATGACGAGTTTGATGCACGTCCGGATGCTCCTTTCAAGGTGAAGCGTTTTTACCGGAAAACAGAAAACGAAAAACAAGGGAAGGTTGTTCCCGCGCCCCAATTCAAACTTATCCGATTGTATTTGCAGGACATCCAATTGGAACCGCGTCAACCGTGATAATTAAAATCAATTTTATTGATATAAACAGTAATCTTGATAACAAAATTAAATATAAGGACCTTTTGGAGGGGCAGCCGCTTAAGAATCTGCAAAAATATCATGTTGCGAAGGGGGTAAGGAACGCAGAGCAATTTGAGGATTGCCTGTGCGTTCTTTGCGAAAAATATCGACGTTAGTCCGCAGCCTGGGCGTGTTCACGGTTTGCCCAGGTCCACGCGGTTTCCACGATGGTGTGAAGGTCTGAGTACGCGGGCTTCCAGCCGAGCCCGGTTTTCAGACGCGCGGAGTCGGCCACCAGCGATGGTGGATCCCCTTCGCGCCGCGGCCCCATCGCGTATGGCACAGTTTTGCCCGTGACCTTTTCCACCGCGTTGAGCACTTCTTTGACGGAATAACCGGAGCCCGTCCCCACGTTGTACTTCATCGAAGGCGCACCCGCGAAGAGCGCTTCGACAGCGGCGACGTGCGCCTGAGCCAGATCCGTGACATGGATATAGTCGCGGATGCAGGTTCCGTCGGGGGTTGGGTAATCGTCGCCGAAAAGAGTGATGGGCTTACCGGTCTGAATCGCGCGAAAGAGCAGGGGGATCAGGTGCGTTTCGGGCTCATGGTCTTCGCCCGCGCGGCCCCGCGGGTCGGCGCCGGACGCATTGAAGTAGCGCAGGCAGACGCTGCGCAGCCCGTGAATGCGGTCGAACCATTCGAGCATGGTTTCAACCATGACCTTGGACTCTCCGTACGCGTTCACGGGCGCGCGCGGCTCTGTCTCGGGAATCGGGATGGTCTTCGGCATTCCATAAACGGCGGCGGTCGACGAAAAAACGATGTTCCGGATGCCCGCCTTCAACATCGTGGTCAGCAGAGAGAGCGATCCGGCGGTGTTGTTGTGGAAGTACATCTCGGGAACCCGCATGGATTCGCCCACCGCGATGAATGCAGCAAAGTGGATCACGGCATCGCAGGGTTTCTCGCGCATCACCTCGAGCAAGCCCTCCGTGTCGAGGAGATCGACGACGCGCAGCCGTGCAGGGTCGACCGCCTGCCGGTGTCCGCGTGAAAGGTTGTCGACGACGACTACGTCATAGCCCGCGTCGAGCAGGCACACGGTTGTGTTGGAACCGATGTAGCCGGCGCCGCCGGTCACCAGAATGCGTCTGTTTGAAGCCACGGTTCGATTGTAGGGTGCAGTCAGGGTGTCGCGACATCCGCAGCAGTACGGCGCCTGACATAAACAATGGAACCGCTTGTGCGCGCGATCTCGCGATAGCCTTCCAGCCAGACGCGGAGCTCAGGATACCGCGCGATCGAGAGTGCCGGATTGTACAGACTCAATCCGTCGATAACGACGTCAGGCTGGGAACGAGCGAGTTCCGCACGCGCTTTCTGAGTACCGGAAGTAAGCACGACCGTGGATTGCGTGAGATGCCGGTCGGCCGGAACGCCGGTCATCGCCTGACAATCGAGGAAGCGCGTCGCCGGGCGCAGGCCGGTGTAGACGTAATCCTCCGGACGATAGCCCCAGACATAAAGGGTGCCGCCGGGCGGGGCGCTGCGAACGGCGATGCGTGAAGCGGCGCGGCTGTCGCGGTCCATCGCAAGGTCGTTGGTTTTGCCGACGGTGAGGTATCGCGGGCCGAAGCGAATGAGCGGAATGAGCAGCGTCAGCAGCACGACGGCGATGCAGGCGCGGTTGCGAATGATGGAGAGCCCGCGCGCCGCCGCAAAGGTCGCGGGCGCGAGCAGGAGAAAGTAATAGCGCGGGAAGAAGCGCCATCCGAGGACAACGCCGGCAAAGGCCAGGAGGAGCCAGGCGATCAGGCGCCAGCGCCGGGTGGCATCCTTCCACAGGCAGAACATGGCGCCGATCACGAGCACAGCGTGGAAGCCGAGCCAGTTGGCTGTACGGACGATGCCATTCCGAACGGGATCCGCCACTACTGGACTGCCGGCGTATTGGGCCGGCCAGATCCAGACCTGGTCGAAGTAGGAGGGAAGCGCGCCCGACGCGGCGAGCCAGCCCAGCGCGGCAAGGTTGGGCAGAACGAAGCCCGCGGCGAGCGGCAACAAGCCTGGCCATGCAAAGAGGGCGCAGGCAGCGAGTACGAAGATGCCTTTGGCGTTGCAGAGGAATCCAATGCCGGCGGCGACTCCGCCGAGGAAGAACTGTTTATTCAAGACCAGCCACATGGCGGCGAGATGGGGAGCGAGCAGCAGCAAATCTGCGGCGAGCGGGAGTATCGCCGAATGGGTGTCGAAGGTCAGGAAAAAACCGAGTAGCGCAGCGGCGACAAATCCCTCACGCTCCGACCATTGCTTCCGCGCCAAGGCATACGCCAGAACACATGCGAGAAGCGCGTAAACCGCACCGGCGATCCGCAGGACAGCGCCGGTTCCTGCTCCCCAAAGCAGATAGACGGCCGGCACCAAAGGGGGCTTGTCGAACCAGACCTCCCGATAAAGCGTGGCGCCGTGCACCATTTGCAGGGCGGCGGCGAGTGGCAGGTCCTCTTCACCCCACAAGACGCCGGAATGAAGCAAGTGCGCCGTGAGAAGGAGCGCGAACAATCCGGAGAAAAACAGAAATCTACGCAGAATGTTTTAGTATGAAACAAGCGTTGGCGAATAAAAGACGAAGAAGCGTTCGCCAGCCCGGTTCTCGATGGACATCAGCGAACAACTCGCACACCTGCGCCGCACCATCGCCGGAATTGACAAGAAGTACGCTGGATTGCCCTCGCCTCCGCCCCGGCCTGCGGTCGAACCGGCAACGGCCGGCTTTGTGGAGGAGCTTCTCTCAGGCGAGGTCGTGGAGACATCGCGCGGCCGCCATTTCGAAACAGAGAAGCTTTACCCGCGATACCAGCGGTACGGGAGCTACGAGATCTCCGATCTGATGGAGCTTTCGCACGACTTCCTCGCGGGGCTTTCGGGAAATGCGATTTTGAGCACGCATCCGACGAAATGGGCTTTTCTCGATACGGAGACGACGGGGCTGGCGGGCGGGTCGGGAACATGCGCCTTTCTGATCGGCGTGGGGCGCGTGGATGCGGAGGGTTTTCGCGTCCGCCAATTTTTCATGCGCGACTTCAACGAAGAAGCCTCGGTGCTCCAGTCGCTTGCGGAGCACCTCGCGCGCTTCGATGTGCTGATCACTTACAACGGAAAGACCTTCGACCAGCCGCTGCTCGAAACACGTTACACGATGACAAGGGCGAGGCATCCTTTCGCCCGCATGGAGCACCTCGATCTGCTGCACGGCGCGCGGCGTCTGTTCAAGCTGCGCCTCGAAAACTGCCGGCTGGTGAATCTGGAATCGGAGATTCTGGGGCTGGAGCGGGATGCCGACGTTCCGGGGGATCTGATCCCGTACTACTATTTCGAATATCTACGGACGAGGCACGCCTTCCGGCTGATCCCGATTTTCCATCACAACGTGCTCGACATCGTGACGCTCGCCTGTCTGACGGGGCTGATTCCCGCCGCCTTCAACGACCCGGCAAACATTCCGACGAGGCACGGCGCGGATCTGCTCGGGCTGGCGCGCTGGCTGAAGGTCACGGGGCGATTGGAAGAAGCCTGCCGGCTGATGCGGCGCGCGGTCGGCATCGGCCTGCCGGATCAACACCTCTTCCGGGCTCTGTTCGAAATTGGCAATCTCGAAAAGAAGCTCGGGCTCGAGGATGCGGCGCTGGCGACCTTCACCGACCTTTCCTTGTCGCCAAACCCGTTCCGAAGCCTCGCGTGGCAGGAACTGGCGAAATACTACGAACACCGCGAAAAGAACTACGCGATGGCGCTCGAGTGCACACGGGCGGCGCGAGAACTGGAAGATTCCGAAGCGCTGGCGCGGCGGCAGCACAGACTGGAGGTCCGTTGCCTGAGAGCGGCGCGGCAGGCATCGCTCCTCGGCCGCGGACCGGTTCCGACGCAGGGCCGGGCCAGAGATGCTCGCCGTCGCACTCCCCGGGTGAGCGTATAAACTGAAGTTTCCGTGAATGCCGTTGAATTCGAGCGGGTTTCGAAGACTTACGCCATCTACGAAAAGCCGGGCGATCGATTGCGCGAATTGCTGGCTTTCGGGCGGCGCTCGTTTCATCGCGATTTTCAGGCGCTGGCGGATTTGAGCTTCGGGATCCGGCGCGGAGAAGTTTTCTGCATCGTCGGCGAGAACGGTTCCGGCAAAAGCACCGCGCTCCAGATTCTCGCCGGCATCATGCAGCCCTCCTCCGGCTCGGTGAATGTCAACGGACGGGTCGCGGCGCTTCTCGAGCTTGGGGCCGGTTTCAACCCGGAGTTCAGCGGGCGCGACAACGTCTACTTAAATGCGTCGATCCTCGGGCTTTCCCGCCGGGAAATCGACCGGCGCTATCGCGTGATCGAAGACTTCGCCGGGATTGGAGACTTCATCCGGCAGCCGGTGAAGACATATTCCAGCGGAATGATTGTGCGGCTGGCATTCGCCGTCGCGATTACCGTCGACCCGGAAATTCTGCTCGTCGACGAGGCGCTCGCGGTGGGTGATGCGTACTTCCGCCATCGATGCATGCGCAAAGTGCATGAGCTGCGGGCCCGCGGCGTGACGATTGTTTTTGTGTCCCATGCAATCGCGGACGTGAAAGCAATCGGGGATCGCGTTCTATGGCTGGAGCACGGGCGCGCTGTGGCGGTTGGCGCGATTGATGCGGTGCTCCCGCAATATCTGTCATCCATGGCGGCGCGAGAGGCCGCCCATGAGAATGCGGGGGAAACGACGGCCCCGACGGTCGATATCGCGAATTCGATTCCGAACATCGATCACCGTTACGGCGACCGGCGCGCGGAGATTGTGGGGATCGCGGTGCTGAATGAATATGGCGAGCCCGTTCATCTGATGCTGCCGCAGAGCCGGATTCTGGTGCGAATCACCTTCACTGCCCACGAGAACCTGACGCGTCCGGCGGCCGGCTTCCTGTTGCGGAACCACCTGGGACTCGACTTTTCCGGCAGCGATACCGAGCGCGAAGGCTGCGACCTGCCGCCGATGACGAAGGGCGATATCGTGACTGTGGATTTTCAACTCGACGTCCCGGAGTTGTATCCGGGGGCGTTTTCATTCTCGCCGTTCGTCTCGGATGACGGGACGATGGCGGATTGGATCGACAACGCGATCACGGTCCAGATGGCGCGCGGTGACGGACCGGTTTACGGGTATCTCCACACGCCTTGCCGGGTGGAGTTCAGAGGGACCGGCGGCGCTGTAAGTACCGGCGGCCGCGCAAAGCTGGAGTCAACGCTTGCTTGAGTTCACGGGCGAGCGGGTCGTGCCGGGGCTGGTCGATCCGAATCTGTTCAATGAACATCTGTCGCGGTACCGGTTCGCGGCGCATTTCGCGGACGCTATGGCGAACCCGCGTGTGCTGGATGCAGGCTGCGGGTCCGGGTACGGAACCGGGGAGTTTTCGTGCGCCGCGTCGGTTGTGGCGATGGATATCGCGTTCGACGCCGTCGCGCACGCCCGTAAAGAGTTCGGGCGCGCGTGCGTCGAATTTCTGCGAGGAGCCTGCGAATCGCTGCCTTTCGCGGATGCCTCATTCGATCTCGTGGTGGCCTTCGAAGTGATCGAGCACCTGGAGCGATGGCCGCAGATGCTCACCGAAGCGCGCCGAGTGCTGCGCGATAACGGGGCGCTGCTCGTCTCGACTCCGAACAAGGCATGGTATGGAGAGTCGCGCGCGGGCGCCGGGGCCAATCCTTATCACGTGCATGAGTTCGAGTATGCGGAGTTCGGGGCGGCGTTGCGCGACGTCTTCCCCCATGTGCGGATCTGGCGCCAGAACCATTCCGAAACCATCACGTTCGTCCCCGCCGCGGACTCGCGCGGAGATTTTGAAGCGCCGAATGCCGGCGCGCCGGAGGAGTCTCACTTTTTTCTGGCGGCGTGCAGCGCGGCTCCCATCGCGGAGAGCGGCGCGTTTGCGTGGCTGGCGTCTTCCGGCAACGTGCTTCGCGAGCGGCAGAATCACATCGCTCTGCTCGAGAAGGAACTCGCCCAAAAGCAGGTCTGGCTCAACGAGACGGGCGACTCGCTGGCGCGCCTGCAACAGTCGCATGAGAGCACAATCGCAGAGCTCGAGCGAAGCAATGGATGGGCCGGCGAGTTGAATACGGAGTTGGGAGCGGCACGCGGTATCGTCACGGGTCTTCAGCAGGAAATCGAGTCGCTGCACGCGGCATATGGCGCGCATATTGCGCGGCTCGAGTCCGAGGCTGCGGTGCGTCTCGAATGGGTCGCGCGCCTCGAAGCGCAACTCGACGGCGGGCGCAACGAGATCAAGCGGTTGAATGCCGAGAATGACGAGCGCACAGCGTGGGCGCAGGCGCTCGACCGGGAACTGACACGCGCACGGGCCGAGTTGGATGCGGTTGGGCGCGCAGGTCTGGTCCGGCTGGGACGCAAGCTGAATCTCGTGCCCGGACCGGGCGGCGCTCCTGAATGAGAGCTTCGCTTCTTCGATTCCTGCGAGCGTTCCCGCTGTTGATTGTCGCGCCGGTGTTTCTCGCAATCGGCGCGATCGCGCTCGCTGCTGTGGACCTGACGTGGATGCTTCTCGGCCGCCGGCGCAAACCTTCCAATCAAAAGCCGGCGGTGCTTGCGGCCTCGCTCGTGATTCCCAACTGGAACGGCAAGGACCTGCTGCAGCGTTTCGTGCCGTCGTGGCTGGCCGCGATCGAAGGACATCCGGGCAGCGAAGTGATCGTCGTGGACAACGGCTCGGCCGATGGAAGCCCCGAGTGGCTGCAGGCGAACTATCCGGAAGTGCGGCTGGTCGCGCTCGAGAAAAATCTGGGGTTCGGCGGCGGATCCAATGCCGGGCTTCGGGCGGCGAAGAACGATATCGTCGTGCTGCTGAACAGCGACATGCGGGTCGAACCGGACTTCCTGCAGCCGCTGCTCGACGGGTTCACCGACCCGAGCGTGTTCGCGGTCTCGTGCCAGATTTTTCTCGGTGATCCAACGAAGCGGCGCGAAGAGACCGGCCTCACGCAGGGCTGGTGGGCGGATGGCGGGCTGCACGTCAGCCATCGTGAAGACGCGGCGGTGGACAGGCTGTTCCCCTGCTTCTACGGCGGCGGCGGATCGTGCGCGTTCGATCGCCGGAAGTTTTTCGAGCTGGGCGGGTTCGACCATCTTTTCGCGCCTTTTTATCTGGAAGACACCGACCTCGGCTTTCGGGCGTGGAAGCGCGGATGGAGGGTTCTGTATCAGCCCGCAAGCGTGGTGCATCATGAGCACCGCGGGACGATCGGCAGGAAGTTCAGCGCGGGCTATATCGAGTCCGTTCTGCAAAAGAATTTCATCCTGTTTTGCTGGAAGAACATTCACGGTTGGGGGCGTCTCGGCGCGCACTTGTTCTTCGCATTGGCGGGCGCGGTGGTGACCGCCTGGTCCGGGAATTCGCCGACACGCACGAGCGCGCGTGGAATCGCCAAAGCATTTCTGCAACTCCCCAGCACTCTCGGCTCCCGCTGGCGGGCGCGCTCGCTCAGCGTGGTGGATGACGCTGAGGCTTTCCGGCGCAGTCAGCCGGCTTACTTCCGGGACCGTTTTGAAAAGCTCGAAGCGCAACCAGCGCGTCCGCGAGTGCTCTTCGTATCCCCTTACCCGATTTATCCGCCGGTGCACGGCGGCGCTTTATTCATGTTCGCGACGATCCGCGAATTGTCGCGCTGGTGCGAGATCCACGCCATCGTGATGCTCGACTACCCGCATGAGCGCGCCGCGAATGAAGAGCTTTACAACTGGTGCGCCACGCTCGAATTCCACGTGCGTACCGCGGATCGCGATCCACATCTCGCGTCGATTACGCCCCATGCGATCCACGAGTTTCACAAGCCGGAGATCGAGTGGTTGATCCAGCGGCAGATACTGCGGCATGAGATAGACGTGATCCAGCTCGAATACACGGCGCTGGGGCAGTATGCACGGAAATTCGACAGGCTCGTGTGCGCGCTGTTCGAGCATGACGTGTATTTTCAGTCGATCGCGCGGTCCCTGCCGTTCATGCGCAGCCCGATCGAGCGGCTCAAAGCGCGGTTCGAATATCTGCGAGCGATCCGCTACGAGCTGAATCTGCTGCCGGTATGTGATCACATTCAGGTCTGCACGGAGGAAAACAAGGCGTATCTTGAGAGCTTTCTTCCCTCGTTACGTCCGCGCATCAGCGCGGGCATGCGAGCCGGCATCGACGCCAGCCGCTACGTATTCCCTGGCGGCCCGCGCGAGCCGAATACGATGCTGTTTCTGGGGAGTTTCCGGCATACGCCGAATCAGGTGGCGCTCGAATGGTTCGCTCGCCATGTGTTGCCGCTGATTGTGGAGAAGCTTCCAGACGCGCGTCTGCTGGTGGCGGGGTCCGATCCGCCGCCGCGGTACACGTTCGCGGATCCGGCGAATGCGATCGAGTGGCTCGGGTTTGTGGAAGATATTCAGCCGCTGTTCGCCGGCTTTGCGTTATTTGTGTGCCCGATTCGAAGCGGGTCGGGGGTACGGGTCAAGCTGCTGGAAGCATTTGCGAGCGGCATTCCGGTGGTGTCGACGGCGATCGGAGCCGAGGGGCTGGCGCGGGTGGATGGCGAATTTTGCGCGCTCGCGGACGATCCGGCGGATTTCGCCGCGAAGGCCGTGGCACTGCTGCAAAACTGCGGTTCGGCGCGGGAGATGGCGGCGCGCGCCCGGAAGGAAGTCGAGGAGAACTGGGATATGCCCGTGGTCACGGAGCGGCTTGTGGGCCGTTATCGGGAGTTGATTGGGCGCAAGCGCACAGGCGAGCGAAGCGAGTCCGTTGTGCGCGGCTGAAATCGAAGAGAAAGCAAGGTGATGTACGGTTTACTTGCCGGAAAGCGCGTGCGCGATTCGTTCTGCGGTGCGATTCGGGTCGCGACCCGGCTTCTCGTAATCCGACCACAGGACGGCGCGCGATTTGGCATCGACCAGAAACACTGTGCCGCGGGCCGCAGTGGTGCGGAATGCGTTGCGCGTCGTGGTGTCGTCGGTTTTCTTGTCATCCTTCGGCGTTTCAGCCGGACGCATTTCCTTCAGCTTCTGCTCGAATGACTGGCCCAGCCGGTCCGTCATAAACACCTCGGCCGCTTTGGGGTCGGTGGTCACCTGCAGTATATGGTCTCGAGTCAGACGCTGCGCGAGGTACTGATCGAGTCCGGAGGACATGGGAAGGATGTAGACGGTTTTAGGGCCCGCATACTGCGCGAAAGCGCAGGTAGCAAATATCGCCGCGGCAGGAAGCCACTTCATTACAATCACAGTTTACTGTGCCCGCGCATTCTGTCACTGCAGTCATCCCCGTGCACGATGGCGCGGCCATGCTGGCGACTCTGCTTGCGAGCATCCGCCAGCAAACCGTGGCGTTCTCCGATGTCATCGTTGTGGACGATGCATCGACGGACGAGGCCCCCGATGTTGCTCGGCGGCATGGGTGCAGAGTCATCGCCTTTGAAAGAAACTCCGGATTCGCCCGGGCGGTGAACGCGGGCTGGAGAGCGGCGGAGACGGAGTGGGTGGCCATCCTGAACAGCGACGTCGATCTGAACGCCGACTGGCTCGAACGGTTGCTTGACGAAGCCGGCGAAGCAGGATTCGCAACCGGCACCCTGGTGGACGCCGCGGATCATAGCCGCATCGACGGAACTTACGATCTGGTCAGCCGCGCGGGCTGTGCCTGGCGAGCGGGGCGCGGCGAACCTGCTTCGCGGAGTGGCGACCGGAACCGGCGAATCGCCGTCGCGCCGGCGACCGCGTGCCTGATCCGCCGGGAAGTACTGGCGGAACTGGACGGATTTGACGAAAGCTTCGAGTCGTATCTCGAAGACGTCGATCTGGGGCTGCGCTGCGTGCGAGCGGGCGTGGAGGGCGTCTACGTTCCAAGTGCAGTCGCACGGCATCGGGGCAGCGCATCCTTCGGACGATGGAGCGCGCGGGCGACGCGGGCGATTGCCAGAAATCAGGTGCTGCTTGTCGCCCGGCATTTCGATCGGGAACTCCTGTGGTCCTTCTGGTGGCCTGTCGTGGTGGGGCAGGTGCTCTGGGGTCTGGTGGCGCTCCGGCACGGCCGCGGGGGCGCTTGGCTCGCAGGGAAGATCGAGGGGCTGCGCGGCTTCCGGTTGACGGGGCAACCCTCGGCGCGTCTGCGCTCTTTCCTGTTGGCGTCGGAGAGCGAGTTGCGGGAGCGCGCCACGACCGATCTTTACTGGCGGTGGTATTTCCGGCTGGCGGGCTCGCGCCGGAATGAAATCAGTGCGGCCCATTGACACATGGAGCGTGTCGCGGTCGTAATCGTTACCTACAATTCCGCCGGCGAGATCGGCGCATGCCTTGACGCGCTGCCAGCCGCGCATCCGTGTGAGCTGGAGATTATCGTCGTCGACAACGCATCCACCGACGGAACGGCGGTGGAAGCCGCAAAAAGAAACGTCAGGGTCATCGCCAACCCTGTGAACGCGGGCTTCGCTGCCGCGGTCAATCAGGCCATCCGGAGCACGACGGCGCCGCTGCTGCTGTCTCTGAATCCGGACACGCGCCTCGAAGGCGGTTTGGAGTCGATGGCCGCGCAGTTCCAGGAACCGGAAACGGGGGCTGTCGGCGGTCTGCTGATCGGAGACGACGGCAAACCGCAGACGGGCTTCATGGCGCGAAATCTTCCGAGCCCGGCGGCGCTGATTTTCGAAGTCCTCGGAATGAACCGGTTATGGCCGCACAACCCTGTGAATTGGCATTACCGTTGCTTGGGTTTGGACCGCATGCACACCGCCGTCGTAGAGCAGCCTGCCGGGGCGTTCCTGATGTTCTCCCGGCGTGCATGGGAGACGGTGGGCGGCTTTGACGAACGGTTCTGGCCAATCTGGTTCGAAGATGTGGATTTCTGCGCGCGTCTCAAATCCGCGGGTTTTCGTATTTATTACCACCCTGAGGGTGTGGCAAAACATTCTGGATCGCACTCCGTCAGGCCTCTGGGACTGGAGAAGCGGGCAGGTTATTGGTATGGTAGTCTTCTTGAGTATGCGGCGAAACACTTTCGTTCTGTAGCCTTTAGAACGACTTGTGTAGCAGTGGCAGTCAGTGCAGTCTTGCGCGCGGTTGTGGGATTTCCGCGTTACAAGCTCAAAGCTTTAGAAGTTTACGGCAGTATAGTTGGCCTTGCCCTGAGCCGCGCATTTCATGGCCGGCGAGCAGTCCGGGCAAATGTTGTCTGATATAGCAGCGTTCAATTCTGAAGAGAGTGGAGCCCGGCCCGCGCGTACATGCCCCGCAACGACTTCGTCTCGGTAACCATCATCACTTACGACAGCGGGCGCTTCATCAAGAGGTGCCTCGAATCGGTCCTCGAGCAGGATTATCCATTCAAGGAAATCATCGTCATCGATAACAACTCGACCGATGGCACGGTGGATATCCTCGAACAGTTCGAAGACCGGTGCCGGATTGTCTACAACCAGGAAAATATCGGCTTCGCGGCAGCGCAGAACCAGGCGATCGCGCTATCGAATGCCGAATGGATCCTGACGCTGAATCCGGACGTTCTTCTGCTGCAGGGCTTCATCGAGGCGCTGGTGAATGCCGGCAATCTGGACCCGAAGGTCGGCACCGTTTGCGGCAAACTTCTGACCATGACCTCGGGCTTCGACTTCCCGGAGAAACCGCTGGTGGATTCCACCGGAATCTATTTCACCCCGAACCTGCGGCATCTGGACCGGGGGAGCCGCGAAGTCGATAACGGCCATTTCCGGAATTACGAGTACGTGTTCGGGGCGACCGCCGCTGCCGCGCTTTACCGGCGGGAAATGATCGACGATATTTCCATCGGCGGCGAGTTCTTCGACGCCGATTTTTTTGTATACCGCGAAGATGCCGACGTGGCCTGGCGTGCCCAACTGCTGGGCTGGAAGTGCTTGTATGCGCCCTACGCGCGCGGCTATCACGTACGAAAGGCGCTGCCCGGCAACCGGCGCGCGCTGCCGGCCGTGATCAACATGCATTCGGTGAAGAACCGGTTCCTGCTGCGCATCAAGAACATGACGTGGAACCTCTACCGTCGCAACTTCTTTTCGATTACCGCGCGGGATATCGTCGTGCTGGCGTGTTGCCTGGTGCGCGAGCAAACGTCGCTCGAGGCATTTCCGTTCCTTTTCCGCAATTGGAAAAACGTCCTCGCCAAGCGCCGCGAGATCATGCAGCGGCAGCGGGTGGACGACGCCTACATGGCGAGCTGGTTCAACTTTGCGCCCGTCAGCAAGCCGGCGCCGAAGAAGTTCACCGCTTCGGTGGGCCGGTCAAAAGCGGCGCAGGGCTAAGGGCACGAGTCAGAGAACGGCCGTGGCCAGGTAGATCGAAAGCTCGAAGGCAACAGGCTGAAGCCTGTTCCACCATCATACGCAACCGAATTTCGAATCCGCCGGACTTGAGCCTTGTGCCCGAATCGCCTGCATGATGTGGCACCATCGAAATTGCGTATCGCGATTTTGGGCACCCGCGGCATCCCGGCAAATTACGGCGGCTTCGAAACTTTCGCGGAAGAGCTTTCCACGCGTCTGGCGGCGCGCGGCCACGAGGTCAGCGTGTATTGCCGGGAACGCACGTCCGGCTCGTATCGCGGTGTGCGCCTGATCTATCTGCCGACGATCCGCCACAAATATTTCGACACGCTTGCGCACACATTCGCTTCGACACTGCACCTCCTCGCGTACCGGGTGGATGTCGCGCTATACTGCAACGCCGCCAACGCGCTGTTCACAATCCTGCCGCGGCTGGCCGGTATTCCAGTCGCGTTGAACGTGGATGGCATCGAACGCAAGCGGCGCAAATGGAATGCGCTGGCGCGGGGCTGGTACCGAGTGTCCGAGTATTTATCAACCATACTCCCGAACCGGTTTGTGACGGATGCGGCGGCGATCCGCGAGTATTACAGGGAACACTACAACAAAGACTCGCTCTTCATTCCGTACGGCGCGGATCACGAGCGCGTGGCGACACGGGCCATACTGGACCAGCTTGGCCTCGAGCCGGAGAGCTACTTCCTGTATGTCAGCCGCATGGAGCCGGAGAATCGGGCGCTGGAAGTTCGGGAAGCATTCGAACGGTCTGGCACGCGCATGAAGCTGGCGTTGATCGGCGACGCGCCCCATGCAAGCGAATATATCCGGCGGGTGCGGGATACAAGGGATTCCCGCATCGTGGCGCCAGGCGCGGTCTATGGGACCGGATATCGCGAGTTGGGCTCCTGGTGCTTCGCGTACATCCACGCAACCGAGGTGGGAGGCACACACCCCGCGTTGATCGAAGCTATGGGGCGCGGGAACCTGGTGCTGTACTTCGACACTACGGAGAATCGTGAGGTTTGCGGCGATGCGGGTCTGGCTTACCGCGATGAGCCCGGGTTGCTGGCGCGGATCGAGGAAACCCTGCGGATGACCGAAGCGGAACGTGAGGATCTGCGGGCACGCGCCGCGAAGCGCGCGCGCGAACGATACGACTGGGATGCCGTCACTACGCAGTACGAGACGTTGTTGAGCCATCTGGGAGCATAAACGTAACGGTATCGCTTGCAAATGGAACCACGGGCCGCCCGCTGCTACGTCGAAATCTCACGATCCCGCATTGCGGCGAACTATCGCGCGGTGCGCGCGGCAATTGGTCCGGGCACGTCCGTCATGGGGGTCGTTAAGGCCAACGCATATGGCCATGGGGCTGTAGAGGTGGCGCGCGTGCTCGCCGCGGAGGGCATCGGGTGGCTCGCGGTGAGTTCGGTCGAGGAAGGCGTCACATTACGGCAGGCGGCGATTTCGTGCCGGATTCTCATCATGGCCGGAGTCATGTCCTGGGAGCACGAGGCCTTGCGCGAGTTCGGACTCACGCCGGTGGCGCACTCGCTGGACGATCTTCGGCGATTCGATGAACGGACTCCCATCGACGTTCATCTGAAAATCGACACCGGCATGCACCGGCTCGGAATCGCGGGTTCCGCCGCGCAGATTGCGGACGCGGTGCTTGGTCTGCGAACCGCCCGCGTCGAAGGATTGTTGTCGCATTTCGCATCAGCCGCGGACTTTACGTCCGAGCAGACAGAGGCGCAGATTGGCGAGTTCAACGAGATCCGGCGGCAACTGCGGGAGCTTGGCGTCGCGCCCCGGCTCCTGCACTTTGCGAGCACAAACGCCATCGCGTATCCCCGGATTCGGGAGACATTATCGCTGGTGCGCCCGGGACATGCGATTTACGGGTATGTATCGCCCGCACGGGGGCACGCGCCGGCAGCGGTCCTGAAGGTGCGCCCGGTGCTTTCGTGGCGAACCCGGATTATTACAATCAAGGACATTCCGGCGGGCGCGAAGGTGGGTTACGGAGGCTCATTCGTCGCGCCGGCGCCGATGCGGCTGGCGGTTCTCTCGGCAGGGTATGCCGATGGCGTGCCGCACCGGCTGTCCAACAAAGGCAAGGTCATCGTGGGCGGGTGCTTCGCGCCGATTGTCGGAACGGTGTCGATGGACCTGACCACGGTAGATGTGAGCGGCGCGCCTGGCGCACGTCCCGGAGATGAAGTCACGCTGCTGGGCCACGAAGGCGATGTGTCTCTGGATGCGCAACAGATCGCGCGCGCCGCCGGAACCATTTCCTACAACGTGTTGTGCGGGATCAGCGCGCGGGTCAAGCGGTTTTACGTCGAGTAGCGTTCGACTACGGCGCGGGTGCAAGGCCCGGCCACCTCAATTCCGGTTGGATTCGATGATGCCGTGTTCGATTGCGTATTTGGTGAAATCGGCCGTGGTCCGCAGACGAAATCCGCGGGCGAGCGCGGCCTTGTGAAACTCAACGGTCTTGATGGAGATTTTGAGGGTCGCGGCGACTTCCTTGCGGGTGTGCCCTTCGGCGACGAGTTGGAGGACCTGACGCTGGCGGGGCGTGAGCCGGTCGGCAAACAACTCAGCCGGGTTGGCCGCGGACCGTATCAGCTCCTGCTGGTCGGCATTGACGAGTGGACTGACGTAGTTTCGCCCCTTCAATACTTCGCGAACCGCGGTCAAGAGTTCCGACGCAGCGGACCGCTTGAGCAGGTAGCCGGAGGCGCCGGCCCGAAGGGCTTCTTTCACGTAATCGTGGCCGCCGTGCATCGTGAGAAAGATCAACTTGGCCGCGGGCGTGAGCTTGCGCAGCTCGCGGGCGGCATCGATACCATTCAGCAGCGGCATTGAAATATCGAGGATGATGACATCGGGCTTGAGAGCGACCGCCGCCGCCAGAAGCGCCTGCCCATCCTCGACCACACCGGCAAGCTCGAATTCGGGCTCCAGCATCATCCGCAAGCCTTCGAGGAGCAGCGTGTGATCGTCGGCGAGAAGCAGGCGAGTGCGCATGTTATGTATTTTCGGCCGTCTCGCCACCCAGCTGCACGGTTACCGTGATGGTGGCGCCGGCCCCCGGCTCAGTCACGAGATCGAATGAGGCATGAATCAGGCGAGCCCGTTCCCGCATGCTGATCAGGCCAAGGCCGCCTTTGCTCCGGACTGAGTCGCGGTCGAATCCCGGCCCGTTGTCGCGAATGGTCAAGCTCACGACGGACCCGCTGGCCGTGAGCCGAACACTGGCCTCGCATGCGGACGCGTGCCGCGCCACGTTGCGCAGCGCTTCCTGTGTGATGCGATAAAGCGAGTTCGCGATATCCGGCGGGAACCGCGAGGGCAGGCGGCCTGATGTAAAACGAACGCGTATTCGCGTCCTCCTGGCGAATTCACGGCAGAAAGCCCGCAGGGCCACCGCCAGACCGAGGTGATCGAGCGTGGAAGGGTGAAGCCCGTAAGCGAGGCGGCGAAGATCGTCGGAAAGCTGGCCAACACTTTCGGCGATTCGGACGAGGCTGCCCTTCTCGCCGGCGAGAGATGGCGGAAGCTTCTGTTCGAGCATCTCGATATCGAACTGCAGCTTGGCGACATTCTGGCTGACGTCGTCGTGCAGTTCGCGGGAGAGGCGGCGGCGTTCGTCATCCTGCGCGCTGAGCAGGCTGGCGGCGAGCGCGCGCAGTTCTTCGCGATTGCGCCCGAGCACTTCCTGGCTTTCGAGAACGCTCCGGCGCAGGCGTTCGCGCTCCTCGAGCATGATCTTCTCGGCGCGACGCTGCGCGGTGACATCCGCGGCGGCGAGCAGGATGTGGAATCCGGTTGACGGGTCCGGTTCGCGCGGCACGTCCAGCGACCCCGGCGTCGTTACATCCGCCCGAACCACGCGCCGGACGTTCACGAGCACGATGCGCTTCAATCCCGGCAGGTTTCCGGCCAATTCCTGCTCAAGCTCAATGTCTTCCGACAGCGACTCCCCGCAAGCAACACGCCCGAGGGTCGCATGCAGGGCGGGCAAATCCCACTGATTGCTTCCCAGCGTCTGAAGCGACCGGTTTTGGATTTCGTGAAGCCGCAGGCCGTATACCATGAGAAACATTCTGTTGGCGATCAGAACCCGGAGCTCGCGATTCAGCACCAGCAAAGGAGTCTGAATGGATTCGATCAGAGATTCCGAGAATTCGCGCGCGGCATTCGCCAGATTTCGAGCGCGCTGAATCTGATCGATATCGATCATCGCAAGCACCGCGCCCTCGATGCGATCGTCGGTCGTGCGGTAAGGCCGGACCTGCAATAAATGCCAGCGCCCGGCGCCGTCGAGGAGCTCGAGTTCCTCCCCGGCGAGCCTCTCGATCACGCGACGAACGAGTGGCACGAGATCCTCGTTCCGGCGACCGAGCGGCATCGAGCTGATGGGGCGGCCCACGTCTGCTTGCCGGATGCCGAACAGCCCTTCTGCGGAAGGAGTAACCCGCCGGATACAAAGATTCTTGTCCACCATCAGGATCGGAATGGTGGTGCTGCTGAGCAGGCTGGCCAGGTGGTTGCTCAGGCGGACGAGGTCCCGGTTGCGAAGCTGGAGCTCTTCGTTGACGGTGTTGAGTACTTCCTCGCCGGCCCGCCACTCCTCGCGGAAGCGGGGGGTATGGTGCGCGGACAAAAGCGCGGGCACGATCCCGAGGCAGCCTCCGCGCGGATGCGAACGCTCGACGAAATCACTCACCCTTGCGTAAAGTTCGTCGCGCGCGCGGACGACGCTCTTCATCTGGTCCGCGGCGCGTGTCAATTCCATTCGTACGTACTCGAGCTTCCGCGCAACGAGTAACGCCGGAAGTGCGTCGGCGGCGGAAACAAAAGCCACCGCAAAAAAATCCGCGCCGGGCACGCCAGGACCGTCGGGCATGCGGGTTTTCATGCGTCGCGCGTCGATACGGGTCTCGGCCGCGCCAGTGGGCGGAATCAGGGAGGCCGAAGCATAGTCCGCGGTTTTCAGATTTTCGAAAAGCCGAGCGAGATCGGCTCTATATTCCGGACGCGCGGCGCGCAGCAGGTTGGCAGGCTTCGACGCGCCGGATAATTCGATCCAGGGGCCAAGATCGCCGCTGGTCCCGATTAAATCCAGATTCGCATCAACCAGCAGCCACGCCAGCTCCGGTGTATCCGGAGGCAGGCTTGCCGGCCCGTGTTCCAGTTTCTTTTTCGTGAGGCAAGGGCCCTTCCGGTAGAAGCACGGTTGGCCGTCGGGCCGATCGAACAGGCGGACATCGGGCGTCCACGAAGCGTCGAGATGACTCAGCCACAGGCGTCCCCCCGGTTCGAGTGCGTAATGAAAGGTATTGACGACGCGCTGTCGCACCGCATTGCGCAGACGCGAAAGGCCATCGCGACAGGCAATCAGGTCCAGGTGGGAAAAGGGCGGGTCGACCAGCAGGTCATTGCGGGCAAAGACCAGCATTTTGCGTATTTGGGGAGCGATTCTGAATCCCGCGAAATCCGTGGAAAAGAATCGGCGGCGCTCCGGTGAAAGAGAGGCGACTTCCGCGGCTGAATACATGCCCGCGCGCGCTACCGCGATCGCCCCTTCGTCGATGTCGGTGGCAAAAATCTGGGCGTCGACCGGAAGCCCGCTCTTCGTGATGGCCGCAGCAATGCAGATGGCGATGGAGTACGCTTCCTGACCTGTGGAGCAGCCCGGAATCCAGACGCGAAGGGGTTTTCGCGCCGCGCGGGATCGCGCAGTCCACGTATCCAGCAGAGCCGGGATGACCGAGTCGCAAAAGACTTCAAAGGCCTCCGGCTCATGAAAGAAGCGTGAGGGCCGGACCAGCAGGCGCGCCGCCAGTTCAGCGAGCTCGTCCGGATGGGTCTCCAGATACGCAAACCACGAATCCCAGCCGCCGCCCCGGACTTCGAAGTACTTGACAATCCGTCGCGCGAGCCGGTCCCACTTATAAGACACGAAGTTAACGCCAGAGGCGGCCGTCAGCAGCGCGACGATCTTCTCGCGTAACGGTTCGCTGACGAAGAGAAGAGCTTCCCCGGAGTCGACCGGCCCAGCGACAACTCCGCCCGGAGCCTCAGACGATTTCATTTCGATTGAATTCGACGGTGCGACGACGATTCCTGGCGCGTCCGTTTGTCGGGACGCCAATGGCGCAGGCTTGCCCATCAAGACCACGATAGCAGGGGGAGAAATCTGGCGATTTCCCGCGGATGTACGAAAAAAACCCGTAGGCGGCGGCTATTTTAGACGTGCCCACATCCCGTTCCTGAACGCAAGTTTTGGGCGCAGCGCCGTTCAAGAGACTGGAGGTTGAATGAACCGAAATACCGTAACCGCTCTGCTCGCCGGGTTGGCCGCCGGAATCCTTGTGCACTATGTCGCCCCCGCCCCGGTTTTTGCACAAAACCCGGCGCCACCCGCAAAAGAGCTGCGGGCACAAAGCTTTACGTTTGTCGACGCTTCTGACCATGCCACCGCAACTCTGACTGTCGAGACTGGACGATCGCCGGCGCGGCAATCACTGGTGTTGCGGGACGGGAGCGGCCGGGTGATCTGGAGCGCGGGCGGGATGGGACTGATTCCGCTCAGCGCGAAGTAGAAAAGCCGACCAGCGCATCGGCGATGCGCGCACTGGCATGACCGTCGCCATATGGGTTGTGGCGGCGCGCCATCGCGTTGTAAGTATTGGGGTCGTCAAGGAGCTTTGACGCCTCGCGGACGATCGCCGCTTCGTCGGTGCCGACGAGACGAACCGTGCCAGCAGTCACCGCTTCAGGTCGTTCTGTCTTTTCACGGAGCACCAGGACCGGCTTACCGAGCGACGGGCCTTCTTCCTGTATCCCGCCGGAGTCGGTGATCAGGATAGCGGCCTTGCGCATCAAGTCGATAAACGACAGATAGTCGAGGGGGTCGAGGAGGAGGATATTCGCGCGCCCGCGCAGGAGTCGATCGACTGCGGCCCGCACATTGGGATTCGGATGGACGGGGTAGACGATCTGCACATCCTCACGGGCCGCCAGCATCACGAGGGCTTTGCAGATGCGATCAAAGCCGGGGCCGAAACTTTCCCGGCGGTGCGCGGTGACGACAATCGGGCGGCGGGTTGCGTCGAGGGGCGGGCTCACCGGAGCGGTCAGCCGGCCTTTCTCCAACTCGTCACGGACGTACAGTACGGCGTCGATCCCAGTGTTCCCTGTGACGAAGATGGTGTTGCCGGCTATTCCTTCGTTGCGCAGGTTTTCAGCGGCCCATGGGGTTGCAGCGAAATGGAGGGCCGTCATGCGAGAAGCCAGCACACGGTTGATTTCCTCGGGAAAGGGCTGGCGGATATCGCCGGTTCGCAACCCTGCCTCGACGTGAGCGACCGGAACATTGCGGTAAAAACCGGCAAGCGCGCCACATAGCGTTGTTGTCGTGTCCCCCTGAACCACGACGATGCCGGGGTTGACAGCGTCGAATACGCCTTCAAGACCGGCGAGAATCCGCGACGTGGATTGAAACAGGGTCTGGCCGGGGAGCATGAGATCGAGATCGTGATCGGCCCGGATCTGGAAGATTTCGAGGACCTGATCCAACATCGAGCGATGCTGAGCGGTGGCGCAGACCACTGTCCGGAAGTCCCCAGGGCGTGAGCGAAGACAGCGAATCAAAGGCGCCAGTTTGATGGCTTCCGGCCGAGTGCCGAGGACCAGCAGAACCGTTTGCATGAAGTCTCAGGGTACCGAAGCCCTGATGCCGGGCACGTCGAGGCGTGCCTCTGAGACGGCGCGCCAAATTCGGAAAGTACTAGATTCGCCGAGTCGTAAGACCTGCCTGGATAGCCGCATCGCCTTTCTCATCACGAGGAACGCGGCGACGGTCAGGCGCGCGGAATCTGGCGTCACATTCCCGGCAGCGATAAAGCCGGAGGCCGGTGAAAAAACAGCGAATGCGCTCCACGCCGGTCTTTTGCCGGATCATCAGCAAAGTGGATCTGCATTTGGGACATTCCATGCTGCATATATCGACACGCGGCGGTGGAACCTTTAGACGCCGGGTTAACATACGGACGTAGGAATCCGCATGGCAATTCAGTCTGTATTTTTGGTCACGCTTCTGCTGTTTCAGCACGCGCCGGCAGGGCGGATTCCCCGCCAGGCGACCGCGGTTCAGAGCGGAAATGCGACCGCGATCGCTACATTTGACGGGAAATTCAAGGCGGCTGACAAGAAATACGTCACCGTTGAAGTGGACGAAGGGCAAACGCTGCGGATGTTCATCACGGGCGCCACGAAATTCATCCACGACGGCAGGGCGGCGAAGGCTTCCGACTTTGTAGCGGGCGAAGCCGTCATGGTAGACGCATCGCGGGATGCCCGCATGAATTTGTTGGCTGTAAGGGTGGAAAATGTGCCTTCGACACAACCGAAGGCGCCGGGGATTTCTCCCCGGCCCGAAAACTGATGCGACTGCGTTCGCCCGAATTATTGCCGGCCGCGACCGCCGCCGCGTCCGCCGCGACCCGCCTGCGCCTCAGTGGACGGAGGAACAATCCCCTTCAGCCGCAGATAAACCGCCATGCTGCCATAACATTCGTTGTCGTGGATGATCGTACCATAGAGGGCAGCCGCGCGCGGGGTCTGCCCGCCGAAGCTCGCGACCATTTCGTTCATGTTGGCGTCGGTGGTTCCGGAATAGACCGCGTCGCAGATGTCGAACGATTCCTTGAGAGCGGCGATCAGATCCGCCTTCGAGGTCTTTGAAGCGGCGCCGATGTTTTTCCGCTGTCCGGCGATGCCCGAGCAACTGCCGGCCTGCGAATCGGCCACATGCGCGACCCAGGCGCCAAAATTGCGTTCTTCTTTGGAAGGCTCGAACGAATACGCGTCCTCAGGCATGGCCTCGGCGGCTTTGGTGATGTTGTTCTTGATGGCGTTGTATTTCTGATTCAAGTCGGCACTCATGGAGACGGGGCCGCCCCTGCCCTGCGCCAGCAAGCTCACCGCCGAAATTACAGCCGCGAAAACGATTCTCTTCATCTTTCCTCTACTCCTTCGACCGTTCTGATATTCCACACTCTCCATTCGAGTCTATTACAGGGGCGGTTTTCGTTATGGCGTGCGACAAGCTCTCGCCTGCGCGCTTTCCTTACTCGCGCGCAACGGACTCTCGCCTGCGCGCTTTCGCTACCGGGTACACGTGCCCGCTGCCTTACAATGACTGGTTTGCATGGCCGTCGAGGCGCTGTCGATCCTGATCCCGCTGTATAACGAGGAGGAATTCGTCGGCGAACTCCTGAGCCGTGTGATCCGGGCTCCGCTCCCCGAAGGTCTCGACCGCGAGATCGTCATCGTCGATGACTGTTCGACGGACGGATCGCTCGCCATCGTGGAGAGCATTATCGCGGCCCGGCCCGATGTGAATATCCGGCTCATCCGGCAGGACAGGAATCGCGGAAAAGGCGCCGCCGTCAAGCGGGCGATCGAAGCGGCGACCGGCCGGTACAGCATCATTCAGGATGCCGATCTCGAATACGACCCGCGCGAATACGGGCAGATGCTGGCGCCCATTCTCAGCGGCGAGGCAGACGTGGTCTACGGATCGCGCTTTCTTTCAGCCGGCGAGCGGCGCGTGCTCTACTTCTGGCATTCGCTGGCCAATCGGATAGTGACATTCCTGGGCAACGTCGCCGCCGACGTGAATCTGACAGACATGGAGACGTGCTACAAAGCCTTTCGCACTTCACTCGCGCAATCGATTCCGCTTCGCGCCGATGGTTTTGGCATCGATCCTGAAATGACCGTCAAATTCGCACGGCGAAAAGCACGCATCTACGAAACGCCGATCAGTTATCACGGCCGGACATACGAGGAAGGAAAAAAAATAGGCCTGCGCGATGCATTTCAGGTCCTCTGGTTCGTATTGGACGCGCGATTCACGGGAGACCTTTACACCAGCGCCGCGGAGTCGACTCTCGACGCTCTCTCATTCGCGCCGCGTTTCAATCAATGGATGGCGGAGACGATCCTGCCATACGTCGGACAAACCGTTCTCGAAATCGGCGCCGGCATGGGAAACATGAGCCGCCACCTCGCGCCGCGCCGGAACGCTTACATCGCTACGGACGTGCGGGAAGAATATGTGGATCATTTGCGTAATCTGTTTCGCCATCGGCCGTCAGTTTGTGTACGGCGCCTTGATGCAACACTGCCGGCGGATATCGCGGACGTGGGGCGTCGCGTCGATACCGTCGTTTGCCTCAATGTCCTCGAGCACATCGAAGACGACGCGGCCGCGCTGCGCTCGATCGGCACGCTGCTCGAACCCGGGGGAAGGCTGGTCCTGCTGGTACCGAACGACCCGAAGGCCTACGGCTCCATAGACCGGGAAATCGGGCATTACCGCCGGTATACCGCTTCACGTCTGCACGAGCTGCTCACGGGAACCGGCTATCGAGTTGAGGCGATTCTGCACTTCAATCGAGTTTCGATGCCTGCCTGGCGGTTCACCGGACAGATCAAAAAGGCGAAAACACTTTCCCGGCCGGCACTCAAAATGTTCGACCGGCTGGTGTGGTTCTGGAAAAGCATTGACAACATGCTGCCGTGGGAAGCAACGTCCATCATTGCGATCGCGAGGCGCTCCTGACAGACACCCGCGGGCGCCGGTTCGTCATCCTGGATCGCGACGGCACAGTAATCGTCGAACGCAATTACATTTCACGGCCGGACGACGTGGAATTGATTGGGGGCGCGGCGGAAGGTCTGCGACGCTTCGAGGAATTGGGCTGGGGGCGTATCGTGGTGACGAATCAGTCCGGCATCAAGCGCGGATATTTCACGCCCGCCGCTGTGGATGGGGTACACAAGCGAATGAATGAGCTCCTCGCCGATCAGGGCGCGTCAGTCGAAGCGATCTATGTTTGCCCGCATCGGCCGGACGAAGGATGCGACTGCCGCAAGCCGCAAACGGCTCTGGTCGCGCGGGCCGCGGCGGAATGGAATTTCGATCCGGCGCGATGCATCTACGTGGGCGATAAGGCATCGGACGTTGCGTTGGGCCGGGCGCTCGGCGGCATCACAATGCTGGTGCTGACAGGCTACGGGGAAACGGAGCGGCGCAACGCGACTTCCTCGCCGGACTACGTGGTGCGCGATCTTAGAGAGGCCGCCGGCCTCGCGGCGCAGCTCACTTCAAGCGGGTGAGCGGATCGCCGATAACCACGTTCATCCAGCTCAGCGCGGGAATCCCCACGTAGAAACTCTCCGCCAGATTCCGGCCGGTGTAGTAAGCCGGAAGCACAAAATCCGGCCGCGGGCAGAACGTGAGGTACGGCTCGTAGACCTGGCCCGAAGCGCCGGTCGCGCCTTCATGGATATAGTCGGCGGTCAGGGACTGGGGCGCGCCTCCATACCAGGACTTCTTGTCTGGCCAGGTTCCGATCTCCCACGAATCGGGCGGCTTGCGGAAGGTGCGGGCGTCCGTCGATACAAACTCTGTCGCGATCGCGCCCGGCAGCCAGGTGAAGTGAAGAAAGCGATGCTTGCGGTCGGTATCGTTCGAGCCCCAGGACGCGTAGGCAATCACATCCCGGATGCCGGTAAGGACTGTGGCCGAGTCATCGAGAACGGTGCGGTTCTCGGGCAGCAGCAGCGCCGCCGAGCGCAGCCATTGATTTCCCTCATTCGTTTCGCCAGCCCTCAGATCGATTACAAATTTGCCCGTATTGCGCGCCGCAAGAGCACGATCGATGAGGGCCTTGATGTCTTCCATCGTGTAACCGTCAAGTCTTGTCACGAGATACATCGGGAAGTTGGGGTGAACGAATGGTGTGTTCCGATGGCCGAAAAAGGGGTTTGTAATGGGCCCGGCCAGCGGGGGGTTACCCGCGTGCAATCGCTGGTAGAGGACGGTCAACTCGGAATCGACGGACGCGGCGTCTGTTTTCAATTCATCGGATGCCCCTTCGATGCGCAGCGGGACCCCCCTCGTAAGCACGACATAGAGGATCTTCTCGAGGAGTCCGTGGCTGCGCAGGAAACCTCCAATCGGCTTTTCGACTTCCGCCCCGTATACAGGGCGTGCGATCGTTTCCACGGGCGCGGTGGCGATCGTGCAAAGATTCGCCAGCGGAATCCCGCGCTTTTGCATGTAATAATCCGCGATCTGACGGGACTCGTTAGAACGCTTGTTAACGACGACGAGAACCTGATCGGGAGTTTGCGCCGGAGCAGCGATGATCACAAACAGCAGCGCTGCACAAAGGCGTGCGATCACAGGCGTATTTTAGCAGCGCGTTGCAACAAGCCTCAGAGTGGGGCGTCGGGGCGCGCCAGCGTGCGCCACATATGCGCGACGGGGCTGTTGTCGTTGCCGAGGCCTTCCTTCGGCTGCTTGAAGTGACGGCCGAGGATGTCGAAGAACGGCTCGATACCGACTTTCGCGTTGGGGTCGAAAGAATAAAGATCGTTGAGCGTGACCAGGCGGGGCAGCATGTACCATTTGTGATTCCGCAGCATCTCGTACGCCGCCTGTACGTGCTGCGGAGGCACATAGTCCTCACCGAAAAGATACCGGTAGAGTTCAGGGTATTCGTAGCCGGTTTCCTTGTCCGGATAAAAGCGAAGCGTCTGGTGATAGCGGATGGCGAAGGCCACTTTTTCGGGGACGTAGGGCTCGTAGAGCTGGCCGCCCCACCAGCCGTGATCGCTGCGCATCAACTCGGCGGCTGTGTCGTGCAGCAGGCAGGCGAGAATGACGTCTTCATCCATTCCGTTCTTCATCGCGAGCGCCGCGCTTTGCAGGCAGTGGTTACGCGTGGTGCTCACACCGAATCGGAGATTGAAGAAATCCACAATCGTGGGGTTAGCCGGCATGGGAGGCAACTTCTTCATGTTGCCGACGGGGGAGGTAAAGAGAAAGCCGGCTCCTGCGCGGTATGGTTTGGTCTCGATGCGGTTCTCGACTTGGGCGACGGTGGGATGGCGGCCGTTCGTCCCGGCAGCCATCGTCTTCAACTGAATGGCCAGGAAATCTTCGATGGCGTCGGCTTTGGATTCGGGATTGAGCCGGCGGGCGGCCTCTTCACCGCCAAGGCTTTCAAGGAAGAGCGGCTTATCAATGACCATATGCCCTCTCTGCTTCTATGTTAGCTCCCGTTCAACGCGCATCGCGGCCCTCGGCCTACAATACGGAGATGCCTTTCGATACCGCCAGCCTGTTAGCCATCGACACTCACGTTCACATTGAATCGGATGTGGAAGGGAACGCGGCCGACGAAGCCGCGAAGAAATACTTCGGCGACAGCGGCGTGCCGCGCGGCCGCAAGGAACTGGCGGAATACTATCGCGCACGCAGGATCGGATGCGTGGTCTTCTCGGTGGATGAGAAACTGACCGGGCGTCCACAGGTTTCGAACGACGATGTGGCGGACTTCGCGGAGGAAAACAGCGACATCGTCATGGCCTTCGCGAGCGTGAACCCAACGCGTGGCGCCGAGGCCGTCAGCGAGGCAAAGCGTTTGATTGCGCGCGGGGTGAAGGGGTTCAAGCTGCATCCGCCGCTGCAGGAGTTTCACGCCAACGACAAGATTGCGTATCCGTTCTATGAAGTGCTGGCGGAGGCTCGCAAGCCGGTCATCTTCCATACGGGCCACAGCGGGATCGGTACGGGCATGCGAGGCGGCGGAGGCGTGCGGCTGAAGTACGGACATCCGATGGACATCGATGATGTGGCGGTCGACTTCCCCGACATGCCGATCATCATGGCGCACCCGTCGTTTCCCTGGCAGGACGAGGCGATCTCGGTGTGTCTGCATAAAGTGCAGGTTTATATCGACCTCTCGGGATGGTCGCCGAAGTATTTCTCGCCGATTTTGATTCAGTACATGAATACGCTGCTGAAGAAGAAGATGCTCTTCGGGTCGGATTTCCCGCTGATCACGCCCGACCGGTGGCTGGCGGATTTCGAGAAGATTTCGGTGAAGGATGAAGTGCGTCCACTGGTTTTGAAAGAGAATGCGATTCGGTTGTTCGGATTGTAGGGAATCGCTCCGCTAACTCGCGCCTCGGCCGGACATCACGTGCGGGATGGTCAGCAGGATGATCTTCGCATCCAGCCCAAGCGACCAGTTGTCGATGTACTGAAGATCGAGGCGCATCCACGATTCGAAGTCTACTTTGTCGCGCCCGCGTACCGCCCAGAGGCATGTCAGGCCGGGGCGCATGCGCAGGCGGCGCCGCTGCCAACGCTGGTACTGCGCGACTTCGGTGGGGATGGCGGGGCGCGGCCCCACAAGCGACATATCGCCCTTCAGGACATTGAATAGCTGCGGCAGTTCGTCAATGGAAAACTTGCGGAGCCATTTGCCGACGGGCGTCAGGCGCGGGTCGTTCCGGATTTTCAGCACGATATCCCGTTCATTCAAATGCGCGACCTGGTGGAGGCGCGCCTCAGCGTCTTCCACCATGGAGCGGAATTTGTAGAACGTGAATGTGCGGCCGTTGAGTCCACATCGGACCTGGCGGAAGATTACGGGCCCGGGTGAAGTCATCCGGATCAGGGCCGCGGCGATCAGATAAATCGGGCTCAGAAGGATAATGCCGGCCAGCGCCAGCGCGATGTCGATGGCGCGTTTGGCGAGCAGGAGCACCTCGTTCGCCGGCGCGCCGGAGAAGGTGAGCAGCGGCGTGCCTCCGATTTCCTCCAGGTCGATGTATCCGCTGACCTGCGGAAAGAAATCGATGGCAATGCGGCTGCAGACGCCCTCTTCCTGACACCATCGAAAGACCGGCTCGAGCGAGGGCAGCAGAGACGAATCGACGGCAAAGTGAATTTCGTCAATAATGAAACGCTCGGCGAGCTCGGTACGCAGGCCATCCAGCGGGTATATACGGTAAGAGCGCTCGGTTTGCACGCTCGCCGGAGCTGACTGCTCACCCGGAGGGACGAGAAAACCGAGAACGCGGGCGCCATGGCCATGATGATCCTCCAGGCTGCGGGCAAGCGTGATGGCGCGCTCGCCTGTTCCGACGATGAAGATGTTGCGCTCGGCTCCGAGCTTGCGGCTGATGTGCGTTACGAAATTGCGCGTCGCAAGCCGGAACCAAACGAGGAAGAACCAGCTCGTAACGATGAACAGGCCGAGAAAAACACGGCTGATGTCGAGCTTGGTCGCGAACACGAGAACAAGCAGCGCCAGCGCACTCGACGCGACCTGCCGGAAGGAGTCGCCGATAATCACGCCGGCCCGGACGGACTCGAGTTTTCCATAGACGTCGAGCCAATAGCCGGAGCTCACCCAGGCGAGCAGACAGAAGCCGAGAAGCAGCGTGTAAACGTCCGGCGTCAGGAAGAACCGCAGCTTCAGAGGCGCGTATTGGCGGACGCTGTAAGCAAGAGTGAACGCCGCCGCTGTGAGAATCGCGTCGGCCAAACCGAATACGATTTTCAGCTTGCGCTTCTGGCTGCGGAACATTTTCTCTTCGCGGGCAATCCCGCCGAACGACGCGGCTTTCCCTCCATCTTAGTAGGGTCGGCAAGCTTCGGGAAGAAACCGGCGCGTTACTTGGCTCGCCCCTTGTAACCCTGCGCGATCATCGGTATTTTGATCACCCGGGCCGAGAGGCTGGCGCCGTCACGCAAGCTCAGGACCGCATAGAGCGTCTTCTTATCCTTGCCGCTGAAAGCCGCGCTGATCACGTTCTGCGGAGTCGGGATCACGCCGAGGCTCTTTCCTTCGGGCGAGATCACCTCGACGCCGGCGTTAGTGGTGACATAGATGCGTCCCATCGAGTCGATAGTGCTGCCGTCGCCGCCGCCGCCGAGTTTCGCAAACTCGCGCTGATTGGTAAGCGACCCGTCGGGCTGTACGTCGAAAGCGGCCAGTGTCGGGCCGTTGGTGACATAGAGGGTCTTTTCGTTGGCGCTCAGAATGATGCCATTTGTATTGAGGTTCTGGCCGTACCGGGTGACGACGCCTTTGGGATCAGCGTAGAACACGCCGCCCATAGTGAAATAGACGCCGCCTTTGCTGTCTGCGCTCAGGTCGTTCAACACGCCGCCGATGCAATCGAGGGGATCTCCGTTGATCTTGTCGGCGAAGATATGACGCTTCGGAGCGAGCTCCTCGATACTGGTGTGGAGTCCGCGATTGTTGACGAACAGAACGCCCTTTGTATTCATGGAGAGCGCGCCGCCGGTATTTGTCCCTGTATAAAGCGTCGAGGCGTTACCGTTTTTGTCGAGTTTCACAACGGCGCCATTGGTGTTCTGAGCGATGAGGAGGCCGCCGTCCTTCGTCCCGACGATGCCATCGCCGTTATTGCCATCGGCTTTCCAAACCTCGGTCCAGGTCTGTCCGGCCGCAATCACGCCAGGGATCCCGGTCACTTTGTACTCGCGCATTGTGGGCGGAGCCGGCGCGGGCGCCGCCGCTCTGCCAGCGCCACCGCCGGCGCCGCGTCCGCCACCTCGCGCCGGTGGCGGCACTTTGCATGTCTTGATGAGATCGGCGTAGCCGGGATCCTGCGCCGTCTGGACATGGACGGCCGGGGCTTGAGCCCAGCTCAAAATGGCGGCAGCACTGCAGGCGCTGAGGGCGAGGGCAGCTACTCGGTTCGATGTCATAAATCCTCCCGTTTCACTTCCGGAATATATCAATGGTCCACGTGATCATTCATGCCGGCCCTGCGGGCCAGCGTACCCGCGTCACATCAGCGGACGTCGTCTTTGAAGGAGAAGATCGGGTTGATGTCGACCGGAATGTTCGTTGTTTTGGCCAGCGCGGCTTTGAGCTCCGGCGGCATGCGATCGTACTTCGTCATCCACGCTTCGGTACGCGCGCGGCCGCCGGCGGCTTCCATCTGCAGGAGCTCTTTCGCGAGAGAGGTGAGCGCCGCAGGCATCTTCGCGAAATCGATCGCGTAGCGCCCAGCGTTGTAGCTCAGGGCGTGCTGCTCGGTCAGATAGCTGAACTCCATCATCTCGGCGCGGCCGTGCGCTTCGCCGGTGCCGAAGCGGAGAGTGCGGAAGATTCCCGCGACGTACGACGCGTAATACTCCTCCAGCCGTTGCCTGGGCAGGGCGCCATGATCGACCAGCCATTTGAGTCCAAGCATGCCGACGACATCGGCCTTGGCTTCTTCGAGCCCTGAATACGCCGGCCCGATCGATTCGCGGATGTCGATCTGCTTGCCGTTTTTGCGTGCGAAGTCCGGACCTAACTCGTGGGAAATCTCGTGCATGAGGACCGCGGCGAGATATCCCTCGGCGGACGCTTTCGCCGCCTGCGCGTGCTGCATGAGCTCGCGCGCGATCGGAAGCACGACGTACGAAACGCGCGCGTCCATAAAGTTCTTGAAGAAGATTTTCTTTGTGCCCTTTTCCTGGTGGATGCGCGGGTCATTCGGCAGATTATCCGCGACGGCCTGATAACCATGGCGCAGATCACCCGCCCGATAGGGCGCATCCATCACTTCCATCGGCGTCAGGTGACCGCGTTTTGACGGCCTTGCAGAAGGGTCGATGGGCAGCGCGTCCTGAATGTCGGGAACGTACTTCTGGTACACCGCGAGCCGCTGGCTTTCGGCTTCATTGCGGATCAGCACCGCGCCGCCAAACGATGTCTTCACCCCGAGCAGATCGTCGAGGTACGTCTCGTATGGCGCGAAGATGACGTCGAATTTCGGGTTCTTGAGATCGAGCCAGGCGATGTCGCTCTTGTAGTAATCGCTCGAAAGGAGCGCATGGGCGCGCAGGCGAAGGAAGTTCGCGAACGCGGCGTCCGGACTCAGATCGGCGGCTTCACGCAGGGTGCGCGCCATCGGCACGAGGAACGCTTTGTACTCGTCGCGATAGGGAGTGCCGGTGAGCCGCCCCCCTGTGCCGCGCTTGACGACGGTATAGGGGTTGTAGATCGCGTCTTTATCTTCGGGATGCTCTTTGACGTATTTCTCCACGCTGGCCCGCGTCAGCTCGTGCGGATAAAGATCGTGACCCGGCGGCATCGGCGGCGCGCCGGCAAACGGATGGTTTTCGTCGATGAGGTCCCAGCGCCCGCCCATGATGGTGAGCAGGGTCTTGAGTTGCGGATCAGTTGTCTTCTTGTAGAGTTCGAGGCCGGCCGTGTCGCTTTGGCGCCAGTACACATCATCGAGAAGGCGGCACGCTTCGACCAATTTGTCCACCATCTGGCGTTCACGAGCGCTCAATCCGGCCGATTGAAAGGGCATATCGACGTTCTTCCATTTGGCGAGCCGCGCGGCGAGGTCGCGGTCCTGTGCATGAAGGCCGGCTGCCATGAGCGTGAGGAGAGCGGCCGCATTGCGAAGGAACGTCATGCTCCAGTTATAGCGCCGGTGCGCGCGGGCGGGGTTTCATACTGGGGGAAGCCGGATGATCCATCTGCCTGTCGCTTACCTGGGCCCCGGAGCCGGATTCGCATTCCTGGGCTCGTTTTTCACCCTGGTGCTGTCGCTGCTGGCCAGTCTGGTCTCGTTCCTGCTTTGGCCGCTGCGCATGCTCCGCGGCGCGCTGCGGCGCGGGCGCGGAATGCGGGGAGCGAGGGTCCGGCGGGTGATTCTGCTTGGCCTGGATGGGCTGGACGCGGACCGTGTGGACGCTTTGAGCGCGGCAGGCAAGCTCCCGAACCTGGCGCGGTTAAACGAGGCGCGGATAAGCGCCGCGGCGTGGAGCGTGTTCGCAACCGGCGCCAGCACCGGCGCCCGCGAGCCATTTTGGAAAGTGCTCGGCCAACACGCGGTCGGCAGCACGATTTTGCTCGTGCCCGGAACAAATCCCGAACGCTTCGATGGCCGAATATTGACTGCTGCTTCGCCGGCCGCCGGGCGCGAGTCCGCCAGGTTCACATTTGCGCGAGGCCAGGATTGTTTCGATGGTGAGTTGACGCCAGAGGTGCCGTTCCGCGTGAGCGACATTCGAAGCCAGCCGCGGCTCGAAATTGGCGGTGGAACCTATCCGCTGGACACGCACGTCTTCACGCCGTGGATTCGAGTCCGGCCGGGCGGCGTTCGTGGAATGGTTCGTTTTCTGTTGACAACCAGCGGCGAAGATCTCTCGCTGTACGCCAGCGCGCGGGAGACAGATCCCGGGCATCCGGAGACTCCTATCAGCCACCCACGCGGCTATTCCGCGTATCTCGCCAAGCTGCTGGGCGACTTCGCCACGCAGCCGGAGGTCGCCGATGAGGGCGCTCTCTACGCCGGCGCGATCGAGAGCGAGGACTTTCTGATGCAGATCAAGCTCGCCCAGGAAGAGCGCGAGGGCCTGTTCTTCAGTGCGCTCGAACGCCAGCCCCGCGGAGTGGTTGCGTGCGTGTTCGACACCCCCCTGCGACTCGAGCGCGTCTTCGGGGCTTATGACGAAGTCGTCGAGTGGTCGTATCGCGAGATGGATCGTCTGGCCGGCCGTGTGCTCGCCCAGGTCGATGACGATGCGATCCTGCTGATTGTTTCGAACCATTCGCGCGGCGCGCTGCTCTCAAACCGAAAACTGCGCGTGGAAAGCGCCGGGATGGAAGACATCGCGCCGACGGTTTTGCAGTTGTTCGGCATCAACCCGCCGGAATGGATGCGTGGGAGGCCGGTTGTTGACGTTGCGTAGACTGGCTGCAACCGTCTTACTGTTTGCTGCAGGACTGGGCGCGTGCCGTGGTCATCAATCGGGCGCAAACGAACGTCAGGCTATCGTCATCGGCGTCGACGGGATGGATCCGGCATTCATCGAACGCCACTGGGACGAGTTGCCGAACCTCGCGCGTCTGCGCGCACACGGCAGCTTCAAGCGGCTGGCGACGACGGCTCCGCCGCAGAGTCCGACGGCGTGGTCGACATTCATTACGGGACTGGATCCGGCGGAACACGGCATCTTCGACTTCGTGGAGCGCGACCCCACGACGATGGAGCCCTTCCTTTCGATGGCGGAGACGCAGGAATCGCGCTTTGCCATTCCGCTCGGGCCGTGGCGAATTCCGCTGTCGAGCTCGCGGGTCACGTCACTGCGCCGAGGCAAGGCTTTCTGGCAGACGCTGGGCGAGCATGGCATCCCCGCAACGATTGTGCACATGCCGACGAATTATCCGCCAGTGGAGTCCGGAGAAGCTCTGGCCGGCATGGGCACGCCGGATCTGGCGGGGACACAGGGCACGTTCCAATACTTCAGTGACGATCCGGGCGAGACGCCACAAACGGTGAGCGGTGGAGTGATTGAGCGGGCGCAGGTTGCGAACGGACACGCGGTGCTCCATCTTGCGGGGCCGCCGAATTCGCTGCGCAGAGACCGCCGCGCCGCCTCCGCCGACATAATCGTCGATGTCGATCCCTCGCAGCCGTTCGCGCGCCTGTCTACAGGCGATGCGATTGATGTCGTGCGCGAAGGCGAGTGGTCCGGCTGGCTTCCCGTGGACTTTCCATTGATGCCGCATCTTGTTTCGGCGCGCGGAATGGTCCGGGTCTTCGCGAAGCAGTTGCATCCGCGCTTTGAGGTCTATGTGTCTCCCGTGAATATCGACCCGGAATCGCCGGATCTGCCCGTCTCCTATCCACGATCGCTGGCGGCGCGAGTATCGCGCGAAACCGGCCGTTATTCGACGCTGGGGATTCCAGAAGACACCTCCGCGCTGCGGCAGGGCGTTTTGGATCTGCCGCAGTTCCTGTCGCAGAGCCGGCTGGTGCTGGCCGATGAGAAAAAGCTGTTTGAGTACTCGCTCGATCGCTTCCACAAGGGCCTTTTGTTCTTCTACTTCTCGTCAGTCGACCAGAACTCGCACGTGCTTTGGGGACAGCATGACCACGAACTGGCCGACGTATATCGCGCGATTGACGCGTCGATCGGAGAGGCTATGCGAAAAAGGCCCTCCGCCGAACTGATGGTGATGTCGGACCACGGGTTCACAACTTTCGAACGTTCGGTCGACCTGAATCATTGGCTTCTCAACGAGGGGCTGCTCGCGCTGAACAAGCGCCCGGAGCAAATCGACTGGGCCCGCACGCAGGCCTATGCGCTCGGGCTGAATGGGCTCTATCTCAACATCGCTGGCCGCGAGCGCCACGGCATTGTTGCGCGAGGCGGCGAAAGCAACGCGCTGATGGAGACGATCCGGTCGGGACTGCTGGCGCTGATCGACCCCGCGACGGGACGGGCTCCGATCGAGACAGTGACCATCGCCAACACCAGCGGCGTGAATGCGCGCATCGCGCCCGATCTGATCGTGGGCTACGGCGCGGGGTATCGGGGTTCATGGGAAAGCGGCGTCGGGGCGGTAGCGGCCGATGTCTTCGCGAACAACACAGACGCATGGATCGCGGATCACTGCGTGAATCCGGCCGACGTCCCCGGCGTCCTGTTCACAAGCGGGGCAGCGAGCGCCGACAATCCTGCGATTGCGGACCTGCCGGTGTCGATCCTCGCGCTTTTCGGGATCGCGCCGGAGTCCGGGATGCATGGCCATTCAGTCTACTCGAGCGCGGGCGCAAAATGATCTGGGCGCTCGCGTTTTTCGGTGTGCTTTATGGGTGGGCCGCGGCGCTCGCGGTGCGGCGGTTTTCGGACCGGGCACGTGTCCGTGTGACAGTCGACCGAATCGTCGCGCACTTGATGGAACTCGAATTATTTCTTGATTCACCTTCCGTGATTCTGCGCGCCCAGCGCGATCTGGCCCGGGAAAATCTTCGTCTCCTGCGACTGGTGGCTCCGGCAAGTCTGGTCCCCGCGGCGATTTTCGTCCTGCTGTACCCGCAACTGGATGCGCTGTTCGGGTATTCGCCGCTTCCCGTGGGCGACCGCACGGTTGTCAGCGCGCGTGTGGATGAGGCGCGACTCGAAGCGCCGGCGGGATTTGTCATCGAGACGCCTGCCGTGCACATCGTGCGTGATCGCGAGGTGAGTTGGCGCGTGCGCCCTGTCGGTCAGGCAGCAGGAGAGTTGACGGTGCACGTCCGCGGAGGACGGCAGATCAGCCGGCGGATCGTTGCCGGCAGCGGCCTAATAGATGGCTGGCGCCTTCCCTTCAACGCGCCAGTGATCGATATCCGGTACCCACGCCGCGACTACTTCGGCCTGCCATGGCTCCTGTGGTTCTTTCCGATCTCCCTGCTGGCGGGATTCGCCGGCGCTATACGCTGGAAGCGATGATGCGTGGGCTGTGCGTTGTTCTCGGGCTGACGCTCGGATGCGCGGCGTCCGCGCAAACGCCGGTCATCCTGATTTCCATAGATACGCTGCGTGCAGACCACCTGAGCAGCTACGGCTACAAAGCCATCGCCACGCCCAACATCGATGCCTTCGCGCAATACGGGACTCTGTTCACACACGCCGAATCGCAAATCCCGCTGACCCTTCCGTCACACACCAGTCTGATGACATCGACATATCCGTTTCAGAACGGTGTGGAAGAGAACGGCGAGGTGCTTCCGGCAAGCGCAGTGACTCTGGCCGACACCCTGCGGAAGCGCGGATACCAGACCGCCGCATTCATCGGCAGCAACATTCTCGCGCGCGGCACGGGCTTCGATAAGGGATTCGAGACTTACGACAGCCCTTTCGGGGCGGCGGCTGCCGCGGAGGAAAGCCCCTATTCATCGCGCATCCGGCGAGATGGCGCGCTCGTGCTGCGTGCGGCCACGCAATGGTTGAAGGCGCATAAAGGCGAGCCGGTATTCACGTTCATTCACCTGTTCGATTTACACGCGCCTTACCGGCTGCAGGCTGCCCCCAACTCGGCGTTGCCGGCACTGGCGGGCTACGATGCGGAACTTCGCTATGTCGACGAGATTCTCGGCCGCCTCCGGCAGACGCTGGAGAAGGACGACTGGTGGCAGCGCGCGCTTGTCGTGCTGCTGGCCGATCACGGTGAGGGACTTGGCGATCACGGCGAATCCAGCCATGGTTACTTCGCATATGAAAGCACCCTGCATGTGCCCCTGATGATCCATTGGCCGGAGGGGAGCCCGATATATCCTGCGCGATCCGAACATTCAGCGGGCCTGATCGACGTGGCGCCAACGATTCTCGATGCGCTTCACATCGCCGCGCCATCATCGTTCGCTGGAACAAGCCTGCTGAAATTCGATGAGCACCCCGTCTACAGCGAGGCTGTCTATACGCGTGACGAATTCGGTTGGGCGCCGCTGAGAGTACTGCGGCGCGGCGGTATGAAGTTTATCGAAGCGCCGCGCGCTGAACTCTACGATCTCGAACGCGATCCGCGCGAACGGGTGAACGCGCTGCGCACGAACTCCGCGGAGGTGACTTCATTACGTGCCGAACTGACGCGACTGGGCAAGCGCTATGGGCGCGATCCCCAGGCGGTAGTTGATTCGTCGAAGAGCACACAGGACGCGCTGCGGTCGCTCGGCTATCTTGGAGGCGGCCCACGGGCAACTCAGGCGGCCGCCGCCGATCCAAAGGACCGCATCGCGGAGTACCGGCTCTTCGAGAAGGCGCTTGACGCTTTCTACAACCACAGGCTCGGGGAGGCCATTACGGGCTTGCGGCGCGTTCTAACGATGGACAAGGATAATCATCCGGCAGCTGAAGCGCTGGCGGAATACGAGAAGATTCAGCGCGGGAAATGAGCCGCGTCCGACGCGCATAAGGCCCGGCGGCCGCGAGTGCTCTGACATGCAAGCCGGCTGAAAAGCCGGCTGCGGCCAGAATTGGCCACCCCACATGCTGAAACTATGCGCGGGCCGCGCGCTGAAGCTCGGCGGCATTACGGAGTGCTTCCGGGGTGAGTGTGTGGCCGCTCAGCATGCGGCCGATCTCCTCGGTGCTCGCCGAGGTATCGAGCTCTTCGATTCCCGCAACCGTGCGCCCATTGCGCTCCGATTTTCCGACGCGGTAATGGTGGTCGGCAAAACAGGCTATTTGCGCGAGGTGAGTGACGCAGAGGACCTGGTTCTCGGACGCGAGCGCCTTTAATCGCCGGGCGACACCCTCGGCGGCGCGCCCGCCGATCCCGGTATCGATTTCATCGAAGACGAGGGTGCGGGGCGTCGACTTCGCATCTGGCTTGCTGTTCACGAGGCATGTTTTCAGCGCCAGCGCGATGCGGGAGAGTTCCCCGCCGGAGGCGATCCGCTCCATCAGGCGCGGTTCCTCACCCGCATTCGGGGAGACGAGGAACTGCACACGGTCTGCCCCGTTTTCCGACCACGCGGCCGGCTCGATCTGGATCCGGAAAACGGTACGTTCCATGGCAAGCGGCTTCAGCTCAGCCTCGACCCGCCTCGCGAGTTGCAGCGCGGCCTCTTTGCGGCGCGCACTCAACTCCGCCGCCCATTTTTCATACTGGGCGGTCAGCTCCTTTTGTTCTTTCTTCAGCGATTCGAGGCGCTCGCCCGCGGTTTCTACTTCGGAGATCTTTCGCGAGACATCGTCCAGGAACAGCAGCACGTCCTCAACGGACGCGCCATACTTTCTCTTCAGCTTGTCGAGTGCGGCAAGGCGGGTTTCGATTTCCTCGAGGCGAGCCGGATCGGCTTCGACGCGGCCGAGATAATCGCGGAGCGAATCGGAAACGTCCTCGATCGCGACGAGGGCGGGCTCGAGCGCCTGCCGGACGGAGTCCATCTGCGCATCGATTCGGGCGAGGTCGTCGAGCTTGCGCGCCACGCTTTTGATGAGGGAAAGCGCAGACTCCGGCGATTCGTACAGTGCATCAAACGCCGCGCCGGCGGTATCGAGCAAACGCCCGGCGTTCTGCTGTACACGGCGCTCGGCTTCGAGCTCGGCATCCTCCCCGGCGCGCAATTCGGCGGCTTCGATCTCGTTGCGCTGAAATTGCCAGAGATCGAGCATGCGCAATTTTTCCTGATCGGCATTTTCGATTTCCGCGATGTCTGCCGTGACGCGCTTCCACTCACTGAAGATTTCGCGGATGCGCTTGCGCTGTTCGCCGGTCCGCGCGAAGGAATCGAGCATGGCGAGTTGAGCCGATGGCTCGAAGAGCAACTGCTGGTCGTGCTGGCCATGGATGTCGCCCAAGTGCGGAGCCAACTCCTTCAAGAGAGCGACAGAGGCCGGCCGGTTGTTTATATAAACGCGGCTCTTGCCAGTCGACTGGATTTCGCGATCGACCACGAGGTCCGCGTCGGTTGCATCGAGACCCGCGGCTTCAAGCACCTTCGCGGCCTTCGAGCCGGCATCGAAGACGCCGGAGACACGCGCGCGGTCTTTGCCCGAACGGATCATGTCGCTCGACGCGCGCCCGCCGAGCAGAAGGCCGAGCGCATCCACCACGATGGACTTCCCGCTGCCGGTTTCGCCTGTGAGAAGGTTGAGTCCCGCGTGAAAACGCACGCGGAGGCGGTCGACTACCGCATAATCTTCCACCACCAGTTCAAGCAGCACCCGCTCCGATTATAGGTTGGGGGAGATCCTTCACTTTTCTCCAACTTTTTGAACGCGCGCCGCGTCGTTAGAATTTGCTGAAAACACACGCGGTGCGGGGTTCGCGTGATAGATTTGGGAGGGAGGACACACGTTGCCGGGTTCGCCTGCGGCGCTTTTACTACTTCAAACCGACATCTGGAATCTGGTCAGCAACGGAACGCCGCTGACATACGCCGTTTTGGGCATTCTCCTTCTGATGTCCGTGTACTCCTGGACAGTGATCTTTTCGAAATGGTCCGCATTCGGTAACGCAAAAAAGACAGACTTGCGCTTCCTGCGCGCCTTCCGCAAGGCCGCCGGCCTCGAAGCTGTCATGGTCGCGAGCGAGCAATTCCGCCCGACGCCTCTGGTCGGCGTGTTCGACTGGGGTTATCAGGAGGCGGGGCGTCAGGTGAAGTCGCGCGGAGGCATTGCCAACCGCGAGGCCATTTCGCGGTGCCTGCAAGTCGGCACGAGCGAGCAATTGTCCAGATTCGAACAAAACCTGAGCCTGCTTGCAACCATCGCGTCGGTCTCGCCGTTTATCGGATTGTTCGGCACCGTGATCGGTATCATCCGGGCGTTCCAGAACCTGGGGTCGGCGGGCAGCACCAGTCTGCGAGCAGTCGGTCCGGGCATCGCCGATGCGCTCATCGCAACCGCGGTGGGGCTATTTGCCGCCATCCCCGCGGCGATTTTCTACAACCAGTTCGGCCATGCGCTCAAGGAAATGGGGACACGCATGGACGACTTCTCGCTCGAGTTCCTGAACCTGATCGAGCGCAGTTTCGGAGACTAAGCCGTGGCGATCAGCGTCAACGGAGCGGGTGGCGGCGGGCGTCGGTCACGCGGCGTGCAGCCGCTGGCGGAGATCAACGTTACACCATTTGTCGACGTCGCGCTCGTGCTGCTGATCATCTTCATGATCACGGCACACGTCATGGAGTACGGGATCGAAATCGATGTGCCGAAGACAAAGACCACGGCCACCAGCACGAAGGACCTTCCGGTCGTGCAGATTTCGAAGACCGGCGATACATTTCTCGGCAAAAACGCTGTGAACATCAACCGGCTGGCCGAGGCGATAAAAAGCGAGTATCCTGGGCAGAAAGGCGTCTATCTGAGAGCGGACGCGCAGACGCCGTTTCAACCGATCGCCAGCGTGATGAGCGCGCTCAAAGACGCACAGCTCGACGTCAACGTCGTGACACAACCGGACGACAATATAGGCAAGAGACGCTGACGCATGCAATCCACCTTCTATCCGGGTGAACTGGCCGGTCGGAGCGAAGCGACAGGCAAGGCATTCGCCGGATCGTTGATCTTCCATGGCGCGGTCGTCGCGGTGGTGGTGACGTCGGGATTGTTCAATCTCTCCCGGCACAATTTTGGATCCGAGCGCGCCAGCTCCGGGTCCGTCGGCGTGAATCTGGTGAGTACAATTCCGATCCCGCGCCGCGAAGCGCCAACGAACGCGCTGGCCAACGACAGCGAATCGGATATCCCCCAAAAGCCTGTGCCCGTCAAACTGCAAAAGCAGGTGAAGGCTGAGCCGGAGAAGGCGATCGAAATTCCGGACAAGGCGGTTAAACCGCGCAAGCTTTCTCCGAAGGAGCAGATGGCTGCGCTTTTAAAGCCGCCGGAAGCCTATAAGGACAACCAGGTATTCTCGACCACGCCGCAGCGGGCGACTTCCCCTCTGTATGGGGTGCAGGGATCGAACGGCATCGACGTCGGGCAGGCGTCGGTACTCGGTGAGCGCTTCGGCGCATACGGAGATCTGGTGCGCGATCGCGTCGCCCAGCACTGGAACCGGGCGAATGTGCATTCGCTTCCGTCGCAGAAATGTGCCGTGTCGTTTACGATTGCGCGAAACGGCACGGTCAGCAACGTGCAGGTCAGTCAACCCAGCGGCGATTATTTGCTGGATACCTCGGCCAAAAGGGCGATCCTGGACACGAATCCCTTGCCGCCTCTGCCTCAGGGATTCGAACGTAACGAAGCAACCGTGGAACTCTGGTTCCAATTGAAACGATGATGCGGCTCTCAAAAATGAAATCGCGAATTGCTTTTCCCGCGCGAATAATCTTGTTTGTCACGGCGTCCCTTCTCGGCCTCGCCATGACTGTGCTCGCGCAGGACATACAGCGTTGGATCGAGAACGGTGGGCAAAAGCCGGCTCTCGCGGTGATCGACTTTCGCGGCTCGGGCTCGCAGCAGTTCATGGACAAGTTCAACCAGACACTGTTCAGCGACCTGCAGAATTCCGCGCTGTTCGACATGCGGCCGAAGGGGATGTTTCCGCTGAACAATCCGCAACGGCCCGAAGATCTTCGCGCGTCCGATGGTGGGCAGGGGTTCGCGCTCTCCGACTGGGCTGCCACGCCAACACTGGCGTCACACCTCGTCTTCGGATATACCGCGGCGCAGAATGGCCTGCTCGTGCTTTACGGAAACGTCGACGACACGCGGCAGAGCAATCCACAGTCGGCATCGCTGATGGCTTCCCGCTACACGGGATCGCTCGACGAAGCCGGTGCGATCAAGGTTGCGCACGAGTTCGCCAATGACATCATCCAGAAGTTCGGCGGAACCGGCTCTCTGCTGGGCAGCCGGATTTACTTCTCATCGAAGCGGGCCGGGCTGAAAGGTCCCGAAGAAATCTGGGTGATGGATTGGGATGGGTCCAATCAGAAACAGTTGACGCACCTGAATTCCTCTCCCACGGTGTTCCCGGCCATTTCGCCGGACGGCTCGCGCGTCGCCTTCACGAGCTACGGGAGGAGCACACCGCGAATCATGATGGTCGATTCGACCAGCGGCCGCGCGCTTCCCTTCTACAATCAGGAAGCCTCGATGAACGCAAACGTCAGCTTCACACCTGACGGCAAGCAGGTTTACTACGCGTCGACGGCCGCGGGCACGCCGCAGATCTACGCCTCATCAGTCGATGGGCAGGGATTCCGCCGGGTCTCGCACCGCGACGCCATCGAGGTCGAGCCGAAAGTGAATCCGAAGAATCCCAACCTGCTGTTGATGGTCAGCGGGCCGGGGCACCAGCAGATTTATCAGATGAGCTCGGAAGGCGCCGGCGTTGAGCGCGTGACGAACGGCGAGGGCGAAGCCAGCAATCCCGCGTGGCATCAGGACGGGCAGCATTTCGCCTTTTCGTGGACCAGCGGTATTGCCAAAGGCGACTTCAATATCTTCGTGATGGACTTTGGTTCGCGGCAATATGTTCAGTTGACACACAACGAGGGCCGCAACGAAAATCCAAGTTGGGCGCCGGATGGGAGGCATCTGGTTTTCATGTCCAACCGTTCCGGGAAATTCCAGATTTATACAATGCTCGCTGACGGCACGCAGGTGAAGCAGTTGACCACCCAAGGAGAAAGCAGATTCCCCGTCTGGGGTGTCAGGTAATCATGAAAAATGACTCGTTCCGCTTCGAAAAACCGATCCTTGCCCTCACGGTGGGGACGGCGCTGTTGTTCGCCTCCTGCGGTGGGAAGAAGACGGCTATAGCGCCACCTCCGCCTCCGCCCCCCGGAGCGAACACCAATACTGGCGGCGCCACAGTGCCGGGGCGCCCTGTGATTTCCGAATTCTCGATTGAGCCGACGACCGTAGAGCGCGGGCAATCCGCCGTCATGCGATGGACGGTCACCGGCTCGAACAATGTCGCGATCAGTAACGGAATCGGGACCGTGCCTGCAAGCGGAACGCGGCGCATGACGCCCGACGTAACGGCGACGTACACGCTGACGGCGAGCGGTACGGGTGGCGAGACCACCGCAACCGCGACAGTGACGGTAACCAGCCCCGCGCCGCCACCCCCGCCTGCGCGAAACACGAACACGGGCAATATCGGCACGCTTGAGAAGCGTGTAGAGTCCGATCTCCGCGACGTGCTCTATGACTATGACTCCAACAATGTCAGCGACGCCGCACGGACAGCGCTTCTGGCGGATGCGGACGCGTTGAAGCGTATCTTCGCCGATTTTCCGAATGCGACCGTGAATGTCGAAGGCCACTGCGATGAGCGTGGATCGGCCGAATATAACCTCGGGCTCGGCGATCGCCGGGCCAGTTCGGCGCGCGATTTCCTGATCCAGCAGGGGATCCCGGCGGACAAGCTGAAGACAATCAGCTACGGCAAGGAGCGGCCGGTGTGTACGGAATCGGACGAGAGTTGCTGGCAGCGCAACCGGCGCGCTCATTTCTCCGTCGGACAATAGGCGCGTATTGCGCAACACGGCATATATCGGGTGAACAGCGGCAATGCGAAACCGCAGTAAAGTAATAACATATGAGGCGTAACGTCAGTCCGGTCGTTCTTCTGATTGCAGCGGTTGCTCTTCTGAATCCGGGAGCGCGCGCCGCGAGTCGCGAGCAGCAGGAGATGCAGCGCGACATTGCACAGTTGCAGGATCAGGTGCGCGCACTGCAGAGCAGCACCGACATGAAGCTTGCCGCCATTCAAACGTTGATTGAGCAGGCGCTCGAGGCGGGCAACAAGGCGAACACCAACGTCAGCGTGCTCAGCGAGCGAATGTCGCAGACTCTCGACCGGGAACTGAAGGACGCTTTGCGCCCGGTAGCGGGCCTGAGCTCGAAGCTCGACAACGTCACCAATGATGCGTCGGATTTGAAGAGCACGATGCAGGATTTGACGACGCAGCTTAATCGCCAGCAGAGCCTCCTCAACGACATCAATAACTCGATCAAGATCCTGCAGGCACCCCCGGCCGCTCCACCGGCCTCGAACACCAACCCGGAGTCGGCTGCGCGAATCCCCCCGGCCAGCGTTATGTTCGAGAACGCGCGTGGCGATTATTCCAGTAATCCAGACATCGCCGTCACGGAGTTTGAAGCCTTCCTGAAGGCTTATCCCGGCGATCCGAATGCGCCCGACGCGCAATTCTCCATCGGGGCAATTCATCTGGGACAGAAGAAGTATGAGGAAGCGGCGCAGGATTTCGACGCGGTTCTGGAACGCTATCCGGACAACAAAAAGACGCCGGACGCCTACTTCATGAAGGGCATGGCACTAAAACAAGCGCACCACAACGATGCGGCGGCAGCGGAGTTCCGCAATGTCATCAACAAGTATCCGCGGTCCGATCAGGCGCCACTCGCGAAAGAGCAGTTGCGGGCCATGGGCCTGACGGCTGGGCCTGCGACGGCGGCGCGCCGCAAGAAGTAGTCGCCCCTTATTTCCCGTCGACTGAGAACGCAAGCAGCACGTTGCCGGGTGTTCCGCCGGCCGCCGAGTAGCCGGAGTTCGCGAACACCATCCCGCCCGCGATGACCGGTCCGGGGCCGTCAAGCGATCCGCCGTGTCCTTCGGCGCCGTTGACAGTCTTGTAAGTCTGGATGGTGTCGAAATCCCAAATGACCTTGCCGTTCGACGCGGAATAAGCGCGCAGGTGTCCATCGACCGAGCCCGAGAATGCCGCGCCGGGCATGGCGCTGACCGCCGCCGACTGCGCCGGGCTGCAACGCTTTCTGTCGCCGCAGCTCGCGGGCGCGGTGTACCACATGCGCTCGCCGTTATCCAGACGCAGCGCGAACATTCCACCGCCCTGGCTGGCGTCGGTGTCGGTGCTCGTCGAGTAATCCAGCATGATGCGCTTGATGTCGGAGACGGCGACGTAAATGTTCGAGGCGTCGGCGGCCGATCCCCATTGGACGCCGCCCATCGTCCCGCCTTTGCCGACGCGAACCTGCCAGAGCACTGCCCCTTGTCTATCCGGATCGAGCGCATGCACGATGCCGGATTTCTGGCCGGCCAGCAGCACGCGCTTGCCGTTACGGAGGTTGACCAGAATGGGTGAGGCTCCGAAATCGAAGTCGGGTCCGTTGACTTCAGGGCAGTTGGTGCGATCCGGCAGCCGGCAGGCCGATGTGTAGGCGTCATCTGCCGTCATCTGGCGGGTCCACCGAATCTTGCCGGTCATCAGATCGAGCGCCATGAAGGCGTCGCTCGTCTTCGTGCCCGGCTCGGTGTAGTTATCACCGGTCGTGACGTAGATAACGCCGAGTTTGGTGTCGATGGCGGGCGTGCTCCAGATCGGCGCGCCGGAAGGTCCCCAGAGTTGTGTACCAATTTTGTTCTTCGTAGTCGGCTTCGCGGGCTCGTCGATGGTCCATGTCTTCCAGATTTGTTTTCCGGTCGCCGCGTCGAGCGCGACCAGGCTGCCGCGAAACCTACAGCACTCGTAGGAGGGAACTGAGCCGGCCGCCTCTTCACCCGATGCTACCGGGACGTAGAGCCGGCCGTTGTACAACACAGGCGACCCCGTCAGGCGGGCGACCGGAAAGTCGTCGACGCGCGTTTTCCAGATCTCCTTACCTGTGGCGGCATCCACCGCCCACGCTTGACCTTTTCCATCGCCGAAGAAGGCCGCGAACAGGGGTCCGGACGCGGTCGTAATTTTCCCGACCGTGATCGCGCTCCGAACCTGCGATCCGGCTTCGATGTGCCAGTGGATGCAGCCGGTCGCGGCGCTCAGCGAATAGACTCCGCCGCCGGGACTGCCGACGAAGACGCGTCCGCCCGCATAGGTGGGATGGCCGTTGGCCGTCAACTCCCCTGGAAAGGCGAATGCCCACTTCAATTTCAGGCGAGGCACCTGAGCCGCCGCGAGGCCCGCTCCCGCGGCGCTTTGGAAGCGCGTGTTCGAAGTGTTGACGCCCCAACCTGTCCAGGCAGCGCCGGTAGCTGGATTGAAATCGTTCTTTCCCGGCGCGCACATGGCCTGCGGGGGTGGATCGGTGCTGAAAGAACTTCCGAGCGTCTTTCCGGTGAGGTATTCGGCGATCTGCCGGCGCCCAGGCTCGGGCCAGCGAATCGCCATGCTGATCATCGGCCCTGTTTCCATGGCGGCCAGCACTCGCTCGGGCGACATCTGGCGGAACAGGTCACGCTGCGGAGCGCGTCCGACGCCAGCATCGTGGCACTGAGCGCAACTGGCCTTGTACATGGACTCGCCGGTGTCAGTCTGAGCTGACAGAGTGCCAGTGAGAATGAATCCCAGTGTCCCGACACCGAAAATGCCAGTGATGCCTCTCATAACGGGCGGAGTATAGCATGCGCACCTGGCGGGCAGGCTTCGAGCGCCTTTCCGACTGGGAACTCGTGGTTGGTTCGGGTGGGGGGCAGGATCCACTTAGAGGGCCCAGGCGCCAAGCGCCGATAGGGTTGGAATTGCATCCCGCGGCAACTCGCCGTGAAGATCAATGGACCTTCGATTTACCTTTGCCAGCCCGGGTCCTGACGAGCAAAGGCCGACCTACTGGGCGGTCTCAGACAGCAACATTATTTTGAGCGTGTGCAGGATGATGAAAAAATCGAGGGACAGGGTGATGTTCTTGATATAGTACAGGTCGTACTCCAGCTTCATGATAGTGTCCTCGATGGTGTCGCCGTACTTGTAATTGATTTGAGCCCAGCCCGTGATTCCTGGCTTTACGTAGTGGCGTGATGCGTAGTAGGGTATCTTCTCTGTCAGCGACTTGACGAATTCCGGACGCTCGGGACGCGGGCCAACGAGAGCCATCTCATTGCGCAGCACATTCAGCAACTGAGGCAACTCATCGAAGCGCAATCGCCGCATCCACTTGCCTGGCGGAGTGATGCGCGGGTCATCTTTCTTTGCCCAGACGGGCCCGGACTCAGCCTCGGCGTTGACCTTCATCGAGCGGAATTTGAAAAGCGTAAACGTCGATCCGTTGAGTCCGACACGAACCTGCCGATGAAAAACCGGACCGTGCGAGGTAGCCTTTACGATCATCGCGAGAACAAACATGAGAGGCGCGAACAGGATCAGCAACACGGTCGCCAATACGATCGAAACAAACGAATGCCAGAAGAGACTCTTCCGGCCCGGGCCAAGGTCCGAAGAATAGACCAGCCGTGAGGGGCGGAGTTCGCGAGTCGAAACGCGTCCAAACGCGGACTCAAAAGTCGCCGCGGCTTCTTCGAAGCGGATACCCGAGAAACGCAACCCCAGCATTTCCGACATGGGCAACTCCCGCCGACGCTCAGTCATTCCAACAACGATGACATCGGGTCTGAGGGTAGTTGCTATTGCAGTCAAGTCCCTGATTTGTCCGACGATTTTGCCGCCAGGCAACTGCCGGGTTTCCTCGTCATCCAGGTACCCGATAACGTCGCGGCCGATTTCGGGGCGCGCTACGAAATGTGCCGCGATCTCCTGGCATATCGGGGACACGCCCAAAAACAGTACACGCTGGGAGCGGATTATCTTTAAAATGACTCGCGTATAGAAAATGCGCCATGTGGGAATCGAGATGAGGGCGACACTGCTCCCGAAGATCATCGCCCAGCGGGGAAGGCCCAACTGCGGCTTCCGGATGTATACAAAAAATGCTTGAACGAGGAGCACGGAACCGATTACAAGGCAGGTCTGTTGAAGCAGCCGCCGTAACGAATCGACGCGAATGTCGGAGTAGAGGTCCTGAAAATAAAGGCCCAGAATCAAACAAGCCACCACGATACCGATCTGTGCAAGACCGCCCTCATCCGCAAGGAAGACCGGCATACTCAGATACGGATTTACAAACCGGCCAACCAGCCATGTGCCCGTCAGATAACAGAGGAAGACCAGCACTGTTTCGGAAAGGACAAGGCCGACGATGCTCGTCGGAATGAAGACCTTAAATAACTGGCGCATCTGTCAGGGCGATACGGGAGGCCAAGACCACATTATAGTTGTTGGTTCGGTTTCTCACAGTCATCCGACAGTGCGGTTGCTGAAGCCTCGTGCAGGGTGCGCTCGCACGCGAGCACCAAGGGTCAAGCCCTTTTCAGAAAAGCTCCAAACATGAGCGGCAACCGCAGGCGTTCCGCTTTTTCCGAGCTCATGCCAGGAGGGTAGTATGCCACTTCGCTTTCGATGGCGAAACCCGCGGAAGTGAACATCTCCCGTATTTCGGCGGCATTATTGAACAGATAAATATGATCGCGGGTGGGGGCGTTTGCGGGGGTTGTAATGAAGGCGCGCCCTGCCGGCGAGAGCAAGTGGTGCAGGCGGCGCAGGAGACTCCGAGGTTGCTCCACATGCTCAAGCACCTCCCCCATCGTGATGAAGTCGTATGGTTCGCTTTCCGGCAGATCGAAAATATCCATTAACCGGAACCGGAGGGTGTCATGTCGGGTTGCATGTCCGACCATCCCCTCTACGAGTTCCATTGAACTCGGGCTTATATCAACTGCATCGAAACAAGTTGCCGGATCCAGGAGACGCATGGCTTCCAGGAGATATAATCCATGCCCCGAACCCACTTCGAGGTACCGGCCGATCCGGTTCCGGTAAGATGGCAGTCCGTCTCGAAAAAAGCTGAAGCGGCGGTACTGATCGGGCCACAGGAATTGGGCGAGGACCAGCCCGTGCATGTGATATTGCATGGTCACGGGATCGCTGTAAACGCGTGCATTTACTTCCGCAAATGACTTGCTGGAGTACTCGCCTGTGCGGAAGAAATGAAGCCTCTCTTCTTCCATGCTCCGACGTAACTCAAGAAAGCAAGTGACGCCCAGATCGATGGATCGGCCGGTGAGCCGGGCAAATGAGGCGTAGCGCGCAAAGAACGCCTCCGCACTGGCTTGATAGAGGCTATCCATTGAATCCACAAACGCCCGAACTTCCGCACCGTACCCGGGATCGGACTCTGTCAAACGATCCAGGACATAAGGCAGGAATTGCATGATATTCTGGTTCAGCATAACATCCCGTTCCGGGATGCTTGCAAACCCCGAAAAAGCGGGGATCTGAGGTGTTTTCCTGACCCAAGAAGAGCAGACACTGGACGCGCTGACCGAGATATTCCGGGACGTGCTGTGCGATGACGAACTTGTTCTAAAAAGAGAACTTACAGCCAAGGACGTTGCGGGCTGGGACAGTCTGAGCCATATTCGCCTCCTGGTAACGATTGAGCGAAAATTCAACATAAAATTCACGTTACCCGAAATCCGCGAATTAAAAAATGTTGGTGAATTGACGGACCTGATCCAGATCAAAACTGCTTCCGCGCGCTAGATGTCGGCGTTTTATTCAGAATTGGCGTGGCTGGCTCGACCGCCCGCGGATTTCAACTCGCAATGCGGTTCTCTCGCGCGCGAACCGCACGATGCCGGAGATCGATTGCGGCTTCTTGCGGGAACGGCGCTCGATGAAAATCAACTGTGCCGGCTGGCGCGCGTCATTGAGAAACTGCGCGCGGCGGATTGCTCGCTGGCGCCGCTTACCCCTTATCGCCTGGCGATTCTGAGCAACGCCACAACTGAGTTCCTGCCTTCGGTTTTGACGGCCACAGGGGCCCGCCACGGGCTTGACCTGGAGTGCATGGCGGCAGGCTACGGACAAGTGATGCAGGAGAGTCTCGATCCGTCATCGTGGCTCAATACATTTGGAAGCCAGGCTGTCCTGATAGCGGTCGACTGGCGGGGTATTCCATTGCGATTCAGCCCGGGAAACGCGGCGGATGCCGACGCGACAACAGCGGAGGCGTTGCGATATCTCGGGGATGTGGTGGCCGGAATACAACGCAACACCAGGGCGATCTGTATCCTGCAAACCCTGGCTGCGCCTCCCGAACGACTGTTCGGATCGCTCGACCGGTCTTTGCCTGGCGCGCCCCGGCAGGTGATAGACACCGTCAACGCGGGGATCGCGGAACTCGCCCGGCAATCACGGTGTGTTCTGCTTGATGTCGCGGGACTCGCTGAAACAGTTGGTCTGGCGAACTGGCACTCGCCGGCGGAATGGAATATGGCGAAGCTGCCATTCGCCCAGACTTACCTGCCCCTGTATGCCGAACATGTTTGTCGCGTTGTGGCGGCAGCCGGGGGAAAGAGCCGCCGTTGCCTTGTGCTCGATCTCGACAATACGTTGTGGGGAGGGGTCATCGGCGATGATGGCCTTCAGGGCATTCGGGTCGCGCAGGGGGACGCCGAGGGTGAAGCCTATCTCGATTTTCAGCGCTACGCGTTGTCTCTCCGCGAGCGGGGAATCGTGCTCGCGGTAAGTTCGAAAAACGACGACACTACGGCGCGGCTGCCATTCCGGGACCATGCGGAGATGATCCTCAGAGAGGAGCATTTCGCAGTTTTTCAGGCCAATTGGAATGACAAGGTCTCGAACCTTCAGGCGATCGCTGAAGAGCTTGCCCTCGGCATCGATGCTCTTGTTTTTGCCGACGATAATCCATTTGAGCGTGAGCTGGTGCGTCGCAATTTGCCTCAGGTAGCCGTGCCGGAAATGCCGGCAGAGCCATCTTTGTACGCGCGGACGCTCAGCGCGGCGGGGTATTTCGAAGCGGGTGTGTTTTCGGCTGAAGATCTGCAGCGCGCCAGTTATTATGACGGCAACGCGCGCCGCGCGGCCCTCCAGAAACGGTCAGGCGATATTCGGGACTACCTTGCCTCGCTGGAGATGGAAATCGTTTTTCAACCGTTTGATGAAACTGGCCGCGCACGAATTACGCAGCTCATCAATAAATCGAATCAGTTCAACCTCACTACACGCCGGTATACCGAAGCAGAGGTCGCGCAGATCGAGTCGGACGCGGATTGTTTTACACTGCAAATCCGGCTCGCAGACAAACTTGGAGACAACGGCATGATCAGCGCGATCATATGCCGCGAGGCCGCGGACACCTGGGAAATCGACACCTGGCTGATGAGTTGCCGGGTTCTTGGCCGTTGTGTGGAGCAGATGGTGCTGCGGGAACTGACATGCCGCGCGGCAATGCGGAAGATCAGGAGACTGGTGGGTGTCTACCGCCCGACAGGCCGGAACAAACTTGTCGAAGAGCATTACGCTAAACTCGGGTTTACCTTGCACGGCCAGAACGCCGATGGATCCACCACCTGGATTCTCGATGTGGAGAGCGCAAAGGCGGATGCGGCGTCGATGAGGGTACGATATGTCGGGTTGCCGGCTTTGGAATCCAGCGCTTCAACAACGCCGTGAGCCGGACCTGACCTTCACGCTGGCGGGGCTTCAGTCTCGACGAATTCGATCAGGCCCAATTCAAGAAAATAGACGAATGCGATCCGGCGTCCGTCAAAAGCGACCGCGGGACTGATTTCGCGGGTCAGCATACCGCCTTTCCGGAGCGATTCCTCAACCTGACGCTCGATATTTTCGGTCTCATAGCAAAGGTGATTGAGGCCGCCGCCCTTTTGACAGTCGCGCCAAGCCGGCGAATCCGGCGATGCAGGCTGAATGAGTTCGATCATAGCGCCGAAGCCATCCTTCCAGAACCGGACATGGACTTTCTGGATTGGATCGTGAATCACAGGAGAGCAGGGTACTGCGCCGAGCATCCTTGCCCAGGCTTCACCCTGCACCTCGAGATCTTTGACGACGACGCCGACATGATGGAGTTTCAAATCGAAAGCTCTTCACAATATTAGAGCGAGCGCCGCAGATCGGCAGATTCTCGCGCTACAGGTTCTGAAATTCGGGAGCGTTGCGAATTGCGTCAGGCCATTTCCCCGGATCTGTCCCGTGCTGCATCATAAAAGCATAAACCCAGCGCTCCAGACCGAAAGCGACGCAGACGCTGTGCATCGGGCCGCCACTTTCGACGTCGGTATGAAAGGCACGGCCGAAGAAATCGGAGTGGTAATTATGCGAGCCGACCGCGGTACGCTCTCCGTTCGGCAGCAGCAGGGAAACCTCGTATTTGGAGTCAGCGGTTAACTGAAAATAAGTTTTCGAGATGGCGTCAGGAGCGACGAAAAAGGGATCGCTGGCCGTCCTGATTTCACCGGCTAGGCGGTGTTCGCGCAGGAATCGGGCCATCATGGCGATCGACTTCTCGCGCGCTTCCAGCAACGGGGCGCGGGCTCCGAGGAAGACGACCTCGCGCATGGTGAAGTCCCACAATCTTCGCATGTCCTTAATGTTGCTCGACTCGTAACGAAAGCATTTCCCGCAGATCCCGTAAGTGAGGCCGAAATGCGGCACAGTTCGCTCCCGGTTCAGGTTGTAGACGTGGTAGCAGACCGCTGGGGACAGGCATGCATCCGGCCTCGACATGTCAGCAAGCGCGCCCCCATCGACTTCAGGCAAGGCATCGTGACGTGCGCGGAAATCGTCTATCACACTCACGTCTTCGCGCAGGTGGCTTGCGAATGTAACATATTGCGGAAAAGAACGGAAGTAGTCGCACAGGGCCAGCACGCGGTCCGGGATCAGCGTGGGGGTCATCAACGGCCGTGCCTTCCAGGGCAATCCGAAATTCTCAAATGAGCGGTCGAAGTAGCGAAATAGCTGCAAAGGCACGGCTTCGAGCGCCACCTGGCCCATGCCGAGAAAATGGACGCCCGACAGATCCACTTCGCCGGCAAAAGAGGGTAAGTCGGCTTCCGGAGTGCGCTCGAGGACTTTGCGCTCGAGGTTCCGCAAGGCGCGGTTTATGCGCTGCGCCAGCGCGAGCGCGTCCGCCGCGATTCTTTCACCGTTATCAGCCGACGCCTCAAAAACAAGTGTCTGGCCGGAGTTTTCGAATCGCGGGCTTTGCACTTCCTGAGAAAGGAAAGCAACCTGCTTCAGTATCTCTTCTTGCGCCATTTCATGCGCAGGGGAACTCAGCTTAACCGAAAAGAAGGGCATCTATTGCCGGAGGCTGGTGACCAATTCGTCGAGCGCACGCGGGGTGCGAGCGTTGATGTAGAGATCATCGGGTATGGTAACTCCAAAACGGTCCTCCAGTTCCATGAGGAGCGGTAGCGCATTCACCGAAATCAGGCCTGCCTCGTAAATATCCTGATCCGGTTGCAACCCGGAGAGTTCGCCCATTCTAGAGACGATTCCGACGATGCAAAGTAGCTGCTCGTCGGGATCAGTCATAAGGGAAATAGCTCCTTTGCGCGACGGCCAATTTTCGATTGTACCTCGTCAGCGCCGGCTCTCGCCAGATGACCCGGGAATCTTTCTCTTTCGCCCCGGCGCATTTGGATCGCCGAGGCGAGGTGAATTGGCTCGATGCTCCCGAACGCGCTCGTCGAGTTTAGATTTGGAAATCGTTAGTATCTTCTTCATTCCCGACCGAAATCGTTCAAACTCCGCCGTCGTCTCAAAGCGCTCGCGGTTGAAGTTCGCGGGCTTTTCTCGCGGTTTTGTCCTGGGATGTTTATCTTTGGTCTGCTCGCCAGCCATGCTCAATCACCTGTTCGACCGCGCCACAGGAAGATCCATTTATTTGCCCGTTTTCGGAACGTGAATACGGCTGGCCATCGCAGTCAGCGGCCCATGTACAGCCTGCCGCGGGCCTTTGCCGCCGAGCTTGCGCAGCCGGACGCCTGCCGTTTCGTCCGGATCGTCCGGATCGGAGAGCATTCCGGGCGTGGGACTGGTGAATAGCGCAAGGCGAATCCTCTGAAGCATGAACCATGCGGTTTTCTGGGTCACGCCGAGCTGACGATGCAGTTGGCCGGACGAAATGCGGCCCACCGAATTCAGGTGCATCCACACCGCCAGAAGCCACTTCTCAAGGGCAATCGGAGAATTCTCAAAAATGGTGCCGGTTTTCAATGAAAAGCACGGTTTGGAGTGCTTCCCATAGCACTTCCAAATACGCTGTTTGGCGAGCCATGTCACCGTGGTTGCGCCGCAAGCAGGACACGATACAACGCCGTCGGGCCAGCGGAGTTCCATCATGAAACTCCTGGACCGCTCGAATTCCGCAAAGTAAAGGATGGCGCATTGAAGGGACTCGCGCCCGCTCATGCATCCAGCATGAGGCCAATCACATGGTAAAGCAAGTATATTATCTGGCCTTTTTCGCTCTGATTCTTCAACAACATCCATAAAAAGCAGAGCTTCACGGCGAAAAGCGGGCAGTACATTTTGGTCGAGGCGACTAACGAACCTCGCGCGCCGCCGAGGTTCCAGCCGCTTCGAAGGCGCCCGATCTGATCTGCGCCCCATTTGGTGCATCACCAGTTATACGACGAGGAAGAAACCATGCTCATGACAAAATCGAGGCCGTCTCATCAGGCCCCAGAATTCTCGCCCCGAGTGCGAACGGACGGCTCTGTAAGCACGCGGCTGCGTTCTCCACGATGCGTCAAACGTTTCCCGGCCATTTCGCTGGAGAAGATTCGGGTCGCTGTGCTCGCGGGATCGTTTCTCGCAGCCGTGGCCCTCGTCAAAGCCCAGACGTACGTGCCTGGCAATCAGGTCCGCGTCTCAACAAACGTTCAGACGGGTTCGGCCTACACGATCCAGGCGAGCGATTGCGGCAAGCTCATCTCGTTCACGAATGCCACCCCGGTGCAGGTGCTGTTACCACAGTCGGGAACTGTAATCGCGTCGGGCTGCTGGATTCAGATGCAAAACACCGGTGCGGGGACGGTTACGGTCACGGCAAACAATTCATTGATCGATGGGGCAGCCAGCGTGCAGCTGGCAACGGGCTCGGGACTGCAAATGACTTCCAGCGGCGGGCAGTACTATACGCAGCGGGGATCAGGAGGTGGAGGTTCGGGCAACGGAGGCACAGTAGGCGCCTCGTCGGGGCCGCAACTCGCGTATTATCCTGCAGCGGGAAACGCGATCTCGGGCTCCGGCTGCACGATCGGCGGATCGGCTAGCTCGGATCTCACTTGCAACAGCCTCAGAACCAATGGGCTGCTGCAGGGTGAGGTTGACCTGTATCCCGCGCCCGGAGCCAGCACCTACGTTGGCGTGGCAGCCCCGACTACAGTTCCGACCACCTACACACTGCAACTACCATCTGACACCCCGTCCAACCAGCTGTTGAGCTTCGGGCCGCCGGCGAGTGGTGTTTCCACGGGAACATGGATCAATGTGCCGACAGGGGGCAGCAGCGGTGGTGGCGCGGGAAGCGTATACTGCGCCGCGGCCGGGACCAACACGATCACGTGCGCCGGCTCGCCAGCACCCTCCTCCTATACGGTCGGAATGACTGTTTCGCTGCTCGCCGGCGGAACAAACACGGGGGCCGTGACATTAAACATTGCGGGCCTCGGCGCGAAGAACGTCCTGAGCGGAGGTGTCGCTCTGCTGGCCGGCCAGATCGTTTCCGGTTACTCATATGCGCTTTACTACGACGGGTCGGAGTTCGTTCTGATCTCCACTGCGGCTCCGGGCATTCAAGTAACTTTCAGCACGACGGCAGGGACATGCAGCCCGTCCTGCACAGCGGCCAGCACAGGATATGGGCCGGGAGGGATTTTCCCGGGAGTTACAATCACGGACAATTTCGGGCTGCCGGCAGGGCAGGCACGCATCCTGAGCGGAGCTGATACGAGCGGAGGGGCGGCCCCTTACCCCGAATGGGGTGGTGCGAGCGCAACAGCCGCATTCCGGGATATCTTGAACAACCCCAATACGGTTATCATCCCTTTTACGGCTCCTGCGACAGGCACCGTTTCCGACGGACTGGCGGGCGCCGGCGGCGGGGGCGGCTCAAGTGGGGTGGGGCCGGCAGGCCCGGCCGGTCCGACGGGCCCGGCTGGTCCGACGGGCCCGGCTGGTCCGACGGGCCCGGCTGGTGGGGTAAGCTTTGTGCCGAACCCCAAAACGTCGACCTATCAGGCACAGAGCGCTGATTTTGCGTCCTGCAAGTCGATTCCTATCTCATCGGGCACATTCACTATCACTCTGGTGGCTTCAGCTTCTCAGCCAGCGAGCGGACAATGCATCCTGATCCTCAACTATGGCTCGGGTGTAATCACTGTTTCACCAAGCGGACAAAGCATCAATGGCTCCAGCTCGAGCCTGACGCTCTCGGCGGGTTCGGCAAGCACGCCCACAGGACTGCTGGTGATTTCCGATGGAACGAATTATGAGGCGCAGCCGCTCGGTGGTTCGGGTTCAGGTTCCGGTTCCGGCTCCGGTTCAGCGTCCGGGCCTGTAACGTTGAACCACCAGGACCAGTTATCCGGTGTGACGCTGGGCTCGGGCACGGACCAGGCGCTGTTTACGTATACTTTGCCAGCGAACACGCTCGGCCCTGGCGGCTGTATTAACATCGCTGCGAATTTTACCCTTTCCGGGACGCCGAATGGCACGGCCCTTAAGTTCTGGTTTGGCGCCGCAGCGGTCAGCATCGAATCAGCCTGGACAAATTATGGAATAAAGTACTGGGCAACGGCCCCCGGCACATCGCTGCAAATTTGTAACAGGCCGGGCTCCACAAACTCCCAGTATTGGGCCATTCCGCCAGGCGCCTACAACACCGGCGGCCCCTTTGCGCGGACGTGGGCGGCTGGATTCAGCGCCACATCCGCCATCGATACAACGGGCCCTGTGGTCATCAAGCTCACCGCCGCCGATAGCAATAGTTCGGCTGTTATCACTCCTGACTACTGGACGGTACGATGAAGACAATTATCCTCATCTTCGCATTGACTCCGCTGCTTGGAGCTGCGTCGTATACAGTTGCAAAAAGTGGGAACTGGCACACTGCCAGCACATTTAGTCCGCCCGGGACACCGGGTTTCGGCGATACGATAACAAACAATCAATTCACGCTCACCTGTGAGGCGGGCAGCACCTGCCAGGTCGGGAAGATTAACACGATCTCAATGACTCTGGGCGACGGAACGCATGGAGCCACTCTGGTCAACAATGGAACACTGACTATTCGCGGCCAGGGATTGCTGAACGGCGCCGCGAGAGACTGTGCGAATGCGATCGCGGTAACCCTCGCGACAGGGTCCACGCTGCAACTCGACGAGAACAGCACCGCCGCATCGTCCGGGTTCGTTATCCAGTCGGGAACGAGCCCTTGCGTGCGGTTCACCATAGGGACGAGTGGCGACGCGTGTTTGTGGGGGACAACTTCTCCCGCATGTCCGACGAATGTCACCAGCATTAACAATGGGACGGTCAACGGTATCCTGCTGCTTGACTCCGGCACAGGGTTTGGGGACTCCATAACGAATTGGAACGGGGTTGCGATTACCAACTGTGGCATCGCGACCACGACGATTGCGGGGTGCTATCAGCAGGAGATGTATACTTCAGCATCGTTATGGGCATGGAAGCAGGTATATCTGAACAGCAGTGCCGCCTTTGGCGTGGACACCAATGTGGCCGTGGGCTCGAATTCCGTTTCCATCGTCATCGACGGTGCAATTTCCAGCGGCGCCCGGCTTCAAGGTACCGACATCTGGTTTGGCGGCCAATGTAATGCGGGTGCATACTCTCCGAGCTTCATTCCGGCCTGCACCGGCGCCAGAAGCGTGACCAACTCACTGTTGCGAGACATGAAGTATGACGGAGTATACAGCGATTCATTCACTGCCGGGGCGACCATCTCGAACGTCTACTGGGACGGGTTGGGAAGCTACTATCCGGCACTGACAGCCGCCAACATCGCGGGTGGCTCGTGGTCGCGCGTGGTTGTCGTCTCCGATGCAGCGACGTGTGACGAAGGTGGCGGGTCTTACGCGAGCATCCTGGCTCCCACTGCGGACCACGTCTACGCGCTATGCACAGCCACGGGCACAAATCCTCCGCTCGTCTTGTTGCAGCCGAGTAACAAGAACTGGGGAACGAATATCAGCTTTACCAACGCGATCTTCGATCTGCAATCCACCGCCACGGGCGGCGGTCACTGCTACCTCTATGGCAGCGACGGATCGGCGGACAACGGGTACAGCGTCACGATGAGCTATATAACAGTCCTGAGAAATTCGACGCTGGGGTATGGCTGCGGGTTTACCCAGTGGTCCAGTTTGTGTCCGGCCGCGCCAATCGCGTCAATCACTCATCTCCTGTCGCCCGGCGGGACGCAGATTGGTCCCTGGTACGCTTGCGAAGGAAATTCGAACGCGGCAGTCCCGCCCGCGCTTTCGGTCTATAAAGCGAACATCTTCTACGACAGTTCGCCTCGGGTAAATCCGCTCATGTTCGGGAACTCGAACGCCGCCAACCAGCCGGCGAATGTCGTCCCGCCCGCGGGGATCGACTATAACCTGAACTTCAACTTCGTTCCTTTCGTAACGACGCCCTATACGAGAGCGTGCGCCTTGGGGTGCAGTAACTCCGGGTCAGCTTATGCGGTTCCGATGACGGGTGCGGCGCCGGGTCCCCATGATTTGCCGCCAGCTTCTCCGGGCCTGCTGGATAACACTCGCAACGCCTTTACCTGGGCCGCGACTCGTGGCCAGGCACCCTCAGCAGCCGGGTTCAGGCAGGTGTTCATCAATGGTGGTCCGTCTTTGATAGGGGCCAATGTAAGCGCTTTGTTCTGGTATATCGATCAGGGGAATATTCCCGCGAGATCACTTTGGAATGCGGCGCCCGATGGGACTACGATCGGTGCGGCACAGCCCGTTATGTTTCCCGGCAATATGAGGACGGTGACCCAATGAAGCACATCAAATTCGTCATTTTTTTCGCAATTATGGCCGCCTCGGTCTGTTCGGGGGCACAGTCGATCGCGCTCGCGAACGGCACCCAGGCGTCCGGCCGCTTTCCAGCCAGCCCAGAGTTCGTCTCCATCGGCGATATTCGCATGGAGTTCCGGCTACACGGCCTGACCGAGGCGGTGGACTATTATGGCTGGATCTTCCAGTTCGGCCAGTTCTATGCGAGATTCCTGCAATCCAGCTTGATTCTGAATATGGTCGACAACTATGACGCGTTCGTATCTGACAATCTCGATTTGAAAGGGCGGACCGATGTGGTCGTTCGTTTTCAGCGGGATCATGCCAACAATCGCCTGACACTGGAAGCCTGGAATACAAGTGACAGTTCGGGCTACGTGGCCGCGACACTCCCGCTGACCGCATTCAACACAGCGAATGTGGCGGGGACGACGGTGGCGTTCGGCGCGCCCTCCACGTCGACAAATCTTTCTTATTTGAGGCTGTATTCAACGGTTCTGCCGTTGAATTCTCCGCCGCCCTCACGTACGAACGGCGATCTTGCCGACTGGGAATTCGAGGGCAACCTTGTGGATAAAAGCGGCCACGGAATCAATCTCACGGGCACCGCCTCTTTTACGGCAACGCCATCTTACCCGATTGGAGTGAAGTTCGGACAATTTGGCGCACAGCGAGTGTGGAGCGCCAACAACGGTTCGCTCTCGCTTGATGGCTCGGTCACGTATTCCAGCATCGACGATCCGAACTACACCTATTCCTGGTCCCAGGTCTCGGGACCTGGAATTGGAGTGTTTTCGGCGCCACGATCCGCGACCACACATTTTACGGCGTTTGTTCCAGGAGATTACAAGATTCGGCTGACGGCCGGTGATGGAGTGGGAACAAATTCTTTGGATGTGGATATGGGCGCGGTGAAGACGGATTCCAAAGGCATCGTCCAGACCGGTAATCCGGAGATGGACGTCGCACTGGGGCCCTTGAGCATGTGGGGGACCTCGCCCTGGCCCTGGTATGACCTTGCGGAGATGGCTGGGGCCGACTCTCTCTACCCCCTGGTAACCACCCCGCCAGCATATGGCCAAACGGCGCTGAGTGGAACCATCACCGCCGTGAATGGCAGCCCCACCGTCACCGGCGTCGGAACCAACTTCTACAGAGATCTGACCGACTGCGACCCGTCATCGGGATCAGGGAGTGCCTACACGTGCCAATCAAACGTCCCCTACTCAAGCCTTTCGGACATACAATTGCGCGATCGGTACTTCATTCCCGATGTCAATTGTTCGGGATCTCCAACGCTCAATGTCAATTCGACAATTGCGCTGCCCATATACAACGGAGGAACAAATACCCCGGCTTCCTGTACAGCGGGGTCGATATATCAGTTTGCCCTTCAGGGTTGTTTGACGACGGGCGGCGCAGTATGTAATGTCGGGCCGCCATGGGCGCCTTCCACGGCATATTCCGCCGGGACGACCACCCTCGACGCCGCTTATCACGTTCACACGGTTATTGCAGGCGGGACTTCCGGCGGATCCACGCCGGTCTGGAACGACTCATCCGGAACGACGACGGACGGCGGCGTTACCTGGCAGGACAAGGGTCCCGCCTTCTACACCCTCTCTCCGGGATTTCCGGTCGTCTGGTTTTGGTGGAATTCTCCAGACGGGCCGGGAACTGGCAGGATCTGGATGAACGTCAGCGCGATCAACAGCGCGACCTCGTTTACGATCTTCGGAGGCGGATATCTCGGCCCAACCACTCAATCGGCCGGTATTCAGTACTCGAATCCGAGCCTTCCAGAGTTGGGAATCTACTGGAACTACACCGGGCAGCCTTCAAACAACCTTAACTATTACGATGTGGTCCATGCCCTTTACAAACTGTATTACCGGACGGGTTTAACCAAATACCAGACCGAGGCGCGGACGTTTGCCGACAACTGGTACAAGTTCGCAACCGGCCAGGGCTATTATTACGGAGCGCCTCGTGCGATGGCTTACCTCGGAATGATCGACCGTGCGGTTGATGGTCGCCCAAGCATATGGAAAGCATTAGAGCAGTACCTTACTTTTCCGCCAATCGTCTCTATTTTCCAGACTTCAACGCCACAAAGTGTCGGTTTTCAGTTCGATACACGCGAGACGGGATATTCCGCGCGTTACATAGCCCGGCTCGCCGCTCTCGATCCGAATCCAGGCTGGCATGCAACCGGCTGCACTTATCTGCACAATATCGTCGCCAATATCTACCATCCGGTGCAGGACATTTTCGGCCAGTGGGAGGTGGATGATTACACCGAAAACGCGTCGTTTGCGGGAGCGAAACTGAACGGAAGGTTCGGCTCATCGCCCTGGCGGGATGCGATGAGCGGCCTGGCGCTGGAGGAATCCTACGACGTTCTTAAAAGCCAGTGCGGCGATTTTTCTACGGCGGCGCTTGCCCTGACGACTGTGATCAATGAAGCGAACTTCACGCACGATTACGGTGAGGGGAGGAACTCTTTCGGTCCAGGAGTTGGGCAGTTCGGGAACGTGATGTTCGGCTCGATGATCGAGACCAACATCCACGCGTACTCTATCGCCGCGCCAGGACAGTACGTGTTTCCTCTGACGACGGGTACCCTCGCGGTTGTGAATGGATCGCCAAATGTGGTCGGAACGGGGACCAATTTCACAACGATCTTTTCCGCGCTCTACCGGGGCTCGTCGCCGCAGGAGGGAGTGGACGCCATCTTCATCGGCATCCCGGGGCTCTTTTCGTCGAGTTGCAGTGAGGTGCTGCGCGTTGCATCCGTTATCGACGACACCCACCTGACCCTCACCACCAACTGGCCGTGCGCGTCGGCGTCGGGCATTAACGGCAATGGTTTCGGTTGGATCGGCACACCGTCGGCGTCCACGAATTGCGCGCTCTTCGGATCGGTCGCGACCACCTGCGAAGGCCCGATCGATCCATCACTATCGCACGAGGTTCACGCGATGTGGAGCTGGCTTTACTGGAAAACCGGGATTACCAAATACAAGACGTGGGCGCAGGAATCGGCGGGCACGGACTACGGGGGATCGGGCGGCGGACCGGGATCGCTGCTGGCCCCGGCAGGTCCATATGCTACGGGTTATACAGGCAATTTTCTGGCTTCTCTCCCGCCATGCGGCAGTGCACCCTGTGGAGGAGGCGGTCCATCGGCGCTGGGGAAGGACTATGGCTTCTCAGCGGGCGCCGGAAATGCAAATAACGCGATGGCTTACTTTATCCTGGGCTCTCCGGGAGACCCTTTTGTCAATCGGCGCTTCAGCGGGCAAGTGCGCATAACCGGGCCATCCGAGTAGGTTTAAGAATCCGCTGCTATTTCGGAATGCTGTATTCAGCTGGCTGCGGGTTGGCGTGAGTAACGCGAGCCCGCAGCCCTTACTCACCTGGCAAGTTGCTCTCGAAAGCGGACGCCGGGCGCGGACGGCAGCGGATCTACAAAGGCGGCCCGCATCACACTCCTATGGAATTTCCTCAAAGCCACGGGTCTTGACCATACCCAGCTGCAAGTGCTCACCTCAACGGGATGATGGTCTCGTAAACTCTCATTAGAGACCGGAATCGGTCCGCCGGCGAATGGTTACGCTGGATAGTGTCAAAAGCCCTTGTAATCAGGCCAGCCCTGAGTTCCGGTTCTTTCAGTATTCTGCTTATCGCTGCCGCCAACTGAAGCGGCGCCCGCGCCGGCACAAGCAAGGCCTGATTCTCGTGAGACACAATCTCCGGAATTCCGCCGACATTCGTGGCGACCGAAGGCACTCCGCAGGCCATCGACTCCAGCAGCACGTTGGGTGAGCCTTCAGTCCAGGAAGGCAGCGCCATGACGTCGGCCACCGCGAAAAACCGGCTGACGTCGCGCTGCTGCCCTGCGAACAGGACTCCGCCGCCCGCGGATCTCTCAAGAGCGGCGCGTTCCGGTCCGTCTCCAACCAGCACGAGTTTCGCGAGCGGATGGCTCGTCTTCAGCAGGTGAAACGCGGCGATCAGATCACCATGAGCTTTCTCTCGGGACATCCGGCCGACCGCAAGTATCACCTGCTTCGCTTCCAGGCCCAGTTCGCGTCGAATAGCTGCGGCGTCGGCCTTGCGTACTCGATCTACCCAGGCCGGACTCACGGCGTTTTGCAGGACTGAGACTCGGTCGCCCGCGATTCCGAGTGCCAGAAGCTGCCTTTTAAATGACTCGCTAACTGTGACCAGCCCTGCCGATTTGCTGAGAGACCAGCGATCCAATTGGTTATACAGCCGCATCTTGAAATCTGTCTGTGTGTATCCGTGATGAAATGCAACCCACGGATAGCGCCGCAAAAGCCCCGACCGCGCGACTAGAAAGTGCGACTTTACGGCATGGGTCTGAACAATGTCGGGCTTCCACTCCTCCGCCGCACGCCAGAGAGCGGGGATTACGCTCGAGTCAAAGCGGACGCGCTCGGGAATGATCTGAAGGTCGATTCCTGCTTTGCGGACATACTCCGCGAACTCATTGCCGCGCTGAAGAGGCCGCTCGAAAGTGACAATCCTGGTCTCCAGCGCGGTCCGCGCATTGCCCGCCGACTGGCAGAAGTCGATGAGATTTTTGGCCGGACCTGTGACAGTGGCTGCTTCAATGATGGCCATCAGGCGCATGTATGTGGGTTGCGCCCCCGTTGTACCATGACGCAGGAGCTCCTTCGTCAGAATCGCATAGACACCATGCACGCACTCAGCTTTCTCAGCTTTTTCGCCTTGACGGCGATGATTGTCTATATCGTGGCGGGCTATCCGCTGGTGCTTGCATGCCTTGCTTCACGGTACGCGAAACCGGTGATAACGGGCGCCGAGCCGAGAACGGTTTCATTCATCGTCGCCGTCCACAACGGAGAGCAGTTTCTGGAAGCAAAATTAGAATCGATTCTGGGGCTGGACTATCCGCGGGACTTGACGCAGATCATCGTTGTGTCGGATGGTTCGACCGACCGCACGACGGAAATCGCCACGGGCTTCGCCAGCCGCGGCGTCCTCCTCTTGACTGTTCCGCGAGGAGGAAAGCCGCAGGCACTCAATGCGGCCATTCCCCACGCAACGGGGGAGATTCTCATCCTCACCGATGTGCGCCAGTTGCTCGAGCCGGAAAGCGCCCGCCGGCTGGTCGCCCGTTTCGAGGATCCAGAGGTGGGCGCGGCCAGTGGCGATCTGATTATCAAGGATTCCGCCGTTTCGGGCGAACAAAGCGTTGGGATGTATTGGCGCTATGAACGATGGATAAGGAAGAATTTGGGGAACCTGGATTCAATGTTCGGGGCCACGGGCCCCTTCTACGCCATACGCCGAAACCTTGCCGTTACCATTCCCCCCGACAGCCTTCTTGACGATATGTACCTGCCCCTCGCCGCCTTCTATCGTGGCTATCGACTGGTAGTCGAAGAGGGGGCACGGGCCGTCGATTATCCGACGGGGATAAAGACGGAATTTGGCCGCAAGACCCGGACACTCGCGGGCAACTATCAGATCCTGAGCCACTACCCCTGGCTGCTTACGCCGCGCAATCGAATGCTGTTCCACTACCTTTCTTACAAGGTCGGTCGACTCGCGCTTCCATGGCTCGTCATCCTGATTGCCCTGGACAGCTTGCTGTTGCCGAGGCCCTGGAATGTAGCCGCATTGGTGCCGCAGGGAGCCTTTTACTTGTGCGCGGCGATCGACGGATGGATGCCACAGGGCAGCGCACTCAAGAGGGTCACGTCACTAGCGCGCACGGTGGTCAGCCTCCTCGCAGCCTCTGTCGTAGCTTTGCGTATTTTCTTCGTACCGCCCCGCGACTTATGGAAGCCCACGCGGATTCCTGCCGGAGGCGATAGCTGCGCTAAGTGACTCACTTGCGTTGCGGTCGCGGTCTGTCTCCCAAGACGAGATAGGCGAATGCGTTGGGAGCATTCCCGGCGCCCGCGCTGAAACCGAAAGACTTTCCGAGTCCACTCACCGGCCCATATCCGCCGCACGGCGGAGGCGCATTGTCGGGAGCGCCACAGGATGGAAGCGCCGCCCCAAAATTGCCGACGTTCCCGGTTGCGAACGGACCGGCTGGTTCGGTGGGAGTTCCCGGCCCGCCTTTCGGTCCGCCATAATCGGTTCCCAGCGTCTGTTGCGCCCAGGTCTTGTATTTGGGGTCTCCGGTTTGCCAATACAGCCAGGCCCACATCGCGTGCAGTTCATGGCTCAGGCTGGGGTCCGGTGTTCCTTCGCAGGCCTGAGCCTTGAGCGAGCCCAGGGCGGCGCAATCTGTTCGTGCCGCCGGAGTGGCTACCCATCCATACCCGCTGCCGTCAATGCCCGATGTGGACTCGCAAGACCATGGAGATGCCAGCGTCAGACGCGAATCGGACTGAACCGAGGCGACCTTCATCACGAAATTGCAGCTCTTTTCATTGGTCCTTTGTGCAGGGATTCCGATATATTGCGCGGGGGCCGGAAACAAGTTCGTAAAGTTGGTCCCGGAACCCGTAACAACATTGCTTCCTTTTGTAACAGTCAGCGTCCCTCTTGTATTCGGCAACTCGGTGAATTGCGTCTTCGCCCACGCATGAACGCCGTAGGCGGAATTGCTCGCATATTGCACGTTCGGAATTTGGCCGTATCCCGCGCCTCCCGAGTAGTCGTGAGCAAAATCGCCGAATCGCCGCGCGGCTTTGAGGGCGCTGGCCGCCGTTTCCGGATCGTGGCATGAATCCCGCAGGACGTCATAGGATTCCTCCAGCGCCAGGGCGGCCATAGCCGATCTGTAGGAAGAGGACCCGAAGTGTCCGTTCAGCGGTGCAGCCGGATAAGAGATGTTACCGGAATAAACGTCCTCTTCCCACTGGCCAAGATCATCCTGGGACGACACCCACCAGTTGGCCACCGCGTTGTGCAGGCGGCCGCAATAAAATGTATGCTTGTCAGGGCCCGGCATGAGCGCGGCGGCTCTGAGAACAAAGCGCGTCTCGTACCCGATCTCGCGCCCGTCCAGTGAGGCTCCGACCGGCTGGGGCGTTCTGACGTCGAACATCTGATTAATCGGCCAGGGGTAAGTCAGGTTGAAGTCGATTCCCGGCCACATTTCGGGGTGCCCGTCCAGAGCGCGTGCAATCATTCCGAGTAGTCCGATGACTCGTGGCGCCGCGATGGCATATCCATAATCGGCGGCGTATTTCCACCAATTATCTGCAAGCGTTCGGGCCTGGTCGAGGTACGTGTCTATCCCGGTCCGGTAGTAGAGGCGATAGAGGGCCAGGACATTGTCGTAGTAATTCAGAGAGTTGCTCGGTTGAGCCACATAGTTCCAGTACGTTCCCAGCTCAACCGGATCTGGCAGCGAATACTGCATGTTGTGCGAAAGGCTCAGCGGGGGAAGGTGCGGTGACGCGAGATTCAGGTGCGTGTCATCGCCAACCGACACCATGTAGTTCAGCGAGCGTCCCGTACCGGGGCCGTCGGGAGCCTTCCACCAAAACCAGATGAGAGGCTGGTCGCCGCCGAGATCCAGCCGGTGCGCGCCAGCGTTGAAAGAAAGGCGGCGAAAGACTCTGGCCGGGCAGTTTGCCGGTGTCACCGGGGCGCCACCCCAATAGAGCGGCTGGGCTCCAAGGTTGTTGATATCGAGAGATGCGCCTGCCGCACAGGATACGTCAGGCAGCCAGAAGTGGCTTCCTGTGGCCAACCCCTCGTAGGATTTGACGCCGGCAACCGAGCAGGAGTAGGCCTTCGCGTTACCAGTTTTCGAACTACAGTCCGCCAGTTCGGTCAGAAAGTGAGTGCCTGCACCCACCATGGATCTCGCGCGCTCGCCGGGCGGGCTCACGGTGCCGGAAAGAGGATGCACGCCCGAGCGTGGAGGAGCGGTCTGCAGCGTCCGCAACGCATCCGCGTTGGCCATTTCCGTGAAGTCGTACCAAGGCCACGGCGAGGTGCCCGACATGGTCAACGGTCCAAATACGGTGGCAGCTTTAACTCCGGTGATCACCAACCCGTCATCATCGGTCGGAACGGCCCCCATCTTGACATCGATGAACGAACTGGCGCCGCCGGCGTCGCTAACGGTAAGCCGTATGGTATATGTTCCCGGAGCCGATGCTGTAAATGTGGTTTTTGCGGCGAGAGGATTTTCAAAGCGCCCTGCGGAAGGCCCGGACACCTGCTGCCAGGAAAACTTCAGGCCGGCGTCTTCATTACTGCTAAAGCTTTGAGAACCGTCGAGAGCCAGGCTGCCCTTGCCCGCTCGAAAGGTACGCTGGGAACCGAATTCTCCGAAGCGAGCTTTCGCAGGATATGACGGCGTGCTTTCAAAAGCCGGCCGGCCGCTGACCAGCTTGAGATCCAATTGGCGCCCGCTCTGATCGTTCAACCCGCCATCCAGTTCCCAATCGCCGAGATCACCATCGGCGTGGGCGGGAGGAGAGGATTTCAGTGGCACCAGGGTCGAATATAAACGCAAGTAGGCCAACTGTGCACGCATGGTGCCACCGCCCATTGCAATGTTGTTGCCCGTCCAGTTCGTGGTCGGCATCGCCGTCATCTGAGTGGTCGAAATCGAATAGTTGCCGCCATCGATGTCCCAGACCTCAAGCGTGATCTGTTTTGTGGAAGAATTCCGCTGCAGGCGTGCCAGAATATCCCGCTTCCGCCCCTTCAACTCAACCGCCACTACTTTGCTCTCGGGCAGATCGACGAGGTCACTTATGTAGAGTTGCAACTCGGCTGGGACGAAGCGAACGGCAAAGTCTGGCAATTTTATAATCCACGAGTTCCAGTCGGGGGGTGCAGAGTAGTTGTGGAGGCGAAATTCGGCCCGTAAATCCTTCATCGCCTTGTAGGGCGCCACCCGCGGAACCGGCCGGCTCTCCGCAGCCGTTCCCGGAGCGAGAACGAGAGACTGGCGCACCGCTGCGCTGATTGCAGGCGCAACCGATGCAGCAAGCATTACGAAGCAGGTCAGAACACGGCTCGATCGAAGCATAAGATCAGACCCCTTCAGCATAACGCGCGATTCCAGGCCCAAAAATGGGCCTATGTTAGGCTCGTTCGAGGTGAGCGGAACGCGGAAATGCTTCTTATCAATAACTTCCACGGCTTCCCGGAGGAGTGGCAAGCCGTCACGGGAGAACGGGGAACCAGCCGGCAGGCGAACGGCGTAAAGCAGTTTTTACGGTTTGCGCGTGAGAGCCCGGAGGCAATTGTTCTGGTGAACTGCAATCCACGCCTCACCCTCGAGATGGGAGCGGCAAAGTTTTTGGGGCTGCTCGCCAAAGCGCCGGTCGTGAGCGTCGACCTTGTGCTTCGGGCTCCGCGTACTGCCGCCCAAAAGGCCATCCTTCCGGTCAAAAAACTGCTCCTGCGGCAGACCGGTCTTTTTATTCATTACTTTCAGGATTACGGGAAATATGCGGAGATTTTTGGCATTTCCGCCAGCCGCCATGCATTTGTTCCGTTCAAAGTGAATTTAGGGATCGGTCTGCCGGAGCAGCCGGACGGCGAATACGTTCTCTGTTTCGGGCGCTCGATGCGAGATTACGATACTTTTTTCGACGCCATGGAACGCCTGCCGTATCCCGGGGCAATAGCCAGGCCTGACATAGCGGGATTGCGGATGCATCATGCCCGGTTTTCCAGACCCCTCGACCGCCTGCCAGCCAACGTAGGCGCGGTAGAAGACGACGGCTCGGCACAAGCGCAGATTCGCATTCTGGCACATGCAAAAATTGTCGTTCTACCCATTTTAAAAGACAGCCTCGTGGCATCAGGCATCAGCACCTGCCTGAATGCCATGCAACTCGGCAAGTGCGTAATCGGCACCGAAGGCCCCGGCATGTCGGATATATTCGACGGCGAAATCATCGCCGTGCCTCCCGAGGACCCGGCGGCGCTGGCGGCGGCAATTGGGCGCGCATGGGAAGATGCCGCGCTACGCTCCAGAACGGGTCATGCCGGACATCTCTACGCGCTCAAGGCCGGGGGTGAAACGGATCTGTATCAACGAATTATCGACCAGACCGTGCTGTGGTACCGTGAAAAGGAGCACATCTCGACCTAATGATCGACGGCCCAATTAATGTTGAAACCGGGCAGTCACAGAACAGACTGCTGCCGATTCGTCTTTCAATCGTAGTCCCCTGCTACAACGAAGAAGCGGTCATCGGCGAATGTGCTCGCCGGCTCTGCGCTGTAATTGGGGAACTCGTACAGACGGGCAGAATCACGAACAACAGCCAGGTTGTATTTGTAAACGACGGAAGCCGGGACAGGACGTGGGAAATGATCGAGGAGTTATGCGGTATGGATGCCGTATACTCCGGGATTTGCCTCACGCGAAACTTTGGGCATCAGGGCGCCCTGCTGGCAGGGCTCCACGCCGCCCCGGGCGACGCCCTGATCAGTATCGACGCCGATCTTCAGGACGACACGGCAGCCATCACGAAGATGGTGGATTGCTTCAGCCAGGGGTTCGACATCGTTTATGGAGTGCGGAAGGAGCGAAAGAGCGACACGTTCTTCAAACGCTCGACCGCACTGACTTTTTATCGCCTGATGCGAGTGCTGGGAACGCCGACCGTCTACAACCACGCGGATTTCCGGCTCATGAGCCGGCGGGCGCTCGAAGCTCTGAAGGAATTCAGTGAGGGAAGTCTGTTCCTTCGCGGAATCGTTCCACTGGTCGGATATCCGAGTACCAGTGTCTACTTCGACCGCGCAGAGCGCTTTGCAGGCGAAACCAAGTATCCGCTGCGAAAGATGATCGAGCTAAGTCTGTCGGCGATCACTTCGTTTTCTTCCACGCCGCTGCGTCTGATCACTCTCGCGGCGGCGTTCGGAGTCTTCGCGTCGTTCGCCATCTCAATCTGGGTGGTCCTCACCCGCATTTTTCTGAAGACCACCGTACCCGGATGGGCTTCCATCATCCTTCCGATTCTGTTCATTGGCTCCCTGAACCTGCTGGCCACTGGCGTAATCGGAGAATATCTGGCCCGGGTATTCGATGAAGTAAAGGCGAGGCCGCGATATCTGATCGGATCCGTACTGAATTTGGGCGTTGGAAACCCCGAGAGTCTGAATGCTGGGCCGGGGGCAGCAGTTGGAGGGCGGACGTTACATGGCGGGATCGCAGCTTTTCGAAAGCCGCAATGAATAACTCCAATATCCAGCTTAAGGAAATCGAGTTCCACGACGAATGGGCCCGCTCCACGGATCTCGCTTCGATCCTGGTCAAAGAGGCATTTGAAGCGCCCACCGCCTTCGAAAACCAGTTCATCCTCCAGCAGATGGGATCGCTGAAGGGGAAGCGGCTGCTCGATATAGGCGCCGGGCTGGGAGAATCTTCGGTATATTTCGCGCTGCAGGGCGCGCATGTGACCGCAAGCGACATCTCACCCGAGATGGTCGCGCTCGCGCTCCGGCTGGGGAAACTTCATGGCGTCGAACTGGAAGGTCTCGTTTCAACCGCCGAAGGGTTGGGTGCCCCTTCGGAGACATATGATTTCGTCTACCTCGCCAATATAATCCACCACGTCCATGATCGTCCCGGATTATTTGCGCAGGTGCAACGAACGCTCAAGCCGGGCGGGCGTTTTTTTTCAATTGACCCGGTCGCTTACAATCCCCTGATCAACTTCTATCGCCGGATGGCGACAAAAGTGCGAACTGAGGATGAAAGCCCATTGACCGTCCGGGATTTCGAACTGGCCCGCACGTATTTCCCCGATCTGGAGCATCGCGAGTTCTGGATTGCATCTCTGGCGCTTTTCCTCAAGTATTACCTGGTGGACCGGGTACATCCCAACGACGATCGTTACTGGAAGCGGATTCTCCGTGAAACCGACGGGTCACTCCTCTGGTGGAAGCCTCTCGCGGCGCTCGATTCGATTCTGACCCGAGTCCCTGGAATTCGCTGGTGGGCCTGGAATACGGTGATGTACGGAACAAGGAAGCCGTAAAACACAGTGCAATCCCCGGCCAGGGCAGGCTACCGGATCGTCCGTTGAACACATCCCCGAATTCAACGGCCCGCCGGAACTTCATTTGGGGATTGGTCTATTTCTCCGTTGCGGCCGCCGTCATCGTACAGGGGCAGTCCCGAAGTGGTATTTTCAATGCCGAGTTCGGCCATTTCCCTGATGAACCGGCGCACGCGATGACCGCCATCTTTTTCCGCGATTACTTTGCGGCATTATTTCCCTCGCCTCTGGCCTTTGCACACAATTATTATCTTCATTATCCGAAGATTGCCATTGGGATCTGGCCCCCTGTGTTCTACGTTCTGGCGGGAACGTGGCTGCTGATTTTTGGGACGTCCCATGTCAGCTTTCTCGCTTTTATGACAACGATGGGGGCGGCACTCGGAACGACACTTTCACTTTTCGTGCGCCGCGTCGCCGGTCCCTGGCTCGGACTGGCTTCTGGAATATTGCTGCTATGCCTGCGTCCATTGAGGTTTGGAACGACAACGATGATGGTGGACACGACACTCACGCTGATGTGTCTGCTGGCCACCCTTGCTCTGATCCGATACTTCAGGACGGAGCGCCTCCCGGACGCGCTCACCTTCGGGCTTCTCACGGCATTGGCGATGCTCACCAAAGGCAACGCGATTGAACTGTTACTGCTCGCGCCTCTGATGGTGATTGTGCTCGGACGTTACCGCCTGCTTTTGAAAAAGGACCTCTACGTCGCAGGCGCAGTGGTGGCGCTTATCGGCCTTCCGTGGCAATTTCTGTCGATTTACATGCTGAAGAACGCGGCGCTGATCGGATCGAGCGCCACTCCCGGGATGCTTGTCAAAGGAAGAGGGTATCTTGGAATTCTCTTCGAGCAGTCGGGGCCCGTTGCGGCGATGGCAGCAATCGTATTCGTGATTGCGAGAATCCGCCGGGCGCGCGTCCCGTTTGAGATTGAAATCGCCGGGGCCGGGTGTCTCGTGATGGCGGTGTATATCTTCCACGTGGTGGCGCCTGTACCGGGGCCTGACGGCCGTTACATGATGGGGGCGCTTCCCGCGTTGATTTTCCTGTTCGTGGCAGGTGTATCGCTGGCGGCACGAGCGTTGGGGCGTCGGCGATCATGGATCATCTACGCCGCTGCTGCGCTACTCCTCTTCGCGATGCCTGCGGACTCCTGGATCGTGACCAAGCACGACAGGATTGGTCTGGCCGACGCAGCTCGCATAGTCCGCGGATCCCCGGCCCGCGTGATCCTGGTGGATGCGGATGCAACTTCCGAAGGCGCATTTGTTTTGAATCTTGCTCTGCTTGACCACCGCCCGGACCATATTGTTATACGTTCCACCAAACTGATGAGCGACAACCCGTGGGACTCGTCGATTTATCGGCCGCGCGTGAACAGCCCGGAAGAGGTCAAGACGATCCTCGATGCGGTGCCGGTGGACGTAGTCGTGCTGGACCTGACTCGGCCAGGTTGGGAGCAGGACAGCGCGCTATTGCTTCGGGCCTTGCGAAGTGACTCCGCCAACTGGATACTGACCGACGATATCCCGGTTTCTCCTGCCGCCAGCCATCATCTGGAAATTTTCCAGAATGTCAGACCTCACAACCGAAGCGCCACCGATGCGCAACTCAGTGCGATCGTGGAGTCGCTCTTATCTAAACCACGGAAGTGAGCGCTCCGTTATGGCTTCCCGGAAACTGGCCAGCGGGACCGTCTCGCTCCCAGCAAGAGTGTGGCGACTATTCCCAGAGAGGCCAGACTGATCAGCTTGCCTCTTCGTTCAGCGGCATCGGGCGGCAAGTCGATGTCCAGATTGAATACACCGGCGGGCACGTCCACCGCGATCAACCCGTCCGGCCGGGTCGGACTGAGCGGCAGTGTCACCTGATTGCCTTCCAGCCGCGCACGCCATCCATCCATGAAGAAATGATTGAGAATCAACACTCCCGGAGCGGGAGCGCTCACCTTCAGAAGGACCATCCTCGGCTTCCAGCTCTCAATGATAGCGGTCCCTGCCGCGGCTGCACCCGTCAGATATGCCTTCTTCGGAGGATTCCGGGCAATAAACTCTTCGAGGGCCGGAATCGTTGACAGCTCGATCGCTCTCGCTGACTTCGGCCAGAAAGCATAGTGCTCCTTCTGGGTTCGCAGCATACCCGCATTTTGCGCCGCGCGATCTGGCGGAACATAACGCCACGCCGAATAGGCCTGCCGCGCAAATATGGCATCGGATGCGATCCATCCTGCGGCCGAGAGAACGATAAGGGCAGTGGCGTAGCCAGCGCCCTTTTGTTTCAGATGCGCAAACGCCAGACACGAAAGCGCGGCTGCGCCGATTACCAGAAACGTGCTCAATCGGTGTGGGAATTGCATGAGACGCAGGACCGGGACGACTCTCCAGAAGATGTCGCTCTGCCGGAGCATCAGAAAAAGCATGAGAAAAGTGAGGCCAATGTAAAAGGCTGCGAGACGGCGAGCCTGCTCCGACTTTGAGCCGCGCCGGACCAACCAATACGAAGCGCCTGAAAACGCTACAGTCCAGAGCGTGATCACGAGAATTCGCATCTTGTAGCTCAGGTACCAGGGGATTCCGGTTCCCTGGGTACCGGTTTCCGTGATCTTGTCGCGAATCTGGAAAAGCCACCAGTTCCGGTAATCGCCCCATCCTTCTGTTTGAAGTGAGACCCATGTCTTCGACTGGTCCAGAACGGCCGGCATAAGAAACATGCTGGCCAGCCCAACACCCAACCCCAAACCGAGCACGGTAGAGAACACCGCGCGCCATCGATGGCTTTTTTGGCTGAAAATCACGACATAAGCAAAGGGCAAAGCTGCCGAACAGGCCGCAACGGTTGCGTGGGAGTAGATGCAAAGCGCATAGCTGATGGCCATTCCAGCGGTCGAGTGGCGCGTATTTGAAGCGACTCCCTGCGCGGCGAGCATCAGCAGGGGTAGCCATACGAAGATCCAGCATTCCGCAGCGGCTCCCCGGTTGTAGACGTCAATCGATAAATGGTAGGGCGCGATCATATATACCGCCGCGCCAAAGAGCGCCGCTGCCGGCCTTCCAAACGTGCGAAGCCAAATAAAAGCCGCTATTCCGGCGAGTACCGTTGCGAGGATACAAGCGTATCCAGCAATGAACCAACCATATGGATCCGCGTTGTGAACAAAGGGCCAGAACAAACTGGCGACGAAGCCCTGGAGAGGAGGGTAAAAATAGTACGCGGCGCCGCCCAGCCCGCCGTTTACTTCCGAGAGCCATCGCGGATATAGATCACCTTGCCAGAACTGCGCCGCAAAGTTGCTGTTAAAGCGGGCATGGTCCAAGCCATCATTGGAGAGATCGGGCAAGCCATGGACCAGCAGGGGCGAGGTCAGAATCAACCCCAAAAGCACAAGCATCAGGTAGGGAAACGCTCGTGTGCAGGCAGTTTTCAAGGTAAGGCTCTTACTCTCCGAAGACAGAGCGGGTTCCTTTCTTGTGCTGCGCTCGGTCCATCAGTTATCAGAGTAAGTTTAGCCTGGCCAGCGGTCCGCGGGGGGCTATTCACTAAAATAGCTTTTGGCACAACCGGCGCTGATCCAATGCGCGCGAAAAGCGCGGCGTTTTCTCAAATTTCTTCCGGCCGTTCTGACGGCCATGTTGGTGCTGGTTACGTTCACCCCCGTCCTCGGCTGGTGGGCGGCGGCGCTGCAAGGCCCGTGGGGAGACGGAAAAGGCAAGGTATTAATCGTGCTGGGCGGGGATCTCACTACTTCAGAGATGCTTGGCGTTACATCGTACTGGCGGAGCGTGTACGCTGTGTTCACGTGGCGCGCAGGCCACTATGAGACGCTGGTGCTCAGTGGACGAGACCTTGCCGGCCCGATGCGCGACTTTGTCGTCGCGTATGGCATTCCGCGTAACGCCATACTCACCGAAGACCGCTCCCGCGACACCCATGAGAATGCACTTTTCACCAGTGAACTGCTCCGCCATGACCGGCGGCCAAAGGTCCTGCTGACCAGCGATTATCATATGTTCCGGGCATTCCACGCGTTCCGGAAAGCAGGTCTTGAAGTGTCGCCGCTGCCGTTTCCAGACGCGCAGAAGCGGGCCGGCAATCGCATCGAAAGATGGAGCATTTTCTGTCTGCTGGCGACTGAGACCGCGAGGGTCGGGTACTACGGTCTGCGCGGCTGGATTTAGCTTCCCTGCCGCTCCATCGCGCCGGATCAGAAAGCAGGGGCGTGCCACGGCCGCAGGGTTTCGCCTTCCAGAGTCAACATCATCGTCGCAGGATCCGGGGCAACGCGCCCGGTTTGGTTGTTTTCCGCAATACTAACGTTGACGTCGGGCCGTCCGAAAATCGGTCCCAGCCGGCCCTCACCGAACTCGAGGATATCGAAGCCCTCCAGCACGTATACCGAATATTTCAAACGCTCCCCTGGCGGCTGAACAAGAATAATCCGGCCGGACCGGGGAATGCTGCGAATGAAGGGAACAAGGCTGGCGACGACGGTGGCCGCGCGGCGCCCGTTGCCATACATGAGTGAAGCCTTTTGCCTTGCAGCCAAAGCCTGACCGCCGATCAGCAGGAAAACGCAGCCGGCAGCGACGGCCTTTGCGCTGGAGCCCTTATCCCAAAGAGACCCGAAAGCGAGGCTGAACAGTAAGGCGGCGAACGGTACGGCGTTATAGAAATAGAGTTCGCTTACATGCTGCAGAAGGAATGCCGGAAACAACGCGGCGAGCGAGCATCCGAGGAGCCACAGTACAACATTTTTGCGGCGAGTCGTTAAGATGCCGGCAAGGATCGCGGCTGCTATGAGCACGGTCCCTGCCGCGCTGATTCCCGGAAGCAGCATCTCATGCGTCTGGAGTCCCGTCGCTACGGAAACACTGGATACAGGGCTGAGAGCCCCGGCGGCAAATAGCGCCAGATTGCGGATGACGTTGAATCCTGCGCTGATTTTGTAAGTATCGCCGGACGCCGCGGCTATCTCGCCACCCGCGTGAATTCGCGCGGCCAGATAGATGAGACCTGCGGCGCCAAATGGAATCAGCAGGCGCCCCGCACGGGCGAAGCGCACGAGCCACGAGCGTTGCGGCGGGCCGGCGGCGGTGGCGATCGCGCAAAGGATCAGCGAGAAACCAAGCGCTGTTTCCTTGAAAAACAGACTCGCCATGAAACTCAGAACGCTGAAGCAGAAGGGCGCCCATCGAATGCGCGGACGGCGCTCGAGGTTTTCGTAAAAGCAGGCGAGGGCAAAGAGGAAGATACTCAGAACACCGAGCATAGAGCTCATTGCTTGAGAGAGAGTATCGTTCCCCAGAATCGCTGGCGCCCCTACCTGAGTCACCACAGCCAGCCCCGCCGCGAGAGCAGTCTCCGCAAGGCGAAAACCGAGACGCTGAGCCGCCGCGATCACCAGGCCGCAAAGCAGCATGTGCGCCAGAAGCGCCGCCGCGTGGATCGGCCATGTTTGAAACCCCAAATGGCCTTGAACGATCGTGAGGAAAATCGCCTCGAGCGGCCGGTAAGCATGGGCTACCGAGACATGGCTCGTAAAGTAGGCAGACAAATGAGACGGCGGAGAATTGTAATAAAACAAAAAGTCATCGGAAAAGTAATGTGCGTTCAAATAAGGCAGATAGAGAAGAACAGCGAGGCCCGGCAGGAACCGGATTGCCGGGCTGGAATTCTTCAAAATCCGACCCCGCGCGCAGCCAGCACCATAATTGAGGCCCCGCAGACGGCTGTCAGGTAACTTACCCGGTCTCGAAGCGCGAAGAGCACCGGATCGACGTTCATACTCCCGCGGCTCGCCATAATCCAGACGCGGCTGATCCAATAAAGGAGCAGCGGACAAAGGAACCAGAGAATTGCCGGAGAACGGTAGAGGGGAACGACCTGGGGGCTGTTGATATAGAGAGCGAGAACCAGCACGCACATGCAACCGCTGCCCGTACCGATCGCCCCGATCGTCGACATATCCGTCGCAACATAGCCACGGCCGACCACCGCCGTAGACTTGTTTTCCGGCAGACCGCGTAGTTCCGTGTATCGCTTGACCAAAGCCAGACTCAGAAAGAAGAACAGGCAAAAGGCCAGCAGCCAGGGCGACGGCGTTATGAATGTGGCCGCGCCTCCCGCCAGAACGCGAAGCACATACAATCCGCCAAGCACAAACACATCGACGAGCAGTCTTTGTTTCAAAGCGGTGGAATAGGCGAGGGTTAACCCGAAATAAACGATCAGCATCAACTGGAAAAGCCGCGGAAGCAATAGACTGACGGCCATGCTTGCCAGCCCCAGCAGGATGACCAGGGCCAAACCAGTCACGATGCTCATCTCGCCCGACGCGAATGGCCGGCGCCGCTTGCTGGGATGGAGGCGATCGGACTTCAAGTCGAACAGATCGTTGAGCACATAGACACTCGAGGCGCACAGGCTGAAAGCGACAAATCCCAGCAGGGCAGCCAGAAGAAGCCGCGGCCGAAGGATTTGATGCGACGTGAGCATCGGCAGCGCCACAAGTACGTTCTTCACCCATTGATGGACACGGAGAGCTTTGGGGAGCGCCTTCCATGCGGACTTGCGCGGAAATACCTTTTCGAGCGTGGTGATGGCCGAGGCCTTCCGGCGGAGCCCTTCGCTGGCGTTCACGACGATAGCGCGGTTGCAAGCTCTCCAGACCGCGATATCCGCGACCGAGTTTCCGGCATAATCAAAACCCTTCGCGCCAAAGCGCTCAACCAGAAGGGCGCGCTTCTTATTGCCTTTGAGGTTCACCGAATCGCTGGTTGCCACTACGCCCGAAAAAATGTCCAGGTGCTTTGCGATGGGCTGGACAGCATCCCGGTGCGAGGCAGTGGCTAGCAGGAGGGGTCTGCCGGCTCGATGCTGTGCCCGTAAGTAAGCTAAAAGCTCTTCATGATAGGGCAGAGATGCCGGGTCGATCCGAACTCGCGACGAGACGCGGCGCTTAAAGTTTGCACGGCCCGATGCAAGCCAGAACGGCAACACGAACACATACAGCGGGTTGAGGCGCAACAGGAGCAGAATCGATTCCCAAAGGATATCGGTGCGGATCAGGGTTCCATCAAGATCGACGCAAAGAGGGGTCGCCAAAGCCGGCGAGGAACCGGAGACCTCGATGTGTGCAGACGTCGCCATTGTCCTCGCGGGCCCGTTGTGTCAGAAATCGAAAATATCTCTTTGTTGCCAGTGGCGGCTTGCGCCACCATACGACAAGATAACACTCAATTTTCAAGGTCAGAAGCGCGGAATTTTCCGATAACGAGAATGGGCCGCGCAATCAGCGCACGTCACTCTCTTCAAAATTCGACGCTTTTTCAAACTCGACGCCGACTCATCGCTCGAATCATTCAGCGGGGCCGGCCTGCAGACAGGCGACCGGCCCCACCGGCGCCCGATCTTGTTGCAGCCACTGCTCCAGGACAATCAACCGCCAGATCTGCGTGGCGGCGCGCCCCTTGCCGATCGATCGTTTTACTGCGGCACTTAATGTTCCGGGTGCGATCCATCCTTCAAGCTCAAGATTCGACTTTCCACCCAGAAGGTACTCCAATTGCGACTTCCAACGCGTTGCCAGCCATCGTTCGACCGGCACTGTAAACCCCTGCTTGCGCCGGGAGGCGACAGCCTCCCCCACTCTCCGCCGAACCAACTCGCGCAGAACCGCCTTCAGGCCTCCGCTCCGGAGATGGACTTGAAAAGGCATGCCCGCCGCACTCTCCCAAAGTCTCTGGTCGAGGAAAGGCGAACGCGCTTCGATTGCGTAAAACATAGTCGCGCCATCAACCTTGGTCATGTATTCCGAGACAAAGCGGGTCCTGCGCTCGTATTCAAGAAAATCCGCCAACAGCCGTCGGGCGGAAAGAAACGAGCCGGGAATGGCGCGCTGTGCCAGTACCTTGCCGGCCAAACGATCCCCCAGCATGCCGGCCTGTTGATAAAAGGGAAGGCCGTCGTGCACGCGGGTAGCTGCCCCGAGTCCGCCGGTCGCGAAGTCCATCAGGTGCATCGGGCGGCGCAGGGCCGGCACGCGGCGGATGCCCTGCCGCAGTACCGGCCAGAAATGGGCTACTGCCTCCGGCAGGTGACTCGCAAGCCTTTGCGCCCGCATGAAGTTGCGGTGGTACGTGTAGCCCAGGTACACATCGTCGCCGCCATCTCCGGTCAGCAGCACAGTCGCTTTTTCCTTCACGGCTCTGGATACGCGCAACATTGCCAGCGCGGACGAGCAGGCGAACGGCTCTCCATATGCCGAGACGAGATCATCGAGCGCGGGCGGTTCATCCGGGGGCAGCTCGATCACTTCATGTGGAATGCTAAGGAGCTTTGCCGTCTCGCGTGCTTCGATCGATTCATCCGCCGGATCGCCGGGCGTACCCACGGTGAAGGAACGGATATTGGCTCCCAGCTTCGACATCGCCCAGCAAATCAGAGTGGAATCGACGCCGCCGCTCAGAAGTGCCGCCACCGGCACGTCCGCCTCCAGGCGAATTTTAACGGCCTCAAGAAGTAACTCTTCGGTCTCACTGACGGCGTCTTCGAACCGGATTCGCCGCGAACCGCCGGCCGGTAAGGCCCAGTACGCGCGCTGCGAAATGTGGCCCTCGTGCCATTCCACGATCGTCGCCGGCGGAACCTTGCGAACATTGCTGAAAATAGAACGGCCTTCGCTCACCCATCCGAATTCCAGGAATTCCAGAACGGCATCTGCGGAGATCTCACCGGCGAAGTCCGCCACCGCAAGCGCCCTGGCTGTGGATGCAAACGCCAGCCCGAGGCCACTCATCGAATAGAGCAACGGTTTGACGCCGAGACGGTCGCGGACCATCGTTAGTTTCCGGACGCGATCGTCCCAGATTGCGAATGCGAACATCCCGCGGAGGCGCTGCACAAGACGATCGATTCCCCACTCCCGGTAACCATGGAGCAGAACCTCGGTATCGCATCGGGAGTGAAACCGGCATCCCCCCTGCTCGAGTTCGCGACGGATGTCGAGGAAGTTATAAATCGAGCCGTTGAATACGATCCCGATTCGCCCGTCCGCGGAAAGCATAGGCTGCCGCCCGGCATCGCTGAGATCGTAAATGGCGAGCCGCCGATGACCGAACGCCGCGGAACCTTCCCAGACTTGCAAACCCTCGGCGTCCGGACCGCGCCGCTGCTGCGAGAAATTCATACGCCGGACGACTTCAGCCGCGTCGCGGGGGAGCGAATCGCTGACAAAGCCGGCTATGCCACACATACGGGGTTATGAATCATTGTAAGGCGAGCGCGGCATGGACCGCGTAGAGTTGTTCCCCGGCAACGCTCCAGTCATACTGCCGGACCACAAGTTCGTGGCCTTCGCGTTTCAGCCGCTCGTATAATGCGGGCTCGGTCACAACTCGCCGCAGGCCCGCGGCCAGTTCCGCGGGGGTATCCGCCAGAATGATATTGGAACCATCGCGAACATCAATGCCCTCCGCGCCCAGGCGGGTCGAAACCACGGGGACTCCCGCAGCCATCGATTCCAGGATTTTCAGCCGCGTTCCGCCGCCGACACGCAAGGGCACGACGGTGGCTGCGGCACGCCCATAATACGGACGGATGTCGGCGACCGTCCCGGTAACCATCACATCCGAAGCAGCCAGCGCACGGACCTCGGCCGTCGGGTCGCGCCCCACGATCCGGAAAACGAGACCAGGGATTGCAGCCCTGAGAGCCGGCCAGACTTTTGACACAAACCAGGTCACGGCCTCGACATTCGCGTGATAGTCCATGGAGCCCACGAAGAGAATCTCACCCGGGCGGGCCACACACGCGTCGGCACTGTAGTATGCAACGTCCACGCCGTTGGGAACCAGAGCGATGTTCGCCCCGGGGCGGCGCCGCAACAGCTTCTCGCGATCGCGCTGGCTAACGACAGTATGCGCGTCAGCAATCCGCAGCAGCCGGTCCTCGGCGCGCTCGATCAGCGGAGCCGTCCGGAGAGCCATCAGTTTGCGCAAGGGATTATGCGCCGTTTCGGCGTAACGCCACATAATCTCGGATTCAATGTTGTGCCAATCCACGAGAATCGTGGTTCCGGGCGACTTCTGCCGGATAACGTTAACGTACTCGACCAGGTGAACGCCTTCGAGCTGTACTGAGTCATATTTCCGAGGCCCTTCCTGGAGCAGGCGGACCAGTTCATCCTTTATCCGAGGGGACGTGTAGTTGAGCACCGTGATGGGCAGCGGCCCAACCAGCCCACGAAAGAGACTGCCCGGGGAGTAGCCCTTGGGCCGGAATAACAATGATTGCTCAAAACCGCAGCCGGCGGGCGGCGCGGAAGGCGGATGGCCCGGAGCGCAAAGTCCTGCGTAGTGAACGTCGGCACGCCGTGAAAGAGACGCCGCGAGTTGGTAATCGCGTATTCGAGCGCCAGTCGTGAGCGGCCAGCAGTCGCGGGGCGAGAAATAAAGCAGCCGCATTCGATGTCAGGCTGCGGGAAATCGGATCAAACAAGGCAATTATATAACGCGTGTTCCACGCGGAATCGGTCGTTCGCGAGACCCTTACGCTGCGGATAAGGGCGTGGGAGCAGGCGGCACGGGGCATTCCAACCCGCTACACGTTGTGTTTTCCGTCATGTTAATCTTGCGGAAAGAGTCTTTTTTGCGGTATTCACCTGCCTCAACGGCCGCACCGGCAAAGATGTTCCAATCGGGCCGTACGCCCGGCGCCATGAGTCCAGCATCTCCGGTCACAATTGAGCGCGCAGACTGGCAGGCGGCGGTTAACAATCCTGCCCGCCGCCTGGGATTTTCCTTCGGTCTCGCCTATGTGTTCCTGCGCTTCAGCATGGCTCACGAGACCCTGACGATGCTGACGCATTTCAACAACTATCTGGCGCTCCTGACCGGCCTGCCTGCAGTCGTCCTGTCCGTAGCCGGCGGGGGAGTTGGGCGTACATGGCGCAGCGCCGCTGGCAAATTCTGGATCGCGTTCGTTGCCTTCCTGCTTTGTTCGATTCCCTTCAGCAACTGGCGCGGTGAATCGTTCACTGTCGCTTCCGGGTACCTTCGGGCGGACTTTCCACTTTTGTTTATCCTTGGCGGAATGACTCTGACCTGGAAGGAATGCAGGAAAGTCTTAGTCGCTTTGGCCATCAGCGCAATTTCCGCCCTCGCCATGGAAAAGGTATTTTCCGGGATGGACGACGGCCGCCTCAGCCTCAGCGGGGGCACCATTGCCAACTCAAACGACTACGCGGCACACGTTCTTCTTCTACTGCCCTTTCTTCTGTGGGTGGTGCTTGTGCCGGCCAGCCGCATCTATAAGATCATTGCCCTCCCCGTTTTGGTCGGCGGACTATTCATCGATCTGAAAGCCGGGTCTCGCGGGGCACTCATCGGAATCGGTGTGGGCTTTTTGATAATCGTGCTCAAGGGACCCGGCAAATTGCGTTGGATTCTGGGTTTCTGCGCTCCCGTCATCGTTATCGCAATGTTTAGTTTTCTCCCGGCGTCTGTACTGCTGCGCTTTACGACTATTTTGGGCGACGAGAATACGCAAGCGGTGACTGCCGCCGACCGGGACAAGACAGCGAGTGCGGAGGAATCCAGCAGCGCCCGGAAATACCTGCTGATAACCAGCCTGAAGTACACATTGGAGCACCCGTTTTTCGGTGTCGGGGCCGGCAACTTTTCTTCGTTTGAAGGTGGCTCGTCACTGGCGGAAGGCAAACACGGTCAATGGCAGGAGACCCATAATTCCTATACGCAGATATCCAGCGAGACAGGGTTACCGGCCGTCTTTTGCTATATCGGCGCTATAGCATGCGCCCTGTTCTCTCTCAATCGCACGATGTTGAGAGCGCGCCGCGACAAAGTGCCGATCATTCTGGCAAGCGCGTTCTGCACGATGCTTTCAATGGCGATGATAGGGACTTGCATGGCGTTCCTTTCACTGGGTTATCGATTTTATCTTCCCGCTCTGACGGGTTTGGCGATCGCTCTGGAACGAGTCGCCGCCATGGATCCGCCTTCCGGCGTATCTGTAGCGCCGGCCCCGATCGGCGGGGTAGTCCGGGCGCCCGTTCCCCTCCCCGGAACGCCGCAAGCCCGATTTGCCCGGCAAAATTTCCGTCGGTAGGTTTTGTGGGCGTCCGATGACAAGCCTCCAGTCAGCACCCGGCGCATGCCTTTGACCTGCGAGTTGGTGGATGGGGTCGCTGCCGCGGCGATCGCGAGCGAAATTCTTCGCGATGCGTGGACGCTGCCCGCGATTTCTTACAGCGCCGATTACATGGCTTGGCAGCTCGGTTTTCCCGGGCCTCTCCCGTTGCGCGCGGCGGTCGCCTTCGAGGGAAGCGAGCCCGTGGGTTTTGCAGGGGCAAGTTGGCGGCGCATGAGATGTGGAGACGCGGTGTGCCACGTAGCGCTTGTTTCCTTCGTGGGCGTGCGCCGGAACTACCGCGCGCGAGGAATTGGAGCACGCCTTTACCGCCGGCTGCTGGGTTTCCTCCGGGAGACAGGCACTCCGATCATCACCTTTGCAATCACGGGTTCGGCAGGCGAGACACTTCTGTTGCGCGAGTACGCCGAAGGAGGTTTCACCATCCGCTCGGTCGGGTCCTATCCTGGGTATCACTGCCTCGCCCGCACCGGAATGCCCGCAGAGGGCGTCACATTCGCGGCGCGCCCGGATGATACGGAGAAAGTGCTATCCGAGGTGGTCTCCCTCTGCGCTGCCGATACAGAAATTCTCTGGAGCGACCCCGGACCCGATCAAATCCGCCATTACCTGTCAGATCCCCGCCCGCGGGTGCTGCTCGTATCGAGGAGTGCCGCCAATGGTGCTCCGCAGGCGGCATGGTCTGTGCGTTTGGACATCCGTAGCGCGGGAGGAGACGGAACGGTGACCGCGGTTGATAGCGTCTGGCTGCCGCGAACCGATGACCCAGCGGCGCTCCGGAGCTTTGTCTGGAAAGCGTCCGAGTGGGATACCGGCTCCGGACCGGTGGTTTCTTTGCCTTCGCTCTATGGCTATGAAGCAGGCGATCTGCGGCAGCTCGGCATTCGCCAGACAGGCATGCCATTCCGCGGCTACTATTGTGAGCCGCAGGCCTCCTGCCTGCCGGATACATTTCGGGGAACCAGCCTGGAAATCGCCTGATTCCGCGGCGCATTGAGAGCGGAAACGGGCCGGTTCTGCGCGATAATAGGCGCTATAGTGTCCAACTGGTACCGGTATCTTGCGACGTCCGAAGATCGACAAGCTCGCGCTCTTCGACGCATATACCGGGGTTTGGCAAATTTCAGTGTGCCGGCCCCCCGCGTGATTACAGTTCCAGCGCTCGCGGCCGTAGCCGGTATCAGGACTGCCTATTACTTCCTTGTACGTGTATTTATATGCGAGCCGTTATTCAAGGCTAACTGCCGAAGCTACGGCAGAAATCTCCATACAGGGGTATTCCTGCACTGGGTGCAGGGTAAGGGAGATATTATCCTGGGCGATAACGTTACCCTGGATGGGAGATCCAACATTTTTTTCGCTGCCCGCTTTTGCGAGCGCCCCACACTGCGAATCGGCGACAATACCGGCTTTGGGCACGAGTGCGCCTTTTCCATCGGCAAGGAGATCCGGATCGGCAATTATTGCCGCTTCGCTTCCAACATCGCGATATTCGACAGTTCCGGACACCCGTCGGAGCCAATGGCGCGGATGAAAGGAGAACCGCCCGCCGCTGACGACGTGAAGCCCGTAATCATAGGCAACAACGTATGGGTCGGCACCGGCTGCATTATTTATCCAGGCGTGACTATCGGCGATAACAGCATTGTCTCGGCCGGAGCGGTGGTGATGAGCAGCGTCCCCGCCAATACTGTTGTTGCGGGCAATCCCGCCAGGATGGTCCGCCAGCTCTCCCCGGCGGTTTTGCCGGACCGCAGCCCGGGCGTGCTGACGGGAGTCTGACCCGGGTCCATGTCACAGGCCATCGCAGAGCCGGGTTCCGGGCAGACCCAAACGGGGGAGAAGTGGGCTGAGAGGTTTTTCATAAATGTCCTCTGGAGCTGGCTGGGAGTAATTGCCAGCTTTTTCACGGGCTTCTTTCTCTCGCCTTACATCATTCACAAGCTGGGGGACAAACGATACGGGATCTGGGCGCTCGCGTTTGCCTTCATCGATTACTACACGTTATTCGACTTCGGTTTTAAATCGGCGGTTGTCAACCTGATCTCAGGGTTTCGTGCCCGCGGCGAAGACCGCGAGATTAACGAGGTCATCAATACCGCGCTGTTTTACTTCATCGTGCTCGGCCTTCTGATCTTCGGCCTGACATGGTTCAGTGCACCTGAGCTTCATCGCTTCTTTAAAATCTCCCCGGAGTACCAGCACGATTTCGCGATTCTGGTCCGCGTGATTGCCGTCGGATGGTCCGCCGCAATCTCACTGAGTGTGTTTCAAGGCGCAATCGAAGGCTTTCAGCGGTTCAAGACAGCAAATCATATCTGGATTCTCTCTTTGATCGTGCGCTCGGGAGGCTCCGCTTTAATGCTCTTTCTTGGCCATGGGTTGATCGCGATGGGAATCGTCGTCACCATCGCGCAGTTTCTTAGCTTCGGGTTGACCTTTCTCACGGTACGGCGCGCGTTCCCGGCCATGCGGCTTTCCCCCGTGTTGGCGCGTTTTTCCATGTGGAAAAGAATAGCGAGCTACGGAGTGCACTCTTTTGTCGCTTACCTTGGAAACACGCTCATCACCCAGGCGCCGCCCATTCTGATCGGGCACTACCAATCGGAGGCGTTCGTCGGTTATTACACCCTGCCTTCGCGGCTGCTGCAATATGTGGTGGAGCTGGTGACTCGCATCGGTTACGTAACTATGCCTAACACCGCGCAGCTCGCCGCCGAGGGCAAGAAAAGGGAGATCATGCTGCTGGGGACGTACCTGAATCGCTACTGCCTGGCGTTGTTCCTGCCCCTGGCCATTTTTCTTGCCGTATACGGTCGCGCGCTGGTTCAGACGTGGCTCGGGCCCAGCTTTGCCGAGCATGCCGCCCCCCTTCTTCCGGTATTTGTTTTATCAACTTCGCTCGCCGTGGCCGGCCAGTTCAATTCCAGTCAGATTCTGTTCGGTCTGGCGAAACATGACAACTATGCGAAGGCACTGATCGCCGAAGGTGCGCTGGCGCTCGGCGCCATGATCGTCCTTCTGCCACGATACGGGATTTTCGGCGCCGCCTGTGCCGCGGCCGGTTTTGCCGTTCTCAACCGCGCGATTGTGACTCCAATCCTGCTCTGCCGTTTCATGGATTACAGCCTCACCCGCTATCTCGGGCAGATTTATGCGATCCCGCTGCTGATCGGCGTCCCAATGTTTGGCTACGCTTTCTGGCTGAGCCTGCACGGGATACCCGGTAAAAACTGGTTCCAGTTGATTGGCGCCCTGGCTTTGATAGCCGTGCCCTGCTACATCGCCTGCTACTTCGCGGCAGTGGAGCCCGATCATCGGGCGCTGCTCCGCCAGTGGATCGCCGCGCGATCCGGCCGATTGAATCGTTTAGGGGCTGCCGCGTAGGTCGGGCCGTTTTACCTCGGTCACCAGCAATAAACGTACCGTCCGGAGCTGTCGAACGTCATTTTGTAATCCTGACAATTTCGCAGGATTTGTCCGATAACCTCGGGGTCGTCTGGGTAATGGTAGACGCAAAAGGCGATCCGGGGCCGGCAACGGCTGATCGTCGCCTGCGCGCCCAGCAGCGCATGCCGCTCGGCGCCTTCTATATCGGCCTTCAGAAAGTCCACTCGCTGCAGACCGAGCGCCGCAACTGTTTCGTCGAGTGTTACAGTCTGCATGGGAATGCCATCGTCGGCGATGTGCCCCACCAGACTGGAGCCCGCAAAATGGACCGTTTTCTTTTCGCTCCAAAGAGGCTGTTCCACCACAGTAACTCGGCCTTCCGCGATTTCTCTGGTGAATGTCTTGCGGATACATTGCCGATAGAACGGTTGCGGCTCGAACGATACGACACGGCCGGCGCCGCGATCGAGCGCCAGACGCGTAAACGTGCCAAGATTGCAGCCCATATCGAAGACCACATCGCCGGAGCGGATAGCGGCGCCGCCATATTCGTAGACGCCGCTCAGAATCTCGATCGCTGTGTCGGCGAGCGCTTCATGGTCGCCGGGCCCCGCCCAGAACTTTCCGAGTGGCGTCATATATTCGACTAGCCCGGTCCCTTTGTCGTGGCCCACAACTCCGGCGAAATTTTTCGACGGCCAGGAAGCGGTCGGTTTAGGGAGCAAAGAGACAAGTGCCGCCCATGAAGTACCCGCGAAGTATCCGCGCTTCTTCGCCCGCAACAACTGCGTCCGGTAGCGGAGGGAATGGGTGTTCATGCCTGCTCCAGTATCTTCGCAAACAGTGCTTCGTACAACTCGACTACCCGGTCCGTCGAAAAGCTTTCGCCGATTCGCAGCCTCGCAGCCGTTCCCATTCGGCGCCGCGTCTCCCCGTCGCCGAGAAGCGATCCGAAAGCCATTCCGATTGCGTCGGCATCCCGCGTTTTGACCACCACGCCTTCGACTCCGGCATCCACCAGCTGGCGGTTCGCCGGTATATCGCTCACGACCACCGGGAGCCCCGTGGCCATGGCTTCTATAAGGGAGACCGGTAAACCCTCGAGCGACGAAACGAGCGCGAAGACGTCGGCGATTTGAACCCACTCGTGAACGGCCGAAGAAGGCACGGCTCCCGTAAATCGGACTCTCCCCTCGTTCCCCAACTCCCGGGCTATGCCCTGCAGCTCTTCGCGACACGGTCCATCACCCACCAACAGCAGGACGGCCCGCGGACGGACAGCAGAGATTCCGGCGAACCCGCGGACCATCGATGCCAGTTCCTTTTCCGGCGCCAGCCGGCCGACAAATAGAACGACCTCGGACTCCTCCGGGATACCAAGCTTCGCCCTCAAGGCGGCGCGCACATCCCGAGGCGGGGGGCAAAATTCGCTCAGGTCGACCGGATTCGGCATCCAAAGAAGCTTCGAAGCGCGCAGCCCGCATTCCGCGGCCTCGGCTATCATCCCGGGATTCAGCACCATGATCGCGGCAGCCCATCGGTCGACAAATCGCAACTGGATGCGTCCGACCCACGAGTTCTTCAAACGCCGTATTTCGTTGCTGCCGGAAAACTTCATCGCGAAGGGCTTGCGGAGCAAGCGGGCGACCAGCGTCCCCAATGCGACCTGCAGACCAGGCATCAGGAAATAGACGAGATTGTAACGGCGCATATCGGCGAGGAGTGTCCAGGCAACCTGCAGGGCAAAGATATACCCGCGAATTCGGGCCGGGACAGCACCGCCGAAGGCCCGCACCGGGACTCCGGAGCCATCCGTCCAGCGCGACAGGGCAGGCATGGGCGGGCCGCCCGGGCAGAGTATCTCGACCTGGTGGCCGCGATGAATGAGCGCCCTGCTGACCCGCTGCGCTTCGATCTCCGATCCCCCCATGATGGGCAGATAAGAACTGGTGACCAGCAGGATGGAGACGGCTTCCATGACACCCGTCAGTGCCGGGGATCGAGCCGGAGATCGCCGGGAGCCAGGGGCTGCACATGAGGGAGCAGCGCCTGCCTGCGAAATTCAGTCTCGTCGGAGACAGGTTTCCACCCGAGCTTATTTTTGGCGAGCGAGCAATCGAGCTGCGCTGCCATAGTTGCACTTGCAAGATCACGCAGAGCGCCGAGCCTGTTGTTCGGTTTCCGCCCCAGAGCCTTCAACGCCCAGCGCGCCAACTCTCCAGCCTGAATAAACCACACGGGTCGCGGATGGAACTGAAAATTACGGTGCGTCGTTTCGCGCATCCACCGCACATATTCGACGACTGAAGGCCGCACGTCTCCCGCCAGGTTGAAGGTCATACCGTCGATGCCCGGCGCATCCTTCGCCAGCAGCAGAGCGCGGGCTACGTCATCTACCAGAACGCAAGGCAGCGGCGTCTTCCCGGTCCCGAAACCGAGGATGTTGATGTCAGAGGAAGGCGGCAACTCGCCGAAAGCGCCATGCACCAGCATTCCGCCTGGCCCCAGAACAATGGCGGGGCGAAAAACAACTACCGGTATTTTCTCCAGCGCATGCAACTTCAGCAGGGCAACCTCTGCCTCTATTTTTCCGCGGCAGTAAAAGGACCGGGCCTCCGGTTTTCGATCCGGCCCGATGGCTTCGGTAACAACGCGGTTCCCCGCCAAATAGAGCGCGGCGGTCGAGCTGGTATAAACGAGGCGCCGTACACCATGCTTCCGGCAGGCCCGCGCGATGTTCACGGCGCTGTCGACAACCTTGCGTTTGTGCTCTTCCCAGGAATCCCCAAACGCCATCGAAAGATCGTAAACGACCGACGCGCCTTCAATAACTTCCGAAATTCCCGCCTCGTCGGATACTTCCGCGGACCTGTAGGAGAGCCGTGGATCGTCGCTACTGATTTTTCCCGCCGAGCGACTCGTGACCACCACTGAGTTCCCTTCGTCCAGGAGGAATCGAGTCAATCGGCTGCCGATGAAGCCGGCCCCGCCGATGACCACGACTCTATCGGCCTGCGGCAACGACGTCCCTTTCCCCAGTGAATTGCCGGGCGCCATTGATGATGCGGAGACACGCCTCGATCACGGCCGTGCCTTCCTCTGCGCCAACGACCGGGGAGTAGTCGTATCTGACAGCTTTGTAGAAGCTCTCCAGACTATTCTTGACCGAAGTCTCCTGCAGCGCATACGGCTTCCCCAGCCCGGTCGCCCCTATGCCATATGCAACAAAATTCCGCAGGCTTTGCCGTGCGATCGAAAGGCCATTGCTCAGACCGTCCACCAGATCGCCGGCTCGAATATAACGATCCTTTTGCGAAATACGAAGAGTATTGCGTCTCAGATCGACAAAGGCTTCGCCATCCTGCCCGATTACATGAACCGACCCGCCGGACCAGCCTCCACCGGTCGAGAGAACAAGACTCGCAGTGCCCCTTTCGCAGACCATTGAGCTCATCCACGTGGAGTAAAAAAGCGTCTTGTTTGCCAAAGTGATCTCGCCATCGACCGCCGTACTTGTGTCTTTAACGGCGCCGAGCAGACGGCACACAATCGAAACAGGATGGGGACCCAGTTCAAGCATGATTCGCCCGCTCTCCCCAAACATCCAGTGCGTAGCCGGGCTCTTCGCCAGACCTGGCATCGGGATCGAGTACATCACCGTCACATGCTCTATAGCGCCCAATCGCAGATTCCGGATCTCGTCTATGAGACGCAACACTCCCGGCATGAAAGCGAGGTTATGGTTGACGCCCACTTTCAATCCGAGTTTTTGCGCCAGGTCCCGCACATATTGGCACTCTTCCAGGGTTACGCAGAACGGCTTTTCGACGAACACGTGGCAGCCTGCGTTGAGGCACTGCGCCGCGGCCTCACAATGTGCCGCGGGCGGGAGTAGTACATGGACAATTTGCGGCCGGCATTGGCGAAGCATCGTGTCCAGATCGGAGTACGCGCCTGCTATACCTTCGTGTTTCTGAACCGCGACGGCTCGTTCGTAGTTGAGGTCCGAAACGCCGACGATTTCGATATTGCTCAACTGGCGGATTGCTGCAAGATGTGCAGTGGCGATATTTCCGGCGCCGAGCAGCGCCACGCGAAGTACTGGTTCCAGTCCAGACGTCATGCAAAAGTGTGCAGAGATGGGCAGCGTGCGGCAAAAAGATGCCCTCCGCGTTGCCAGTATCTTTAGCGTACCAAAGCCGGCGGGGATTTTGAGACCTTTTGGTATTCTTTCTATTTCGTTTCACCGGTATTTTTTCGATGGCTTCCGCATCAAGATGACCTCGCGCGTCCCATCCCCCGGCCATGACAGGTTAAACGCCGCAATCCAGATGGCATCCAACATTGTCCTGGTCGGCCTGGTCCTGACCGCAGTCGCTTTTGGGATATTCTCGGCCGCCTATGGGCAATCTCATCTGCTTTTCAGGCTTGTGCTCGTTTTTTCAGTATCAATCGCGGTTGCTCTTCTTTTCCGACTCCGGCCCGATGTGCGGATGCTGGGAGCCTCTGTTTTTATCGGCCTCGGTGCGGGCTTATACTGCGTCGAAGGTCTCTCGATCGCCCTGACGGACCCGGATCGTCCCGCCCTCCACGCGATGGAGGAAGCAGCGAAGAAAGACGGCGTTGTCTTCGACGATCGAACCCGCCTCGAAGTATTGGCGGATATGCGGAGCCGCGGCGTCACGGCGTGGCCGCCTTTCTATCCTTACCTGCTCCTGAATTCGCCGCTCCGAGCCGGCGATCGGGACATTCTGCCCCTCGGTAGCCTGTCCAATGCCCGTACGGTCTGCTGCAACGAGGGCGGCCGCTATCTCCTGTACACAACCGATGAGCACGGTTTCCGCAATCCGCCGGGGTCGTGGTCGAACATTCCCGCCGACGTGGCGATCGTGGGGGCATCCTCCGCCGCCAGTGAATGCGTAGACGATCCGGACAGCCTCGTTACTTTGCTTCGCGCCCGCTATCCACGCACGATTACCGTGGGCGCCGGCGGCAACGGCCCGCTGCTCGAGCTTGCCTCCATTCGCGAATACCTGCCCGCCGTAAGACCCCGATTGATTCTCTGGCTCTTCGGCGAAGTCCATACACCCGAGTATCTGGAGGGCGAGGTCCACAATGCCCTGGCCCTGCACTATCTCGATCCGGAATTCCGTCAGGATCTTTTCTCGAAACAGAAAGAAATCGACCGCGCTGTCGCATCGTATTTCGAAAAGGGCATTCAGGGCGAGGAGGCTCTACGGCGCCCCGCACACCGAGCCCGCGAATTCGCTGCTCTCACCGACACGCGGATGCTTATGTATTACTTCGCCACGGCCCGCTTCACGCCGCACAAGCAGGCGGCAGGGTTTGATACCGCCCTCTATGAGCGCGCGCTGCGCGAGGGCGTGAAAACCGCTGGCCAATGGGGTGGGAGCGTCGTGGTCGTTTTTTGGCCCGATTCTTCACGCTATCCGGGCGGCCCTGGCTATTCTCCGGAAAACATTTCGAGACTCAACCTGCTTCGAGACACGATCCTGCGAATCGCCGCCAAAAACGGCGCTTCCGCCATCGACCTCTCGCACAGCTTTTCGGAAAATGGCAATGCCGCAGTATCGAATGCGCAGTTTTTCTATCCATTCCCGGCACACTTCAAACCGGCGGGGTACCGCGCTGCGGCAGCGGCGCTGATAGCGGCTGTGTCGCGGCTGGAGCTGAAACCAGGTGAGTGATCCACTTCCTTTTGCCGGGCTTGCTCTGCTCGTAGCCGCCGCATATTACTCGCTCAAATCCCCAACCTGGCGACGTGCGGTTCTGCTGCTTGCCAATCTCGGATTCCTCGTGAGTTTCTTTCCCGGCTGGCGGGCCGGTCTTCCTTTTGCCGGCTTTCTGATCGGCTCTTATGCGGGGCTCTGCCTCATTCGATGGCGGCCGCGGGCGAGTTTTCTTCCCGTTCTAATCACGACCGTTGCAGCGTTTGTCTGGCTCAAAAAGTATGCTTTTGTCCCCACCGGCATGACATTGCATTTCTTCTATGTGACGATCGGCCTTTCATATATCCTTTTTCGCGTGCTTCACCTCATGATCGACACGGCCGCGGGCCAGTTTGCGAAACGGGTCAGCATCCTCTCTTTCTTCAACTACACGACGAACTTTACAACCCTCGTTTCCGGGCCGATTCAACAGTTCGATGGCTGGGCGAAAACGGAAAATCCGGCGTCGCGCCCCGCATTGACGTGGGCGCGCTTTCGGGAGTCACTGGCGCGGATGATCCAGGGTCTTTTCAAGACCAACGTTCTCGCCCTGCTTCTTTCGTCTTTCCAATCCCAAATGCTGGACAGCGCGATGGCGTCCGCGCCCGCTAATCAAAAAATTATTCCCGGTGCGCTGGCGCTGATTTTGTATCCGTTTTTTATTTACTGCAATTTCTCGGGCTACATCGATATCGCGATCGGTATCGGTGAGTTGTTCGGCGTGACGCTGCCTGAGAATTTCATTCGGCCATTCTCGTCAGACAACATCATGGATTTCTGGGGTTCGCGCTGGCATATTACGCTATCTCATTGGTTGCGGGCGTATGTCTATAATCCGCTGCTGGTCGGTCTCATGCGGCGTTTCCCGTCTCAAATCCTCGAATCCTTTTGGGCAGTGCTGGCGTTCTTCGTCACATTCTTCCTGATCGGAGTGTGGCACGGGCAGACAACGGCATTCATTTTTTACGGATTCCTGCTCGGCTTTGGGGTAAGTGTAAACAAGCTTTATCAGATTGTCCTGACAAAGCGGATAGGCCGTAAACGCTACGGAGCGCTGTGCCGGAATCGCCTCTACATCGCTCTCTCCAGAGGACTGACGTTTTCGTGGGTCACCTTCACCACGATCTGGTTTTGGGCGGACTGGCAGCGGATTCGCGATCTTACCTCAGCGCTGGCGCCGCGATTGATCCCAATCTGGATTCTGATCTTCGCTGTTTCGACAATTACACTCGCGGTCTGGGAGATGGTCTATCAGCAGGCGAAGACGATTGCCGGTAACTCCCCACCAATTTTCTCCCAGTGCTTGAAAGTTGCGTTGTTGTCAGCGGCGCTAGTGATTACGCTGGCCGCTACCGTACTAGTGAACCAGCCCGCTCCTGACATTGTGTACAAGGCCTTCTGAAGCCTGGGTGGCGGCTCGGCCGCGCGACGATCTTCGCCTTTTGATCGCCATATAATGTTGGTGTGGCTCCCGGAAACTCACCGTATGTGGAATTGCATGCCCGCTCGGCCTTCAGCTTCCTGCGTGGCGCAAGCGCGCCGGAGGACTATGCCGCCTGCTGCGCACGTTTCTATCAGCCGGGCATGGCGCTTCTCGACGTTGATGGCGTCTACGGAGCTCCACGCTTCCACCAGGCAATGAAGAAAGCCGGGCTCACCGCTTACGTGGGCGCCGAAGTCACCTGCACGGACGGTGCGCGCTATCCGCTTCTCGCCACCAGCCAAAGGGGCTATCAGAACCTCTGCCGGATGATCTCCCGCGCGAAGCTGCGGGCCGCCAAACATCCCAAACCGGGGCAGGAAGCAGTGGTCGCACGCGAAGAGTTGGCGGAATTTGCCGAAGGGCTGATCTGCCTCACAGGAGCGGAAGACGGGGCGCTCGCGCAAGGGCTGAAAAAAAAGGAAGGCCGAGCCACAGTCGAGCGCCTGCAGCAAACCTTCGGCGTGAAGAACGTCTTTCTGGAGTTGCAGCGCCACCTGCATCGCGACGAGGAGGCGCGCAATCAGGCGGTGATCGAGCTGGGGCGAAGCATGCGCGTTCCGCTCGTCGCGACGAACGGCGTCTGCTACGCCGAGCCCGATGCCCGGCCAATCCTCGACGTCTTCACCTGCCTGCGAAATCACACGACTCTGGCGCTGGCGGGCAGGCTGCTCGAACGCAATGCCGAGCTTTATCCCAAGTCGACGGCGGAGATGCTTCATCTCTTCAGCGATGTGCCGGATGCCGTCATGAATACGACAGAGGTGGCATCGCGTCTGCAGTTCACCCTGGCCAATCTCGGCTATCGGTTCCCGCACTATCCGGTTCCGGAAGACCATACCGAAGCAAGTTATCTCCGGAAAATTACCCACGAATTCGCCCGCACACGCTATGGAGACGAATACGAAGGAGCAGTACCGCAGTTGGAGCGGGAGCTTGCCCTTATCGAAAAACTGGGTTTCTCCGGATACTTCCTCGCTGTCTGGGACATCGTCCAGTACTGCGAGGCGCAAGGCATCCTGATCCAGGGACGCGGATCGGCCGCCAACAGCGCTGTCTGTTATGCACTGCGGATCACGGCAATCGATCCTGTGAAGATGGATTTGCTCTTCGAGCGCTTCCTCTCTGAAAACCGCGGCGGAGAATGGCCGGATATCGATCTCGACCTTCCATCCGGTGAGCAGCGCGAGAAAGCGATTCAACACGTCTACGAAAAATTCGGCCAGCTTGGCGCCGCCATGACGGCAAATGTGATCACCTATCGTGGACGCTCCGCAGCCCGCGAAGCAGGCAAGGTTCTTGGCTATGATGTGGAAACTCTCGGGAGACTATCGAAGCTTGTGCCCATGTGGGGGTGGACAGATCAATCCGACACTCCCGAAAAGCACTTCCGCGACGCCGGTCTTGATGTTTCCAACCACAAAGTCCGCACCTTTCTGAACCTCGTGACCGGTCTGCAGGACCTGCCCCGCCATCTCGGCCAGCACTCCGGCGGCATGGTGATCTGCCAGGGCCAACTCGATTCCGTTGTCCCTCTCGAGCCCGCGAGTATGCCGAATCGAGTCGTTGTGCAGTGGGACAAAGAAGACTGCGCCGACATGGGGATCGTCAAAATCGATCTGCTCGGACTGGGAATGATGGCAGTCCTGGAAGAATCCATTGAGCTGATCGACCGGCACTACGGACAGAAAATCGATCTGGCGAAAATCCAGCAGGAGAACGATCCGAAAGTGTACGAAGCCCTGCAGCGCGCCGATACGATCGGGCTTTTTCAGGTGGAAAGCCGCGCGCAACAGGCCTCGCTGCCGCGCATGAAGCCTGCCTGCTTCTACGATCTTGTTGTTCAGGTCGCGATCGTGAGGCCGGGTCCCATTGAGGGTAAAATGGCGCATCCGTACCTGAAACGCCGTCAGAAGAAGGAACCCGCCGAGCCGCTGCATCCGGACCTTGAACCGATCCTGAAGCGCACGCTTGGAGTGCCGCTGTTTCAGGAACAACTCCTGCGGATGGCGATGGTGGCGGCGGACTTCACCGGAGGCGAGGCCGAAGAACTTCGCCGCGCCTTCGGTTTCAAGCGCTCCGAAAAGCGCATGAAGGAAATCGAAGTCAAGCTCCGCGCCGGAATGAACCGCAGGAACATCACCGGCGAGACACAGGAAAAGATTGTCAAAGCCATTGCGTCATTCGCCAGCTTTGGTTTTCCGGAATCTCACGCCGCCAGCTTCGCCCTGATTGCCTATGCGAGCGCCTGGCTGCGCACGTACTACATGGCTGCTTTTACCTGCGCGCTGCTCAACAATCAGCCGATGGGCTTCTATCACCCGTCCACCATCGTCAAGGACGCGCAGCGCCATGGCTTGCGTGTGCTGCCGGTCGATATCAATCGATCCGCCAATATCTGCGCGGTTGAAGTCCCGCATCTGCGGCTTGGACTGAATTACGTGCGCGGACTGAATCGCAGGACAGCGGAAATCATCGCCGGATTACGCCCGTTCTCCAGCATCGACGATCTGGCGCGCCGCGTTCCTCAACTTTCGAAAAACGAGATGGAAAAACTCGCCGGCGTTGGCGCGCTGAATTCCATTGGCGCCGCGCACCGCCGGGACGCACTCTGGAAAGCATCCTGGGCGGCCAGGCCGGTGACGGCGCTTTTGGATCATATCCCCGAGCCCGTGGCGGAAGCGCCCTTGCGCCAGATGACACTTGACGAGCGGCTGATTGCGGACTGTAACAGCACCGGTATGACCGTTGGCCAGCATCCCATGGCGCACCGCCGCGCCGAAATGGACAAACTGCGCGTTACTCCCGCCGCTGCGCTGCCTTCGCTCAGCCATGGCCGTTTCGTGCGCGTGGCGGGAAACGTTATCGTCCGCCAGCGCCCCGGGACCGCCAGAGGAATCACCTTCATGAGCCTTGAAGATGAAACCGGCATTTCAAACGTTGTCATCATGCCGGATCTGTTCGACGAACAACGCATCGATATCCTGTCGCACCCCTGGGTGATGGTGGAAGGGCAGATGCAGAATGTGGACAGCGTCATCCATATCCTGGCGAAACGTGTCCTGCCGTTGCCCAATCCGCTGGATATCGGCTCGCTTTCACACGACTTTCACTGACGCGGGTCCATATCCAGACGCACCGCAATGCCCTCCAGTTCGCGGCTCACGGCCGGATAATACGTCATCACCAAAGGATCGTGCCCCGGGATGATGTGGTCCGGCGAATCCGCCAGCCGGTAGAGCGTGTCGTACCCTTCCAGCATTTCGGCGATGCTGTAAACCACCGGGAACGGCCGCCGCTGCTGAAAATTCGCATACAGATGCGAAGCGTCAGACCCGATGACAACCCACCCGCGCCGCGTCCACACGCGAACGATCTGCAGTCCCGCGGAGTGTCCTCCCACCCGATGCAGCGTCAACCCGGGCGCGAGCTCCGCGTCGCCCTCGTGGAACACCGTCTTGTCCGTGAAAACGTGTCGGACCATCTGCAGAATATCCGGCAGATCGAATGCCGCGCGCAGCGCCGGGTGGCACATGCACCGCCCGGTCGCGTAGCTCATGTCGCGGTCCTGCAGATGAAAGCGCGCATTGGGAAAGCGGTCGAGATTCCCCGCATGGTCATAATGCAAATGCGTGAGGATGATGTCGGTGATCCCTGTGGCTTCCATGCCGATCAGTGGCAGCGCGTCCGCCGGATTCCGCAGCAGATTACGCTTCCGTCGTGTCGCGGCCTCCTGCGCGAAGCCGGTATCGATGAGATATGCGCCGTCGCTGCGCCGGGCGATCCAAACGAAGTAGTCGAGATCGGAAGCGAATTCATGCGGATCCGCAAGGATGAAGTTCTCCCCCGGATGCCGGTTCCCCAGGTGCGCATACTTAAGCGCAATGATCTCGAAAGGTTCAGGATTCGCCACGCGCCCAGCATCCCGCATCCTCGGAGTGGCGGTCAAGTGAATGCCCGATTGAAGGTAATGTGGATGTTAGAGTAGGGCGAATGTCGAAACAAATGGTTGGATTTGTGGGTGTAGGCCGCATGGGCGGCCCGATGGTGCGGCGCCTGCTTGAGGCCGGCTTCGATGTGACCATTTATGACACCAGCGAGGCCGTAGTCGGTCCGCTGGCTGAGCGTGGGGCAAAGCGCGCCGATTCCCCGGTTGCCGTCGCGTCCGCTGCGGAGATCGTGCTCGCGAGCCTGCCGACGCCGCCGATTGTACAAGCCGTGGCGCTGGGGCCGAAAGGCATCGGAGAAGGCAAAAAAGTCAAAATCTTTATTGACGTTTCGACGACAGGCTCGACAGTCGCGGCGCGTGTTGCCGAAGGCCTGAAAGCGAAGGGCATTACCGCCGTGGATGCGCCGGTAAGCGGCGGCGTGGTTGGCGCCGAAAAAGGCACTCTCGCCGTCATGGTGTCGTGTTCCGACGAGATCTATGCGCAGGTCGCGCCAGTCCTGCAGGTCATCGGCAAGCTCTTTCACGTCGGACAGAACCCAGGCCAGGGACAAACCATGAAGCTGCTCAATAACCTGCTGTCGGGAACGGCGATGGCGATCTCATCGGAAGCGGTCGTTATGGGAGTCAAGGCCGGACTCGACCCTCAGCAGATCATGGACGTCATCAATGCGGGCAGCGGACGCAACAGCGCAACGCAGGACAAAATCCCGCGCTGCGTGATTCCGCGCAAGTTCGACTTCGGCTTCGCACTCGCGCTGCTGAACAAGGATATTCGGTTGTGCCTCGAAGAAGCCGAGGCGATGGGAGTGCCGATGGTTGTCGGCACGGCCGTCCGTCAGTTGATTGCGGTCACGCTGGCGACGGAAGGCAAAGACGCCGATCTCACCGAGACCGTCAAGACAGTGGAGCGCTGGGCGGGTGTACAAGTAGGGGCGCAGAAGTAGATCGTGCCAAGCTTGTCGCGGCGTCTGGCGAGAGAGGTTCGTGCGCTAACGCCCGGCGATTTGACCGACGTTCTCATCGACAAGGTCAAGATCGGTCTGTTGGATATGCTCTCGTGCGCGTTCGAAGCGCGTGAGCTGCCGTGGGGTCGTCAGGCAATTCAAATGGCGGCCCGTTCACAGGGATCCGCGAGCATCATCGGAACAGGCATGCAATCTTCAACTGGCGACGCTGCGTTCGCCAATGCCACGCTGGGGCACGGACTCGTCCGTGAGGACATGCACACGGGCGCCATCAGCCACCTGGGTGTAGTTATCTATCCGGCTCTGCTCGCTTGCGCGCAACGCGTGCCTGTGCATGGGGAGCGGTTTATCCTCGGCGCGGTTTGCGGCTACGAAATTGGCGCCTCGATCGGCAGAGCTCTCGTGGATCGCGATTTTGCGAGACTTCATCGTCCTACCGGTACGACCGGGCCGATCGGAGGCGCGGTTGCCGCGGGAATTCTGCTGGGGCTGAACGAAGACGCCCTTTGCAGCGCTATCGGGCTTGCGGCCAATACGGCCGGAGGACTGAACGAATGGGCATACGCCGGCGGAGATGATATGTTCTTTCATCCTGGATTCGCCGCGCGCAGCGCCGTAACCGCGGTGGAACTCGCAGAGCTGGGAGCAGTCGCCGCGGAATCCGCACTCGACGGTCAGGCCGGGCTATTCGCCTGCGCGGGACGGGCGGCCCGGCTATCGGAGGTCACACCGTTTCGCAACGGCGACTGGGAGATTCTTTCGGTCTATTACAAGCCCGCGCCGGCTTGTAACTACGCCCAGACCGCCTGTCAGGCCGCGCTCTCGATCGGAGTGCCCGCCCGCGAGATCGAGACCGTCGCAGTGAAGGCCTCGGCTGCGGCTGTCAGCTATCCCGGTTGCGATTTCAAAGGACCGTTCAAACGCATCCTGCAGGCGAAGATGAGCATTCAGTACTGCGTAGCCGCCACGCTTTTCCACGGCGCCATTGCCGAAGAGAATTACAGGCGACTGGATGATCCCGAAATCGCACGCCTCGTCGCGGCCATGACCCTCGAAGTATCGGATGACTTCACGGCCGCGTATCCCGGCAGGCAGGGCGCGGAAGTATCAGTCCGGCTGCGAAACGGCGAAACACGCACGATCCGTATGGATGACGTCGCGCCCGCGACGCCGGACGAAATCCGCCGCCGATTTCGCGTTGCGGCCGGCGCACGAGCTGCTGAGATCGAAGCCTTCGTCGACAGCCTTGAACGCAAGCGCGACGCTGGGGCTCTCGGAAAACTTCTTGAAAAGGACTATTAAACGTGGACCAGAAAACCTACGAACTCGGCCTCTCCATCCGCAAGGATGTCATCGGAAAAGAATTTGTCGAGAAAGCGCTGGCGAACGCCGACGACTTCACGCGTCCTCTGCAGGAGCTGGTGACGGAATACTGCTGGGGCGCCTGCTGGGGACGTGAAGGACTTTCCCGCAAGACCCGCAGCATCATCAACATCGCGATGATCAGTGTGTTGAACCGGCCGAACGAGTTGAAGAACCATGTGGCCGGCGCGTTGCGCAACGGTGTGACTCCCGAAGAGATTCGCGAGATTCTGCTGCAAGTCGGCATCTACGCAGGAATTCCAGCCGCTGTCGATTCCTTCCGCGTCGCGCACGAGGTTGTGAAGAGCCAGACGTCGTCGAAAGAATAGGTCGATGCAGAAATACAACATGCTGATCGGCGGTGAATGGGTTGAGCCGCAATCCGGCGATTGGTTCGAATCGGTTAACCCATTCACCGCGGCCGCATGGGCGCTGATTCCACGCGGATCCGCTCCGGATATCGATCGCGCCGTCACCGCCGCACGCGCGGCTTATTACGGCGACTGGCGCAAGCTCAACGCGACGGCGCGAGGCGCGCTCCTGCGCAAGCTGGCAGAGTTGATCGCACAGGAATCGGACCGCCTCGCCGAAATCGAGAGCACCGACAACGGCAAGCTGATCGCCGAAATGCGGGGGCAACTCCGGTACATTCCGAACTGGTTTCACTACTTTGGCGGCCTCGCCGACAAGATCGAAGGGCGTGTTATCCCGATCGACAAGCCGGGAGTCTTCAACTTTACGCGCGAAGAGCCGCTCGGTGTGATCGCGGCGGTCACGCCCTGGAACTCCCCGCTCATGCTGGCTGCATGGAAGCTGGCGCCCGCGCTCGCAGCCGGAAACACGGTGGTGTGGAAGCCGTCGGAGTTCTCATCTGTTTCGGCTCTCGAGTTTGGCAAACTCTTCGAGCAAGCCGGATTTCCCGCCGGCGTCGTGAATATCGTGACCGGCTATGGTAACGAAGTCGGCGAGCCGCTGATCACACACCGCCACGTCGCAAAGGTCGCATTCACGGGCGGCGATGCAACCGGTGAGCGCGTCTATGGACTCGCCGCCAAAGGCATCAAGAAAATCACGCTTGAGCTCGGCGGCAAGTCCGCGAACATTGTTTTTGACGACGCCGATATGGACGACGCCGTAAAAGGTGTCGTTGCCGGCATCTTCGCGGCAACCGGACAAACCTGCATCGCCGGCTCTCGCGCGCTCATCCAGCGTTCGATTCACGATCAGTTCATCGAAAAGCTGCTCGATCTGGCGAAGACGGCCCGAATGGGGAATCCACTCAAGATGGCGACCCAGGTCGGTCCCGTCACAACGCGGCCGCAATACGACAAAGTGCTCGATTACATTCGTATTGCCAAAGACGAAGGCGCAGTCTGCCGGCTGGGTGGTGAGCCAGCGGACCGTCCGGAGTGTGGTTCGGGCTGGTTCGTCGAGCCGACAATTTTCACGGGCGTGAACCCCGAAATGCGCATCGCCAAAGAAGAAGTTTTTGGACCGGTGCTGTCAGTGATACCGTTTGACGATGAAGAAGACGCCGTTCGCATCGCGAACGATACGATTTATGGGCTGGCGGCCGGCGTCTGGACAATGAGCATGCGCCGCGCACTGGCGATGTCGGAGCGTCTCGAAGCCGGCACTGTCTGGGTCAACACTTACAGAGCGGTAAGCTTCATGTCGCCGTTCGGAGGCTACAAGCGGTCCGGCATCGGCCGGGAGAACGGCATGGAGGCGATCCGCGAGTATCTTCAAACAAAGAGCGTCTGGATCGACACGGCCGGGAACGCTCCGAATCCGTTTGTAATGCGATGACAGCGACGATCGACGATCGGATGGCTGCATATGTCGCGGCGGTTCATCCCTGCTTTGAGGATTTAAAGCAAGTAGCCGCGCAGTTGGCCGGCTTTCTCGTCCTCCATGCGGCAGGCAGCGAGAGCGCGAAGCCGCATCATCCGCTGCTGGAGTCCGCACACCGGGTTTTCCAGTGCGCGGAGGGTGGCATCAAAGCAGCACCGGTCTTACGCGGCGCGCGCGAGCATCACGCGCACTTGCTGAATGCAGCGGCTCTGCTGGAGGAAGTACTCAGTTCCCTGCTCCGGCGTGGCGATCCGCTCGTTCTTCTGCAGCAGGCCTGGGCAGAACTGCGGGCGGCATCGCGTATGTTGCCGGGATTTTCGATACTCGATTTTGAACGGGGGTGCTGCGCGTGAAGAATAACTATTCAGTCTGGGTTACCGAGTTCGCCAACGTCCCGAATTATCACCTCAGCGGGCTCATATACGGCGCGCACAATCAGGGATACAAGCGTCTTCCTTACTGTTACGTCGTGATCAAGGGTCACGGCCACATCGCGATGGTCGATGTCGGGTACAACCACAAGGAATACGGCGCCGTGCTCGCAAACATGTATGGCGTTCGCGACTGGCATCCGCCCCGTGAAGTTCTCGCGGAGATCGGAGTTACTCCCGAAGACGTCACCCGCATTTTCCTCACGCACGCTCATTTCGACCACATGGGGAACATCGAAGATTTCCCCAGCGCCACGTTCTATATCCAGGAGCGCGAACTTTCGAAATGGGTCTGGGCCATGTCGCTCGAACGCCGTTTCCGCTGGATCATGGGCGGCGTCGACCCCGCCGACATCATGCGGACCGTGGACCTCGCGCGCCGGGGACGGCTCGTCTGCGTGGATGGAGATCGCGAAAACGCGCTGCCCGGCATCGACATTCACGCAGCACCCGATACGCACACGTGGGGATCCATGTACGTGCGGCTGCGCAACGATCTGTCGTCGAATTCGCAGAACGCGTGGATCTTCGCCGGCGATCTCGTCTATCTCAAAGAGAACCTGCGGGGCTACAAACCCGAAGACCCGGAGATCATCCCGATCGGATTTGCGATGGGCAGCCAGTTCAATCTGGTGATGACAACGGATAAGCTGCTGAAAGGTGTGGATGGCGATGCCAGCCGCGTTATCGCCGTGCATGAAGACCGGCTGAAAGACATGTTTCCTTCGCGTCTGGCATCCAATGGGGTGCGCATCACCGAGTTAGCGCTTGCGGATGGGGAGCCGAGCCGCGTCCGCTGATTAGCGGCGTTCGAGGCGCTCTTCGACGCGCGTCAGGCGGTTATCGATCTCGCTGACCTTGCCGATCAGCGTTTCAAAACGAGTTTCAAGACCGGTGAATCGTGCGTTGAATACGCCTTCCAAACCCGTTATCCGGGCATTTATCGTATTCACCTGAATCATGTTCCCGAGGAACCCGATAAGCACAGTGAAGTGGACACCAGGATTGCGAAATAGAGTTGAGTATCGATCATGTCGAAATAGTGCCGCGCCCACCCTTCCTCTCCAGGATAACTGAAGATCGGTTACAAAAACGCCACCGTCTTAATCCCCGAAATGTCAAACCGCTTCCGGCATCGGGGGTTCTTGCACATCGCCTGTGTATCCACGAGCAGCATATAACTCTGCGCCTTCGCGAACTTCGCGCGATCCCGCTCATCGGCGCCGCCGGGCAGACGTTCCTTCTTCGTCCGCACGATGTAGCTCAGATCGTAGGTATCCTGCGTCCTGCAGAATGAGCAATTGAGTGTCGCGGGCCGTTTGGTCTGCGACTCGGTATAGAAAGCGCGCTCGTCCACGGAACGTGCAGCCTATCTGGCGGCCATGGGAATCCACTTCATGCCATCCGGATTGCCTTTGTACTCGGCGCGCGGACGAATGAGGCGATTGTTGTGATATTGCTCGAGCACGTGCGCGGTCCAGCCCGACATACGGCTCACGGCAAAAATCGGCGTGAAAAGATCGATGGGAATCCCGAGCGTGTAATACGTCGAAGCCGAGTAGAAATCCACGTTCGGATTCAGCTTCTTCTCGCCCCGGACTACCTCTTCCATTCGCTTCGAGATGAGATAGAGTTCCTCATGACCCGTGCTCTTGCCCAGTTCTTCCGACATCACGCGCAGGTGCGTCGCGCGCGGGTCATCCGTGCGATAGACACGGTGTCCGAAGCCGGGAATCTTCCGCTTGGCCGCCAGCATCTCATGCACCCGCTCGACAGCTTTTTCGGCCGATCCGACTTCCAGCAGAATGCGGATCACATCCTCGTTGGCGCCGCCGTGCAGGGGCCCCTTGAGCGCGCCAATTGCCGACGTTACCGATGAATAGATGTCCGACAATGTCGCCGCCGTCACGCGCGCCGCGAATGTCGACGCGTTGAGCTCATGGTCCGCGTGCAATATCAGAGCAACGTCGAACGTGTGCTCCATGACCTTGTCCGGCTTCTTGCCGGTCAGGCAGTAAAGGAAATTCCCGGCAAAGCTCAGCGATACATCCGGCTTCACAACCGCTTCGCCGTTACGCAAGCGCCCAAAGGAGGAGACGATGGTCGACGTCTGCGCCATGAGCTTCGTCGCCTTCTTCTGGTTCGCTTCCGGCGACATATCCTTCGCGTCGGGATCGAAGAGGCTGAGCATCGACACGGCGGTGCGCAACACATCCATGGGCGAACTCTTTAGATTCGCCTTCAGGAACGCTTCCACTTCGGGGGCAATCGCGTAGTTTGCAAACAGGTCGGCCTTCAACTGATCAAGCTCACTCTGCTTCGGCAGAGTCCCTTTCCACAGGAGCCAGATCACCTCTTCGAAAGTCGCGTGCTCCGCCAGCGTATGAATGTTGTAGCCGCGGTAGCTGAGAACTCCCGCGTATCCATCGATGTAACAAATTTCAGATTCGCCGGCGACGACGCCTTCCAGACCCGCGCCCGTAGTAGTGGTTGTCGAACTCATGTGTGTCTTCTTTCAGTCTATTCCAGGGGTTATTTCGGCCCGGAAAAACACGCCGCCTGCTATTTCAGAAGCGGCTTGCGCAGCTTCCCGATGGTGCGATGGATCATGATCGCGAAAGGACTCTTGTGCGGACAAATCGGATAGGGCGCGAAGTTGATTTCGTCGCTCACCGGCCGGCCGTCGGACGAACTCTTGTCGACCCAGAGCTTTTCCACGCGGCTGCGCGTCACCGCTACGGTCAGCAGGACGCCGTTATTGCACGACTCGCTGTCGGTAATGCCGAGAATGGCCGAATCGGGAGCGCCATCCTTCGCTGCCGGCCCCCAGTCTCCGGAGAATTTCTCGAACGAATAGACCGAGCACGCCTTCGGGCCGGTGCAGCCCCAATCCCGGTACGCGGCGCGAAGATCGCCCCGCCGCACATCGGCGAGGAATGTCTTGACGACGCCTTCCTGATGATGATTTTTGAGGAGATACCAGCCGAGTGAGATGACGATGACGGCAACGACAGCGGCGACGATCGAGCGAATGATAATACGGTTTCGCTCTTCCTCGCCCGCGCCGTATTGATCGAGATAACCGGGCATCGCTGATTATTTTGTGAAGGGCCGCGTCTGCCCGCCGCCTTACTTCGCGGGCGGATAAGCCTTGTTGTAAGCCGCCAACGCGTCCGCGGTGAGGTCAAGCGCGGGCTTGTAATAAAGCGTCTGCGAGACGTCGAGAATCACGTCGAGACCTTTATCTTCCGCGAGCTTCTTTACCACTGTCTGCATCTTCTGCGCCGCCTTCGCGAGAATCGCCTGCCGGTCGTTGTCGAACTCCTGCTGCAGATCGTCGGAGAGCCGCTGTGCGTCGCGCTGCTTTCGCTGCCCCTGCACCGACAGATCGCTTTGCTGTTGAGGCGTGATCTTCGGATTCTGCAACTGGGTCTGAATGTTCTGCAGCTCGCTATTCATCTTCTGCAGCTCGTCTTGCCGGGGCTTGTACTTGGCCTCGATATCGGCCGACGCTTTCTTCATTTCATCGGAATCGAGCATTGCCTGCTGAACATTGACGACCGCGACCTTCAATTGGGCGGAAGCCATGGTGGCAAGAGGCGCGAGCGCGACGCACAGCAGACCCGCGCGAATAGCCAGAAAACGGAACATAGTTTTGGGACTCCTCAGGATGGAAACACACAGGTTAGCACATGCCGGAGGCCCGTAAACCGGCCCTCCCGGCCGCCATCATGCATCGGCCCCAACAAAACCTTCATTTTAAATTGAGACTGCCAGCGGCTAAGATAAGTTCCATGAGGATTGCCCTCGGGCAGATCAATCCTACAGTCGGTGACCTCGCCGGCAATATCGCTTTGATGCTCCGTTCAGCCCGCGAAGCGGCGGCACGCAAGGCCGATATGATTGTCTTTCCGGAGCTCTCCATCACCGGTTATCCCCCGCGGGATCTTGTTGAGAAACCGAGTTTTATCGCCCGCTCCGAACGCGCTGTGGAACAGCTCGCCGAAGCGGCGCGTGAGCTTCCCATTACCCTCGTCGCTGGTTATGTTGGCCGTTCCCAAAAACGGACCGGGAAGCAGGCGACCAATTCGGCCGCGGTGATCCGGGAGGGTCGGATCCTGTTGCGTCAGACCAAGATTCTGCTGCCGACGTATGACGTTTTCGATGAAGCGCGGAATTTCGTTGCCGCCGATGCGCAATCGGTTCTTCAAATCGGCGCCGATGACATCGCTCTGACGATATGCGAAGACGCCTGGAACGACAAACAGTTCTGGCAGCATCGGCTGTACAAACGCGATCCCGTGGACGAGCTCATGCAGCAGGGCGCAAACATGATCGTCAGCATCAACGCCTCGCCCTTCCACCTCGGCAAGCGCGAACTGCGCCACGAAATGTTCCGCGCCATGGTGCGGCGCCATCGTGTACCCGCCATCGTGGTCAACCAGGTCGGCGGCAACGACCAGATCGTTTTCGACGGATCGAGCTTCGTCATGGACGCGGACGGAAACCTGATCGCTTCCGCCGCGTCCTTCGCCGAGGATTTGGTGATAGCGGACCTCAACACCGGTGAAGGCGACCGGCGCGCCAATCTTCCGGATGAATGCGAGGCTGTCTACCAGGCGCTCGTGCTGGGCACACGCGACTATATTCGAAAGTGCGGCTTCGAGCGTGTCCTGATCGGCCTCAGCGGCGGCATCGACTCGTCCCTGACGGCGGTAATTGCGGTAGACGCGGTCGGTCGCGAGAACGTCCGCGGTGTCGCGATGCCCGGACCCTTTTCTTCCGATCACAGCGTGGCCGACGCTAAAGCGATGGCCGAGCGTCTCGGAGTTGCCTTCGACATCGTGCCGATCACGCCGGCATATCAGGAGGTGCTGCAAACGCTGGCGCCGGCGTTCGAGGGCAGGAAGCCCGACGTGACCGAAGAGAATATCCAGGCGCGTCTGCGCGGCCTCGTGCTGATGTCGCTCTCCAACAAATTCGGCGCGATGGTTTTGACCACCGGCAACAAGAGCGAACTCGCCGTTGGATACTGCACGCTTTACGGGGATATGTGCGGCGGACTCGCCGTGATCAGCGATCTGCCGAAGACCATGGTCTACTCGCTCTCACGCATCGCCAATTGCCGCCACAGTGCGGAGGGCTGCGAACAAGTTATCCCCGAGTCCGTATTCACGAAGCCTCCGTCCGCCGAGTTGCGGCCTGACCAGAAGGACAGCGATTCGCTGCCGCCGTACGACGTTCTCGACGGCATCCTGCGCCTTTATGTGGAGGAAAACCATTCCGCCGCCGATATCGCGACGGAGCTATCGCAGCCGATCGAGCTTGTGCGTGAAGTGGTCCGCAAAGTCGATCGCAACGAGTACAAGCGCCAGCAGGCCGCGCCCGGATTGAAAATCACTTCCAAAGCCTTCGGGATGGGCCGGCGTCTTCCTGTCGCGCAACGCTATTCGGAGTGCGAATGAAAGCGCGCGCCGCTTCGATCATACTCATGCTGGGCGGATCCCTGCTGATCTCCCAACCCGCACCGCGCGAGCAGGCCGGTCCACTGCCCGATAGCGGCTTTCTCCTGAGCAGCGGCTGGAAGATCAAGGCGGCCGGCACGCAGATCGGCGTCGACACATTCCCGATGGCGCAGGTCCTCACCCCCGACAAGAAGTTCCTGCTCGTTTTGAACGGCGGCTACAATCCTCCCAGTATCAGCGTGATCGACATCGCCAGCGCGAAAGAGCGCAGCCGGGCGGCGGTTCCGGATGGCTGGCTTGGGCTGACGATGACCAAAGCGGGCGACAAAGTTTACGTCGGCGGGGGATCGAAGGCGGCCATTTACGAGTTTTCGCTGGCCAACGGGGTTCTTACTCCATCGCGCGTATTTCCGATCGTGGCGGAAAAGAGCCGCACCGCGAAGGACTTTATCGGGGACGTGCAGTTCTCCCCCGATGGCCGCCTTCTCTATGCTGCCGATCTCTACCGGGACTCCGTCGTCGTCGTGAATCCGCAATCGGGGCTGGTGCTCTCCCGCGTCAAAACGGGCCGCCGCCCCTATCGGATCGTCTTCCATCCGACTGGGCGGACTTTCTTTGTTTCGAGTTGGGCTGATGGCGCCGTTGGGCAGTACGAAACCAGCACGGGCAAGCAGATCACGAGTATCCGTCTCGGGGCGCATCCGACGGACATGATCTGGCGCGATGGCGAAGTCGAAGAACAGCCGAACATCAAGGCGCGGCTTTTTGTGGCCGCCAGCAATACGAACACTGTTTACGTCCTCGGCGCTTCGGAATCGGGAGACCTGTCGCGCATCGAGACCCTCAACGTGGCTCTCACGCCAGGTCAGCCTCTCGGTTCGACGCCCAGCGGGGTCGGACTCAGCGCCGACCGGTCAAAATTGTTCGTCGCGTGCTCGGATGCCAACGCGGTGGCTGTGGCCGATATCGCGGGCGCGCGCAGCCGAATACTTGGATTCATTCCGTCCGGCTGGTACCCAACGGCCGTCGCCGGCTTGCCGGACGGGCGCATCAGCATCCTGAACGGCAAGGGTCCCGGATCGTATGCAAACCCAAAGGGGCCGAACGCTCTCGCAGAACCAGTTCTTGACCCCGAAGGCCGCAGGAACGACCAGTATGTGGCGGCAATGCAACGCGGCTCGGTTTCTTTCGTGGATTACCCGGACGACGGAAAACTCGCCGGCTACACAAGTGAGGTGCTGGCGAACTCGCCTTATCGCGACGAAAAGATCGCGGATCCGGGAATTCCGGCAGGCAGCCCGATCCATCCCAACGGGCCGATCCGGCACGTTATTTACGTGATCAAAGAAGATCGGACCTATGACCAGGTGCTCGGCGATCTGAAACAAGGCAACGGCGATGCATCGCTCACGCTATTCGGCGAGGCTGTGACACCGAACCTGCACAAGCTCGCGACCGAGTTCGTTCTGCTCGACAACTTCTATGGAAATGGCGATGTCAGCGCCGATGGCCACAACTGGGCGATGGCAGGCATCGCGCCCGACTATACCCAGCGGATGTGGCCGAATCAGTATGCGAAGCGACGTATGGCTTACGACTTCGAAGGCGGTGAATCCGCGAACAATCCCCCCGCGGGATACCTCTGGACGAACGCCATGCAGGCTGGAATTTCCGTCCGCAATTATGGAGAATGGTCGGTCCCGCTGAAATCCGCCGATGGCGATGTCGACACGAAGGTCAACGACCCCGCGCTCGAGAAGGTCACGGACAAGGATTACGCTCCTTACGACCCCACCTATGCGGATCGCGATCGCGCGGATGAATTCATCAACGAGCTCAACGGATTTGAAAAGTCCGGCACGATGCCGCAGTTGCTGATCGTGCGCATGGGCAACGATCGCACGTCAGGCTCAACGCCGGGCGAGATCGCTCCGCATTCCGCTGTGGCGGACAACGATCAGGGTGTCGGCAAGCTCGTCGAGGCGGTCTCGAAGACCCGGTTCTGGAGTGAGACCGCCATTTTCGCGATCGAAGCCAGCGCGCAGAAAGGTCCCGATCACGTTGACTCCCACCGCGCCCCGGCGTGGGTTATCTCACCTTGGGTGAAGAAAGGGACCGTGAACAGCACGATGTACACGCAGGCCTCTGTGCTGCGGACGATCGAAATTATCCTTGGCTTGCGCCCGATGACGACGTACGATGCCGGGGCGCGGCCCATGTTCAGCGTGTTCGATGACACCGCGACCGCAGGCGCCTACACGCTGGCGCCGCCGCGCACATCACTCGACGCGCGTAACCCCGGGCCGCGTTAGAACTTACCACCAGCGCCGCAGGACCCGCGGGGTGCATTACGGGCCATATCGGACAATGAAGCTTCGATTGTCCATAAACCTATGGCGAAGATCCACCTGTGCTTCCTGTGGCACATGCACCAACCTTTCTACAAGGACCTCGCGACCGGCGAATATCGGCTGCCCTGGACCCGCATGCATGCCCTGAAGGATTACTACGGGATGGTTCGCATCCTCGAGGACTTTCCTCGAATTCGCCAAACCTTCAATCTCGTCCCATCCATGCTCGTGCAGGTGGAGGAATACGCGCGGGGCGAAGCACATGATCCGTTCCTGCAGTGCGCGCTGAAGCCGGCGGAAACACTCACGCCCGAAGACCGCGCGTTCATTCTTCGGAACTTCTTCATGGCCAACCCGGCGCGCATGATCCAGCGTTACCCGCGCTACCACGAGCTCTACGCCGCGCACAACGCGCGGAGCAACCCGCGCGATATGAAGGGCATTTTCGGAGCGCAGGAGTTCCGCGACCTGCAGGTGCTGTCGCAACTTGCCTGGTTCGATGAGGAATTTCAGGAGAAGGACGAGGAAGTCCGCGCCCTCATCGAAAAGGGCTCTAATTTCAATCTGGCCGATCAGGCGCTCGTCGGCCGCAAGGAGCGCGAGATTTGCGCGCAGGTCATCCCCGAGTACCGGAAGCTGGCGCAATCGGGTCAGATCGAGATTTCGACGACACCTTTCTACCACCCGATTCTCCCCTTGCTGTGCGACAGCGATCTCGCTTCGGCATCGCATCCGCACGTCCCGCTGCCTCCGCGATTCTGCTATCCGGAAGATGCGCGCCTGCAGTTGGAAATGGCGCGTGGCTATATTCAAAAGACTTTTGGCGTCGCGCCGGCCGGGCTGTGGCCTTCGGAAGGCTCGGTCTCAGACCAGGTGCTCGAACTGGCCGCAGTGACGGGCTTTGAATGGGCGGCAACGGATAACGGCGTTCTCGACCGCACTCTCGGCCGTGCCGCGACGCCTGAGGTCACCTACCGGCCGTACCGGTGGAAGCAGCGGGAACGTGAGATCCGCATGATCTTTCGCGACCACATGCTCAGCGATCTCATTGGATTCGTCTACTCGAGCATGGGCGCCGCGGAAGCCGCGCAGGACTTTCTCCACCGCATTCGCGAAAATTGCAGCCCGCTTATCGACCGCGGCCAGGACGCGCTCGTCCCCATCATCCTCGACGGCGAGAACGCCTGGGAGTATTACGACCACAACGGCCGCCCGTTCTTCCGCGAACTCTACAGCCGAATCGAGGCGGATGGAAACATTGAGGCGATCACGGTCCGGGAGGCGCTCGAACGCATTGACCCGGAGCCGCTCACGCACATTCATCCCGGTTCCTGGATCAACGCCAACTTCGACGTCTGGATCGGCGCCGAAGAAGACAACAAATCCTGGCGTCTTCTGCTCGATGCGCGCAAGGCGCTGGACAGTGCAACGCAGGTCGATCACGAAAAGCGGAGGCGCGCCCAGGAGCAGATCCTGATCGCGGAAGGCAGCGATTGGAACTGGTGGTACGGGCCCGAGCACGAAAGTGCAAACGCGCGCGATTTCGATCAGATCTATCGCGAGCACCTGGCGAACGTTTACCGGTCGCTTGGAATGCCCACACCTCCGGAAATATCGGTTCCGATCCTGAAAATCGCCCGGGAAGAAAATCTGACGCCGCCTCTCGGCCCGATAACACCGGCGATCAATGGTATTGTCGATTCCTACTTCGAATGGCTTGGCGCCGGTGTATATCGCGTCGATCGGCGGTCGGGCTCCATGCATGGGAAACGAGCGCTGGTCAACGAGGTGCGCTTCGGGTCGGGGGATGCGAGGGCATTTTTGCGGATCGACTTTCTCGAAACGGGCGCGGCGCTCGAAGGTCTGGAGGTCCATGCCGAACAGGCGCGCCTGGATGGATGTGGAAATGATGTCCTGATCGCGTATATCGAATCAGGCGCTGCGACTACACCCGAAGGACAGCCTGGCCGCGCTGCCTTCAAGGATGTGATGGAAATCGAACTGCCAGCCAAAGCCGGGGAAGAGGCTCACGTGCGCCTTACCTTCTGGCAGGATGGCTTGCCAATTGAAGCCATCCCACCACAGGATTATTTGCGGATTCCGGCGTCTGATGTTTGGAACGCTTGATTACTTACGGGATGAATTCCGATTCAGCAACGTCTCAAGCTTGTCCGCCGACGCCGGAGTCTTGACGCCGCCCGTCAGGATTTCCCGGTTACTGACGTCGCTGCCATAAAGGTCTTTGACGGCATCCTCGTCCGGCCGTAGAGTGGCGCCTTCCAGAGTCAAGCCGCCGAAGAGGCCCCGCGAGCGGGAATACGACAGCATTTCCGCATGCATCGCGGCGTCGGTTTCAGCGCTGGCCGCCCGGCCCACGGGACCGGCCGCGGCAGATGCATCCGCTCCGAGCGTGAACTTGTTGCTCAAGAGGTGCTTCATGCCGGTGTCGTTCATCACCAGCAGTATGATGTCCTGCTCAGTGCCGCCAATCTGCAGTCCGAAGCTGCCGCCTTCCACCCGGATCGGCGCCGGCGCCGTCCAGCCAGTCCCGCTGGCGCGACGGCACATGGCAAAACCGCGTCCGTACTTCGCGCCGACGATGAAGCCGGCTTTCTTGAGGTTAGGAACAACCACAATGCAGTGCGCCTTGTCGATCAAGTCCTGCGGGATTCCTTTGTCCGACGCTTTCATCATGTCGGTAAGAACGTCGGCAGACGCGTCGAGGCGATCCACGACGCTGCTTTCTTTCGCGGCCTGTATCGCCAGCGGGCTAAGCGCGGCGGCGGCCAAAAACGTTAAGAGGGTGGTACGCATCCACAAATCTCCTTTTCGAGAATCATATCTCGCGCGTTCTGTGCCAATGTGTTGTTACGCACGCAAAATCAACGGCCGAGAGCGGCGTGTTGCGCGAATGCGAGAACTGAGCCTGGCAGGATGCCTAAAAAGAAGGTACCGATCGCCGGCAGTATGAGCGCGGCCTGCAGACCCGGGGTTAGCGGCTCGATATTTTCGACCGCCTCGCCCGGCTCGTGCATATACATGAGGACCAGCAGGCGCAGATAATAGTAAGCCGCGACGGCGCTGTTCAGCAATCCAAGGACGGTGAGCCAGATCAGATTAGATTCGAGGGCGGCGCGGAAGATGTAGAACTTGCCGAAGAATCCGCCCGTGAGCGGAACGCCGATCAAGGAAAGCAGAAAGACGGTGAGCATCGCCGCCGTGACGGGCTGACGACGCCCGAGGCCGGCGAGATCGTCGATTCGGAGATGCCGCTCGCCTTTGCCGGCCAGATGAATCACGACCGCAAACGCCCCGATGTTCATCAGAGCGTACGCGGCGAGATAGAACATTGCCGCGGCTGTGCCGATTTCCGAGCGCGCGGCGAGCGCGACCAGCACGTATCCCGCATGCGCGACCGAACTATAGGCCAGCATGCGTTTGAGATTGGTCTGCGTCAGTGCGGCGAAGTTGCCGATGGTCATCGAGAGCAGCGCGGAGATCCAGATCAGCGGTTCCCATCCCGAGGCGATCTGCTGGAAGGCCGTCAGGAAGATGCGGAAGAAAATAGCGAACGCGGCCGCTTTGGGGCCCGTCGCAAGGAAAGCCGACACCGGGGCAGGAGCGCCCTGGTAAACATCCGGTGTCCACACCTGGAATGGCGCGCCTGAAACCTTGAAAGCGAGCCCCACGAACATCAGTGCTGCCGCGACACTCACCATTCCGAACGACGGTACGTTACCCGGAGCATTCAGGACATCCCGAATGGCGTCGAGGCGCGTCGTGGCGGTCACGCCGTAAATCAGCGCAATTCCATACAGCAGAAAACCGGTCGCGAACGAGCCGAGCAGAAAATATTTGAGCGCCGCTTCGTTGTTGCGCTTATCGGATCTCAAATAGCCTGCGAGGATGTACGTGGCGATCGACGAAATTTCCAGCCCAATGAACACCATCATCAGGTCGTTTGCCGCGACCATTAGGCACTGGCCGACGACCGCGAACAGCAGCAGACCGTGGAATTCCCCCGTCTCGGCTTTCTCCACGTCGAGATACCGGTATGAGGACAGCACTGTGAGGATGCCGATCGCGAGCACGAGGAAGCGGAAGAAGGTCGCGAAGCCATCCACGACCAGAAGATCCGAGAAGCCCGCTCCAGGCACACTCCAGGCGCCGGCCGTGCCGAAGATCGCCGCGATGAGAGCCAAAATCGACAGATGACCGAACAGCTTCGGCATCTTCTTCGAAAACAGCGGATCGAGAATCATCAGGAGCGTGCCGGCGATCGTGAGAATCGTCTCGGGCGCGAAACGCAGCAGATCGTCCCCGCTCGGGGCGAAGCTAGTGGGCATGTCCGAAACCTCCTCCCACCGGCGACGGAGCAGGGGCGGGCAGCGCCACTCGCAGCGGCGCATTGGTCTTGCTTTGATCCAGAATCTTCAAATTGGCTTCCGAGACAGCGGGCAGGAATGACTGCGAGTAGACGCCCATCCAGACCATCATGATGACGAGAGGAACCGCACAGGCCCACTCGCGCAGATTCAAATCGGGCATGTGATGCTTGACGCCTTCCCCCACCGCGCCGAAGAATACACGCTGGTACAGCCAAAGCATGTAGCACGCGGAGAGGATTACGCCCAGTGCGGCGAAAATCGTCCACGTGAAGTGCGCTTGCGCGGTGCCCTGCAGGACGAGAAATTCGCCGACGAAGTTATTAAGCATCGGCAGCCCGACGCTGGCAAGGGTTGTAATCAGAAATATTGTGGAAAGCCAGGGCGCCGCCGTCGCGACGCCGCCGAAATCCGCGATCGCGAGCGAGTGCCGCCGCTCGTACATCAATCCAACGAAAAGGAAGAGGGCGCCTGTCGAGATGCCATGGTTCAGCATCTGATAGACGGCGCCATCGAGGCCCATCTGGGTGAACGAAAAAATTCCGAGCACGACAAACCCGAGGTGGCTGACCGACGAATACGCGACCAGCTTCTTCATGTTCGGCTGCACCATCGCGACGAGAGCGCCGTAGACGATGCCGATAATCGCGAGGACGACAATCCATGAAGCATTCTCATGCGCTGCGTTCGGGAACATCGGCAGGCAGAACCGGACCAGTCCGTAAGTTCCCATCTTGAGCATCACGGACGCCAGCATGACGGAGCCGGCGGTGGGAGCTTCCACGTGCGCATCCGGTAGCCACGTGTGAAGAGGGAAGAGCGGAACCTTTATTGCGAACGCGATAAAAAACGCGAGGAAGAGGAACGTTTCCTCGGTGTGCGACAGCATCACTTTGCCGGACTGGATGCTGCTGAGGATCGTGGCGTAATCGAACGTGCCGGCGCGGTTATAGAGGAAAATGATGGCCGCGAGCATCAGCACCGAGCCGGCCATTGTGTACAGGAAGAACTTGACCGCGGCGTAGATCCGGCGGTCGTGCCCCCAGATGCCCACGAGGAAGTACATTGGGACGAGCGCGACTTCCCAGAAAACGTAAAAAAGGAAGAGATCCCACGCGCAAAACACCCCCACAAGCCCGAATTCGAGCAGCAGCAGGAACGCGAAGAACTCTTTGCTGCGGTCTTTGATGGCGTTCCACGACAGCAGAATCGCAATGGGCGTCAGGAAAGTCGAGAGCAGGATCAGCCAGAGGCTCAGACCATCCAGGCCGACATGCCAGTGGATTTCCGGGTTCGCGATCCACACGGCGTCGCTGACGAACTGCTGCCCGGCCTGTCCCGACTGATAGCCAGTTGCAAGCCCAAGCGAAAGCACGAATGTCAGGAGCGAGACCGCGAGCGCGAACATCCGGATCATCTGCTCCTGCGCGCGCGGAATGAACAGCGCGAGGAGGAAGCCGATGGCGGGCAGCGCAATGACCAGGTTCAGGTTCATCGTCCGGCTCCGGCCGCGAAGCCCATCGCGGTGATACCCATGACGAGAAGCAGCGCCACGGCCCCAATCACTACCCAGGTCGCGTAACTGCGGATATTGCCGGATTGCAGGAGTTTCAGAATGCCGCCAATACTTCGGGACTGATAACCGACGCCGTTCACGGTTGCGTCGATCACGCCCTGGTCAACACCTCGCCAGAGCACTGTTTCGGAGCCGGCGACCAGCGGGTGAACGACCGCCGCATCGTAGATCTCATCGACGAAATACTTGTTGTAGACCAGCTTGTAGAGGCCGCCGAGCGATGACGCGATGCGCTCCGGAAGGTCTTTGTTCACGACATACATGTAATAAGAAAGCGCAATGCCGCCGAGTCCGAAGGCGACCGAGATATAGGTCAGTGTCATGTCTTCGGGACCTTCGGCGAGCGGGAACATTCCCTCCAGGATCTTCGGAACATTGAAGAAGAAGCCGCCGCCGAGCGAAAGGACCGCGAGCACGACCAGCGGACCCAGCATCGACCATGGTGATTCATGCGGATGCCCGTGCCCTTTGTATTCGCCCGCGAAAGCCATCCAGAAAGCGCGCCAGACATAGAATGCCGTCATGCCCGCCGTAATGACGCCGACCCAATACATCCAGGGCGCATGCGCATGGGCAGCGCCCAGAATCGCGTCCTTCGAAAAGTAGCCCGAGGTGAAAGGAAATCCGGAGATCGCGAGCGAAGCGGCCGCCAGCGTGTAGCAGGTAATCGGCGCGTATTTCTTCAAGCCGCCCATGTGCCGCATATCCTGCTCACCGTGGCAGGCATGAATCACGCTCCCGGCGCCGAGGAAGAGCAGCGCTTTAAAGAAAGCGTGGGTCATGACGTGCCAGATGCCGGCCGAGAATGCGCCCACCCCGACGCCGAGAAACATGTAGCCAAGCTGCGAAACCGTCGAGTAGGCGTAAACCTTCTTAATGTCGAATTGCGTCAGGCCGATCGTGGCGGCGAAAACGGCGGTGGCAAGTCCGATGATCGCGACAGTTTCCATCGCTGCCGGCGCGTGGGTGAAAATCACCGCCGACCGCGTGCACATGTAAACGCCGGCCGTCACCATGGTGGCCGCGTGGATCAGCGCAGACACTGGTGTCGGGCCTTCCATCGCGTCCGGCAGCCAGACATACAGAGGAAGCTGCGCCGATTTACCGCACGCCCCGACCAGCAACAGCAGCGCAATAGCCGTCAGCGTGCCCGTTGGTTTACCGGGAGCGGCCGAGAACACGTCGGTGAAGTTCAGCGTCCCGAAGTTCACGACGATCAGGAAAATGGCGAGTGAAAATCCGAAGTCGCAGATTCGGTTGACGATGAATGCCTTGTTTCCCGCCGTGGTCGCGCTGTGCTTCACGAAATAGAAGCCGATGAGCAGATAACTGCAAAGACCCACACCTTCCCAGCCGACGAACAGGATCAGGTAATTCGCCGCCAGCACCAGGTTCAGCATGAAGAACATGAACAGGTTCAGGTAGGCGAAGAAGCGGTAGTAGCCCTCCTCATGCGCCATGTAGCCGGTGGCGTAGATGTGGATGAGCGAGCCGATGCCGGTCACGATCATCAGCATGACCATCGTCAGCTTGTCGACCGCGAAGTCCCAGCCGGCGTTGAAAGCGCCGCTTTGGATCCAGGTGAAATAGTGTTCGTGAATCGGATTTGCCGCCAGGTCTCCGGCGCTCAGGTAAACGGCGACAACCTTGGCAAAAGAAAAAACGACGCTCAGAACCGCAATGGCATTGACGACGGACTTGGGAAACTTGCGGCCGAAAATGCCGTTGGCGAGGAAGCCAAGCAGCGGGAGCAGGGGGATGATCCAGAGATTCTGCATCAGTTCTTGAGTGAATCGATTTCGTCGATGTTCAGGGTCGACCGGTTCTTGAACACCGTCAGGATGATCGCGAGTCCGACGGCCGCCTCAGCCGCCGCCACAACCATCACAAAAAACGTGAAAATCTGTCCGGTGACCTCTTTATGCTGGTTGGAAAAGGCGACGAAGCTCAGGTTGACGGCGTTCAGCATCAACTCGATGCACATGAACACCGTGATGATGTTGCGGCGAAAGAGAAAGCCAGCCACGCCAAGCGCGAACAACAACGCGCTCAGAATCAGGTACCAGGAGATTGGCACCCCGTTGTTAAGAATGCCGAGCAGTTGCTGCGGGTCCATCAATCCAGTTCCTTTCGCGCGAGCACAATCGCGCCCAGAATCGCGATCAGGATCAGCACGGAGGTGATCTCAAACGGCAGCAGATATCTTGTGAACAATGCGATTCCGATGCCCTGCGCCGAGCCGCCGGTGTAAGCGCCGAATTTGACGTAACCGGAATTGGCGAAGCCCTGCTGCACGAAGAGTCCGATCAACCCCATGAATGCCAGCAGCGCGGGAGCGCCCAACAACTGCGAAGTCCACGAACGGCCGCGGCGCTCTTCGGCGCCCGCGTTCAGCAGCATGATCACGAAGATGAACAGCACCATGACGGCGCCCGCGTACACGATGATCTGCGCCATAGCGATGAATTCAGCACCAAGCAGCAGATAGAGAACCGCGATCGAGCCCATCACACCGATGAGCGACAATGCGCTCGCGATCGGGTGCCGCTGAAGCACCACGTTGACAGCCGAGATCAAAGCAATTGCCGCGAAGACAAGAAAGAAGAATAGATCCATTTCAGTCTCAGGACGTCAGCGCCACCGCAAGGCCGGTGATCAGCATATTGAGCAACGCCGCAGGGAAAAGCCCCTTCCACGCGAAGCTCATGAGCTGGTCATAACGGAAGCGGGGCAAGGTCGCGCGAATCCAGATGAAGACGAAGAGCAGAAAACCGGTCTTGGCGAGGAACCAGAACAAGGGCATCAGGACCGGGATCGTCGGCGGAAAGAGCATCAGCCCGGCGAGCCCAAAGAACACGATGCCGAATGCGGGAAGCGTGTACTTGTCGAACGGACGCGCGGGATTCAGCCCGTGGTAAATGCAAATCAGACCTGCGCCGGCGAGAATCAGAGGCGCGACGAGATTCGATCCGAGCGATTCCGGCCACAGGGGCTGCCAGCCACCGAGATAGAGCAGAGTCGCGATCGAGCAGACCGTCACCATGTTGGCGTATTCCGCCATGAAGAACGCGGCGAACGTCATGCTGCTGTACTCCACGTGGAAGCCCGCGACGAGTTCGTTCTCCGCTTCGGGCAAATCGAACGGAATGCGGTTCGTTTCCGCGAACGCCGCAATCATGAAGATGATGAAGCTGAAGACCTGCGGGAATGGGCCGGAGAAGATAGTCCATTTGGCCAGAAAGCCGAAATTGAAGCCGGCCTGCGCATTCACGATTTCGCGAAGGCTCAGCGAGCCGACAATCAGCAGCGGGGCCGCGAGCGCAAGACTCATCGGCAGCTCGTAACTGATCATCTGAGCGGAACTGCGCAGCCCGCCGAGCAGCGCGTATTTGTTGTTCGACGACCAGCCCGCGAGCGCAATGCCGTAAACACCCATCGCGCTGATGGCAAGAACCAGCAGCAGCCCGATGTTGAGATCGGTAAGCTGCATCTCAGTGGTCCATGTGTGTCCGGCGATCGGCCCGATGGTGAGTTGCGTCCCGAATGGAATTACGGAGATCGAAATCAGCGCCATGAAGACAGCGAGAAACGGAGCCAGCAGGTAAAAGAACCGGTTGACGTGCGGCGGCATCACACCCTCTTTGGTGATGAGCTTGATCACGTCAGCCAAAGGCTGGAGCAAACCGTGCGGACCGACGCGCGACGGGCCCATCCGCACCTGTACGTGCGCGATCACCTTCCGCTCGACCCACTGCAGATAAGCGAGCACGGTGAGGAACACGAATGCGATGATCGCGGTCTTGATCAGGGTAATGATGATGAATGCCATCGTCTAAGTCTTAACCGTGCAAGACGGCGGCGCGGCCTTTGCGCTCCCCGCCCCGCCCGCGGCGTTATCCGCGCACGTACTCCTCTCTGTCGGGAGGCGGGGGCGCCGAATGCCGTTCGATCACCGAATTGAGTATTTTAGAATACCGGCCCAGCGTGCCGGAGGTGAACAGATTTTCGTGCGCCGACTGGACCAGATCCGGGCGGCTCTCCACGCCGACGCGGCCATTGACCGGCGCAGTCTGCTGCGCGCCCAGCGTGACCAGCGCCAGCGGAATATCGTAACCTTTCACCGTCCGCCGGATTTCGTTGTAAACCGTATCCGGCAACCACGGACCCATGTGCGGCGCAAAGCCCATTTCCTTCGCGATGAGGCCGATGATCTCGAGGTCGGCCTTCGACCCTATCGTCGAAATCGCGCGCTTCAGCCGCTGCACTTCGCCGCAAACATTCGTCACGGTGCCGTTCTTCTCGTAAGCGCTGCCGGCAGGAAGCACGACATCCGCCCGCTGTGCAGTCTCGGTCAAAAACATGTCCTGCACGACAACGAATGCTTTCTTCGAAGCCAGCGCACCGGACTTCAGCGGATTCGCGCCGACAACCCAGAGCGCATCGAGATCCTCGGCCGCGAGCATTTCCCGAACAGCCAGGCCATGAGCGCCGGAAGCGCGATAACCAGGAAGAAGCTCCGGGACCAGCCCCATATCGATCGCGCCACGCGAATTCGAATAATCGACAAGCGGGCAGTACCTGGCCGGAATGCCGAGCGACTGACCGAAGTTGACCAGCTGCCGGATATGATCGCCTTTCACCGAATCGTTGAAGACGATGACCAGCTCGGATTCTTTCTCGAGCGCCGCGCGCAACTCCGGAAGAGCCTCGAGCTCGTTACCTGCCGGCTTGCGAATCGAAGCCGCGGCGATGTCATCTTCGCGGACAGCGTCCGGCGTGACCACATACACATGCGCGCCGCGCAACCGCTGGCTTGCCCGAATCTGGAATGCAAGGAACGGCTGCTCGACCGACAGATTGGCGCCGATGATCAGGAACGCTTTGCCGGTGGAAAAATCCTGCGTGTTCGCGAGGGAGGCGTTCGTCCCGCTCAGCGCGTCGACCAGCGTAACCACATCGCCTGTGCGGTGGTGATCGATATTGTTCGTCGCGAGACACTCCCGCGCGAATTTCTGCAGATAGAAGTTTTCTTCGTTGGTCGTGTGGTTCGAGCCGATGATGCCGAACTTGCCGTCGCGCTTTTTAACCGCGGCAAACTTCTCGGCGATCGTCAACAGCGCTTTCGACCATGAAATGGGCTGCAGCTTCCCGCCGGTCCGAATCATGGGCGATTGCAGCCGCTCTTCGTGTTCGGCAAAATCGAACGCGTACCGGCCTTTGATGCAAAGGAACTCCCCGTTAATACCCGACCGGTCCCGATTGTTCCCGCGAATGATTTTGTCGTTGCGAACCCCGAGGGTCGTCTTGCATCCGTTGGAACAGTGCGTGCAGATTGTGCCGACGTGCTCCATTTCCCAGGGACGGGTCTGATAACGGTAAGGACCGCTGGTCAGCGCGCCGACTGGACATATGTCGATGCACATCCCGCATTCATCGCAGTTCAGATGATCCTTTTCGTTCGGCGCAATCAGCGAAACGGCGCCGCGGTTAATGACGCCGAGCGCTCCGACGCCCATGCCTTCGTTGCAGACCCGGACACAGCGGAAGCAGAGAATGCAGCGCGGCCCGTCATAGAAAACCACCGGCGACCACTGCTGCTCGTCGACGTGAACCTTGTTCTCGACAAACCGGCTCTCGCCCGCGCCATAGCGGAACACCATGTCCTGCAGTTCGCACTCGCCGCCCTTGTCGCACACCGGACAATCGAGCGGATGGTTCGTCAGCAGAAATTCGAGCGTCGATTTGCGGGCGCCGCGCACCTGCGGCGTGTCCGTGTGGACAACCATGCCCGCCGAAACCGGCAGCGTGCACGCCACCTGCATCTTCGGCATCTTCTCGACTTCGACGAGACACATGCGGCACGCGGCCTGAAGCGAATAGCCTTCGTAATAGCAGAACGACGGAATCCCGATGCCGGCCTGCTTGGCGGCCTCGATGACGAGCGTCCCCGGAGGCGCTTCGATTTCCTTGCCGTCGATCGTGAACTTGACCAGATCCGCCATCCCTACACCGCCACCAGTCGCGACGATTTCTCGTACGGACACGGCTTGCCGTCAAGATGCTCTTCAAACTCGTGCTGAAATTTTTCGACGAACGAGATGGTCGGCATCGCTGCCGCGTCGCCCAGAGGACAGAACGTCCGCCCCAGCATGTTCCGCGAAAGATCGCCGATCAGGACGATGTCGCTGCGCGTACCCATGCCGTCGTGAAACCGCTGCAGCAGTTTCCGCAGCCACGTCGTGCCTTCGCGGCATGGAATGCACCACCCGCAGCTTTCGTGAGCATAAAAGCGCATGATCCGCAGCGCCGCTTTGACCATGCAGGTGTCCTCATCCATCACGACAACGCCGCCGGAGCCCAGCATCGACTTCTTCGCGGCGACACTGTCGTAATCCATCGCGACATCGCACTCATCGGCGGTAAGAATCGGGCACGACGATCCGCCTGGAATTACCGCCTTCAGCTTCTTGCCATTCTTCATGCCGCCGCCAACCTCGTTGATCATGCGCATGAGATTGAAGCCCATTGGCAGTTCGTATACGCCGGGCTTATTGATGTGTCCGGACAGGCAGAACAGCCGGGTGCCGCCATTCTTTGGCGTCCCGAGGCCTGCAAAGTAAGCGCCCCCATTCAAAATAATCGGCGGAATCGCGCAAAACGTCTCGACATTGTTAAGAACCGTGGGGCACTGATAAGCGCCGGCCACCGCCGGGAAAGGAGGCCGAATCCGCGGATTCCCGCGCTTTCCCTCGAAGGATTCGAGCAACGCCGATTCCTCACCGCATTCATAAGCGCCCGCGCCCGAGTGCGTCGCGAGATGAAAATTCACGCCGCGGCCCAGGATGTTGTCGCCGAGATAGCCACGCGCGTAGGCCTCATCAATCGCGCGATCCATCAACTCGATCAGGTAGCGATACTCACCGCGAATGTATATATAGCCCTGCTGCGCGCCAATCGCGAGACCCGCGATCAGGCAGCCTTCGATCAACTGATGCGGATCGTATTCAATCAGCAGACGGTCCTTGCAGGTGCCCGGCTCTGACTCGTCCGCGTTCACCATGATGTACTTCGGCTTTGGTGATTGCCGCGGCACAAAGCCCCACTTCATCCCGGTTGGAAAGCCCGCGCCACCACGGCCGCGCAGCGCCGAGGCCTTGACCTCGCTGATGATGTCGTCCTGCGACATCCCGAGCGCTTTTTCAAACGCCTTGTAGCCTTCGTTGGCGAGATACGTTTCGATCGACTGCGAATTCGGCAATCCAAACCGCCGGCTGAGCACTCGGACTTCCAGCGGATTCGGTTGGTTATAGAGCATCAGCAGCTCACCTTTGGCACTTCCTTAATCTCTTCAGGACGCCTGCCGGCCATCAAACCATCCAGCAGCTTGTCGAGTTGCGCCGGCGTCACGTCGTGATAGAAGTCGTAATTGATCTGTATTGCCGGCGCCCACGAGCACGCGCCAATGCACTCGACTTCCTCCAGAGATACGCGCCCGTCCGGCGTGACTTCCTTGTGGCCGAGGTGCAGCTTTTTGCAGGCCTGCTCATAGAGTTCAGCGCCGCCCACCAGCAAACAGGAAATGTTCGTGCAGACCTGCACGTGATACTTGCCCATCGGCTTCTGCCGGTGGAGCATCGAGTAAAACCCGACCACCTCTTCGATCTGCAATGGAGTGATGCCGCAGCGCTTCGCCACTTCGGCAACGAGTTCGTCGGTGATCGAACCGACCTCATCCTGCGCGTAGATCAGCATCGGGATGGTCGCGGAGCGCTTGCGGTCCGCCGGATATTTGGCAAGGAAGCGCTCGAAGCGAGCTTCCAGCTCAGGGGAGAAAATCATGCTCAGGCTCGCCGCTCCAGCTTCGCGATTTTCCCGTCGTGACCTTGAACTGACAGGACGAGATTTTGTGATATTCCCATCAGGCCGTGGATACTATCGGGGTGACCGGCGGAGAAAATCCTCAGTTCGCTGATACCTGCGGTAAGTTCGCGGATATCGTCAGCCTGACCCGCTGAGGCGATTCTGGGCTCGCGAATGCTTTCTGCCTCACTTGCGGACACGAGCCGAAGGGAATCAATGGCAGCCTTGAGCGCCTGAATTGATGCGTGCTGAGCTTCGTTATCGTGCATTGCCAATCCCAGAGTCATGCGCCTGGCGTCGATCTTCTCTTCAAAGTTCATCTCCGCCATACTTACCGGTCCGTATCTCCAAGGACGAAATCCATACTCCCCAACCCGGCGATCACGTCGGCGATCAGGGTTCCCTCGATCATCTTCGGAATCGCCTGTAAATTCCCGAAGCTCGGACCGCGCCAGTGCACCCGATATGGCTTCTGCGTTCCATCGCTCACCATGTAGCAGCCGACTTCGCCACGCGGAGATTCGATGGCAAGATAAACCTCGCCTTCGGGCACCCGGAAGCCTTCCGTCACGATTTTGAAGTGGTAGATGAGCGACTCCATCTGGGTCTTCATCTTTTCGCGGTCGGGCAACACAATGCCCGGCGCGTCCGCCTGATGCGCACCGGATGGCATCCCTTCGAGCGCCTGCTTGATAATCCTGCACGACTCGCGCATTTCCTGAATGCGAACCATGTAGCGCCCAAACACGTCGTTGTCGGTGCGCGTCGGCACGTCGAAATCGAACTTCTCGTAGCTGGAGTACGGCGCGTCCTTGCGTATGTCGATCTTCAACCCGGCCGCGCGCAGCATCGGACCGGTTACCCCCAGATCGAGCATGTCCTCGAGCGAAATGAAGCCGACGCCCTTTGTGCGCCCGGTCCAGATCCGGTTGTTCGTCAGCAGCTCTTCGTATTCGTCCACGCGCGAGGGGAAGATGTCGATGAACTCCTTCACGCGCTTCTGCCAACCCCGCGGATGCGGCAGCGCAAGTCCGCCGATCCGGAAATAGCTGGTCATCATACGCTGGCCGGAGAACATCTCGAACACGCGCAGAATCTCTTCGCGCTCGCGGAAACAATACAGGAACACGCTCATCGCGCCGATGTCGATGGCATGCGTTCCGAGCCACACCAAATGACTGTTCAGCCGCGTAAACTCGGCCAGCATTACGCGCGTCCATTGCGCCAGCGGCGGAATTTCCAGACCCAGCAGCTTTTCCGCCGCCAGACAGTACACGAGGTTGTTGGACAGAGGCGCGAGGTAATCGATGCGGTCGGTCAGCGTGACACCCTGCTGGTATGTCTTGACCTCGAATTCCTTTTCGATCCCCGTATGCAGGTAGCCTATATCCGGCGCAGCCTTCAAGATGGTTTCGCCGTCCAGTTCGAGCAGCAGGCGAAGCACACCGTGCGTCGACGGGTGCTGCGGGCCCATGTTGAGGACCATGCTGCGCGTGCCCGTCTGCTCATGCTCGTGCCGCTCGTAATCCTGTTCGACTTCGAGCTCGGTCGTGATCCCACCGTCGGACATTTTCTTCAAATACTCCTAATACCGCGTTCCCGTAACAGGAACATCCTTGCGCAGAGGGTGCCCGGACCAGTCTTCCGGCATCAAAATCCGCGTCAAATTCGGATGATTCAAAAAGCGCACGCCGAACAGATCGAAAGTCTCACGTTCATACCAGTTCGCTGAACGGTAGACCGCACACGCCGACTCGATCTCCGGATTTTCGCCGGAAACCCGCGCTTTCAACCGCAGCCGTTGCCTGCCGGCGATGGACTGCAGGTGATAAACGACCTCGAATCGCGGTTCGGCTGGATGACGATCCACACCAGTCACGGTGCTGAGGCGCTCAAAACCAAGCTGATGCTTCGCCCGGCGCAAAGCGTCCACGATGTTCGCCGGCTCCACTTCGACCGTCAGTTCGTTGAATTCAAACTTCGCCGTCGTGGCGATATCGTCCAGCGCCGCCGCCAAGTGATGACTCCGAAGATCCTCGGGAATCATTTCGCCACCAGCTCCGACGGACGCTCCACAGGAGTCAGATCCAGGCGCCGCATCCCCGGCTCCTCGAGCGTCGGTTCCGTGTGCGCCCAATCCAGCACACCTTTCTTCCAGATAAAGAAGAATCCCGCCAAAATCAGAATCACGAACGTCAGCATTTCGATAAACCCGAACATCTTCAGCTGCTTGAACACGACTGCCCAGGGATATAGAAAGATCGCCTCGATGTCAAACAGAATGAACAGCATCGCCACCAGATAAAACTTCACACTGAAGCGGTGCTGGGCATCTCCTGTCGGCGCGATGCCGCATTCGTACGGAAGATCTTTGACTTTATTCTTCAGCTTGCGGCCGATCACGAAAGAGAGCGTGATCAGCGCCGCCGCGATCACCATCGCGAGAACGGCCTGCAGCAAAACAGGGAACCACGTTTGAGCCAGCGTCGTAGGCATTTAGATTGGTGATTTTGGGTGGGGTTCGCCCCCACGACTATAATAATCCACGTAAACTTGTGCCGACTGAAAATCAGGTTACAGTCAACGGCGAGCGCCGCAATATGCCCGCAAAAACGACACTGCTTGACCTCGTGCGCTCTCTCGATCTTGAGCCCGAACGCGTGGCGATCGAGCTGAACCGGGAGATCGTCAAACGCGCGGCCTGGCCCGACACCGCAGTCGAAGGCGGCGCCGAGATTGAAATCGTCCAGTTCGTCGGGGGCGGATAGGTACCGGCTGCCGCGAGCACGCCACGAAAGCCTACTGGAAGCTCCGGACCGCGTGCGCCTCGTCCTCGTGGACGTCGAACACCGTGTAGAGCTTCGTGATCTGCAACAGGTCTTTGACGCGCTTGGTCAGACTGAGGAGCTTCAGGCTTCCGCCCGCGTTGGCCACACTTGTGAAGCCCGAAACCAGTTCGCCGATACCCGAGCTGTCGATATAGGTGACATCACCCAGATTCAGCAGGATCTTCTTGTTACCTTTGGCGACCAGATCGCGCATGGCATCGCGCAAGGCGCTCGAACCTTCGCCGAGCGTTATCCGGCCGGAAACGTCCACTACCGTCACATCACCCACCTGGCGGGTATTCAACTTAACACTCACTTGCGTCCTGCCTCCCTCATTCTCTTGAACTGCGCATCCCTGAACGGGTACGCACGATGGCCGCGCGCCCGTGCGCCAAAAACTACGATTCCCTGGGGCCGATGTTTTTCACCAGCGTCACCTCGGTCCCCGCAGGCGACAGCTTCCGGACCTTCATATCGTCCATAAACGCTCCCATCAAAAACAAACCCCGGCCGGAGTGGCGCAGAAGATTGGTATCGTGAAGCGGGTCCGGCACTTCGTGCATCTCGAAACCCTCGCCCTCGTCGGTGATCCGGATCGTAAAGCTCGCGGCCGGCCTGTCGACCGACGCCTGAACGTGCACCCTCTTGTTCCGGTTGTATCGATTGCCGTGAACGACGGCGTTCACCATGCATTCCCGGACCGCCATACCGATCCGGTGGCGTTCATCTTCGTCGAAGCCCGCATCCTCGGCCGCCTTGAGAATTTCCCCCTCGGCAAGATCGACGCTCTCGAGGGTGGATGGGTAATTTTCGTCGAGCAAGACCTTCGCGCCTGTGTCCAATTCCATGTCAGCCCGGCGTCACCTGCATTAAGGGGCGTAATTAAGAAACGCTATCATAAACCGCCCTGCGGCCAAAAGTCCCTTCCTTCGGGTCTCGATGCGTCTCTATAAAATGACCCGTTATCCGTAGCATTGCTACGGTACCATGTAGGGCGATGACACCCTCCCAGCCCCGGATCGTACTCGAGAAGTCCGCCGATTATCGCGAGAGCTACGCCAACAGCGTGCAAATCCGGGTCAATCTCTGGGACTTTTTCCTCATGTTCGGCAACATCAACCAGACCTCGCAGGATAACGTCCAGATCCACAATTTCCAGGGAATTTACGTAAGCCCTCAGCAGGCCAAGGCGCTGCTGAACGTGCTGCAGCAGAACGTCACCCAGTACGAAGCCGCCTTCGGAGAAATCCGTCTGGAGCCCAAGGCCGGCGCGGGATTCGTCCAGTAAGCCGAAGCATGCGGAAAGCGCGTGCCGCATCGCCATCGCAGCGACTGCGCCGCTCGCCACGCCTGCGGCCTCCAGTACGCCTGCAGTCTTACGCGCTTACCTTCGGATTCATCGCCGTCATCCTGCTGCTGATGCACGGGCCCATTCTCGACCTGCCATTCTTCTGGGACGAGGCCGGCCAGTTCATTCCAGCTTCGCTGGATCTGTTTCGGGCCGGAAGCTGGATTCCGATATCGACTGTTCCCAACGTCCACCCGCCGGGTGTCATGGCGTACCTCGCGCTGTGCTGGTCGATCTTCGGATACTCGATCTCCGGCACGCGAATCGCCATGCTGATCGTGGCCTCCCTGGGGGCGCTGGTCACGTTTCTACTGGCGATCGAGCTGGCGCGCGGGGCCACTGGTGTGCCGGCTTTCGCCGCGCTTGCCATGCTCTGCATTTCCCCGCTGTTCTTCGCCCAGGCCATGATGGCCCAACTCGATATGCCCGCGATGTGCCTGTCGGGCCTCGCCCTGCTGTTGTTCCTGCAGAATCGAATTCGCGCGTCCGCAGTCGCATGCATCTTTCTCGTGCTCGTCAAGGAAACAGGTCTCGTGGTTCCAGCGCTGCTGGGAGGATGGCTCCTCTTCGAACGAGGGGACAGGCGACGCCGCCTGCAATCCTTGTGGTTCCTGCTGCCGCTGCCGGGCCTGGCCACATGGCTGCTGCTTTTGCATCACACCACCGGACACTGGTTCGGGAATGCCGACTTCACCGCCTACAATCTGCGGGAACCCCTCCATTTTTTCCCATTCGTCCTCGCCCTCCTGCGGCGCTGCTATTACCTCTTCATCAGCACCGGACACATCGTCGGGACTGTCGTCCTCATCTGGGCGTGGCGCCGCATGCCGCTTCTCCGGGACCGCTCCTGGCGCATCGCCGCCTCCTTCGTGATCGCACAAGTGGTGATGGTCAGCGCTCTTGGAGGCGCGGTGCTTGAACGGTACCTGCTGCCCGCGCTACCCATTGTCTACATCGCCTTCGCCGTCTCATTCCAGGCTCTCGCCACACAGACAAGGCGCTTCGCGCTGGCGGGTCTCATGCTCTGCCTGGTGGCCGCGAACTTCGTCAACCCTCCTTATCCATTTCCCTTCGAGAACAACCTGGCCTTCGTGAATTTCGTCGCGCTCGAAGAGACTGCAACCGACCGGGCAGAGCAGGATGCCCGCGCGCTCCCGGGTGGCGGCGTCGTCGCGGCGGCATTTCCTGTCGCCAATGCGCTGCGCAACCCCGACTATGGGTTCGTCGAGACTCCCCACAAGGTCTTTGAAGTCGTCGAGTTCAGCCCCGCGGAAGTCGAAAAGCTCAAGGCTGAAGGCCCGAATATCGTCATCTGGTACCAGCGCACGTGGGATCCGCTGCACCTGCTCGACAAGGCGCCCGTCCGCGACTTTCTCGCCCGCCACTATGGTTACGTTCCGGAGATGTCTCCGCCTCAAATCGCGGAAGCGCTGTCGATGCATGTGGCGCGACGCTGGACGCGCGGCGGCCTTGCGATGGAAATCCTCGAGCGCTGACGGTCCGCCTGCGTGTTAATGTGAGAGCGGTTTGAAATGCAGCAATCGCGCCTCGATCTTGAAAACCAGCCGCCATTCCTCTACGAGCCTTACCGCTCGACAGCAGGGCGTGCGCCGGTGCAGCCTCTTATATTCATTCCGCACACGCTCTCGGAACGCACCGGACCGGTCTTTGCGAACACTCCGATCCGTGAGAGCGACCGCGATCTTACCCGGCAGCACGCCGGCGAACCGGTCGGCCAGCGCATGATCGTTGAAGGCCGCGTCCTGGACGACGAGGGCAATCCTCTGCCCAACACGCTTGTCGAGATCTGGCAGACCAACGCCTCGGGACGCTATCGCCACAGCCTCGATGACTTCAATGCGCCGCTGGACCCGAACTTTACGGGGAACGGGCGCGTGCTCACCGACGAGAACGGCAAATATCGCTTTCTGACGATCAAGCCCGGCGCGTACCCATGGGGCAATCACTACAACGCGTGGCGGCCGGCCCACATTCACTTTTCGCTCTTCGGACCATCGTTCGTTTCGCGTTTCGTGACCCAGATGTATTTCGAAGGAGACCCGATGCTGAACCACGATCCCATCTTTCAATCCATTCCGGACAAGGCGAAACACCGCGTGATCGCGCCGTTCGATATCACTCTCACCGAAGAAAAATGGGCTCTCGGCTATCGTTTCGACATGATCCTGCGCGGGCCCGATGCCACTCCGACCGATGCCCACTGACATAGACCTTTATCCGACGACATTGGGGCCGATCGGCCCGTTTTTCCACTTCCTGACGCCTGAGTGGGGCACGCCGGATCGTACGCCGGGAATCATGGCGGGTCCCGGCGCAAAGGGCGAGCATATTCAGCTGAAAGTACACGTGCTCGACCGCGCCGGGAAGCCCGTCACGAACGCCATGATCGAACTCTGGCAGGCAGACGGCGGCGGCAAGTACAACCACCCGGCGGACACGCAGCAAAAGACGCCCGACCCGGATTTTCAGGGCTTCGGCCGCCTCGCCAGCAACGACGAAGGCCTCTGCGTATTCGACACGGTCAAACCAGGCCGTGTACCCGGAGTAAGCGGCGAACTGCAGGCTCCCCACATCAGCGTGTCGATCTTCGCTCCAGGGCTTCTGCGCCGGGTCGTGACGCGCATCTATTTCGCCGGGGATCCCGCGAACGATTCAGACCACGTCCTTAACCTCGTACCCGCCGACCGTCGCGGGACGCTTTTCGCTCAACCGAGCGGACCGTCGGAGTGGACGTTCGACCTTTACCTGACCGGCCCCTGCGAAACTGCCTTCTTCGACATCTGACGGCCTGTTGACTCGCGCCGCCATTTCTCTTACACTGTTGGGGTAATGCCGAGGCAGGACTCTCTCGGACAGTTCGAGCAACTCCTTCTCACCGCAATCCTTCAACTCCGCGAGGATGCCTATGGTGTCTCCATCCATGGCAAGGCCTCGGAACTCGCCCATCCCAAAGAAGTTTCGCTTGGTGCGATTTACGTCACGCTCGATCGTCTCGAAGACAAAGGCCTGATCTCGTCGTGCCTTTCCGATCCCACTCCCGAACGCGGCGGCCGCGCCAAACGCTGCTACCGGATCGAAGCTGCCGGAGAACGAGTGCTCCAGGAATCCGCGATCACAGCCAAACGCATTTGGGACGCTACCGCTGCCGTCTGGGGCAAGGACTGGGAGCGCCAGTGGGCCAAAGCCGGCCGTAAACGTTGGGGCAAGGAGATGGCGTGAGTATTCGCGGCGGCCCTTCCCCGGCGCTCGAACGCATCGTCGGCGCCTTTATCCCGCCCGCCTGCCGCGAGGAAATCCTTGGCGATCTTTGCGAAAAATACCTGGGCTCCTTCCAGTACATCGGACTCGCGATCACTGTCATCCCCTTTGTGATTCTGAGCCGGATCCGGCGCACACGTGATCTTCGGATTCGGCTTACGGATGCGCTCCTGATATATGGCTCTTTTCTTGCGGCGGCATGGTGCACACCATCCAGCGCGCTGCCGCGACACGATGGACTGATTCGCGTGGCAATTCCGGCGACGGTGAATGTATTTGACCTGGTTTTTCAGGATATCTGGGCGGAAGGCTCTCAATGGGCGCGGGTCCTGGTGTTCAGCCTCGCGTTGGGAATCGGGATCGGTTTCAATCCTTACGGGGAAATCGCGGGCACGCTGCTCGTCGGCGGCCTTCGGTCAATTCACGGGACGGTCCCCGGCGTGAATCGCCCTATCGGATTCGCCGCTACACACGTGACGGCAAAGGGCTGGTTGATGATAGCGGCTTTCCTCGCTCTCAACGTGTGGTTTCTCGCGAATGACGGCCGCCCGGGCCGCCCTGACGCGATCGCCGTCTTCTTCATATTCCTCGGCGTCTGTTTTGCCCGCAGGCCTCGAAAGTCATGACCTTCAGATCGAAGATGTGGATCTTCCTGGTGATGCTGTTCATTGCGGCCGCCACGCTTTGGTCAATCGTTCGCCAGCGGCACAACTTCACCAACGCGACCACATACTCGCGATTTCTGGAGCAGGTGCAGTCCGGCGCCGTGACCAGCGCGGCCATCGCTGCTTCGCGCGGCAGGGCCGACCGCGTCACTTTTCAGCTCAGGGACGGCGGAAGGGGAGATACTATCGTTCCCTCCGGCGATCAAAGCCTTCTTGCTGCCTTGAAGCAGAAGAAGGTCGAGATCGAAATCCGCGATGCGTCAATGACGTGGTCGAGGATTATCGCGAACTCCGCGCCGTTCCTGCTGCTGCTCGCGATTTGGTTCTTCGCGTGGGGACGCGTGCAGTCGACCCGCGGCGCACAATAAGACTCCCCGCCCGATCGATCCGCATCGACCAGCCCGCCGGAACCAGGGTCGTCGAGCCGTAGTCGGTAATCAGCGCGGGTCCCGGCGCCGCTTTCATTCCGAGTGCTTCGCGCGACGACGTCGGGATGTCGCGCCAGCGCCCGTCGAGCCAGACGCGCCGGGTCGTTCCGGCGTCGAGACGCCCTACAGGCGCGCGCAGCGACGGCCGCTTCACCGCCAAGGCAGCGCGGACCCGTAACGTCACAATCTGCGTTGGGCGCGTCACGTCGGAGTACCCGTAGATGCGTTGATGGGCTTTGTGGAAGTCCCCCTCCCACGGAATCGTCAGTTCATAACTCTGACCCGCATAACGAACATCGGCGAACCGCCCGATGACGGCCCGGGGCATGTCTTTCTTCGCCTCCTTCTCGAGTTTCCGGAAGCGCGCCTCGTAGTCCGACGCCCCCAGCGCACCCCCTGAGTAGTCGCGCGTGCGATCTGCCAACAGCATCCCGAGCGCCGACAGCGCGCCAGCGAGGCGGGGGACGATCACTGTATCGATCCCCAGCTCTTCAGCGATCTCGCAGGCATGCAGGCCGCCGCATCCACCGAATGCGACGAGCGGGAATTCGCGAGGATCTTCTCCGCGCTCAACGGACACAGCGCGAATGGCCCTCTCCATATTCGAGTTCGCGACCCGCAGAATCGCCGCGGCGCAATCGACGGTGCTGAATCCAGGTTGGGATGCCAGCGATGCCACCGCGCGTTCCGCCGCAGCGGGGTCGATCCTCATCGCTCCGCCCACCAGTTGTTCAGCCCTGATTCTGCCCAACACCACGTGCGCGTCGGTAACCGTCGCATGTTCGCCGAAGCCGTAGCAGGCCGGACCTGGCACGGCCCCCGCACTCTCCGGCCCCACATGCAGACTTCCGCCCTCATCGACGAACGCGATCGAACCGCCGCCAGCCCCGACGGTGTGTATGTCCAGCATGGGGACCCGGACCGGGAAGTTGTCGATCCGGCTCTCGGTCGTCAATCGCGCTTCGCGTCCGGCGAGCGCGACATCGGTTGACGTGCCGCCCATATCGAACGTTAGCGCTTTGCCAAATCCGCACAGCCGCGCGACCTCGACCGCACCCACAATGCCGCCCGCCGGACCGGAAAGAATCGTCCGCACCGGATGCCTTCGCGCCTCCGCGGCTGTCAGCAGCCCACCACTCGACTGCATGATCGAGATCTGGTTCGGACTGCGGCTTTCGAGCTCCCGCAAGTAGCAATCCATCAGCGGCCCCACATATGCGTTGATCACCGTCGTACTCGCCCGTTCGAACTCGCGGAATTCCGGCGAGATGTCGCACGAGGCACACACGAATCCGGGCAGACGCTTCAGCAAAACTCGTTCGTGGACGTCGTTCTGGTAAGAGTGCAGCAGGCAAATCGCGACCGATTCCGTGCCTGCCGTCTCAATCCTTGCGGCAAGCGCCTCGATATCCGCCAACGACGGCGCGTGCTCGATCGTTCCGTCAAACAACACCCGCTCATCGAGCCCGAAACAAAGCTCGCGCGGCACCAGTGGCTTCGGCAACACGGGGGTGAGGTTGTAAAGCTCCGGCCGGTTCTGACGGCCGATCGCGATCAAATCTTCGAAACCGCGCGTCGTCACAAACGCCGTCTTCGCACCCTTGCGCTCCAGCAGGGCATTGGTGGCAACCGTCGACCCATGCATTACCTCAGCCCGTCTCGCGGCGATGCGCTCCAATCCTTCGATCACGACGCTCGCCGGTGATAACGGATTCGACCGCAGTTTGAAGGAGTCGATCCTGCCGTCATCGCGCAGCACGACGAAGTCTGTAAACGTGCCTCCGGAGTCGATGCCGATGCGCATGAGTCCTATAATGACAATTCACCCCGCCAATGAAACTCAACAGCTATACCATCACGCAGGGACGCGACCGCGCGGCCGCCCGCAGCTACCTCAAGGCCATCGGATTCAACGATGACGACCTGAAGAAACCGATCATCGGCGTCGCCAACACATGGACCGAGACCATGAACTGCAATTACAAATTGCGCGATCTCGCGGTTCATGTGAAGGAAGGAATCCGCGCCGCCGGCGGCACGCCGATGGAGTTCAATACCATCGCGATCAGCGACGGCATCACGATGGGCACCGAAGGCATGAAGGCCTCGCTCGTCAGCCGTGAAGTCATCGCCGATTCCATCGAGCTCATGGCGCGCGGACATATGTTCGACGGCATCGTCGCCCTCGTTGCCTGCGATAAAACGATTCCCGCCGCCGGAATGGCTCTCTTGCGCCTCAACGTGCCCGGTGTCGTGCTCTACGGCGGATCGATCCTGCCGGGCCGCTGGCGCGACAAAGACATCACCATCCTTGACGTATTCGAGGCCATGGGTGCGAATGCGGCCGGCAAGATTTCGGACGACGAATTGCTCCAGATCGAAAACCACGCGTGCCCCGGCGCAGGCGCCTGCGGCGGTCAGTTCACCGCGAATACAATGGCGACGGTCATGGAGCTCATCGGGCTTTCTCCAATGGGCACGGCCGCCGTCCCGCAGGTCGACAAGCGCAAAGAGGATGTCGCCCGCAAATGCGGTGAAGTGATTCTTAATTGCGTGCGCAGCAACATTCGTCCGCGGGATGTCGCGACTCGAAAGGCTTTCGAAAATGCCATTGCGGGCGTCGCGGCATCGGGCGGATCCACGAACGCTGTTCTGCATCTGCTCGCCATGGCGAAGGAAGCGGACGTCGAGCTCAATATCGAAGATTTCCAGACCATCAGCGAGCGCACTCCGCTCTTCGTCGATCTGAAACCCGGCGGGAAATACAATGCCGTGGATGTCGACCGCTCGGGTGGTATCGGCGTCATCGCAAAGCGGCTTGTGGAAGGCAAGTATGTTGACCCGGCCGTTCCCACCTGCACGGGCCACACGTTCGGCGAGGAAGCCGCCAAAGCGGTGGAAACGCCCGGCCAGCAGGTCATCCTCCCGATCGACAAGCCGCTCAAGCCCACCGGCGGACTCGCAATTTTGCGAGGATCTCTCGCACCCGCATCCTGCGTCATCAAGCTCTCCGGCCACAACAAGCGCAAGCATGTCGGACCCGCCCGCGTCTTCGAACGTGAGGAGGATGCGCTCGCGGCAGTCAACGCAGGCAAGATCAAACCAAACGACGTGATCGTCATCCGTTATGAGGGCCCGCGCGGCGGCCCCGGCATGCGAGAGATGCTTCTTGTCACCGCCGCGGTCCAGGGCGCGGGACTCGGCGACAGCGTCACGTTGCTGACGGACGGCCGCTTCAGTGGCGCGACCCACGGATTCATGATCGCCCACATCGCCCCCGAGGCGGCGGAGAAAGGTCCGATCGCCGCGGTTCGCGAGGGCGATATCATCGACGTGGATGTCGATGCGGGCGCCCTGAACCTCAACGTTCCGCAGGATGAGATCGACCGCCGCCTCGCGACGTGGAAAGCGCCGGAGCCGCGCTACAAGACCGGTGTCTTCGCCAAATACGTCAAGTTGGTGGGCTCGGCCGCCGAGGGCGCAGTTACGTCACGGTGAAACTTCTCTTTATCGGCGACATCTTCGGTCATGCCGGGCGCCGCATCGTCGCCGACCACGTCAAGGACATCCGCAGGACCGAAGCGATCGACCTTGTAATCGCGAACGGCGAAAATTCCGCCGCCGGCTTCGGCATTACACCCGCCGTTGCGGAGGAACTTTTCGGTTACGGTATCGATGTGATGACATCCGGCAATCACATCTGGGACAAGCGGGACATCTACGACTACTTCGCGCGCAACGCGCGCCTGTTGCGCCCGGCCAACTATCCGTCCGGCGCGCCAGGCGCCGGTATCTACATCCACCAAACGCCTGCGGGCACGCGTTGTGCCGTGATGAATCTGCAGGGGCGGGTTTATATGGCCAATACCGACTGCCCGTTTCGAAAAGCAGATGAGTTGCTGGCCGCGCTTCCCGCCGACGTAAAGGTCCGCTTCGTCGATTTCCACGCTGAAGTCACGAGCGAAAAGATGGCGATGGGCTGGTATCTCGACGGACGCGTCTCCGCGGTTATCGGCACCCATACTCACATTCCAACGGCCGACACACGCATCCTGCCGGGCGGCACGGCCTACCAGACGGACTGTGGAATGACGGGCCCCTACGACTCCGTCATCGGAGTGGAGAAACACCCCGTGCTGCAGAAGTTTCTGACGGCGCTCCCGGTCCGCATGGAACCGGCGAAGGGCTCGGTCGAGCTCCACTCGGTGATTATCGAAGCCGACGATGCGACGGGAAGAGCAGTGAGCATCCGCCGCCACACGGTGCGCGGCGATTAGACCGCTGCGCTACTTCTGTTTGACGTAGATGATCACCGCGCGCCCGACCGCGCCACCGCCGCTCGCTGCGCTGTTCATAATCGCGACAATCTGCGTCGGGAAATTAGGCTGCGTAATGACGATGTCGGGGATTTTGACATTGATTTGCCAGACGCCGACGAGAGACGGCGCAAGGCCGGAATACAGCACGTTTTCCGATGGCACGAAATCCGTTCCCATGATGATGTTGGGCTTAACCGGCGTCAGGACCGGCCCCGCGGGCGCAACTCCATCGGGAGGAGCTCCGGCTACAAACCCCTGGCCGGTCCCGAATATCTGAATGACCGTTCCCTGAGCCGCGGGGTTCGTCTGACTGTTCACAGTGCCATCCTGATTTACCGCCGCGGCGGCTCCGCTGCCATTACCGGCTTGCGTAAATATCCCGGGGACGCTCAACTCCATCAGGGCCGTTGTATCCCCGAGAATGCGGCCGGTCGCCACTTCCAACACCTGGACATCCTGGAGGCCGCTCTGCGGCGCTCCCATGGGGACCTGGAAGTTGATCTGATCCGGGTCTGCGTAGAACAACGGAGCGGGTGTTCCGTTAAAGAGCACCTGCACCCCGTTCAAGGTCGTGGGGAGCGGCAGCGTCGTCGCCTTCGCCGCCTGCCCTCCGAACTGGTGCAAATTGCCCTGCGTGAACATGGCCGAGATCATGCCCGGCGCCAGCACATTCGGGCTGAGATAGTTCGCCGCGTTAATCGGACCAAGCCCCGGGTAGTAGACGATAACGCGTTGCGCGAGATCCGCCATGAATAGATCTCCCCAGGCATCCTCCGCGGCAGCCAGCGGAAGACCCGGATCGGTGATCTTCGCATTCGACGCGCCACCGGTCGCCGCCAGAAGATTGAAGGCCGGGTACCGCAGTGCTGTTCCGTTCCCAGGATCGCCAACCCATATGTCCCCTGTATCCGCACTGACATAAACCGCCTGCGGGGTTGCCAACCCCGCTGTCAGGACCTGCGCGGCAGGCTGCCCCAACGCGGCTGTCGGCGCGTGATCGAAGATCAGTACTCGCGCGTTGCCGGTATCCGCTACGTAGAGCCGATCGTCCACGTCGGTCGAAATATGGTGAGGGCGGTTCATCTGGCCCTGGCCCGACCCGGTGCCGCCCGAGTTGAAATCAGGCTGCCCAAACACGACGCTCGCAGGCATACCCGATTTGAGATCCGCGGGAAGGCCCTGGAAGTAGAGCACGCGATTGAGCGCAACGTCAGACACCAGCAGCCCGCCCGCGAAGGTGAACGCGAGCCCATACGGCTGAGACATGGTGCGGTTGGTAGCGTCGGGAATCTTCGTGGCTGTAAAGCTGTTTTGCCCCAGCACCAGATCTGCCTGCTCCATCACGCCGGGCGTGTAATTCACAAACGGTTTGCGGAAACGCAGCACGCGGCCATTGCCTCGGTCGGCCACGTACAGGTTGCCATCAGTATCGACGGCCAGTCCGGTCGGCGCGAACAAACTTGACGCGTTCGGCCGGTTCCCGTCGTTATTCGGGTAGTTGACAAGCACCTGCTGGAAATCCGGCTGTCCGATGACAAGATCTGCTTTGGCTCCCGATTTGAAATTCCGCAGGTCCGTGTAGCCCAGAATGCGGTTGTTGTATGTGTCCGCGACATACAGGTGTGGAGGAGACGAAGTGAGGTCAACGGCAAGCCCCGCGTCGGCAGTGCCTGACAGGCTGGAAAAAGCGAATTCGCGGCCCTCCACCAGGTTTGGGGCGTTGAAGTTCAACTGGTCCTGCCCCAGGACTCGTGTCGCCAATCCAAAGGCTGTGCCGTTCACCGGCATCACGACAACCCGATTGTTGAAGGAATCGGCGACGTAGATCTCAGAGCCGAAAACGACAGCGGATCCCGGGGCGGAAAAGCGGTCGGGGCCGGCAGTTGGCAGTCCCCGATTGGGAGCGCCGCTCGTGAAATCCGCCTGCCCGGCCACTGCGATGGCAGCCTGATAAGTGGCATTCGGCGTCCACTGCTCGACAGGCGGAAACACGAGAATACGGTGGTATGCGGAGTCGGCAACCCCAATACCACCGCCAATGGGAAAGAGTCCGCCTGGAGAAGCGCCCAACTGAAGTTCGCTGACTGTGGGCGGCGGCGGATTGTCACTGTCGACACCCAGCAGGCGCGCCGCTGACTGGCCGGTCACAAATGGCGGGCTCCACATTAGAATTCGCGAAAACCTCGCGCCTGTGGATTCGGCGACGAACAGACGCCCGGCGGAATCGAACGCGATGCCGTCGGGGACAGCCAGCGACGTCAAGGACTTCAGCGGGTTCGTAGCCGGTGGATTGTACGTGTTGGTTATGAAGTCGGTCTGCCCGAGAACGAGATCCGCAGCCGGTCCGGATGACGCATCCGAACCCAATACCTTCGCATTGAAACGGAGAACGCGATTGTTGCCGGCATCCGACACCCAAAGATTTCCCGCGGCGTCGAAAGTGAGAAATGCCTGCAGTACGGTTGTCCCCCCGTTCGTCGTTGCCGCCGTAAACGCAAGTGTCGACGCGGAAACGCCTCCGCCATTGGCGGTGCTTGTCGAGAAAGTCGTCTGCCCGATGACGATATCCGGCAGCAAATCGCCGGTTTGTGCAAATGGTTTTGGAAACCGCAGAATCCGGTTGTTTCCGCCGTCGATTACATAGACATTCCCCTGCGCATCTACAGCCAGGCCGGTCGGAGAGTTCAGCCCGGTTGAGCGCTGCCGCCCTGGCCCCTGCGCGAACGTCGTGATCAGGTCGGGCTGCCCGAGCACGATATCCGCTTTTTGACCGTTGGCAAATCCGGCCGCGCTGCGAAAGCCAAGCACACGGTTATTGCCGGAATCGCTGACGTACAAGGCGGGCGGATTCGTGGACGTATCGAGGGCGATGCCTTCGGGTGTCTGGAATTCACGGCCTTCCACCAGGTTCGGATTGAAATTGGTGATCTGGACGGAGTTCTGGCCGAGCGCGCGTGTGGGAACGGCATTCAGGGTGATCTGCGCGAAGGAAGTTGTTGAAAGGAGGCAAGGAAAAAGCGCGAAAACAAGAATGCGGATGAGTTTCATTTGGAGAATAGACAGACGGCTGCCCTCCGATAGCCGGAAAAAACCACGTTCTATCATCATCGCACTGGGGAATCCGAATGGTCATTCTTCGTTGGGTAGACTGAGGATTGCTCGTTTCCGCCGTCAGTTATCTGAATACATGGCCCCTCGTCTGGGGGTTCCTCCACGGACCGCAGAAAGGTTTGTTCGATTTCCGCTTCGATCTTCCGGTGCACTGCGCGGAGGCTCTGCGCGACGGGCAGGCCGATATCGGGCTGCTGCCATGCGCGGAGCTGGACCGTCTCGGACTTGATTTTCTGCCAGAGCTCGGTATTGCCTGTGAAGGGCCGGTGCGCAGCATACTTCTGGTTTCCAGATGTCCTCCATCGGAGATTCGGACACTCGCGGTGGACTCCAGTTCGCGAACCTCGGTGGCTTTGGCGCGCATTATCCTGGCCGAGCGCTACGGGAGCAATCCTGCGCTGACTCCGCTGCGCCCGGTTCTGGAGACGATGCTTGAGGAACACGATGCCGCCCTGATCATTGGGGACCCGGCGCTCCGGCTGGAACCCGACGCGCTTCCTTACTGCGTTCTGGATTTGGGTGCAGAATGGGTTGAATGGAGCGGCTTGCCGATGGTATTCGCGGCATGGTCGGGCCGCGGGAAATTTCTCACGCCTGCGGCGGCCGATGCGTTCCGGGGTTCGCACGAGTGGGCGATGGCGCATGTAGATCAAATGGTCGAGCACGCCGCAGCGGAGCGCGGGTTCCCGCGGGAGCTTGCCCGCGCGTATTTCACCCGTCACATCGTGTACCGCCTCTCCGTGAGGCACCTCGACGGACTCTCGCTCTTCCGCAAGCTCGTGCTCTCGCTGGACCGGGCGCCTGCTGCCGTTTGAAGGAACGTGAGGCCGTGGTGTAGTATAGAGGAGTCCGTCCTGCCTTGCTCCTCAGTAGCTCAATGGTAGAGCATTCGGCTGTTAACCGAAGGGTTGTAGGTTCGAATCCTACCTGAGGAGCCAAATTGTCTTGATACGAAAGTCGGCTACCCAGTAGTTGACGGCATCGCCCTTCACCCTTCCCGCCCGACATCCCCAATTCCTGCATATATTTCCGCACGGCCCCGCTCTCTCGTTCCGGCGGTGGAGAGCCGTCGCGGATCCTTCGCTGAGCCCTCTCCACTCCCCCGTTCGCCTGAATTCTCCGTTTCTCTGGAGACTGCCTTTGCGCGGTTAACGCGTTTCGTATCTCGTCCACAGATTTCGGAACCGGTGTGTTGGTTGACAGCACGTGTCTATCTGGCGAGCCTGCTGATAGAGGGTCGGGGCACCCGGTTCATTGGATCGCCCAGCGACTAATCTCCGAAAGCAGGCCTAGCTGACGGGAGCGCTGAAGGTATTCAGGATGATACGTTCGGATGGCCCGGGCTGGGAGGCCCTCAGCTCGGACTACCCCCACCGCGGATGCGGGTATGCGCCGAGAGAGCGGCGAGATCCTCATGTCGGGGAACTCACATCGAATGGCGGGATCATATCGCGGGCCGGACAGGAACACCACAACATCGGGGTTAAGAATGTTGATTTCTTCGGCGAGGAGTCCCGTTTGGGCTCGCTGCAAAGCGGCGACTTCTGCCGCCCTGCAGTTCCTCATCACCGAGCCATTCACGTTCACTTTGAAGACGTTCGTCCACAGTGCGGAGTCCGGGGTGCCGTTTATTGCCGAATCGATAGCTCGGAAGCCCCGCCAGAACGGTGAATTCAGTTTTGGATGGACCCTTCCCATCGCATACCAGCGGTACAGATTCCACATTGCCCTGACTCCGTGCGTCGCCCGCGAGAATTCCCAGAAGTTTTCGATGCGGTCGCCAAGTTCACCGACGTCACCTGGGTTGTACATCCAATGCCTGGTCTCTTGCCCGACGATGAGCAATTTCAATCTTGCGGAGTGCCACCGCTCATGAGGACAGACCAAGAGCGGCGGGGAAGCCTTCACCGCCAGCCTCCTGGGAAGTCTGGCCGATTGTTGGAACTTGAAATAACGTGCCTGGAGCCGATCGTTCAAGGGGCACGGGGAGCTTGGCGAAGACGGCATTCTGCATTATTCCAGATCCGGGCCTATGTCGATCCGATCCTCCTCGCTGAGCACGGGCGGCCGTCAGGCGTAGGTTAGCTCCGGAGTCCTCTCGGTTTACACTTTTCGAACTCCCTGCGTATGTTTACAGCGAAGGGTGCTCCGCACTCTTCAGCAGCGACAGCGGAACGACCGCAAGGCGGACTTTCGTTGTGGTGCGAATCCACAGCGAGGTGATTCGTCTTGGGCATTCCGACAGAAGATCTGCGATCCATCGCCAGCATTTTTGCCGCTGGCTACCTCCGTCATCGCGACCAACTCCGGCGCTCCGCTCGTCAACTTGACTGTTCCGAAACGCCGAGCCGTCATGGACACGAGGTTAACGGCCATGAGAACGGAGAACGGAACGGAGACCGCGATGCGGAAAGAGATTGACGAGTTGAGCCAGATGACAGTCGGCCAGCTCCGCCAGAAGTACCTTGAGGTGTTCGGCGAGGAGTCCAGATCGAATCATAAGCAGTTCCTGTTTCGGAGGATCGCCTGGCGCATTCAGGCAATAGCCGAGGGTGGCCTCTCCGAACGCGCGCGCCGCCGCGCGCTGGAGATCGCCAACGACGCGGACCTTCGCATCCGGGCACCCAAGAGCAGGTTCGGACAGGACGTGACTCTCGACCCGAAGCTCAGCGTCAGCCGGAAAGTGGCCAGCGCCGCCGATCCGCGTTTGCCGCCGCCGGGCACCTACCTCGAACGCGAGTATAAAGGTCGGCGCGTCATCGTGAAGGTCCTCGTGGACGGCTTCGAGTTCGATGGGCAGATCTACCGGTCCCTCAGCGCAATCGCCCACGAAGCGACCGGAACGAAGTGGAACGGCTTCCTCTTCTTCAATCTGACATCCGCGGAGGAGGATTCCAATGGCAAAGCATAGCGGCCCCAAGGTTCCGACGAGGGCAGCGGAGGGATCGGGTCCGAAGACCGTCCGGTGCGCGATCTACACGCGCAAATCAACGGAGGAGGGACTTCAGCAGGAGTTCAACTCCCTAGACGCCCAGCGGGAAGCGTCCGAGGCTTTCATCAGCAGTCAGAAAAATGAAGGCTGGCAGGCGATTACCGACCATTTTGACGACGGCGGTTACACCGGCGGCAATATGGATCGGCCGGCACTGAAGCGCCTCCTCGCAGCGGTCGAAGCCCGAGCCGTTGACTGCATCGTCGTGTACAAGGTGGACCGACTCAGCCGTTCGCTTCTGGACTTCGCGCGTATCATCGAAATCCTCGACCGGAACGGCGTCAGCTTCGTGGCCGTGACCCAGCAGTTCAACACGACCAGTTCCCTCGGACGTCTTACGCTGAACATCCTCTTGTCGTTCGCGCAGTTCGAACGCGAGATCATTTCGGAGCGCACCCGCGACAAGATGTCGGCGGCGCGGCGGAAGGGCAAATGGGCTGGCGGCCACCCGGTCCTCGGGTACGACATCGACCCCAAGGGCGGCCGGATCGTCGTCAATCCGACGGAAGCCGAGCAGGTCCGAACCATGTTTGGCATGTACATGAAGATGGGATCAACGCTGCCAGTCCTTCAGGAAACCCAGCGGACCGGTCTCGTGAGCAAGCGCTGGACCACCGAAGACGGCAAGGTCCGCGGCGGGAAGCCCTTCACGAGAAGCTCGCTGCACGCGACGCTGACCAACGTCCTGTATACGGGAATGGTTGACCACAAGGGCGTCCTCTATGAAGGCGAGCACGACCGGATCATCGATCAGGACACCTGGGATCGGGTCCATCAAATCCTGCGGCGCAACGGCAACGACAAGGGTGCCTCCGTCAGGAACAAGCTTGGGGCACTCCTGCGCGGGCTGCTCTTCTGCGTGCCGTGCGGTGCTCCGATGATGCACACCTACACGATGCGGAAGTCGAAACGGTATCGCTATTACGTCTGCTACAACGCCCAGCAGCAGGGATGGCAGAATTGCGAAACGAAGTCGGTTTCGGCGCAGGCCATCGAGACGGCGGTTCTGGACAGCATCCGCCGGATCGGAACGGACCCAAAGCTTGCGGAGGCCGTTGCCGCCGAAGCCATCGACCAGGTCGCGCGTCAGCGCGCCGCCCTCGACAAGGAACTGGACACACAACGCGGGAGCCTCCGGCGGCTCAACCAGAGCCTCGCCCGCGAGGCCGCCGACACGAGCGTAGATTCCGGCGCGCGGTTCGACCGGATCGTCGCACTTCAGCGGGAGATCGAAGCTTCGGAACACCGCCTGACGGAACTGGCGGCGGATCGGAAGTCATGTGACGAGGACCGCATCAACGCCGCCGATCTTCATAAGACCCTTTCGGAGTTCGACTCAATCTGGTCGTCCCTTGTCGCGAGAGAACAGGAGCAACTGATTCAAATGTTGGTCGCCAAGGTCGGCTATGACGGGCGTACCGGTAAGGTCACCGTCAATTTTCGTAGCGCAGGAGCGAAGGAACTATGCCAAGGAAAGAGCTAATTACTGCGGCCGCCGAGCCGACAAGGGAGGACAGTGCCATCCAGGTCGAGACGACGCTACCATTGCGCCCACGTCGCCACGAATGCCGTAAGGACGGGCAGCCCAATGCGGCGTCCGCAGAAAGCCGGTCGCGAATTCCACGGGTTACCCGGCTGATGGCCCTCGCCATCAGGTTTCAGGGAATGATCGACTGCGGCGAAGTTCGCGACTACGCGGATCTTGCCCAGCTGGGTTACGTGACGCGGGCAAGAATGACGCAGATCATGAATCTCCTGCTCCTCGCGCCGGAAATTCAGGAAGGCATCTTGGACGGCCTTTCGACCTCCGCTTTGCCAGAGAGGCAACTTCGACAAGTGGTCACAAAGGCCGATTGGACTGAGCAGAGAGCAATCCTTCGAACGATCTCTGGATCGGCGGGGTTTACGCGTGCTCAGACCGGTCGATAGACCGCCATATATCCATCAATCATCCGACCAGCGGATCTAAAGATTCGGCCCAAAACGGCCGATAGACCAGAGGTGCCAGAGCAACTGCCCCTCCCGATGTTTTCCACAGAAAAAAACAACGGAGCCATAGAATGTTCTTGTCATACAGAAACCTGTGAGCTATCATGTTCGTGTAATACAAACTCTGAGGAGCTCATGGCCAGACCCAAAGTCGCTGCTGCAAGATCCAGAATTGTGAACGTCCGGCTCACAGAAGACGAATATCGGGAGATGTCGGTTGCGGCAGAAGCGTTGGGCTATCCAACACTCAGTGAATACATCCGTCATTTGCGCAAGAACGCGGACGAGCCCGCTTCATCGGCCAACACGATAGCTGACAGTCACGTTGCAGACTTGTACCCAACGCCCACGCGATTCTCGACCACGCGGTATGGGGAGATACTGCTTGGCGATTCACTTGGCCTTCTCCATCGCACATTGAAGGCGAACAGCGTGGATCTAATCATGACTTCGCCCCCCTTCGGACTGGTGCGCAAGAAGTCCTACGGGAACAAGGATGCCGACGAATATCTTGATTGGTTCAGGCCATTTGCGGAGGGCTTCAGTCGCGTTCTGAAGGATTCCGGAAGTCTCGTAATCGATATTGGTGGCTCGTGGAACAAAGGGACACCCACTCGGTCGCTCTACCACTTCGAGCTGCTGCTAATGCTTTGCCAAGAGTATGGATTTCACCTTTGCGAAGAGCATTTTTGGTGGAACCCGGCAAAGCTGCCGACCCCTGCCGAGTGGGTTAACGTTCGACGCGTTCGCGTTAAGGATGCGGTCAACTGCATCTGGTGGCTGTCAAAAACGCCTTGGCCCAAGGCAAACAACCGGCGCGTGCTCGCTCCGTACAGCGATTCGATGCATCACCTCCTCAAGAACGGATACAAAGCCCAGTTGCGCCCCTCGGGGCATGACATTTCAACCAAGTTCCAGAAGGACAACGGCGGCTCTGTTCCGCCAAACCTGATCGCATTAGCAAACACGGAATCAAACAGTTACTATCAGGAGTACTGCCGAGCGAATAACCTCACGGTCCACCCGGCGAGGTTCCCGATTGGCATTCCCGCGTATTTCACAAAGTTCCTCACCGACCGCGGAGATCTGGTAGTTGATCCGTTCGGAGGGTCGTGCGTGACCGGGGAAGCCTGCGAAGCGCTTGAACGCCAGTGGATATGCTGCGAACTCGACGAGCAGTTTCTAAAAGGGGCAGTTTGCCGTTTCCAGAAACCGAAGGTCACGACGATACCGAAGGAAAAGTCGTCGAAATTGGTGGTCCGCGACAAGCCGTACGAAATCTATGCGCCGTGCACGGTTGATGTATCCGATGAAGAAGCACCCTTATTTAACGACGGCGGCCATGCTCGCCCGGAAGTGAGCGTTCCGGCGAAGACTGTCCGAGCTTCATAGGTCGTTGGAAAGACGTCCGCGTTGGTCACAAAGGGCGAGGGGCGGTTTATGCAAGAGCATACAGGTTGTCGGCCCAACTGGTCAGCTGCCCGCGCTTGATTCCTTCAAAGTCGACGATCAATGGGACATTCGGCGGGCGCGGTACAGGCATTGGCACCGCATTTCGGATCACGGCAATGATCGATCGGCCGAGAAGAGCATCGAGTTCGGACACCGGCCCATAGCCGCGTCCATAGCGAACCAACTGGGTGGTTGCTTCTCGAACTCGGCCAAGGTTATCCTCCGCCTCGCCACTGAAGAACTTAACCTCAACAACGGCGACCACCGATCCGGCCTCCGCATCCACGACCACGAGATCGGGCCGATCACCACTTGGCGAGAGTCCATAAGCCAATAGGATGCGCTTAACGATTGCCTCAGAGGGCTCTGCCACCGGCTCCTGATACAAATTGGTGCGAGTTTGCCAGAAGATCGCAAACCGGCCAATCCGCGCAATGGGCTCCTTATTATCGGCGCGCAAGAGAGAGAGCACGGCAGGTTCGCCCATCGATTGTTCCAGCCCTTCCGCTAGGCTGAGGCCGACCGCGAGTTCGAATCGTTGCCACGTTTCAAGCGGGCCAAGCAGAGTCGCCTGCAGCATGCGGCCAATCACTTCGAGGTCGCCGGTCTCGACCGCTACGAGATCCATAAATGCCTTGTACGCGAGCCGGTACATCATCCGGCGTGAACGGACGGCTTGTTGCAGTGCGCCGCCCCGAGGCCGCCCAGCAAGATTGGTCTCACTCATAGCGGTCCGGATTGCATCGATCCTGCGAACGCGCTCTAGACTGAGGACGTTCGCCTCGACGGCATCACGATAGCCGGTCTCCTCCGGTAGCAGGCTCAAAAAGCGTGCCGAAAGCCGCCATGCCTGTTCGAGCACCCACGCAACGACCTGGTTTGCGCCGGATGCGAACGACCGCACCGGCTCTTGGGTGACTGTTGCGGTTGGGTGGCCCGTGGCCATTCGCCGAATGATTGTCGCGCGAGCATCGAGTCGACCGCGGATAACACCGTCCTCGACGTGCTCTCGAGAACTCAGGAAGCTTTGGGTTTCATGGCGGTTGGCGAGGACGTAGGCCGTAAGTTCCCGCAGAGCGGGTGACATGCTCCAATGCAGCCGGAGCATCTCCATATCGCGCGACAGATCGAGGCGCGGTCGGCCAATCTCAACCCCGAAGGCCTTTCGAAAATACCTGAGCAGGATTCGGCCAATGTGATCGTTGATCGTAATGCTCGGATCACTGGGCGTGGTCATACGGCCACGCTAAGCAAGCGGCTCTTCAGTGTTACGCTCAGTTCGTCGTCCCGAGTGAGACCGAGTGACTCGGCAACCTTGGCAGCCACATTCTCCGCATCATGCCGCAAGATGCCGTCGAGCATCGGCACCAAGTACATGAAAAAACCATCGAGATACGCCGTCGCCTGATCTGCAGTCGGAACACTCAGGAAATCCATTTGGGGCGCGATGGAGTTTGCCGTCTTGATCAGATCAATGAACGGTGCCGGTCCTATGACGCGAACCTCATTAACAGCGCGCCATACTCCGGCGAGCGGTACGGAACCCGGCGCAGACGGTTCTGTTTTTAACAATGCTGAGCGCCTCAGGTATTCGACGATGAAGGCATCGAGATCTTTCGGCGCATCGACATAAATCCACCCGAAGCGGCGCGTCAGTGCATAGCTCATTTGGTAAAGCGACGCTTTGTCTATTGAGTTGATGGTCGCGATAATCCGCCACGCGGCAGTCGGGGCGAATTCGTGCGTTGCCGCCGAGGGTTTCGGCTGGGGCAGAATCACATATTGATCGCTGTCCTTGTTCGTGACATCGACCCGGTATGGCAGGGTTGTCGCCTGACCGCTCAGCACTGTGAAGAGAGGACCGATCACCTTATCGATGTCACAACGGTTGAGTTCGTCAATGATTAGCGGCCTATCAAAGTCCCGGAGGAGCACACCCGGTATAAACGCGATCTTTCCATCGCCAATCGGTTGATAACCGCCGATCACATCCTGAGACGTCCAATCAGCCGAACCGGTTATCAAGCGCCATTGGTTATGGAGCGCGGCGGCCACGTTGCGGGCGAGCGAGGTCTTTCCCGTACCGGGGGGCCCGTAGAACATCAGGTGCTGCTTGCCGGCGCGCAGGGCCGCCTGAATCTGCCGGTAAACCGCTGGTTCGATGCCGATCAGATCAGCCGCATTTGCAATCTCAATTTCGCCCGTCGGCGCTGGCAGGGTCGCGGTTTCATCGGCCTCGTCTGAGGGAGCAGCGGCGGCGGATGCCGATTGCTGATAGGCAGCCGTTACGTCCCGTATGAGACGCGCACGGTCGCCTTCATCGAGCCCGTGATATATGGGAACGTTAATTGCCATCAGCGCGCTCCGTTATCAGGGCAGCAAGGGTAGGCGCGACGTGAAGCAGGCCCTTGATTGCGGCGGTGGCCTGCGCGTAGGTCGCGGACCTTGAAACACCAGCCACCGATGTAGAGAATACGTCATCGTCAGCATTAAGGCCAATCAGGACTGCCGTGATGTACGGTTGCGGATGCCCCATATACTGGACCTCGCCGGTCGCCGAATCATAGCCTTCGAGCAATTGAGCTGAAGAACCAACACCGAGGGCTGGAAGGAAACAGAAGAGAAATATCCACTCCCAGGCCTCGTAGAAGACATATTTCTCGGCGGCAACTTTGATGGCGGGGATCACACGGGTCGCTACTGCGCCGCTGTTTCCCTGCGCGGCGTTGAAGGCTCCCAGGCGGCGCGCACCATGGAAAGGGGGAATGCTGGCAACGACCGAATCGCCCGTTATATCGAGGTGTACGAACCACCGCAACGGCTTATTGGTAGCGTCGCTCGGATCTTGCCAGAACCCGGTTGTCTCGTCGACCGGGCGCGTCTTCTCCAGCGTCGCAACCTTGCTTCCGCACTGGTTAAGTTGCAGGTTGAAATCGTTGAGCACGTTTGAGAGATCGGCGGCGATGGCTTTGCGGGCGTCGTCGCGAAGCTTGGTCAACCATTGCCCTTGCAACGGGGGACGATAGAAATCTAGTTCCGTAGTGCCGTATTCTGCTTCGAGCGTCTGTCTGATGGCCAAGATAGCTCGATCAAGGTTCAGAGGAGTAGGACTCGTGGCTGATGGGCGCTGGTCCGTCGGGATCTTATTCTTAAAGGCGGCGTAGATAAGTCGCTTGTGCGAATTGCTCGCTATACGCTCAATCTGGTCTGGGAATAGGAGATAGAGGAGCGTGTTCCGTGTGGGCCGCTTGTCGGCATCAGCAATCTGGTCAAGCCACGATACAAATGCCCATGGCGGATCGGTGGTCATAAGACGTGTGCGCTCTGTCGCAGCCAATGACTTCCACTCACGCAGCACGGTGAGAAGAAACTCGAATTCAGTCGGTATGCCGGTCAAATAAAACGTGCCGGGGCTGCCAACGCCTTCGAGCGATGCCGCGTTGCTGAGTAATGGCGTGGTCGGCACTTCCTCACCCGACCATCGCCAGATCTCCGAGATGTGACGGAGCTTCGTCGAGGGGCCGATACTCGTCTTATGGGGGAAGAGCAGGACAACCCAGATGCATTCTGCCGCCAACTTCTTTATGTCTGCCGAGGCAGGAGTCAGTTGTTCTCGCAGTTTGTCGTAGAACGTCCTGTCCCCAAGAATCGGGTTGCCCGAAAACGTTGTGAGCAGCGCATCCACGTTCGCAAGCGTCCAAAGAGACGCGTTCGTGAATACTGAACCGTCGCCCATGAAGCAGCGGTCCCGCCACGTCACCGCCGCCTCCAAGACTGCCGATATCGCGGGTTCTCCTGTCCAACGTGCCAACGGCGTTTCCTCGTATTGTTCTTGGTGATTGTAACGTATTGGTTGCGAATGACTTGCAGCGGGCCCGGTCCGCGCTCAGAACCACCGCCATTAGCGCTGGTCTGTTCGACGAAGCAGCACGTCAATTTCAGCGGCAAAGCGCTCGCGCATGAGGTGGTGAAGTTCCTGCAGGCTGTTCACCTCTGCGAGCGTTATGGCTCCGCCGCCATGGCGGAGCGCTATGCCCTTTTCGTGGGCTGCGCTTTTCGCGGAAGCGATGAGCTTCTCGATGTTGTTATACCGCCCCGTGAATTCGATGGCGCTGCTACGCGAGGATATTTTCCAGAACCCACAGGCATCGTGAAAAGTGATTTCGTCGATGCGCCCCTCTCTTAGCTTGTCCGTCGCTTTCGATTTGAGAAGCCGCTCCAACTCATCTTTGAGAGGACGTGCGAGTCCGACTTTTTCCGTTCCGGCGGCTTCCGCTTGCAACCCGTCCGCGTAGTCCGCCCCTGCCTCCGTGAGCTGATAGAGTTTGTTGCCCACCTTCACCAGATACCCCCGTTGCCGCACCGGTTTTGTGCCCATGATCTCTGCAAACACCCTGTTGGAATCCGGGTATGCGCTTCGACCGTTACTATCGGCGTAGCCGGGAAGTCCAAACGTATCAGGGTATGCCCGCCATGCAGCGACGACGAGATCCTCGGCTGTGAAGGGTGACTTGCCAGCCATCCTCAGTTGTTGTGCTGCTACGACGAGTTTGTCGGCTACGCTTAGCTTTCGGTCGGTCATGATACTCCCTATGCGGTGGGCAGCGTTCCTTCCTTTATGAAGTCGAGAAGTGAACTGGCTGCGGCAGCTTGGATTTCTGCGGCCTTGGTCCCCCATTGATTGAGGTAGTCGTCGATTGAAGAATCCGGCTGCTCCTTCGCGCTATAGGTGAGCGCGATCTGGATAAGGATTTCGACGTAACGTTCAAGGTGATACATCCGCCATTCGCGGGATTGGTAGCCATAATCTTTATCCTTGTCGAGGAGCATGGCCGCAATCGGGCTCGAACTGTTGATCCACCAGATATTCCGGTCAACGTCTTGTGGACCTTGATAGACCGGCGGGTAGTCCCGGCTTAGGTGCACCGGCTGATTCGTGTCGGGGTCGTTATTGATGGAAGAAACGAGAATCGTTGGATACCCGCGCCCTTTCCCTTCCGTACCTCCAGCCCCCGTGCCGGGAATCACGCGGACGGCTGCCGGTAATTTTGCCATGGCGTGATCGTCGCCCGCAGCAATTTGACACTCGCCGACGTCGAACCCGTAGACGACTCCTGCGGCGCTAACCCGGGCTATCTTCGCATTGTCTTCGGTCCACACGAGGTAGACCCCGGACGATTTTTCCCCGGTAGCAAGCGTGCAAACGGCTTCGAGCGCGCGGCGCGATCCGACCGGCAGTTCCACGGTGTTCGGAATGATCTCGATTTCGTGGATAACGACGACCGAAAGGCTCGTGGTGTTAGAGCGCACTTTTCCGTCCAACGTCTCTGCATGGAGGTTTGTAGTGCCAGCGGCATAGGTATTGATCACACCGAGATCTTCATCAACCATCGCCACGTTCGTGTCATCGCTCACCCATCGGTAGGGCACGGGCCTGATCCGGTCGTCCTTAGCATCAAAAAACTCAACCGTCGGTTTCAGAGAGACACCGACACCAGCCTGATTGTGTGAGAGGTTGACATGGATTCTCGCAGGCTTGCCGCTTGGGAGGCGATGGGGTGGTGGTGGCTCTTTCTCTACACCTTTTCCCTTGCCGCCGAAGAGGTTATCCAGGAACTGGTTCTTCCAGCGATCCAGCGCCTCGTTGATCTTGCTGAGTTCGCTCTTCTCCTTCTGATCGTACTTTTTCTTCTCCTTGGCCTCGAATTCCTTGGCGTACTTCGTGATCTGCTCGGAGAGAAATACCTTAACAGCGCGCGTCAGGGGCCCTTCGGCAAGCAGGCCGCGATCATTCTGTGTGAATGTTTCGAGGGCCGCAAGGCTGCACTCGCCGTAAATATTGTCCCGGAAAGGCGACTGAACGTCGAGATCAAGAACAGGGACATACCCGACATATTCTGTTCCGACCTTGAACGTAATCGTGTGACGGCCCTTCTTGCCCCACCGCATGCTCTTATCGGAAGTCTTCAGGACGAGTTGCCCCACCGGTCGTTTGCCGCCGTCTGTTGTAGACACGGACGTTTTGTACGCGGGATCGGGTAGCACTTCCGGGATGGCGATGACACGGGGCGTTTCGCCCCCGTGCAAAGGAGGAATCTGCGCAAGCGCGAGCGGCTTCCCTTCGTTCATCGGCGTCCCGTTCAACATCACGTACACCTGACAGAATTCGAGCGTGCGGATCATTTGCGGGTGTTCCTGTAGATGGTCGACAAGCGCAGTGAGCGCTCCCCGTCCTACAAGATCTTTCGGCCCGAACCCTGACACGACCGTGTAGCCAACGCAGTTGGACGCGGCGTTTTTGACGGCCGGTGGGAGGTGCTCCGGGCTGCAGTGGAGTTCTTCGAGCGTACTGGCGAGCCGGGTAGGCGCGTTCGGGACTTTATAGTCGCGACCTTCGCTGCGGGAAGGGAAATATCCAAATTTTACCGAGTTCGCGACGACGCCGTAGGTGCATCCGAGGCGGTTCTTAACGGTTTGGACAAGCGCGTGGCTCTCAAACATCTGGCACATGTAACACTTGCCACCATTGCCGTGTCCGCCTTGGATGGAGTCACCTTTTGCGCCACGCTGCGCCGCGTCGGGGTCCGCCCACCTCCTGAAGTGTTGTTCGATCACGTCGCTCGTCATCCCCGAGAAGTCGAGACACGAGATCGACGCGGTGCGTTTCCTGCGATCATCATTGAGGATGAGCACGATGATACGGTCAGCTGCATCGCGATTGTTTCTCGCGTACTCGTCGGCGCTGTTCTTTACCCATTCGGGCAGGCCATTCTCGTGAGTCTGGAATGGGGCGCAGATTAAACGGATCGCACCTTCCTGGTGAACCTTCACATCTAGGTCTGGCGTGTACTGTACGGTGCTCATCGGTCGTAAACCTCCAAAGCTCGCGCTACTTCTTCTCGTGTCCCTGCTGACGCTGTTCAAAGATTTTGATCCACCCGGGGCGCGGCCGACTTGCGTATCCTTCCGCCATCAGAATGCCGCCAACGTATGCGGCGGGCCCCATTTTCGTCTCCCAGTTTTCCTTAATCCAGTGGCCGAAGCTTCCAGGCTCTGGCTGCGAGAAATTCAATCCGGCGCGGATTTCTTTTCCTCGAAACGTCTTCAGCAGCAACGCCCATTGGGCTGCATCGAATCGGAGCTTGTAGTTGGCTTTCTTGCTCGGCCAAATTATGGTCCCGGTCTCCACGCTGCCGGAGTACCTGAAGGATGATTGTCCGCCGAACGTTGGGCATTCCTGATCACGAATTCCGTGATCGGCTGGCGATGCCGGAGCGGGTGCTTCTCTTGTAGTTACCGGTGTCGCGAGCTGCGCTATGACGACCGACTGGTCAAGGTATTTCGCAAGATCACTCTCTCCAACGCGCACTTCCCCGCCGATGCGGTAGGCCCGTAGTTGCCCCGACTGCACGAGCTGGTGGACGACCTCGAGGTCAACCTTGAGCAGTGCCGCCAGATCTTCTTCTGAGTAAAAACTCGTCATAAATCGCTACTGTATCGCTACATTGCATCGATGTCAATATACTGTATAACTTTACAAGCCTTAAGTATGAAAATTGTTGATTAAAAACATAGATGCGATCCAGCATCTCGCTGCCATAAGGAGCGCCTGGGGCTGCCTCTGATAATTCGCGGTGCCCCCCCAACCCACGCGGCGGTCCGGGCCGCAACAATTCTGGCCGATCCTGTTTTTTTGATAAAATGAAGTAAAGAGAGGCCTCTGCACCTTCGGATTGGGGGACGGCAGGGGTCAGATCGGCACTATTAGTCCGTGGCGGTTCCTCTCTTTGAAGGGGCTGAATTACATGGCCACGAACTATAGTCCAAAGCATTTCCTTCGCCAGGTACCGAACCCTCTTTTGAAGGCGTTCTTTGATCGGCGAGGAGAACTTACTCAGGTTGCCTGGGACCAACTCGGAGAGATGGACGCCGATCCAGTCTTCGAGGCCTGGCAGACCCTTCCCGAAACAGCCCGCGCCGAAGTCGAGCGAACTTTCCGTTCGGTCTCAGATCTTGCCTCTGCACAGGGGCTACAGACGCTGATCGAAGAGGGCCAGTTCCATCGTGTGGATCTGACCCCAAGCCTGAACCAGCTCAAGGGTCTCCACGAAAAAGTCTTCTGGGTTTACCTCAACCACGAGAAAGTGTTCGTCTCGGCAGGGCGGTTGAATCGCGCGGACCATTTGAACGGACGCTACTGGAGACGCCGAACCGACCTGCCTGCGAAGAAACCGGATATCAGCCACCCAACGCGGGAACTCCTGGCGCAGGCGATCTCGAAGTATTACCGGGACCGTCAGGGACGCGGCGAGCACTGCAAGGTTGAGGTCTATCTCCGACGCGAGAAGATTCATTACTTTTTCGCTTACCCCGCAGATTACGCCGACACGGTGATCATCTATAACGACCTCGGGGCACTCGAGCGCCAGGTTCAAAAGGCCGCATTTGAGGTCATATTCGCTTACAACGAAGCGTCGGGAACGCTGGATCTCTTTGTTCAGGGTGACAAGGACCTGCGGCGGGATATCGAGGAGATCTTCGCGCGCCTCATCCTCAAGGAGGAACTACCCACGGAGAGCGCCGCGCGCCAGCCGTATGAATTGAATGGTCTCCGCAGCCGCGATTTTGACTTTCCGACCGACCCGGAGGATTCCATCCAGGAAGTTCGCGTCAAGGCGCTGCGGCTATCGATAGTCGGGCCCGGTTTCGGGCGAATCACATTTGAGAGCGATGCGCGGCGGAAGCGCGGCGACATCTACGACCTGATGGAGAAGAGCCTGAACAAAGTCCGGATGGATGCTGAGGCGATCAATGTAACCCGTGCTGTGATGGACGTAATTTACGCAACCGGGGGCAAGCCGAAGACTGAGAACTTCTATATTGCGTATCCAGACACATGTAGCCTCAAGGACACGCCGGAGCATCTGAAGATTCAGGAGTATCTCCGGCGCTGGGGAATCGCCAGCGAGAATTAGCGTGCGCGCGTTCTGGATTCGCGCGGATCTCGATGAGGCCGCATTCCGCGGCGACGAGCTTCCCGCGTTTGGGCCGGCGGCGTTGCAAGTTTTCAAAACAGAAAAACTGCTGAAGCGTGGCGAAGATCTCCGCGAGGTGGAGTGCGGGGACTGCGGCAACCCACACATCGAAAACGTCGACATCATCACCGATTCGCCCAGCGGTGTGCCGAGGGCCTACATCGCGTGCGGAGCCGGTCGCGCCTCAGTTGATCTGGTCCGCCTTCAGGTCTGGGCGATAGACTTTGATCGCCTTGCCGCCGTTGCGAGTTCAGCGCTCGGTTTGGGCGGTCGGATCATACAGGTCGCCGCAGACCGGGTTTGGCTTCTGGGCACAGCGAAGTTCGCCGACAGAACCCGAGACGTCTTCCTCGTGCGCGGGATCGGATGGCCGGACAGCCCCCTGCTTATTTCCGGGAATGCTCGTTTGTCCACGTCTCCCTGCCCGCTGATTCTCTGCATGAATCGCGTGCCGGATGACCCAGCCTGGCAGGGCGAACGCGCGGTCGTGCCGCTGTCTGAATTCGACTGGCTGGAGGGTGATCGATCCACGCTCCTGAAGAGAGTTACCGATATCCTCGAAGAATACCCGCGTCCGCCGGAACTCACGCAGCAACGGGTGTTCCGCAAGGAAGGCGACTTCTGGAGTGTCAGGTTTGACGGCAAAACCATCCGGCTCAAAGATGGCAAGGGCCCGGTATACCTGTCGTATCTGCTGCGCCAGCCGGGGCGCGATTTCCCTGCGGTCGACCTTCTCAAAGCGGCCAGCGGTGCGGCTGTAGTCGCGGCGCGAAGTTCCGCTGGCACGGCAATCGACGAACAAGCGCGGGCGCAGTACAAGACGCGCGCGCATGAAATTCAGGACGAACTGGCCGAAGCCCGTAAACTCAATGACTCCGGCCGCGTCGCGACGCTTCAAGAAGAACTGGAAAAGATTGCGGAGCAAATGACGGCGGCCACGGGGCTGGGCGGTCGCCGCCGTTTGGTCGGTGATACCGCGGAGAAAGCACGGAAGTCTGTCTCGGCCGCCGTCAGTCGCACCGTTCGCCAGGCCGGGGCAGCAAACAGCAGTCTGGGCGAGCACCTTCAGAAGCACGTCTCGTCGGGTGCCGCCCTTTCCTACCAAGGCGACGGTACGCCGTGGACTTTTTAGCAGTTTTTTCGCCTGCCACGCGGCTTGTGGCGATTGCCACGCAGCTTGTAGCGCCTTCTTTGTGAAGGCGTTGCCCCGGCGTTAGTAAAAGCGCGAGGAACAGCAGGAATCTGAAATTCCCGCCTCGGATTAGCCGGGCAACTCCTTACAAAGGAGTGCCCATTGAACGAACTCACCACAAAGTCGTCTCTTTCCGATTCTCATCGCTGTCTTGTGGAGCTCATGCAACGGCTCAACTTCGGCCGCATTGAGGATCTTGTCGTCCGGGGTGGCGAGCCCGTCTTCGACCCGGCTCCGAGAGTCATTCAGAAGGTGAAGATCGGCGGCGAGAACGGCCCTCGCACCGAACTCTCCTGCGCGGACTTCCTGCTCAAGAAGCAGATGATCGAACTGCTCGAAGCCATCTCCGAGCTGGGTGAGGGAAAGGTACTCACCGTCGATGTCAAGCATGGCCTGCCGTTCGCGGTGGAAATCGAACTCGCCGCCTCAACCCACAAAGCCCGGAGAGTCACGGCATGACGTCGTTGACGCTCGATGAGGCCATCCCGGTTGTTCAGAATCTCGCTGAGCGCAAAGCGGGCGCGTTCGTGCGCCGCCGCCGATTGGCCATCGACGAATGTGAAGACGTCCAAAGCCATCTCGTTCTGACCTTCATTTCCCGCTGGCCGAAGTTCAACGGCGAGAGGGCTTCAGTCCAGACCTTCGCGTCCCGGCTGATGGACAAAGAGCTCACCTCCATCTTGCGGTACCGCCTCGCGCAGGGTCGGCAACCGTGCGAACTTCCGGTGCTGTACTCCGGCCCGCCTGCGGCATTGATCCACCAGTTCCGCATTGATCTCGACCGCGCCGTGGCTCTGCTTCCCGAGGTCGTTCGCGAAACCGCGTCCGCTCTGGCGTCTTATTCCGCAGTCGATGCGGCAAGCATCGTCGGGTGTTCGCGGCAGATGATCGGCAGACGAAAACACCAGATCCGAGAAGCCCTACTCGCTGCTGGCATCGGGCCGAACTACTTCGCTGGAGGAACTACGGTGCAATGAGCGCGGATGCCATCGCCCGCGCCCTCAAGGCGCGCCGTTCCGGCACCGGCTGGATAGCGAAATGCCCCGCACACGATGACCGCAATCCGAGCTTGAGCATCCGGGATGCCGACGGCAAGGTGTTGTTTCACTGTCACGCGGGTTGCGGGCAGCACGAGGTGATTGAAGCGTTGAAGGGGAGGGGTCTTTGGGCCGAGCGCCCTGCGAAAGCGCGCCGGAAAATCGTTGCGACCTACGATTACACCGACGAAGCCGGGCAACTGCTCTACCAGGTCGTCCGCACCGAGCCAAAAGGCTTCTTTCAGCGGCGTCCGGACGGTGACGGCGGCTGGATCAACAGGAAATGCAAACGACAAGTGCTCTTTCACCTGCCCGAAGTTGTCGAGGCGCCCATCGTCTTCGTTGCGGAAGGCGAAAAAGACGTCGAGACCTTGCGGAGCCAGGGGTTCGTTGCGACGACAAACGCCGGAGGCGCGGAAGCGCCATGGCCGCCTGAATTCAGCGAGGCGCTGGCCGGACGCGAAGTCATTGTCATCCCCGATAACGATAAGCCCGGTCGAGATCGGGCGGCGCGAATCGCCCGAGCACTAATCCGTCGAGTGCCGCGGCTGGTCATTCTCGAACTCGAAGGCGCGAAGGATGTGACGGACTGGTTCGACAAAGGGCATGGCGAGCTTGAGCTGATCGAGTTGGTTGAAAAGGGGCTCGCGGCGACTGCATGACGAACGAAATCCGCGACGAGGCCGATATCGACAACTTCGTCCAGCGATTCGAAGCTGACGCGGCGGCCGGCCCCGATCTGCTCTCCCGTCTATACAACGACCACGGCAATGCAGAACGCCTGGTTGCCATGTACGGCGAGGATCTGAGGTATTGCCACGCCTTCAAGAAATGGCTGGTCTGGGACGGCGCGCGGTGGGCCGTCGACGACACGGACCAGGCACGGCGTCTCGCCAAACAGGCGATGCTCCAATTCCTGAAGCTTGCCATCGAACGCGGAGGCGACGAGAAGGCCGAGAAGTTCGCGCGTGCATCGCTCGACGCCCGGCGCATCGGCAGCATGCTGTCGATGGCCGAATGTGAAATATACGTCCGTCCCGCCGAACTCGATACCGACCCGTTCGCTCTGAATTTTCTGAACGGCACGGTCGACCTGCGCACCGGCACGCTGCGGGACCACCGGCGTTCCGACTTCATCACTAAGATCGTTCGATACAGGTACGTTCCGTTGGCAGAATGCCCCCGGTGGCTTTCGTTTCTCGATCAGGTAATGGGTGGTGGCTCGGACGCAGGAGAAACCGAAATCGACCGGGCGCGGCGTCTCGTGGAGTACCTGCGGCGGGCGCTGGGCTACTCGCTGACTGGCACCACCATCGAGAAAGCCGTCTTCATCCCGTTCGGCACCGGGGACAACGGCAAGAGCACGATGCTCAGCACCTTCCGAAATCTTGTCGAGGAATATAGCCATCTTCTCCAAGTGGACACGCTGATGGTGCGACAGGAATCGAACAACACTCAGGCCGATCTTGCGGATCTTCGTGGGGCCCGTTTCGTCCAGACTTCCGAAACGGAAGAGGGCCAGCGGCTGGCCCAGGGCAAGCTGAAACGAATCACACAGGGCATGGGCAAAATCAAGGCCACCCGGAAGTACGAGAACCCCATCGAGTTCGCCGAGACGCACAAGCTATGGATGGACACGAACCGCAAGCCTACGATCCGCGACGTGGACGACAAGGCGACGTTCAACCGGCTGCACCCGATTCCGTTCACGGTGACGATTCCAAAGGACAAAATCGACAAGGGACTTCCCGACAAACTGCTGGCCGAAGCCGAAGGGATTCTCGCGTGGGCGGTCGAGGGAGCGCGGCTCTGGTATGCGGAGGGGCTCTCCAAACCCGCGGAGATCGAGGCAGCAAAGGAACAATGGCGGGAAGATATGGATCAACTAGGGCGATTCATCGACGAGCGCTGCGTGGTCGGCGACATGGTCCGAGCGGGAGCGGCAGCTTTGTATGCCGATTACAAACAGTGGGCCATCAACAGTGGCGACCGGTCGATGTTGTCTTCTACCGCCTTCGGCACGAAGCTTACGGATCGGGGATTCGCGAAACGCCACTCCGAGCGTGGTGCGGTCTACCTCGGAATCGGGCTTCGCGCCGACGACCAGCAGCCCCCTCGCTGACACGTCTACGCGGGGGAATGCTGGCCATTTCGGGCTGAACGATACTGAAGAGAAAGGATGGACGAGAAATCAATCGGCGGCGGCGTGGTCGTGCCGAAAAGCAGTACGAAGGTCGAGGCAGTACAGGCGTCTCATGGGCGTGCCCATCTACTGGCAATCGGCATCAATGACTACGACGCGGGCTCCGGGTTTCACCCTCTCGGGGTCTGCGTAAATGACGCGATAACTGTTCGAGATCGGTTCTTAGACATTGAACAACTGAATGCCGACAAAGCGCACTGCAGGGCGTTGACCTCAAAAAGCCCTCGGCCGCCCAGTCGAGGCGAGATGATGCGGGCGCTCCGGCAATTGGCTCAGGACTCCGATCAAGCGGACCGACTGGTTCTTTACTTCAGTGGCCATGGGCATCGGATCGGTGGGGAGTTCTATCTGGTCCCACAGGATGCGTTCGCGAGCGACGACGTGACCGCCTTGGTATCGCTTAACGACGTCTTAAAGACTCTCAATACCTCGGCAGCAAAACAAAAGCTTGTTGTCGTCGACGCATGCCTCAGTGGGCCAGACACGAAACATCTCAAAGCAACAATCGCGGACGTTTCGCCGAAGTTCTTGAAGGAGTACCTCGCTCAAACCTCGGGCGTGGCTATTCTCTGCTCCTGCGGGATCGACGAGGAGTCTACAGTCCAGTCGCCCAACCCCAAGTTAAGCCTGTTCACGCATTATTTCTCCGAGGCCTTGGCCGGACATATGGAGGCACTCGAAAGCGGAATGCTGACGTTAAGCTCGCTGTATTCTTACCTTTCGATTCAGGTTCGAAGTCGCGCAAAGTCTTACCACCACCGACAGAACCCTGCTTTATCAAACGCAATTCAGGGCCTGTTCCTGCTCGGCGATTTCAGAGCACCCATATTGCAGCCATCAGCTCTCGACCTTGAGCAGTATCCCGTAAAAATGATCGAATTCAGAGACACGGGATCGGCACGGGTCAAGGATGTACTCACGGAAATCAAGCGCTGGACGGCTTATTCTGAACAGTATCTCGAAGGAATTGTGAACGGCCAACTCGGAGAGCATTTCGCCGACTTCTTGGGTAAAGCGGCGGCCAACATCTCGAAGAGACTTGGCCTCCCCGTCGCTGAAGTCACGGTCGAGGAAGCCTCGTTAATTTTTCCTGACGGTGGCTACTCAATCGAATACAAGCGGAAGGACCTGAAGTCTGGTTTCTTCCGGCACAGTATTTGGTTTGGTAGATCGTGGTTTGAGCGACCGCAGAGCATTGTGACAATACTGGACTGCATAGACATGCAGCCGGAAAAAATGATTCTGGAGCTGAGCGGCACGAGGAGCCTGGAATCGATGATCGCCGGGGTGCTCGCGCGTGGTTGGGAGTTGGAGTCGCAAAGATTGCCGAGTGAATTTACCGTAAAGCGCGGGTCGTACCGAATGCGATGTACAGCGGATGAGATCAGTTTCGACGGATTCTTGCCGCAGGAGATTCTCGGTTCTGAGGCTGAGTCCGAGAAGCAGAGCCTGATCGAAGGCGTCCTTAGGCTTCTGCCTGCCTCTAACTGAGCCGCCTCGACGTCCATCCGAATTCGGCTGGTACTGGGGGGCCTCGCCCCCGAGCAGGCTGACGGGTCTGACGGCACTTCTTCAAAAACAACTTCATCACGCGCGTATAAGGGAGTTTTTGAAGAAAACCCGTCAGAACCCGTCAGCCGTCAGGCTTCTTTCTGGTAGGCGAACAAACTAACCAAAAGCCGTTTACATTTTTCTAGCGCTCTGCGTATATTTGTGGTGAAGGCGCAGTTCGACAGGCCAGCGCACAGCGCACCCTCCGAAGGTTCACTCCCCAATCAGTATCGAGAGACGGGACTCTCTTAAAACTCCTTCCCTTCCTGCTGTACACCAGAGGTGTGCCCGATGAAATCCCCAGAACAAGTTCCGTATTACGCCGCCGACGGCAGATCGCTCGGCTTTCGAACACTCGATGCTGCAGAGCGCCTCGTGGCTGGCGGCTTCGTGAAAGCTTCGTACGGTCGGAAGAAGAACCTCCGGGCAATCTGGGCGTGTCACGACGGCGGCGGCAACCCCGTTGAGGCGCGCCCACGGAGCGGAACGCGGTACAGCTTTCTCCAGAACCTCGACAGCGGCCACCGCTGCTGGAAACATCGCAAGGTGGATGGACGCGACGATAACGGCCAGCCGGTAACCACGCGGGGCGTGTTCCTCCAGGTGGTTGCGGATTGCATGGCGTCATGAAGAGTGACCGGCGGCAGATCGGGGCACGGCACATCGCGAGGGCAAGGGGCGCGTTCCGTCGCGCCGACGTGCGCCCGAGCCGGAAGGTGGTGCCCATGGCCGACTCCGAGCCAGACGGCGCGACACAGGGCGCGTGTGCGCCAACGTCGCGGACAGGGCTTCCGGTCCTCCCGCCCCTGGCATGCCCGGGGATATTCAGGGACCTGTCCGACGAGGCGGCGGCCGCGGGTAGAAATATTGCGCAGCTTGCGTAGTTAGTAAGGCTTAGGCAGGTTGTCACTCCGGGTTGTCACCCCTCAAATCGGATGCATCTCCCCACCCAGATCGAACTCAGGTCGGTCCGCGTGCTCCTGCCGCACGCCCGGAACTCGCGGACGCATTCGGACGAGCAGGTCGCGCAGGTAGCGGCCAGTATCCGGGAGTTCGGCTGGACGAATCCCATTCTGGTAGACGGCGACAGCGTCGTCATCGCCGGGCATGCCCGACTTCTCGCTGCCCGGAAGCTGGGGATGGAGGAAGTTCCGGTCATCGTGCTGGCCCACCTTACGCCAGCGCAGGAGCGGGCGCTGGTCATTGCCGACAACAAGCTGGCGTTGAACGCGGGCTGGGACGAAGAGATGCTGCGCGCGGAAGTCGCGGCGCTCCAGGAAGACGGCTTCGACCTCGACCTGGTTGGATTCTCCGACGAAGAGCTTCGCATCCTGCTGGCGGAACATGCCGTCGGCGGGGAGGACGACGAGGGCGAGGATAAAACTCCAGAACCACCCGTCAACCCGGTGTCGCGTCCCGGCGACGTGTGGGTGATCGGACGGCACCGTCTGATCTGCGGAGACTGTCGGGAGGCCGCTACGGTGGCTCGGCTGCTCTGCGACGTTCGGGTCAACGTGGCGATCACCTCGCCGCCGTATGCTTCGCAGAGGACCTACGATCCGGCGAGTGGCTTCCAGCCAATCCCGCCCGACGAATACGTGGCGTGGTTCGGCGTGGTCGCGCGCAACGTTGCATCAGTGCTGGCTCCCGACGGCTCCTACTTCCTGAACATCAAAGAGCATTCGGAGGACGGCGAGCGCAGCCTCTACGTGAAGGATCTGGTGTTAGCCCATAAGCGGGAGTGGGGCTGGCGCTTCGTCGATGAGTTCTGCTGGAGGAATACCGCGAACGGTGTCCCGGGCAAGTGGCCGAACCGACTCAAGAACGCTTGGGAGCCCGTATTTCACTTCTGCCGCAACAAGGACATCAAGTTCCGGCCGAAGGACGCTGGTCACGAGTCCGAAGATGTCGTAGTCTACGCGCCGGGCAATCCCTCTGCGCCGAGCGGCTCCGGCCTGCTCGGTTGCGGTGCAGAGAAAACCACGGGCATCGCATGGCCAAGCAACGTGATCGAGGCCAAGGCCGAGGGCAGCCAGGGATCGCACTCCGCTCCGTTCCCCCGCACTCTGGTCGAGTTCTTCGTGAAAGCGTTCTCCGACGAAGACGATTCGATCTTCGACCCGTTCATGGGAAGCGGAACGACGATGGCAGCGGCGCACGTGCTCGGGCGGACCGGCTACGGAGTCGAACTCTCCCCCGCGTACTGCGACGTGATCCTCCGCCGTATGCAGGAACTCACGGGCGATGAGCCAGTACTGGCCGCGACGGGGCAGGCGCTCCGCGAAGTCGCGGAGGATCGTGGCGTGACCGAGGAGCGGAAAGCGGCTTGACGATGATCGATCTCTCGCGTTTGCAGATTCAGGTGTGGGCCATCGATCGGCTGCTGCCCTATGTCCGAAACGCGCGTACCCACACCGAAGAGCAGGTGGCTCAGGTCGCCGCGTCGATCCGGGAGTTCGGGTGGACAAACCCGATCCTCGTGGCTGCGGACGGAACAATCATCGCCGGCCACGCACGCCTTGCGGCAGCGCGGAAGCTGAAGATGACCGATGTGCCGGTCATCGTTCTCGATCACCTGACCGAGCCGCAACGACGCGCGCTGGTGCTTGCGGATAACCGGCTCGCGCTCGATGCCGGTTGGGACGAAGAGATGCTGCGGGTCGAACTGGCGTCGCTTCAGGAAGACGGTTTTGATCTCGACATCGTCGGATTCACGGACGAGGAACTCGAAGACCTTCTGCGCGACCCGGAAGAGACGCGCGATGGATTGACCGACGAGGACGCCGTTCCCGACAAACAGGAGACGGCCATCACCGTTCCGGGTGATGTGTGGGTGCTGGGCGATCATCGCCTGCTGTGCGGCGACGCGACCAGCATGGACGCGATTCAGACGGTTCTCGCGGGCGGCCTCGTGGACATGGTTTTCACGGACCCGCCGTACAACGTGGACTACGTCGGCAAGACCGCGAAGAAGCTCACCATTGGCAACGACGCGCTGGGCGGCAAGTTCTATGACTTCCTTCGCGAAGCGTGCGCAAACGTATTGGCGGTGACCAAAGGCGCGATCTACATCTGCATGTCCTCATCGGAACTGCACACGCTCTTCCGGGCATTCACGGACGCTGGGGGCCACTGGTCGACGTTCGTGATTTGGGCGAAGCACCATTTCACGCTGGGCCGTTCGGACTACCAGCGGATGTACGAGCCGATCCTCTATGGGTGGCGCGACGGAACGGATCACTTCTGGTGCGGTGCACGTGATCAGGGCGACGTGTGGTCCATCAAGCGGCCCATGGCGAACCTCGAACATCCGACGATGAAGCCGGTGGAACTGGTCGAGCGGGCGCTCCGCAACAGCAGCAAGACTCGGGACACCATTCTCGATGTCTTCGGCGGGTCCGGTACGACGTTGATCGCGTGTGAGAAGTCGCGACGGCAGGCGCGGCTGATTGAACTGGAGCCGAGGTACTGCGACGTGATTGTCCGGCGCTGGCAAGAGTACACAGGTGAGAAAGCGCTTCTCGATGGCGGCGGGACCTTCGACGATGTAGCGGCGGGGCGGCTGAAGAATGCGGCCTGAATTGAACGGTGCCACAAGGAGCTTGCGGCAGTCGAGACGGAGATCCGCGCGGGGAACCCGGACCTTGAGGGACTTTGCCTGGCGCTTGCGGATTGGTCGGCGGAGTTGCGGATTCTGAACGGCGATGAACGATCCCATCCTCCAGATGCTCGTGCCTGCAGTCGGGCTGGTGTCCGGGCTGATCGCCACCTACGTGAGCCTGAAGAACCGGGCCCTGCTGGCTGAAGTTCGGAAGGAGATCGCGGATCTGGAGAACCGGATAATCACGAGGATCAACGGAACGTACGTCCGCGCGGGCGAGTGCCACCTGCGCGAGGAACTGGTGCACGAAAAGATCAGCGCGTTGGTGGCTGGCATTCACAAAGCAGAACCGCCGCCGGATCGTTGAACCCGGCGGCGGCTTGGGCGATGCAGGTGGGAAGGTTCTTACCGGGCAACTTTGTAAACGCGCTCGCCCGATTCGTTCTTCGAGGACTCGATGTTGATGCTGTGCTTCTTGCTGGCGATGGAGATGAACCCGCGAACGCTGTGGGCCTGCCAGTCGGTGGCCTTCATGATTTCCGCGAGGGTCGCGCCTTTGGCCCGTCCGATCAGTTCCAGAATCTTCGCGGTCTTGCTCTCGGCGCGGGGTGCCTTGGCTTCCTTCGCGCGTGCAGGCTTGGCGGCCTTTTTTGTGGCCTTCGCCTCCTTTTTTGCGGCGGCCTTCTTCGGGGCGGCGGCCTTGGCTTTGGCACCTTTGGCGGGTTTCCCGCCTTTGGGCGCGCCCTTCTGTTTGCTGGCACCCTTCTTCGAGGCGGCCTTCTCCGGCGCGACGTGCGCGCCCTGTTCCGCAACGGCGGCGGTTTCTGTGGTTTCTGTGGCTTCGTTGGTCTTCATTTGGCTTTAATCCCTTCCGTTCAGTAGCTTGCGCGGTATCCGCGCACCACGATTCATCACTCCGGTGCGCCCGGAAGGCAAGTCAATTCTTCAGGAAAAGATGGGCGTCTCTCTCAGGGCCTACGCACGGATGCGCGGATGCAGCCTGACCGCCGTCCAGAAGGCGATCTCCAGCAAGCGGATCACGCCGCTCGCGGACGGGACCATCGATCCGGAACGCGCCAACCAGGACTGGGCGAAGAACACATTTGCCGGGCAGACGGTCCACAAACCGAGCGCCGCATCGTCTGATCGCCTCCCGCCGGTTCACGAATCCGCGGTGGGATCGGGAGATCCGGTTACCGCTTACCTCCGTGCACGTGCCGTCAAAGAGAGCTTCGCGGCTCGAACAGCGCAACTGGAATACGAGGAGCGCGCGGGCAAACTGATTCCGGCGACGCGGGCTTCGGAATACGCCGCGACTTTTTCATCAATCGTCAAGGACGGTCTGATGGCCATGCCGGATCGCGTGTCTCCGATGCTCGCTGCGGTCGAAGACGAGAAGGCCATTCATCGCATGCTGACCGCCGAGGTTTCGGCTGTGCTGCGGAAGGTGAGCAAGGCAGTCGCGGACGCGGGTCTTTAATTATGACGCCATTCTCGATTCACGAAGTCGGAGCGGCGGCGATGCTGCCGCCACGCGACATTCTGGTCTCGCAGTGGGCTGATGAGAACCGCGTGCTCACGGGCGGCGCGGCTGCCGAGCGGGGTCAGTGGCGAACGCGCCCCTATCAGCGGGAGCCGATGGATGTCCTCAGTCCCGGTCATCCGTGCCGCCAGGTGGTCCTGTTGTCGGCGGCTCAGATGATGAAGACCGAGGTCCTGCTGAACTTCCTCGGCTTCATCGCCGATGTCGATCCGGGACCGGTGCTGCTCGTAGAGCCGCGCACCGAGGACGCCAAGGCACTCTCGAAAGATCGTGTGGCTCCGATGTTTCGGAGTACACCTGCTCTGCGCGGAAAGATCGCGCCGGTCAAGTCGCGCGACTCCAACAACACGACGCTGCACAAGGTGCTCGCCGACGGCGCAGGGCACATCACCTTCACCGGCGCAATCTCACCATCTGGTCTGGCGATGCGGCCGATCCGCTATGCGCTGCTCGATGAGGTGGACCGATACCCGGCGAGCGCAGGCACAGAAGGCGATCCCGTTTCACTCGCGATCCAGCGCACCGCGGAGTTCCAGCACAACACAAAGATCGTCATGGCTTCCACGCCGACGATCAAAGGCGTCAGCCGGATCGAACAGGCTTGGAAAGAGAGCGACCAGCGCGATTTCTTCGTGCCGTGTCCGAAGTGCGGTCACTATCAGGTACTCGTGCTGGGCGACGGAACCGGACCCGGTCTGGTGTGGCCCGAGGACCTGCCCGAGGAGGCGATGTATCGCTGCGCCGGGTGCCGTGAGCTCATTCCGGCTCACCAGAAAGCATGGATGGTCGAGCGCGGCGAGTACCGCGCGCAGAACCCATCCTCAAAGATTCCCGGCTTCCGCATCTCGCAATTGATCTCGCTGAAGCGTGCGTGGGGTTCGATTGCCACCGAGTTCATCGCTGCGAAGAAGTCGCCCGAGACGCTCAAGGCGTTCATGAACACGGTCCTCGCCGAACTGTGGGAGGAGAACCATGAAGTGCCGACCGATGCGCGGGCGTTGTGGAATCGCTGCGAGCCATTTGAAGCGGAGGCGCCCGACGGCGTCGCGTTGATCACGGCGGGTGTCGATGTTCAGGCCGACCGCCTCGAAGTCGAGATCGTGGGCTGGGGCCGCGACGAGGAGTCCTGGTCGATTGCGCACCATGTGATCCCCGGCGATGTGATGCGGAACGAGGTATGGGATCAACTCGAGGGCTTGCTCCTTGCCGAGCATATTCACGACTCCGGTCAGACGCTGCGGATCGTGGCTGCGTGCATCGATTGCGGCTTCAAGGATGCGACGGTTCTGCGGTTCACGCGCGACCGTTATGCGCGTCGCGTGTATGCGGTGAAGGGGCGCGCGGGCGAGTCTCCGATCTGGCCGCGCAAGCCGAGCCGCAAGAACCAGACGCCTTTCTTCATGGTCGGCGTGGATGCCGCGAAGACCGCGCTCTATGACCGGCTGAAGATCGGCGACGTCGGGCCTGGTTACTGTCACTTCCCGATTGGACGCGATCAGGAGTATTTCGATCAACTCACCGCCGAGCGGAAGTTCACGCGCTATCACAACGGCTATCCGAAGCAGGAATGGCGCAAGCCTGCCGCCGCGCGCAACGAAGCGCTCGATTGTCGCGTGTATGCCTACGCCGCGCTGCACGCGCTCTACGCCAGCGGTTTGAAGCTGGGCATGCACTGCGACCGCTTCGCGAAGATGGCTGGCTCGCGGCGCAAAGGATCGCAGGGAATTACTCCTCCGGTCGCGGCGAGCGTTCCGCCCGCAGTGCCAGTGGAACCGCTGGAAACTGAAGCGCGCATCCCTGCACCATTCGAGCGCGCCGAGCAATGGATACCGCGCCGCAATTGGTTTGGGGGCAGATGATGGCTCTGACGATTCAGCAGTTGCAGTCGAATCTGGACGCGGTCAACTCGGCGCTCGGGAATCCCACGTTGCGGGTCCGGTTCCCGGACGGGCGCGAGGTGACGTACCGCTCCGTGGACGAACTCCGCAAAGCAAAGGCCGAGATCGAAGAGGACATCCGGCAAGCCAGCGGTCAGACCGGGAGCCGCGTGACACTCGCGCAGCACAAACGCGGAGACGGCCCGAGTGGCCCTGCCCTATACGACCGCTGGTAATGGCCGCCTGAATGAATTTTCTCGACCGAGCCATTGCCGTTGTCGCGCCCCAGCGGGCGCTGCAACGGGTGCGGAATCGCGTGGCGCTGGAATTGACCCAGGACTATCTGGATCGGCACGCGCAGCGATTCAGCTACGATGGCGCAACCGCGGGCCGTCGCGCCTACGGCTGGTACGCCGCCTCGACGGACGCCAACGTCGAGTTGATGGGATCGCTCATCTGGCTTCGCAACCGGAGCCGCGATCTGATCCGCAACAACCCGTATGCGGCCCGCGCGATTGAAGAGTTGGCCGGGAATGTGGTCGGGACCGGAATCGTTCCGAAAGCGAAGACCGGTAATGCCGCTATCGACAAGATCATCGACGCCGAGTGGCCTTTCTTCGCGGATGCCTGCGACACGCCTCAGCGCCTGGACTTCTATGGGATGCAAACGCTGGCCGTTCGAACGATGGCGGAGAGCGGTGAAGCGCTCGTTCGGTTTCGCCCGCGTCTGGCCGCCTCTAATCTGCGCGTTCCTTTACAGCTTCAGATGCTGGAGGCAGATTTCTTAGACCAGTCCCGAACGATGGGGCTGGTCAACGGCCACGTGATGGAGGGCGTGCAGTTCGACGAGCTGGGCCGCCGCGCCGCCTACTGGCTGTTCAGTTATCACCCGGGCGGCGTCCTGATTCTGAATCCGCGCGGCGGAATCATCAGCCAGCCCGTGCCGGCCGATCAGATCATGCACGTTTATCGCGTGCTCCGACCCGGTCAGGTCCGTGGCGTGCCGTGGCTCTCGCCGGTGATGATGGCGCTCCGCGATCTCGATGATTACTGCGACGCGGAGCGCGTGCGCAAGAAGGTGGAGGCCTGTGTCACGGCATTCGTTCAGCAGCCCGAAGGCATCGAGGGCGATCCCCTTGGCATCTCGGGCACGGACCCGGTGACGAAAGCTCCCGTTGAGACTTTTCAACCAGGGATGGTCGAGTACCTGAAGCCGGGGCAGGAGATCAAGTTCAACAATCCTCCGGCGGCGGGCGGTTACCGCGAGTACAAGATGACGGAGCTGCAGGGCATCATGGCCGGGATCGGTCTGCCGTACGAACTGGGCACGGGAGATATGTCGCAGGTGAACTACTCGTCGTGGCGCGGCGGGATGCTGGGGTTCCGCAACACGGTTGAGGCATACCGCTGGCTCACGCTGATCCCGCTGTTCTGCATGCCGACGTGGCGGCGCTTTGTGGACACGCTGATCCTGCAGGGCAAGATTCCGCAGAAGGCGCTCGATGATCCAAAGGTCGCTATTCACGCGGTGCAATGGACCGCGCCGAAGTTCGAGAGCGTCGACCCGGTGAAAGACGCGGCCGCGGAACTGAAGATGATCCGTACCGGGACGCTCGATCTCTTCGAGGCGATCTCGCGCAACGGATACGACCCGGAAGAGCGGCTGCAGAAGATCGCACGCATCAATAAGATTCTCGACAAACTCGAAATCATTCTGGACTGCGACCCGCGCAACGTGACGGATCGCGGGCAGGAGCAGCCTGCCGCGAGCGACGAGCGCACACCGAGTTCGAAGCCCACTGTCGCCGGTACGAAGGCTCCGGTTGTTTCGAATTCCGACGCCGAGGCCATCGCGGAGTTGTTCGCCGGGGCACCCGCTTCGCGGTCCTGGGATTCGCCTTCACGAATGTTCCGGTCCTGATTTACCACCAGCACAAGAGAGGTTCAGACATGAAAGCAGATCAGGCGCATGAGTTCTTCGCCGCGTCCGATGCGAAGCCCGTAGCCAGCACGGCCAACGAGAAGGACGGCACCATCAATGTCGTCTGGTATACGGGCGCGCAGGTTCCGAGGAAAGATCCCGACACGGGCGATCCTTACTTGCTCACGCTCGATATGGACGGAGCGCGCCTCGACCGGTTAAACGCGGGCGCACCCGTCTTCGACACCCACTTCACCGGCGACGACTACAAGTCCGTGGTTGCCGGGAAGGCAGGAACCAAGGCGCAGGTCGGCGTCGTGAACAAAGCGTGGGCCGACGGCGCGAACGGGATGGCCACCCTGAAGTTCGATCTCGGCGATGAAGATGGCGCTGAACTGTTCCGCAAGGTATCCAGCGGGATCGTTCAGAACCTGAGCTTCGGAGCGTGGATTTACAGCCGCGAGAAGACCAAGGTAAAGGCCCAGACGGAGGGCATGCCGGAAGGCAAGCCGCCTTATGGCAACCCGAACGAGATCGGAATGTTCACGGCGACGGATTGGGAGCCGTTCGAGATATCGGTCGTCCCGGTTCCCGCCGATTTCAGCACAACGTTTTTGTCCGCCGAACCTTTGTCCTCAAAGACCGGCGGGCAAGCAGCACGGGCCTCAAGCCCACAAAAGGAGAAACCTGCCATGGCAGAAAGCAGCACACAGACGGCGGGCGCAGAGGCCCGTGTAAACGAACAGGAACTCGTCGCAGCGCGCGGCGAGGCGGTGAAGCTGGAGCGCGAGCGCATCGTGGAGATCGAACACCGTGCCACTCGCTTCAAATCGATCCTCGGGGATGACTTTGTCCGCAAAGCAATCGCCGATGGCAAGACGCCGGATCAGTTCAGCGTCGAGGCATTCGCGGCTTTGAGCGCAAAGGGTCAGCAAACGGTCGGCGGCGAAGACCGGCCCATTCGTAGCGAACTGAGCATCACGCGCGATGGCGGGGAAACCCGGCTGGCCGCGATGCAGTGCGCCATGTTACTGCGCCACGATCCGAAGTTCTTCCTGGCGAAGCACCCGAAGACCGGCGAACTGCTGACCGGCTGCGGCCCGGATCACCAGCGGCACGCCGAGGAGATGGGGCGCGAGTACGTAGGCCTCTCGCTCATGGAGATGGCCCGCGAATCGCTCGAACTTCGCGGCATCAACCACCGGGGGATGACCAAGAACCGGATCGCCGAACTGGCGTTGCAGGCTCCGAGCCGCGGAGCGGAGTTCTTCGGCGGAGGCGCCGAATCGACTTCGGACTTCCCCGCGATCCTCGCGAACGTCGCCAACAAGACGCTGCGCCAGGCTTACGAGGCGTATCCGCGCACCTTCCAGCCATTCTGCCGCCAGGTGACCGCGCCCGACTTCAAGCCGATCAACCGCGTGCAGTTGAGCGATGCGCCGGCCCTGCAGCAGTTGAACGAAAAGGGCGAGTACCACCGGGCGAACCTCACCGACATGAACACGAACTACTCGCTCCAGACCTTCGGCGAGGTCGTGGCCATCACGCGCAAGGTCATCATCAACGACGATCTCCAGGCGATGACCCGCATCCCCGCGATTCTCGGCGTGGCGGCTGCGCAGCTTGAATCGAACACGGTCTGGGGGCTGATCACCAGCAACCCGGTGATGACGCTCGACGGCAAGGCGATCTTCCACACCGCTCACAGCAACCTGCTCAGCGGCGTGGCGAGCAGCATCGATCCCACGGTGGGCAGCGCCGCGCCGCTGACCGCCCTTGCGAAAGCCCGTGTGCAGATGCGGCTCCAGAAGGCTCCGCAGGGAACGCCGCTCGACCTGGTCCCGCGCTTCATGGCGGTGCCTCCGTCGCTTGAAACCTACGCCCTCCAGTTGATCTATCCGATCAACATCGCTTCGTCCGATCAGACGAAGGTTGTGCCGGAATGGGTCCGCTCGCTGGTTCCGGTTGTGGAGCCGCGTCTCGACAACTCGACCGGCACCGCGACCAACTGGTTCCTGTTCACCGATCCCGCGCTGATCGACACGCTGGAGTACTGCTACCTCGAAGGCCAGCAAGGCGTGTACATCGAAACCCGTCAGGGCTTCGAAGTGGACGGCGTGGAGATCAAGGCCCGCATGGACTTCGGCGCGGCGGCAATCGATTATCGCGGCCTGCAAAAGAGCGCGGGCGCATAGAAGGCTCAACCGGAAAAAGGAGAACAGAATCATGCAGAACTATGTACATCGGGGGGAAACCCTCACCGTCACCGCGCCCTACACCGTCGTCACCGGGCAGGGCGTTCTTGCTGGAAACATCTTCGGCGTCGCGGTCTTCAGTGCGGCTTCAGGCGCCTCGCTGGAGATCGTCACGTGGGGTGTTTACGACCTCGCGAAGGATGCCAGCACGTTCAATCCCGGCGACAAGGTTTACTGGGACAACGTCAACCTCGTGGCCACGTCGGCTCCGCCCGCATCGCCTTCCACGACTCCCGGCAACCGCGAGATCGGCGTCGCCGACCTGATTCAGGCGAGCGGAGTCAACGCGCCGGGTGGTCTGACCGGCGACCCGACCGTCCGGGTACGCCTGAACGTCTGCTCCATTGGTCTGGTGTCTTCGTCCGACATGGACCCCGGCCTGTTGCAGAAGATTACGGTCGTGTTGACCGCTGCGCAGATCGAGGCCATGAATGGCACGCCGGTTAACATCATACCCGCGCCGCTCGCGGGGCAGGTCGTGGTGCCCGACCAATTCATCATTCAGACGAAACCGGGCGGAACGAACTTCACCGGCGGCGGTGCGGTGACGTTCCAGTATCACGGGACCAGCATCAATCCGCACGCGGGCAACCTCGCGGCGGCGACTGTGAATAGCGGAACGCCGACTGTCAACGTGCTGGCTCCTCCTTCGGCGGCCTACCAGCCTCCCGCAGCGACCGGCATCGATATCACCAACGGTACGGCGGCGTTCGCAACCGGCAACGGCACGCTGGTCGTGACCGCGTTCTACAGCATCATCACACTCGGGTAAGTCTGGTGTCCAGTTGGTCCGCAATCGACGCGGCGGCGAACGTCGTCATGCAGCAAACGTTCGGCGAGCCGGTCGTGTATCAGCCGGTGCAGGCAGGGACTGCGGTGGGCGATCCGTTGACGATCACCGCAGTCCGGCACGCCCGTGTCCGGGAGGAGTCGGGCGCACTGGCGAACTTCGAAGAAATCTCGGTGAATCCGCTGGATCTCCCGAATCCACCGGTAAAGGGCGATTGGGTAACCGCGTGGGGTGCGCAGTATGTGGTGACGACAGTGCGCCAGGCCGATGCCTACGGGATGATCGCGCTGGCGCTATTACAGCGCGCTGGCTGAAACTTCTTTTGGAGTCGATGGATCTTCCACTCCAGGTGAGTCCGATTCAAATGGCGACGAGATCGCGTGCTGCCAACGAATTCGTGCCGCGAGGCCGTCAACATCGGGAAACAAGGAAGACGCATGGACGCCAGTTCGAAAAAGCTCGTAACGCAAGTGGGCCTTGCGCTTAGCCGGGACCCGCATGTATTCGACGCGCCACTTGCCGATTAAAGCCTGGTCAAGCGGAATCTCCAACGCAGCGCACGCGACGAAGAGTCCTTCCTGAGCCCGGATACGTGGTGTCACGATGTTTGGGTAGTACTTGACCGGAGAAGTAAGGTCGAACGGAGATACAGAACGAACGGATTCCGAAGCCTTGTTAAGCGCTCGAAGGGCAAAAACTTGGCCATCAACTTCCGTGTTGGCCTCCACAGCAAAATACAGGGCGACTAAGGGATTGTACGTCCAATCGAGTAAGTGCGTTGGCAAACCGTGATGCTGCGCAAGGGAGAGCCATTCCCAATCGTCAGCCGGTACCGTCGAAAGAAATCCGTGGGACTCCCTTCGGAAAATATCAAACAGACTCCGTTCGTATTTCTCGCGGGATTTCGATTTGTGTTGGCCCCGACCGACCGACGGGATGAGCTTGTAGTTGATGTCTGAATGGCCCCGAAATACCCAATGCCCACGGGCTTCCGCAAAGTAGGAGCGGGAAGCGTGGTCTAAGAACGTCTTAACTGAATCGACTTCGAGAATGTGATCCAAATCCAAGATCAGTTTACCGTGTTCCCGAAAGCTCAGTGATCAATCCGAAAACAATCCTCGGCGAGTGGGTGACGACGCTGCGAACTCTGCCGAATCTGGTCGCGGCGATCGGTGACAGCAGGCGCATCCAGTACTACACCGAGAACGCCAGCGTCTTCGGGCAGCAGACCGAGAACAATATCCGGCTGGCAATCCTGTCGATGCCGCCCGGTTCGATCCTGATCGCGTGGCAGGGTACGCGGCCCGGCAGGCTCGGCAACGCTCTCGTTTTTGTTCATGAATTCTCGCTGTACCTGCGCGCGCCCGAGGCTGCGAGCGTCGGCTACGAGGACATCTTCAACTGGCTCGTCAACGACGTTCCGTCCAGCGGAAGTCTGAGCATGCTGCACACGGCGGTTGATCCCAACTGCGAGCCGATGGATTTCTACCTGCCCTCGGCGCAGCGCAACACGGTCGTGATCAGCGCGGACGGGGCCACGTTCGAATACTTCGAGGTTCGGGCGAACCTGATCGAATCTCAAAACCCGTAAGAGGTCGCAATGCAGATCAAGATCTTCATGGAGTCGCCCGCGGGCGATGTGAAAGAGGTTGTGGTGACCGATCCGAATAAGGATCTGGTTCCGCTGATGGTGGCCGGTTGGCATCAGGTCCAGATACAGGAACCGGTCGCGCAGCAGCCGGTTGCACAGGCGCCCCACCAGCACGAACAGGCGGAAGAGGAGAAGTGAAATGGCAAATCTGAACGAGCTACTCATTGGTCTCGGCTATGCCGTCCAGGCGAGCATTTCGACCGCTCCCACGACGCCGGGATATTGGCGGCTGCCGAACCTGAACAAGAAGCCGTGGTCGCAGAAGGTCGTCAATGATGACGACCGGACGGAAATCGGCAAGGGTCACGAGTTCCCGACCCAGCAGTGGAAGTCACATTACGACAACGGCATCTATACGGTCGAGCGACCCGCTTCGAGCGAAATCCTCGCGCACGCGCTGGGCTTCGGCCTCGGCAACGTGGTGGTGACCGGATCGGCCGCGCCGTATACGTACACGATCACGCCGATCAATCCGGCGACGAACTCGACGGGTCTGGAACTCCCCTACTTCCAGTTTGTGCAGCAGATTCGCCCGGGTGGCTCGTCGGTCCTCGATCAACTCTTCACCGGCTGCGCCGTGAAGAGCTGGAAACTCGCCATCAAGCAGAGTCCAGGACGCCTGAGCGCGGTCGTCACTGAGGACCTGGTGCACAGCGGCCTTTACACGACGCCGAGCGCCGTCACCATGCCTGCACCGATGACCTGGCACGAAATGCAGTCGCCCAGTCTGACTCTGACGATCAACGGTGTCGATTATGTGGCGAGCAAGAATTTCGTATCGCTCGATATGGGTTGGGACAACAACTTCCGGCCCGGCTTCTTCCCTGGCGTCACGCTCCAGGACGGTTATGCGACTCAGGGACGCTTCGAGATCGGCGACCGCATGGCGACGTTCAACTATGTGGCGCGCTACCAGCACGGCTCAACAGAACTCGCGACGCTGCTCGCGCTGACCACTGGCACCGCCATTGTGGGGCTGACCTACGGCGCGAACGACACCTTCACCGGGACGTGGCAGCAGATGGCCTTCAAGGTAGTGGAACTGGGCGATGTGGATGGCATTGTGACGGTCTCGGTGACCGGCGAGCCGCAGTACAACAGCACGAACGGCATTTTCAGTGCCGTGATTCTGAGCACCACTGGCTATATCTGCCAGTAAGGAGGGCGCGATGGAAGAGACGACAAAGCCTGTTTTTGACGCGACGAAGACGCTGGTGGTGCCGATCCTTTCGGGCGGCGAGAAGCGGTGCGAAGTGCGGTTTCCTTCGGACGACGAGTGGTGCGCGTGGGCGCGCCAGCAGCGGACTGTTCGGCGCTTCCTCGGGCGCGGGAAGTCGCAGAGCGAGGATCTGGACCTGCCGAAGATCAACGCGGATCTGTTTGCCAAAATCCGCACCGACAAGGATGGCCCCGAGTTCGACGACGCCGAGGCAGGGATGGTGATTGGCCGCATCGAGCGGTGCGCCGTTGCCAGCGTCGAGCGCGAGGGGATTAACTACCGGATCGAGATGAAGGTGCCCGGCGCGCGCGTGCTTCATGTGCTGCGCATGCCGACCGCGAAGGAGATGCAGGAGCACGAGCGCGGTTCGACCAGCGTCGTGGCCGCGAGGCGGTCTATCGAAACGCGGGCTTTTCTCGAACCGAGCGGCGCGCTCTACGACAAGCTCCACATCTCGCACGACGGCTACACGGGCGCGGTACCAATCGTTCACAAGTCGGCTGCGGTTTCCGAGGTGATCGCGCAGCTGGCCATCGAGGCAGATGAAGAATCGGAATAGGCGCGCCCGGCGATTGGCCGGAAGAGCCGGGCGTTCGCTTCCTGATCCGGTCGGTGCTGCATCAGGGAACCCTGTGCGGGCCTGACGAGGAGTGCCCCGAACGCGTCTTCCGCTGTCGGAAGTGCGGTTATTCGGCGCAGACGGAGTTGGATGGCTGCCCAGCGTGTGGGGCCGATTGGAAGGCTATCGACGTCACCCATGGTCCGGGCTGTCCGAAGAACCTGCTCGAGGAGGCGATGGACACGCCGAACGGTGCGGTCGTCCGGCGGTGCTTCCGCATCCTCAGCGCAAAGAAAGTCGGCCTGACGCTCACGCTGGCAGACATCACCGAGGAGGAGTTCAAGGTGCTAGAACTGATCGAGGCCGAACGCAACGAACAGATGAAGGGGGGCAACTCGCAGGTCTATAGATAGGCTGCCTCCCGCCGTCCGGTCTCCATTCTAGGGGATCGTTCGCAAGTTAATCACGTTGGCATTCTGGGTGACACTCAAGTAGGGATCGCTATACGTCCCCGCAAACGAAACGGTCTTGCCATCGAAGCGTGTAAACGATCCAGTCCAGGTCGCCCCGACTGGAATGGTTACCACCTGATTGTCGCTCCAGCCAAGTTTCACCGGTTGTGACCCCGGGACGTCCACATTAATTGGCTTGGATTCCCGGAAGCTCATTGTAAAGTGGATCTTACCGCTCGTTCCGGCGCGGTGATGCTCCGTTGAAAAACAGAGGCAGGCCGTCGTGGGGGAGCTACAATTCTTTTCAAGCCACCAATCACCACTTCGACCTTCCTTGCCTTGAGACCAATTCATGTGATACGTGACCGTGTTCGGGTCGAGTGTGTATCCCGGATCGGGGGTGGCGGTGTGTATCGCGAGATCAGCATGCTCCCCGCCGCACTTTATGTCGTCGTCGACAGACTCCTGTTTGAATTCCCCTGACGTAAATGTCTTGGTATCCGTGCCTGGCTTTGTCGTCTTATAGCTAATTACGACGGTTCCGGCACCTGCTGGGAGCGTCGTAATCGGAACCCGAAACTCCGCCGTCCGATCACAGGAGAAAAACAACCGGCAAGTCTCTTTGTACGGTACATGAACCTGCAAGTAGTTGGGAACAACCTTGTTCTGTGCCGAGGTGAAGAATTGGATTGGGATGTCGAAGGTCATGAAGTTGTTATTTTTGGCGACACTCGCAATCGGCTTCTTATCGTTGCCGTTGACGAGCGAGGCAACGGGCTCCAAGCCTCTTCTAACCAGATCTGTGAAATCACCATCAAACCTAATCGAAACGACGCTTATCTGGCTGCTTACCGGGGTGAACGTTGGGTCGTAGGAGAACATGCGTGGCAAACTCTTGCTGAACGGCAGCGAATGAGAAATGCCCAGCGCCCTTCCCTCTAAATCCGCCACGTCCTTGTACGTCTTCTTCTCGAAGTCCGACAAAAGTGAGCTGAGGGAATTCACGGTCTGCTGTTCGCCAGCATTCAGCTTGCTGTAAGTCAAGTCGAGGTCCGCCTCGTATGCGGCCTTGGCTTGTGAAATTGCGAGAGAGATTTGACCGCCGGCACCGATCTCCAAAATCATTCCGCCGCCAACCGCCTTATCTACCAGCGTCTGTAACTTGTTGGCGAAGTTGTCCAGTGCCGCGCCGAGGGCGAGGCCACCGAGAGGATCTTGAGCTCTCGTGGTTGTTACAGGCACCAGAGCGATGATGCCGATTGCAATAAGCTGACGATTTATCATGTTATTCTCCTGCCTCGCGCTCTTTGATTTTCGGTTTGGCTACCGATTTTACACTAAATCTCGATCCCGTGTGTTCTGGAGTTCTTGAATCACCTGTAATTGCCATGCCCCGTTTCCAAACCGTCACTAGGAGCACCCGCTTCGTGTATTCGCCGTACTCCGCGACCGAGATGCAGGGCTTCGGGCAGGTGCTGGCTGACTCGATCCGGGCGCGCATCCAAAGCGGGCAGAATATTTACGACCAGGCAGCCGCACCTCTGAAGCCCGGACTGACTGGTCGGCGCGGCTACCCGGATTACAAAGCGGCGCGCGGTCTGAGGCCCGTCCGCGATTGGACCTGGAGCGGACATACCCTGCGGTGCCTGAAGGTCCTTACCGCGAACGAGAACCGTGCGGCCATCGGGTTCCTCGACGAGGCCCTTCCGGGCCGGAGCCAGACAGCTTCACAAATTGCCTTCTACAACAATCGCCGCGAACGCCAGTGGGGTGTGTCGCAGCATGACCGCGAGGCCGTCCTCGCGGCGTTCCAGGCTCGTCCCATCGTGATGCTCAAGGCAGCGTGAAATGGCAGATCAGGCAGAGCGAGTAATCCTCGAAGCCGAGGAGACGCCGGTACTCGAATCGGTCGGACGCGCCAACACCGCGCTCGACAGTTTCGAAAAAAAGTCCGAGTCGTCCCACGGCAAGGTGATCCGCATTTCGGATCAGACACGATCCAGCGTGCAGCGCCTGATCGCCTCCCTCGAAAAGCAGGCCGAGACTTACGGCAAGAGCGGCGTAGAGAAGCTGATCAGTCAGCGCGACCAGCTTCTTCAGCGGTACAGCCGCGAGCCGCAGGCTATCGACGCGATCACCAAATCCTACGAGCGGATGATCGCCGAGCAGAAGAAAATCGATTCTGAGGCGAAGTTCGAAGGGTTCGGCGAGAAGATCAAGCAGTTCATCGAAACCCCGCTCGCGGGAGCGAAAAGCGCGGTTACCAGCCTTCTGACTTCCATGGGACCGTTCGGCGGCGCGATTGCGGCCGGCGCGACTGTTCTCACCGGCATCGCACTCGCGGGATTCGAGGCAGCGAAAAGCCTCGGCGAATACGGTGTGCGAATCCGCGACGTGGAACTGCGCACGGGCCTGACCGCGAAGGAGGTAGGTCAATTCGGGTTTGCCGCGCGCGCGGCGGGCCAGGACACCACGATCTTCGAGCGGATGATGCGTGGGCTTTCGGAGGCAGCGGACGACACCTCGAAGGAGGGCGAGAAAGCGCGCACCACCCTGCAGCGGATCGGCGTCACCATGGTGGACGCCAACACGGGCGCGCTGAAGCCGACCGCGCAGGTGATGGAGGAGATCGCGGAGGGACTGAATCGGCTGCCCGCCGGATTTGAGCGCGACGCGGCAGCGCTGGCGCTTTTCAAGCGTGCTGGTGTGGAGGCGGTTCCGGTCATCTCCGAACTCACCGAGAATCTTGAAATCGCACGCCAGAAGGGATACGGCCCGAGTGAGGACGACGTGCGGCGATTTACGGAGTACCAGCGCGAAGTGACCGAAGTCGAAATGGCATGGGAGCGGTTCACCCGCAGCATCAAGGAACCGCTGGCCGCCACCGTCTCGGTCACGTTCAAATGGCTGGGCATCGCGTCGGACATGATCACGCTGCCGGGAAAGATTCTCACGCAGAAGCTGTTCGGCGGAAAGCCGACAGCTGACGACATCGAGATGGCGGAAACGGAAGGCTGGGGATACGGCGCGTCGATGTCCCGCAAGGCGCACGCCGATGAACAGGCGGGCATCGCGCGCAACGATCAGATGGTCGCGGCGGCGAAGGCCGCAAGCGAAAGAGGCAAGGAACTGGAGGCGGCGGAGAAGAAGCTCGCCGATCTGGAATCCCAACTGAAGACCGGCGTCATGCCATCGGTGAACGAGCCGGTTCTGAAACAGATTGGGCAGGAACGTCAGACCATCGCCGATATCAAGGCCCGCACCGAAGCCGCGAAGGAATTGAAAGACTGGGAACGGCAGGCGGCTGAATTCGAGAAGAAAGGCGACGAATCCGAGCTATCCGCCATCGAGAAGATCTACTACCAGCGCGACCAGCTTCTGAAGCAGGCCGAGAAAGTAAAGGCCTCGGAGTCTCAGATCGCCGCGATTCGGAAGTCAGCGGACCAGCAGGCGGATGTCCTCTACAAGAAGAACGATGAGGAGTTTGAGAAGTACGCCGCTAAGCACGATGCCGAACAGCGGAAAAAGATGATCGCGCTCATGGAACCGTCGAAGGAGCAGATGAAGGAGTGGGAGGAGGGCTTCGCTGCGCAGGAACGGATCGAAGACATCGGGGTCCAGGCGCAGCGCACGGAGCTTCAGCGGCGCGCGGCGCGGTCGGAACGCATGGCCGAGTTGGCGGGCGGGAGCGACGAGGACATCGCGAAGCAGGCTTACGAGACACGCCTCAAGCTGGCGGTCCAGTTGGCGAACATCGAAGCCGAGCGGATATCGAAGGAAGAGAATGCGGCGAAGCGTTCCGTAATGGCGGCGCAGGCGCAGAAGGACTTGTTCGGGGAACTCGCTCAGGCGCAGGACCAGTTCGACGAGAAGCGGGCACAGATCCAGCAGAAGCTCCAGCGGCAGCGCGAGCAGGAGTTGCAGTCGCAGATCGACGGCTTGCAGAAACAGGCCGTGAAGCTGATCGACGTTCTGTTCACGAAGCCCGCGAACTTCGGCAAGGATCTGCTGAACACGATCCACTCCGCGGTGCTGAAGCCTATCACCGAAACGCTGAGCGGCGCGGCTGCGAACGTGCTGCATCCGATCATTTACGGGTCGGACGGAAAGGGCGGCATCAACGGCCTGCTGCGCGGGACGGCGAGGGATGCAAAAGACCCGGTGCGCGTTTCCACGGACATGAACACAGCCGCGACAATGCAGAACAGCGCGGTAATGGCCGGGCTGACAGCGATCCTCGCCGCCGGTATGGGGATCGCGGCTCCGTCCGTGTCCGGTGGAACCGCCGGGTTACCTGGCGTCTCGGTTCCTTCGATCTCGGCACCCGCGTCCGTATCCGGGTCATCTGGCGTGAACCTTCCGGTCCTGACCGGTCGCAGCGAGGTGTCGCTTCCGGGGCCAATCGTCACCGGCGGTGCGGCTCCGGCCGCAACTCCGAGCGTCGGCGACATGATGAGTCTTCCGCTGGGGACGCACGCCAGCGGCGGGATGAACCCGCTCGCAACGATTCTCGGTTCGAATTCGAAAGGCGGCACGTCGGGGCTTTACAGCTTGTTCGGCAAGGGCGGCTTCTCCAAAGCGCTCTCCAACCTCAAAGGCACGTTCTGGAACCAGGACGCATGGAACGCTTCCGACAGCAACTTCTGGGGCGGCGTGCAGGGCGTCGCGAAGTCGCCTGCGGCGGGTGCTGCCGGGATGATGCTCGCGACCAGCGGCCTGTTCGGATCGAATCGCGGGACGTGGACCGGCTCGCTCGAAGACACGGCGGGAGGCGCCCTGATCGGCGAACAGATCGGCGGACCGTGGGGAGCCGCGATTGGAGCGGCGGCGGGCTTCACAGCCGGGATGGTGGAGAAGCTCCTCGGTATCGAGTCGCCACAGCGGAAGGCTCACGACGACATCAAGAGCATCTACGGCGTGGACATCCCGCAGAACAGCGGGACGATCAAACAGATTGTTCAGATCGCGCAGTCGCAGTTCGGCGGCGATATTGCGGTGGCCGTGCGGTCGCCGAGCGTCCGCCAACTCGTGATGCTGTACTCGGAGGCCACGGGCCAGAAGATGCCGCTCTCGGCGACGACGCCGTACGCCGGGAGTCTCGTGGAGCAGGGCGGCAACCTCTATCAGCAGGCCAGCTATCAGGACGGGCAGGCTCACACGTACGCGTCGAACATTCCGACTCTCGGCGGGATCGCATCGGGAACCTACCCGACGCCCGGAGGCCCGAACACCTCGGGCGGCACCGGCGCAACGTACCTCTCGCTGAACGTCAGCGGCAGTGACGCGGCGACCTTCATGACTGGCCAGTTCGTGACGCCGCAGTTCGTAGCGGACCAAGCGATGGCCGCGCAGTATTCGAGCTACGGTCGCACGCAGCAGTCGGCGAACATGCAGCTGCCCGGTTTGACGGTGGCGTGATCATGCCGGGCAATCTCATCGGGAGCACGCCAAACGGGGTGATGCCAGCCTCGCTGTGCACCGCGTTCACGGAACTGCGGGAGTACGCTCAACTCCAGAACCAGTTTCACGACGGGACAATTCAGCGGTCGCAACTCGCGCAGACTTCGCGGCGGACGTTCCGGTTGAGTAAGCGACTGAATTCATCGCTGCTGTCCGCGCTTCACAGCTTCTGGGTATCGCAGAACGGCGGGCTGACGCCGTTCGTCTTTTACAACCCGTTCGATGTCACGTCCGGGCAGCAGATCGGCAGCAACTACGATCCAACGGGCAGCAATACGCAGGGCCGCGTGACGGTGGCGTTCCGTGGCAACTGGGCGCAAGTGACGGACATCGCGCGGACGAACGTCCAGGGACTGGAACTGGTCGAAGTGGGATGAAATACGAGTCACCAATGCCATTCAGCGTTGATTTCCTGCATGCGGGCAACTGCCTCCCCGATGCCATCTTCCAGAGCTTTGGCCGCCTGTAAGGAAAAAGCTTCGCATAGCTGCTTCATCGCAAGAAGATAAAAGTAGATTCCGTAAGCGATCAGATACTCGCTGAACGCGATGGTTTCTTTACCCATTTGACCGGATAACTCTTCGTCGCCGATGCATTGAAAAACAATGTAGTTGATCGTGTCTTCCGCGTCGGCGTGTGTTTGTGAACTGAGACGGGCATACGTGGTTCGATAAGAAACGGATTCGCCAATGGACTCAAAACGATCAGCTATGTTCGGCCATCGCGCGGCAACATCCACGGGACCGAGGGATGCGAATTCTTGCTCAGTTTGCTCAAGAAAGTCACGGCGATGGCGATTAATTTGACGACGTGTACCTATGCGTGGAGTATGTTATTTCTTCTCGCTCGGACCTAGCGGGAGTTTACTGCCAGGTGTAAAGGCGAGGCGATAAGGAACTGTGCTTTGAGGAGGTTACGGTCGGCGACTGGGTATTACCCACGTTGGGTAATATGCAACTGGTCCAGACCGAAAGTTTTCGCCAGAGCTTGCTGGGTGAGGGTCTGCCTGGAGAGGACGGTCGCGACGCGGCTGGGTCCTTTCTCGCCTTGGGGTGGGTACAGCAGAACGAACTGTTGAATCTGACGCAGTTCTTCGAGAAGCTGCTCGATGGAGATTCCGTTCCAGGCGCTCTGCGCCTGTTTATGCAGGTACTGCAGGAGCGAGATGCCGAGCATGCAATAGAAAGCGTGGATGCGAATTTTGCGATCGGTCCAGTGATACATCGGTCCCCAGCCCAGCCAGTCTCCGTCTTTGAGCCCGCGAAAGACCTGCTCGATTTCCTGCTGCCCGGAGTAGCCGATGGCTACTTGCTCGGCGGTCCAGTCCATTCGATTGGTGAGCAGTATAGTGCGACCCAGACGATGATCGATGAGCCGCTGCCAGGCAGCGGTGTCGAACTCAAATTGCAGCCGCCAGCGGCCATCCTGGGATTCGATCCGATAACGGATCAACTCCTCCAAAAACTGTCCCGATAGCCAACGCTGGATCTTGCGGCGAATCTGGTCTTCCTTCCAGCGGGCCTGTGGTTTATTCAGTTCCGTGGAGAACCGCCGCAGGGCTTGCAGCACCTTGCTGAGGCTGGTGGTCAAACTGTGCAACTGCTCGCCGGCAAAGGAGGCCGAATACTTCAGCACGCAAAGATATTCCTGGCCATGCACCAACAGTTTCTCTGTCGCCGCCCGAACACCTGGTTGCGCACTGCTGCAGAGCGGCAACTGTTCTACCGCGCGCCCGCGGAAAGCCGCCGGAGCTTGATTCCAGGGCAAGGCTGAGATCCAGCCCACTCCCGCCTCGTGCAATTCCACCGTGTTGGCCAAAGCCGCGGAGCCTTTGTCAAACACCAGCGTGACGGTGTCGCGTGCGATCTGGCAGCGATCCAGCATGCCCAGCATGCGTGACAGCGAAGTGGAGAATTCCTCGCCATCGGCCACATTGCCACGATAGACGTGATGGCATAAACTCAGGCCGTTTTCTCCGTCGAGGACATAGCTGAGGCCCACCTGACGCAGATTGTGACGGCCCTGTTTGTTGTGCCCACGCTGGGCCAGGTCGTTGCGCGTATTGTTACTGGCGATATAGGTGTAGAAGTTAGTCGTATCGTAGGCGAGCAGACGTCTGCTCACCATCTGCTTTCCTTTCCACAAATCCAGCAACCGCAGTTGCGCGCGGTCCAGCGGGTCGTCGTCGCCGGTTGCCAGCGGATCCGGGTGCTCGGGCAAAATCTTTTCAAAAGCATCCCAGAATGCTTGCGAGGTAAAGCGTTCCGGCGGAATGCCCCAGACCGAATGCAGAATGGATCTGGCATACCAATCCGCCACTTCGGTCTTGGGCCCGGGCTGACAGATGCGGTGGATGGCTGCCAGCAACAGGTAGCGGGCTGGCGAAGGACCGGATCGGGCTGCGGGCCAGAGCGCTTCCAGAACGCCAAAGAGGCCGGTCTGATGGGCCGCGAGCCAGAGAGCGCCGGGCAGTCCGAACTCCCGCGAGGCGGCGGAAAGGGGGACGGGCGAGGTACGGTCCCTGACGAGATCCGCAACCTTTTCGGCCGTGCCGAGATAGGCCTGATGGACGATACGCGGCTGGCCATCAACGCGAGCGCTTTCGACAACGTAGTAATAAAGCTTGTTGCCCTTTTTCTTGGCGACCAGAGAGGCCATATAGGGTAATACAAGCATATGCTGATTCCCCTGCGGAATCAATACCGCTGGAAACATTTTGCAATCGACATGTTTTATATAGGGTAATACAAAAATTGATCGAGGATGGCAGGCTATCCCACGGGCGTGAAAGGACTTCGCCGAATCATTCGGAGGCTACTCGCGTGGTTTCAGTAAACTCCCGCTAGCGCGTCAACCGCCCTTTCCCATAGATCAATTTGCTTGGTGTCGTGATCGACGTAGGCTCGGAGCCACGCGAGCAAGAGCGAATTTCTGTCGCCAGAGAGTATGAAGCGAATATTCACGGTACTCTCGATGGCGACGCGTGCAGCGACTTCAGCAGTCGCCGCGTTCTTAGTCAAAAAGCATACGACTGATGCCGCAGCGTGTTCGTATGCCCGCTCGGTGAGCTGACACAGTACGCCGAAGGCTGGCTCAGTCTCAATGACTTTGGGTGGTGCTGATGCCATTGCGGCCTGTGACGCGCGACGGCCAAGCAACAGCGCGGAAAGCAGATTTCTACCTTGCGGCCACCAGTCGGGAATCCGTACCGAGTGATACTCCTCAAAGTCAGCTACAAAATCTTCGGGCATGAGTAGAAGTGTAAAGCCAGTGGCGCTCTTACACCCTCCAGCGGTCACAGCGACCCTGTGATGCCTGTCGCGATTCGGTCGCCCGGCTGCCCGTGACACGGGCTGCAGTCACCTTCTGAAATATGTCCGACACCATCGGTCGCATCACCGTCCCCACGGTGATCAACTCCGGCCAAACATTTCCGCTCACGACACAGTACCCGTTCGGCTTCGCCGTCGAGCGCCCGGTGATTGTCCACCGCTTCGGCAGCCTCGACGCGAAGCAGGAGCAGCGGTATTACGTCGGCATCGGGCCGCGCAAGTTTCAGTTCAAACGCCCGAACCTCGGCTGGAGCGAAGCGAATCAGCTTAAGGCGTTCTGGGAGTCGATGCAGGGACCCTGGAAGGCGTTCACCTACACCGTCCCGAACCCCAATGGAACGACCAGCAGCGTGCTCGTCACCTTCGAGCAGGCACCGATCTCGTTCGAGTACCTGCGCAACGCGGTGCAGGTCGGACTGAACCTCATCGAGGTCGTCGATCCGACAGCAGCACCCTCCTACACGATCAGTTCCACTTGCACGCGATTCCCGTCGAGCGCGCTCTCGACAGCGCTGCTTTCGGAAGTCCAGCAGATCGTACCATTGCTTCACATACGCGTGCGCGAATCCGCAGTATCGGACATCTATCTCTCAGACCGGCGCGTCACGGTCGGCGGGCAACTCTACCTGCCGCGTCTGATCTCAATCGGGGAGCCCGGCTCCGACGTTCTCATCTCACAGGACATCAAAGGCACCTCCGATAACGTCCGCTTCACGTTCGGCAACGGCGACCGCGTGATGACGCAGCTCGCCAACGACACCGATCTGAAGTACGCCGAGATTGACCTTTGCCTCTTCCACGTAAACTCCGGGATTCTCCTTCAGCTTTGGAAAGGCGTCATCCAGAGCTTCACCAGCGACGGGACTCCCGTGTTCCCAGTGACGTGCTCCGACGGCTTCTTCCAGATCATGAATCAGTACCCGGAGCGGCAGATCAGCCGCCAGTGCTGGAAGACCTACAACGACGGCGTCAACTGCCCGTGGGCCACGAAGGGCCGAAGCGCCACAGCGGTGACCGCGGCGGGCGGCGACCCCACGAGTTGCGACTATTACCTCGAATCGGCGAACGGTTGCCAGGTACATGGCATGTCGCCATACTTCGGTGGCCACCAGGCCGACCCGCAGGGCGTCGTCATCAAGGACGATTCCACGGGCTTTCTCGGCTTCGGCCGCAACACCGTCACGGCAACCTCGATCATCTCGGACACGGTCTGGGGCCTTGCGCTGCCCGAGATCTGGTGCAACAGCGGTGGCAACCCGCTTTTTGCTTTCCTTGCAACCGCGCTGATGTTGGACTACCGCGACGAATCGGGCTATGCGGACTCGCTCGGTATTCTTAGCGCCGGACCTCTCGGCGGATTCACGGCCTCGATGGTCGTCACGAACGCCGACGGATATCGGTACGTCGTAGCTCCGATGGTCGATTGCTACCTGTGGCAGGGCCTTCAAGTCAACGGCAATTTGAACATTACGAAGTATCAGCCGGGATACGGACTGCGCTACATCAACGGCAACGACCCGGCGGTCTCGACCACCGATTACTTCTCGCTCGGGCAAGGGTCACCACAGGTCTGGGAGCCGAACGTTTACGCGGCGGGCACGGCGGCGTGTGAGATCCGCATCGTCAAGTCCACCACGATTCAGCCAAGCACGCCCGACCAGCACCAGATGACGGTTCCCATCGATTACGGGATGTGGGGATGGATGTGGGATCAGAGCGGCAATCGGACGGCGGTGAGGGGACTCATCAATCCGTTCTGGATCGCGGTGAACATGCTGCTGCGCGCGATGGGTCTGTACGGCGACCCGTCCACCGGCTCGAACCCCGCGGGCGGATCAGGTCCGGCCTCGTCTGATCAACTCGCCACGTTCGTGCTGCCGTCGCTGATCGTGGGCGATGGCAGCGGCGCGGCCGAGATCGCAGCGAACACCGTCCCGGCCATTCTCGGAACCGGGACCGAAACGCAGTTCCAGTTTCAGGGAATCCTCAGCAGCCAGAAGCCGTTTCGTGACTGGCTCACCGAAGTCCTCAACTGCTGTCTGGGCTTCTACACCTGGGAGTTCGGCCAACTGAAGCTCGGGTGCCGGATCAACGCCAGCGCGGCAGACGCCTACACGGTCGCCAACTCTCTCTTTCAAAGCCTGCGACTCACGCCGATTCAATCTGGTTTCGAGCACCTCGTGCTCTCGTTCGCCGATGTTGCATATCAATATCAGGCGAACACCGCCGAGTATTGCGACAAGAGTCATGCCGCTTATTACGGGCGCGCCGGGTCTCCGCTCACGACCCAGATGCACTCGGCGGGATGCTCGACACTGAGCCAGGCCTTGCGGATCGCGGCAACTCGCACACGCGAAGAGCTCGGAGGCGTGACTTCGGCGGAATGGCGCGACGCGAGAACGGCGGCATGGCAGACCACGTTACTTGGCCTCGGCAACGAGGTCGGCCAAGTTGTATCGATGACGCACCCGGAGATTCCTGGGGTCCACGGCACGTGCAACGTCTCCGGCAGCACGGCCACATGGGTGAGCGGCGATCCGTGGACTTATGCCGGAACCGCGACCGGCGATTCGGAACTGGTCAACAAGGTGATCCTGATCGGCGGCTCCGAGGTGACGATAACCGCCGTCGCCAGCGATGGCTCCACGATCACCACTTCTCCAGCGCCGCCGAGCGGGAGCGGGTTGCCTTTCCAGGTGATCACGATGTGCTTCCGCATCCAGCGCTGGAGCCTGAAGAAGGACTGGTCGGTGCAGATCGAGGCACAAACGGTTACGGCGTCCATGTACGACCTCGATGTCGGGCCGAAGCCGATGGACGTGGTGCCCGCGCCTATGCCCGCGCTGTTCTATCAGATTCCGCTCGGGCCGGTTTGGGCACCGTACCAGGTGCAGGCGTCTTCGAGCGATGCGCTGTTCCCCGGCGAGTGGACTTTCGATTCCGATCAGGAATACACCACGCTCGCCGATGGCAGCGCCCTTGCCAGCCTGATCCTGACCGGCAAACTTCCGGTGAACGAATTCAGCGCAACTGGAGCCGGAGCGCCGGGCATTGGATCGATTTCGCAGAGCACGACGGGCGGATCGCTGCCGGCCAACATCACCCTTTGGGCTGGGGTCTGCGCCATCGATTCCAACGGTGTTCCTTCGGTTCCATCCAACATCGCTTTCATCGGAACCGGGACAGCGTCGGGTGGCACGTTTACGCTCGACGACATCACGTGGCCAGCAGTCGCGGGCCTCGCTTCTTACGTGTTGTTCGTCGGAACGCAGCCCGACCTGATCTGCGCCCAAGCGACCGGCACGTTGACCGCTGGTACAGGCAATACTTACACGCCCGGGTCGATCACGTTCGGTGGCCCGGTGCTGCGCTCGACGTGGGCTCTTCCATCTCCCTATGTCGGAAAGGTCCGCATTAAGGCGAAACTGCTGATACACGCGGGGGTGGCGGGCATAGCCGTGACCACGGTTGCCACCAACACGCTGGTATGCGACGAACTGATCGACACCTCATCCACTCCGTACAACTTCACCGGAAGAATCGTTTCCCTCATTGGCAGACCCAACGGGAGTACGCCGTTTGCGAGCTTCAATATCACCGCTCACGTCCCATCCACCGGAACCCTCACGCTGGACCGTGATCCAACGGGAATCATCAACGTGGGCGACGCCGTGGTCGTTCGCAACAAAGCGTCGGGCCTTTCGAGCACTCCGGCCTCGGTCACCCAGATCTCCGACCCCGGCTATCAGAACGTCACCTACAGCTACAGCGGCATGACGCCCGGAGTGGAAGTGGGGAATCTCATTCGCGTGATTGCCGGTACCGGTCGCGGCCAGACGCCGAGCACGATCACAGCGAACACGCCGACACAGCTAACTTTCCAGCCGCCGCTGGTCATGGACGACACGTCGATCTGGATCGTGGAAGCACCCGCATGGGCCTTCACTGCGGATTCGACCAGCATCGACAACGCCAACCCGCTGACCCCGGTGAGCCTCTCAGTGCCGACCGCCAACTTCATCGAACAGGCTATGCTGATCGCCGGTTTCACCGTGGACACGAACGGCAACGAATCTCCGGACGGCGACCAGCCTTTCCGCGAGGACTGGATCTATGGTGTGGTCGGCGCGCCTTCGGGTGCGATGAAGATCTCGATTCCGGGCACGCTCGCCATCGGAAGCAACCTCGGACCAGCGGCCTTCTACACGTCCACCGTCGCATTGCAAACCGGCGTGACGTGCATGGTGAAGCAGGCGCCCGTCGGCGCGAACCTGGTCGTCGAGGTGTATGCGGGAAGCACGTTGCTTTTCACTGTGACGATCACGGCAGGCTCTACCACCGGGTCCGCAACGGGCACGCCGACTATTGGAGCGGAAGTGCCGATCATTATTAATGTCACCGCCGTCGGCACGACCTTCCCTGCGTCGGACCTCACGCTCGCGCTGTCGTAGGACCCCGTGCCCACCGAAGCAATCCACAAACTGGAGCCTCATCGCACGCTCTACCTGCGGGGATTCGACCGCCGCGGATGCGCTGCGTCGCTCAACAACGCCTCGGCTTCGGGCTTCACTGTCAGCGGCGTCTTCAGCGATCAGGCAGACTTCGCCGTCCTGGTGCTGTTCGACGCGGACGATCAGTTCGGGCACCTGTTCACCACGAGGTATCTTCCCGACTTCTCGCTCAGCGGAGTCACGCTCGATTTCGATGTTGCAATCACAAACGCGCAGAATCCGGTCAGCCGAAAATACCAGTCGGTTCCGTGGGGCGCTCTCAGCTACATCACAAAATCCGAAGCCCCTGGCACCGTCTCGCTCCAGCCGATGGCGACTTCCGCGACTGGGATGGCCGCAGCCTCGGCGACGTTCACCGTGAATGGTTCGCCTGTCGGATACGACCGGATCGAGCTCGTCTACTTGAGCAACGTCGTCTACGACTTCGTCGTGCCGGGCAATCCGAACGCGGTAACCTTTTCCTTCTTCGGCGGCCATCCGGCGGCGACCCACACGCTGACCATCGGATCGAGCACCTACAGCTTCACGGAAGCCACATCCGGTGGATCGTCTGGCGCAGCCATCGCTGGCGGTCTTGCTTCCGCCGCGTCCGCCGACCCGAACTGCTACGTTTCGCCTTCGAGTAACAGCGTGACGCTGACTGTAAGAGCGAACACGGGGGCGCTTGTCACGGTCGGAGCATCTGATGGCAACGGCTCCACGCAAATGTGGCTGGCCACCAATCCTCCGCAGTACATCGCAGGGGTGATGGCGTCGTACATCAACGGCACAAACTGGAACTCGATAGGGCCGACAACCGCGCTCATGGCGACCGTGAGCGGCGCGAGTTTCACCGTATACGCCGCGCGGTACGGAACGGTCAACACCTCGGGTACGTCGGTATCGTTCGCCTCCGGTCAGAACTTCCTGGGATCGCAGACCGGCGACCCGATCATCATCAACGGGGCAACATACGCAATCGCCTCCGTGGCGTCGCCAACATCGGTCACGTTGACAGCTTCGGCTGGCGCACAATCCGGCGCGAGCTATCTCGCGCCCGGTGGCGGCCGCGACGGCAACTCCATCGAGTTGCTGGAAATGCACAAGACATCGAGCACGTACCTGACGCCAGCGGGCGCATCCAAACTCACCGGCGGCGCTGACCCTTCCTCCGTCCATTTCCACATCGATTTCACGGCAAACGGAATCGACTCGCTGCGCCAGGCTTGGCTCACTTTCGCGCCCGCCCTGAATTACGATTCCGGGTCCGTCAATCCCACGCTGGTCGCCTATCAGCCGGGCACGTGGAGCGCGGTGTTTACCGGCTGGACCCTGTCCGATCCCAGCAGTGTCCTGCCGTTGAAGATTGCGGGGCCGGGCAGCGTTACGGTCGGCAGCCGCGACTTCTGGGCGAACTTCACAGGCACGGGCTGGAGCCAACAGGCAGGCTTCTACCTCGGTGGCTTCGCTCGGCAATCCGCCAACCCGACCGACGACGTGACGATCACCTACTCGTGCCAGTACACGCACAACCTCTACGTCGGCACGTCGCTCACTTCCGCGGGCGGCGAACTGACCGCTACGCTTGACGGCGGGGCGCAGCCGACGGTGGACACCTACGCTGACACCGGCTCACCGATTCAAACACGCCGACTCATCGCGTCGAGCGTCGCGCCCGGTACGCACGTCGTGGTTCTCACGGTATCGAGCACTCACAACTCGCTCTCCACCGGCACAAATTGCATCTTCGACTATTTGCAGGCTGCGGTTCTGTCCGACGTGCAGTCACCCGCGACGACCTATTCGAACGTCAACTGCGCCTGCGATTTCGATACCGCCCAGACCTACGCCATCGCGCCCGCTCGTGCCTTCTGGATTCTGAGCAAGGCCGGGTTCGCCGGTGACATCGACTTCTACTCCGGCGTCTTCTTCGCGTTGAAGCGCGTTCGTTCTGGCGGCAGTTTTCACCAGGCCACCGTGACGATCTCGGCGGGGTCGAGCGGCTTCAATCTCGGATCGTTGTTCGGCGATGGTGACGCGATCTTTTTGACGGTGGGCGGCACGTCTTTCGGGGCGGCCGTATATCCGAACGACACCGTATCCACGCTCGCGCAACGCTTCATCAATGCGATCAACACCCTGTTCATCGGCGTTTGTGCCGCACCAACTGGAACCGCTGGTCAGTTCACGGTTACCTGCCTTAGTCCGGTCAGCGGCTTCACGTTCTCTTCGAGCTTCGCGGCGGGCACCGGCGCGGCGGGCGCGAACCCATCCACCGGCTCGATCACCACCAGCGGCGACATTGAGGCGGGCAATGAGGGCGTTTGGCAGGTGGACGCATCGCAGACGCAGCCGCTCAACCGGGGGTTCACGGATTATCTGACGGACTTCTGCGCGCAGGTGCAAGCGGCTGGCCAGACGATGACTGTCGCGTTTTCGCAGGAGTTGCTCGCCCCACCGGATGCCAACACTGCGGCGGGCGCGTGGGCACAGCGCTTCGCCAATGGTAACCAAGTCCTCACAGATACCGGCTTCGGGAGTTGGGGCGCTGGTCTCGTCGAGGCGGTGAGCGGGTCCAGCCCCATCACGATCCAGCAAACCGGACACGGCTACATCACGGGGAACACGGCCCACGTTGCTGGCTCAACGCAATCCGGCGTCTGGGCGATCACCGTCACCGACGCGAATCACTATCAACTCACGACGCTGATCTCGGGCGGCTACACGCCCAGCGTGGGAGATGCGACGTTCATCGATCTTCAGACCACGCAATGCACGTTCAATCCGTCCACTGTGACGCCCTACCTGGCGGACTGCTACAAGCAGGCGGCGGGAATCATAAGCGCCGCCGGCCTCACGCCGTGGCTTCAGTTCGGTGAGGTGCTGTGGTGGTATTTCAGCGCGGTCCAGAACCTCGCGGTGGGATACGCGAGTTGGACGTCGCCGATTTCGATAGGTACGGTGGCTCCCCACAACTTGTCCACCGGCCAGAGCGCGATCCTCGCCGGTGTCAAGGGCAACACGGCGGCGAACGGAGACCAGACGATTACCGTCACCGACACCACCCACTTTACGCTCAATGGCACGAGCGGGAACGGGAATTACGTCGGCGGAACCGGGACGTGCAGCGGCGGAGGGATGGCCTACTACGACGCATACACCGCGCAGGCCGCGTCAACCGCGCTGGGCCGATCGCTCGCCGCGTTTTACACGCAGGATGACGATCCGACCGTCAACGGATCGGCGGATACAAACTTTCTCGCCAGCCTGATCAAAAGCCACATCGACGCGATCCGAACGGCGGTCCTCGCTGTCTATTCCGGCGCGAAGTTCGAACTGCTCTGGCCCTACGACGTGAACTTCGCGACCTGCTACTACACGCCGGACGTCCCCTACCCGCAGGGCGGGCGGCTCAACCGCGCCGTCAACCTGCCGTCGCAGTATCTGGCGCAGGCAGGCTCGGGCCTCGACCGCCTGAAAATGGAGGCGCTGTCGTGGGGAGCGACGTACCGGAACTTCACGAATGCGCAGTCCTCGATTGCATTCCCGGTCACCACGCCGGGCAGTTGGCCGGTCTCCGCGACCGCGTATCTGATCCCGTGGTTCAATGGCGGTTGCCCGTGGACGAGCGAACTCCTTCAGGCACTGAACCAGTCCGTTCCCCTCGTTTGCTTCTGGGCCTTCGACCATTTCTGCCTGTTCAGTTGGCCGTTGCCGCTCCCGAAGCAGGTCGCGCGTGCGACGTTTCTATAAGGTGTGTCGCCCGGTATCTGATGCGCATCGCAAATCGTCAAAAAGAGCGATTGCCGCCCGTCGTCGCAGCAGGCCAGCCTCATAATCGGCTTGGCTCGCAGAGATCAGCAAACACCGAAGACAACCGGTGACACAACGCTGATCATGCTCTTTATCACGAAACATGACCTCCCTCGCCCTCGTCAACCAGTCTCCACCATTCGAGAAAAGCTCTGCGGCATGTCCCGCGCCGCCCGCAGCGCTATCAAAAATCTGCAAGCCCCAGCTACTGGACCGGCCTATTCTGCAAGCGGTAACGCCGATTTCGCGAGCGTCCAATTCCAGCAGCTCTGCCCCTGCGAGCTTGAGCGCGTAGCCGAGCGTCTTGATGGTGCTTTCCCCTAGCAACGGATGTGAGAGTCCCGTAAAGTCGAGCTCGACTAAATCCGTCACCTGCAGCGCGGCAAGATGATGGTTTCGGAGAACTGGTGCCTCGCTGCTCTTCCAGCACCTCCCTCGCAATTGGGACAGCGGAATATGTAATTCAAAACTGCTCGGAAGCTTCTCCCGCCCCGTTCCGATCTTGGTTTCACTCTCGGCATAGCCACACCGGGTGCAGATCGCAAACCCGAATTTCTTTTCGCCGCTGTTGCTGGCGAGAAGTTCCCCACCCTCGCACAGAACTGCTTTCAGGCCACTGACCCTTCCAAAGCCAATCACGGTATGAGTCTGCTCAGGGTTCGGCGTAAGAAATGCCGTCGAGAACAACTGAGTCCGTCCGACTCGCTCGGGGTTACCTGACCATGACGGCGGTTGAGAGGCTGCCGTCGAGTAGCCATACTTTGGCACCAAAAGTATTTTGCCAGCGTCCTCCTTAACGCTTGTGCACTCCGGGACACCGCAATGTGGCCCATTCTCCGGCCATGTTCGATACCACACGTGGCCGCTAAGACATTTGTAGTGCCACAGGCGGACACCAAACTCTCTTTCTCCAGTGGTGTTGCCCCAGAAGCTGACCAGTCCCTGCGATGTGTAAGTCTTTCCGCCAGCCAGCACTGTTGAGCCCGGAACATATTCGCTGACGGCGAGGATGCCATCTCGCTCTAGACTGACGGGCTCGCTTGCGTCACGATGAAAGTTTGGACTAGTGAGAGACTGCAATCCGATTGGAAAACCGTAGCGTGGCAGGAACCGACGAGTAGCGAGTTCTTCAATTACCGTCTTTCGCCACATTGCATTAGCCTGATGCGCGATGGCATTCAGCACATTGAGCCTGCCGCCCTCTCGAACGTCAAGCCATGCACGCACGAGACGCTGATGCTCCTCTTGCCAGGAAGTCCACGCTTGTCGAAATGTCTCCCGTGCATCGGCCAGCAGCACGCTTGTCTCGCTGGCTGAGAGCGGAGTCTCGCGAAGAAGACTCTTGATGGCCGCAGTCAGTTCTGATGCCTGTTCTCCATGCCAGTGCAAGAAGCCTTCGAACTGTTCCGCGATGTGCTCACCGGGCCGCCACCATTCAAATGCGGTCTGTAGGAAACCGTATTGTGGTTCAATCACTCGCTCGGGTCGGGGTTCGCCGGAGCGCGCAACGGGGATCATCGGTTGCCCGCAAAGCCATCCTATCGAATTGAATGCCTGCATCGCCCCGACATGCGTTTCTGGTGCGTATAGCAACCGGAAGAACTCTCCGATTAGGAAAGAATGAAGATGGCGTCTCCCAAAACGCTCCCGGCCCAGCATGACGGTTGGTCTTCGGAGCGGTCGGTGGAAAAATGCGCTGAAATCCCTGAAAACAGCGAGGTCGTATGAGCTGTTTCGCGTGTAGGTCACAACTATGGAAGAACCATCCGAACGCCTGCCTGCGCGACCGCCCCGCTGCTGATAGTTCGCTCGGCCCGGTGGAACATTGCCGAGCATCACGCCGGACAGGCCCCCAATATCGATACCGACCTCAAGGGTTGTCGTAGCACTCAATATGTTCCTCGCCCCGAGTCCAAAAAGATCCTGTAGCCTTCGGTTCTCTTTGGACTCGAGTTGTGCCGAGTGTTCTTCCGCCCAGATTCCAACCTGAAACGCTACATCGGTCAGGAGTTCCCGTCGTGTTCGTCCAACCCGCGCGTCATCATCAAGCTGTTCATGGCTGACGGACACAAGATGCGATTGGCCGTTGGCATTTGCCGACTTCCCGGCCACGGACCGGGGCCAAATCTCGCCTGTAAACGTGCACCTGTAGGGGGTGACGGGCCGTCGCAGATACAACTGCTCGAAAACCAGTCTAATCGCCGGAGACGAGCCCGACGGCGTCTCGCGCATGCTTGTCTCAATCCAGGGACAACCGGCGGAACCAGCCAACGACAAGAGCGCCTGAAACGCCGCGTCCAGAGTCGTTTCAAACAACCTGTCAGTTTCGGCGCGTTCAATGCCGCATGCTTCCAAGAATGCTTTGCAGAATGCGTTTCGCCGGGACCTCTCGGTCCTTCCGATCATCGGGAGGAGGTTTGACCTGAAGCGCACGTCTCTACTGACCCACGATCCGAGAGGAAAGTAGTGCTCGTTGTAGTCGGCTTCCTCTGATCCGAGTGTGACGGCCCCGTCCATTCGGATAGTGTCGAGCAGGCTGGCAAGGAAGAGTGGCCACTCGCTTTCGATCACGCCCCGCGATTTGGCATTAGGAAAAGTCCCCAGAAGCCTCCTGTCTGGACGAAGCGACTCAATACCGGGGTAAACAATTTCGGCAAGTCCAAGGGTCTCCAGCGATCTATTTCGCCACGAAGGGCTCGCCATCTCTATTGAAAGAAGCCTCCTCGAGTTCCGTCTGACCTGCTCCGCATTTCGTTCCCAGGTAGTCTGACTCCACTCCTGGGCTCGCTGGTTAGCCCCATTTTCCCGATCAAAAAACTCCGCAATTTGTGGGGAAGCCGCAACGCGATCCCGCCACCTCGATATTGACAGGCCCTGCGACGCCATGCTCAACCGAGTGGACTTGTCGCGGAGTTCTTCCTCCAGATATTCACTCGGGCCACCGGTACGCAGTTCGTCTTCAAGCCGGGCGATGTCCCTCCGCAAGTATTCGATAGCCCGCTGGTCACTACTATGTTTGATCAGAAGGCTGTTCACAAGAGCACGCCCCAGCTGGACTTCGTGCTGCCGCGTTAATACCGGTCCCAGACGTGCTGCCTCACGGCGACTGTCGCTGAATACAAGCAAACGCCGTCCCCTCGCGGGAAGCCAGTCCGCTTTGGGACCGGGGACAGGAGGCATCGCCGTGACCAATGTCTCAGCAACCAGCGGAAGCGCGAGCCCATCACCGAACCCAACTGGTGCAAACGCATCCGAATCTGCGCCACAGTTTGGACACGCATCGACCCTTTCGAGGAAGACATTATCCGCTGAATCCTCGCAGAGGCGATTGGTCAGGTCGAACGGTGTCTCATCCTGAGTTCCGAGACGGGCGTACCAATAACGTTCCTCCCCGGCCTGCGCGGACCGCCATCGCGGCCGCAGGTTAAGCGTGTTGTCGTCTTGAAGTATTCCGGCCAAAAGGGCCTCGCCGCATCGCTCGCAACGGCACAGCGTCAGAGTGGCTTTTCCGCAATCAGGGCACTGCTCGACTGCATCCGTAACGATCCGGCCCGCGCCGGGAAGTCGATTTGATGTCGTTGTGCACTTTGGATTGACGCAAGCCGACACTGTGGTCGGAGCCCGCGCCATCAGGTGCAGTTTGTGTGGGACTAAGGGCAAATCTGACGCGCGGGTTCGAGCGCGCGAGGCCAACTGCAATATTCGTGCAGTAGCCTTAACTGCGTGTTCGCCGCCCGATCCCCAGATCTCAGCAGCCAGAGCGTTGAGCTGCAAGATGCCGTTGACGCGACTCTGCCAAAGCGCGTCTTCTAGCCTGGCGATGACGGGCGAATGCCGAAGTGCATCGTGCAAAATCTTTGCCGGTACGTTGCATCCCGCCGTTGCCTCAATCGCCCGGCGGCCAACTAACGGAGCAATCCTTCGGCGTGTAGCATCGGCAAGTTCAGGATCTTCGATCAGCGAATTACCGTCAAAGAAGGCGGTGCCGTCCAAGTCTTCAAAGCTGAGACTCTCCGGTCGGCAAGGCGTTTCAGGCGGTTCCGGGTCTGCAAGTACTGTGCGCGTCGATTCTCCTTCGAGCCAGAGCACGCTATCTGCAGCCTTTCCGAATAGCTTTGACGCAAAGCTGGCAACCTCGCCACCGAGAGTCGCCGATGTCGCGATGTGAAATACCTGTGCTGGCGACAGCCGGCAGCGCAGGAGCACGCGACGCAATAAGAGCGATATTTCAGCGGCAAGCGTTCCATCGTACAGGTGGGCTTCATCGACGACGATGGTCTGCAAGGCGCTGCCAAAGAATACAGCGTCCTGAGGGCGGCACAGCATGTATTCCAGCATTGAATAGTTGGTGATTAGCACGTCTGGGACATGCGACCGAGCCTGTTCTCGTGTTCGCAGCCTGCATCGTTCGAAGGAAGGGTATCCCTCAGCCCTGGCCCTTGCGTCGTCCTCCGGCGTCTCTCCCGTAAAATGGAATACCGTTACATCTTGCTGCTGCTTTAGCCATTCGTAGAGGCGATCCACTTGGTCGTTCACGAGGGCGTTCATCGGATAAAGAATGATCGCCCGAACACCTTGTTGCCCGGGCCGTCGCGAGTGTCGGAACAGTCCATTCAGCATTGGAAGCAGAAACGCTTCCGTCTTGCCCGCGCCGGTTGGCGCTGTGATCACAACTGCTGGTCGATTGCCGTCTGCGGACTCAGCTTCAAGACGAATCGCTCGTTCTTGGTGTAGGTACAGCGACCGATCTACTGGAAATGCCCCAGTTCGATCCAATTGCTCCAAGAGTGAGCGGGTCACGATCCCATCGGCAGAGAGACTCCGGAGTGTATTTCCGGATGTGCGAGAGGCAAAGATCCCTTCGACCCACAGTTGGCCCACGAGACCGCCAGTCGCTTCATCACTTTCCCACAGACGATGACATGCTTCCGAAAGCGCTGGGGCGCGCAAATACGCCTGTGACTGAGCAAAGTCTGCTAACCGCCTGCGTAGCGCGCGCTCAGTGCTAAGCGCATCCAGTTGTAGATTACTCTTGGTAGTCAGCGGACTCATTGCAGTTCTCCCCGGACCATCATGTCGATAACGGCCGCCGCAAGATATTCTCGGACAGCTTGACTGTTGGCTATCGCAACACGCAGATTGTGGTGCCTCGTCAGAGTTCCTCGCATTAGCCCTACAGCGTCAGGAAGCAGGCTGCGAGAGACAAACGCATCATCTACAGCCATAGCTCTTGCCGCTCTCAAGCGCGCGTCCAGCAGGGCTTTGTCCAGTTGGCTTCGTTCCGCAAACGAAGGGCAACCAAGAAGTTGATTTCGCAAAGTGGCAACGATAGGGAGCCACTCCTTCCTCTCGCGGGTGGGATAGAGGCCATGCAGTCCGCGACCTACTAACTGCGCCAGAAGGAGCGGGTGAGCAGCGAGGAACGGTTCATATTGCTCCCACGACTGCGACTCGTCAAGGTCAAAATCACCGCTTAAAAGGCCCAGATCCACGAGAATGACCGCCGATTGAGCCGCATCTGGTCTCCACTCCCAAAGAAACGTTCTGATGATGGCACCCCAAGTCTCCTCGTCCGTTTCCAGCAGCTCGGCACCATGTTCGAGAGGTTCCGCCGACATCCACGCGATCAGCGTCGCTGCGGGCGCGTGCTTGACCATTTTGAGTACGGGTTCTCGAAGCGTCTCATGGAGAAGCGGAACGCGCCACCACTTGAGCCAGCGGGCGGTGGTCTGCCAGTCAGACGTGCCTGATATGAGCGCGGCGTAGTCCTCCCATCCTGAGCGGCAGGGTCGTCCCCCAAGCCACACTCCCCTGAAGGAGATGGCCAATGCCAAAGGCGCTGCACCAGACGGGGGAGCGATCAGGCAGACATCTTCGTGCTGAATCCAGTCGCTTGTCCGAACTTTTTCTGGCAGACACGAACCAGAGTTCCACATCCACAGCTCATAGTCAGCGTCGAACTCAACTGAATTGCGAAGTTGAAGCTGATACTCGGAGCCACTCTGTTCAATCCAGTGGATCAGTCCGGACCGCACGACATTGCGCACCAGGCACTGCCCCGCCATCGGACGGTTATATGGACCGGGACACAGCGTCAGCGAGTCGCCAAGTGCATAGAGAGATTCCCCGATCACGCTCGCGCGATCACGGGGTCGCCCGCAGAAATGGTCGCCTTCCATCCAGGCCCAGTCGTCGGACGCAATTTGATCACCGTTGAAGCCGGAGGGTACTCGTGCCAATATGAGCCGCCGACGGAGTTGGTCGGCATCGAGAGTCCCGCGCTCAACGAAGGTCTTCCATCCGTTTTCTGCCTCAATGGCCACGCCGGTCACGCCACCCATCTGGAGCACCGCACCAACCCTGCGCAAACGACCATCTAATTCGAATTCAATCTGGGGTCTGGCTCGGGCGTAGTCGCAGTCCGGAGACAATCGAAGAAGCGCCCTGAATCCGCCTGACGGTATCAGTTCGAAGACAGCTCGCTTTTCGTGCAGCAGCAGGTGGTTCGGAGTACCTTCTCTAAAGTCCCTGAGGATGAAGGTAGCCTTGTCACCCCAGTGTCCACCGGTACACACAACGGTGTACTTCATTGCATCTGCAGGCTGCGGCCCAGTCGGGCGAGAAGATGTCCAGAGAACCTCCTCTCCCTTGCGGATCTCAAATCCGGCGGGGATGCCTTCGCCGTAGGAACGAACGATCCATTCCCCTCCAAAGACGTGCCGCGCGGAAGGTGCGAGTGGCTCGACAGTCACCTCGCAGATGCTCCGACACAGTAGCTTGCATCCCTCCTTCAGTACGCGGCTGTCTTCGGCCCAGCCGAGGGAGCGGCCGCCCGAACTGTAAAACGCGAAATCGCTGTCCTGCGGGACGAGAGTGACGTTCACCGGTTCGAGAAGACAACTTGTCTGAAAGCGCTGCAGATCTATTTGGACTACGGGATCGCGGAGCTCAACTTCGAGCTTTCCTCCCGGCGAATCAATCCGGTAAGTATTCGAGTCGCGAATTACAGGAAACCTCTTGCTCCCCGGGAGTACCAGGACGTAGCGATTAGCCGTCAGCCATTTGCAGTGGCCATTTACGGGAAGCTCAAACCGCGGTTCATCGCGCCAGATTAGGAGGGGAGATCCGATCAGCGCTGTCGATGGAACCTCATCGGGCTCAGGATTGTCTTCTGAACGAGATATTTCCGGGCGCGCAAGGGTCGCGGCGATAAGATCCTCTACTTCGGTGCTTGTGATCCAAGAGCCCTTTCGGAGGGACTCACGGGCATTCTGGCCAGATATCTGTCCCCATCGAAGGCGCTGCAGCGTCTGCCACAGTTTTACGAAGGAAGAGGATTGGACTCCCGAGTCGCGTGCAAGGAGCAACTCGACGGATACCGTTGGTCTGGACGCGTTTGAAAGCCACCAGGGTAGCCTCCGCCATCCGTTCCGAGTCATCCCGAACTGAAGAAATACTGACCGGAACCACGACTGCTCTCCTTCCCGGCCGAATACATGCCGGATACCAAACTTCGTGCACACGCTTTCAGTGGCCTCGCGGATGCGCGGTTTTGGATTGGCGGGACTGGCGAAGACCTGTTTCTTCAGCGCGTCTCCGATCTCGGCCTCGATGCTCGGCCACAACTCACCCTCGTTTGAAACGTTGCGGCCGATTTCTGAACAGTACGCAAGGAAAGCCAGTGCGAGGCTCTCCAGCCCATTAACTAATATGTCGCCGCATCGCCTCCGGGTTTTGGCGGCATCACGAAAATCGACGGCACATTCTTTGCCCCACCGGCGCAGGGCTCGAAAATCGTCATCGGAGAATCCCAGTTCCATCAGCGACCATAAGCCAGATGCCCGGAGCCCCGAGGATTTGGAATAAAAGCGGCGGAGAATGGCGTCTTGAAAATCACGGTCGCTCGGGTCACAGCCCGCGAGAATGCCCCCTTCGTCATGTTCGGGAGGCGCCAACGTCAACTCAGGCAGCTGCTCAACATCGTCGACGGTGTCTTCCCGTTCTGGCAGTGGTTGTGGCAGTGCCGAAAGATCCGATCCGATGAGCGCATACAACTCTGCATCTGGTTTGACGATGACGTTGCTCTCGCCGAGCAGGCGATCAAAACTGACTTTCTCGATACCAGCTCGGTTGGCAGCCGCCCATAGGTCGCGGCGCTTCATTACCGGTCCGTAGCGACGAAGCACGTCGATCAAGAGTGTTTCGTTGGAATCGTCCTCGTCCGTGGGGGTGTCCGAAGTCGCGACAATATAGTCATCTTCCACCCGACACCAAGACACGCAGTCGCATAACCTCGTGAGAATCTCAGGCGGAAGCTCGACATCGTCCATTCGCCGGTCCCGCAGGATTCCTTCTCGCGCCGCCGATATCGTCAACCGTGGGGCCACCTTGAGAATTTTGGCGAGGCGGTTCAGTACCGAGTTCTTTCCTGTTGGTACCCAAAACCAGTCGTGGGAGTCATCCAGCCATTTGAGATCCTCGGCCATCGAACAATAAAGACCGAGGGTCGCATTTGACGACTCGCACGAGGTGTCTGCCAGGACATATTCCTTGCGTGTGGTTCCGTAATGACTGACACGCCTTCGCGCTGCTGACATGAATTCGCGAAAGGCTAGCTCTGCAGAAGAATCCACAACGAAGCGTCGCGAGTTGAATGTTTCGATGCTCCAGGGTACGTGTATACTGAACTGCTTCGCGGCTGCCTCCAGCCCTTCCAGACGGAAGGAAGATCGGAAAAGTCCATCGAGCATCAAGGCCGATTCGGCAACCTCGGCCTCGACAGGAACATGCTGAGCAACGAAATCAATTGCGCGAATGAGGATGGGAGACGGGAATGAGCCCGCGGGCCGGACGGATTTAACGAGGATCTGACGGATGCGCTCTCGTGTCAGATCGTTTTCTTGTCCTGCCTGTTCGAGCGTGGTCCCAGCGCCGCCATCCCAGCCCATCAGACGGCTGACTATCTTCCTCTTCCGTTCATTAGTTCCAGCAGCGAAGTAAGTGTCTACTTCATCCTCCAAACAGGCAGGCGCGCGGTTTTCGTCGATGAAGCCAGGATTAGCAGCCGGGGCATGTTCGGTTGATTTGAACCGTTCGATGTCTTCTTCGAAGGCTTTCTGGAGTTCAGCGTAGTGCGCGGACATCCACTGGGGTAGCGCACAGTCGAGATGCAGCCCGACAGTCGCAAGGCCGTTTTCAACGTTCGTCAGGTCGTCGGCATTCAAATTCGCCCAATACCGCAAAGATAGTCGGCTCCGGGTAACTATGTCATCCACCCTGGCGATTCCCGCGCGACGGAGCTGCCGTTCGAGATGTTCGTCAAATGGAAGATCATCGGGCGCGAGGAGTGCCGATACAGGAAACGCATCGGGCGGAAGCGGCCAGTCTTCTTGCGGCGGGGACTGCTGAAGCGCTTCAAGTTTAGCTTTGATCTCATTGACGGACTTGAGTCCCATGTTTTTTATCGTGAGTAGTCTGTCCTTGCTCCATTCAGAAAGCTCACCAACCGTCGTGATGCCCGCGTGTTCGAGGCAATTGGCAGAACGAACGCTCAACTCGAGCACGTTTACATTCTGGAGCGACAGCGCGCCCCGACGCGCATCGGATCGCTGAGGATCTCCCGGCAAGAAGGCTCGGGCTAACAGGCCGAGGTCGTAATGGAGCAGAACCTCACTCAACCAAACTGAATGTTCGGCGACCTCCGCCGATGGGACGCCGTTCAACGACTGTAGGGACTCCATGCCGTAGGCGGCCAGCAACTCCACGAGTTGTCGCTGATCGGCCTCGGTACAAACCGAGAGCGAAGCCGAGCTCCAAACCACAAATCGACTGCTGTCCACTTTCGAATTCTCGCTCATCCGTGCTCATAAGCACGGTTGGGCTCTCGGGGCAGGGCCACTCCTCGCGGAATCGGAAGCATTTTCTCGAGCTGCATACGGTGCGAACCGCACCGCTGTGTCGTGGCGAAAGCGATTCAAGCGACCTAAATATATGTAACGTAGTGGGTTATTACCGCATCGACCATGACGTAGTTAAATTCTTGAAAAGTGAAGACCCGCCCACTACGTATTTCCGTTGATGCGGTTAACAGCGCAGAGAATTTGGGTTGCCTGCGACTCTCCAGAAGGGTGTTCGTGTCTGTGTTCCTCTCGGGGAGCCAAACAATCTAAAGCACTTGACTGGAATCTGAATCGCATGTGACAAGCGCATGTGACAGATTTTCGAAAAACCCGCGGTACGATCGGGGCATGAAAACGACGCCCCGCAACACCATACCCGCCAAGTACGCCGAAAACGTCGTTCGCACTGTCGATTTGACAGATTCCGATTCACTGATGAACTGGTAATAGACACATGGCCGTCAGAATTGCAACCAACGATTTGAGATGAGCTTGACTCCTGCCGCTCCGGCCGGTTACTTCACCCGGGACGGCTTTGCGCTCTTCCGGGCGGGCGCCCTTCAGGCCAAAATTTTGGAATTCTGCCTTGAAAACGATATCCTCTACCTCGTCGACTGCAAATTCCGTTCCCTTGATGAAGTTTGAGAAATACGCTTCGAAAAATGGCAGTGCGGGACCGTCCGTCGGTCGAGCCAGACGGGTTACCGGAGCTGTCCCGGAGGGTTCTGCAAACAGGTGCTGAAAAAGATCGAGACGCTCTGGATCGTACGGTTGGCCCGCGGCGCGAGCGACCGCGAGCGGTGACTGGGGCCCCGCGCTGCGCGTACCCAATAAAATGCCGATCAGATTGTCCAGTCGCCGGAACTTATCCTGCAGGCCCAGCGGCTCCGAGATCTTACGCCCGTCATCGCGCAGGCGCTGAAAGCGTCCTCACCGCCGTGGCGAAGCATTTCATCCAATCGCTCCTCGATTCAGAAGTCTCAAGGTCGCTCCGAGCTCCGGCTTTGCCCGTCTCGTTAGACATTCACCAACTTTGTTCGAAAGCGCGGGCGGCGAAAGGCGAGCCAACCCAGCCGAAAGTCGTTATCCCATGAGTTACACCGGCAAATTGTCCGATCACCGTTCAGGGATTCCGGGTAGTAACATGGATACGTAAAATTCCGCCGATTTGGGGAAAGGTAAATCATGTTTATCACGAAGAAGCACCTGCCGCGCCGCACGTTCCTGCGCGGAATGGGCGTCTCGATGGCGTTGCCGTTGCTGGATTCCATGCTGCCGGCCGCCACGCCGCTGAGCCAGACCGCCGCAAAGCCCGCCACCCGGCTCGGTTTTGTTTACGTACCGCACGGTGCTGTGATGGACAAGTGGACTCCAGCCACCGAGGGGCCGGGGTTTGAATTCTCACCCATTCTTAAGCCTCTGGAGCCTTTTCGCAATCAACTGAACATCCTTAGTGGATTCGGTCACCGCGCCGCCGATACCAGCGCGGTCCACTCGCTCAGCCCGACTACCTGGCTCAGCGGCGTTCGCCCCAAGCCGACGCAAGGTGTGGATGCTTACGCCGGCGTCACCGCCGACCAGATAGCCGCCCAGCACCTCAGCCAGGACACGCCGCTCCCGTCCATGGAGCTCGCAACCGAAGATCACGCCGGTCTGCTCGGCGCCTGCGACCGCGACTACGGCTGCATCTACATGAACACGCTCTGCTGGCGCACACACACGACGCCTTTGCCGATGGAGATCAATCCACGCAAAGTGTTCGAGCGGCTGTTCGGCACCGGTAGCACTCCGGAAGAACGTGCCGCGCGCATGGTGGAGGATCATAGCATCCTCGACGCGATCCTGACGGAAACCAACGGGCTGCAGCGCTCACTTGGGGCACGCGATCGCGCGACCGTCAGCGACTATTTGGAAAGCGTACGCGAAATCGAGCGCCGCATCCAGAATTCCTCGACGCAGACGATTGCCGACGTAACGTTGCCCGATGCGCCGGTCGGTATTCCGTATTCCTACGATGAGCACTTGAACCTGATGTACGACCTGATGGCGCTCGCCTGGCAGGCCAATATCACGCGCGTTTCGAGCTTCATGGTGGCCCGCGAAGAAAGCAACCGGACCTATCCGCAGGTCGGCGTGCCCGACGGACATCACGCCACCTCGCACCACCAGAACCGTCCCGAGAAGCTCGAGAAGCTGGTGAAGATCCAGACTTTCCACATTACGAAGCTGACACGCTTCCTCGACCGGTTGAAGAACACGCCCGATGGCGACGGCTCGCTGCTCGACCACTCGATGGTGCTCTACGGCAGCAACATGAGTAATAGCAACCTGCATAACCATTTCCCGCTGCCGACACTGCTCGCCGGAGGCGCCTCGGGGCAGCTTAAAGGCGGCCGTCACCTGAAGTACGAAGATCACACGCCGATGGCGAACCTGCTGCTCACCGTGCTGGCGAAGTCCGGCGTGAAGATGGATAGCATCGGCGACAGCACTGGACTGCTGGAGAATCTCTAGGTGTCGACAAACGTGGCCCTCGCCATTGTCGCGTTGCTTGGTCTCACGGGTGCCGGGTACGCCGCCAGCGTTGGTCCGAACACCAGGCTGGTCGACGCCGTGCGCAATGGCGGCCGGACCGAGGCCATCTCGCTCATCCAGCAAAAAATCAACGTCAACACACCGGAAGCGGACGGCACAACCGCGTTGGCGTGGGCGACCCGGCAGAATGATGCGGATCTCGTCGACCGCCTGATTCGCGCCGGCGCTGAGGTGAAGTCCGGCAATCGTTACGGCGTGACGCCGCTCTCACTCGCCTGCATCAACGGCAACGCGGCGATTATCGAGAAGCTGCTCAAGGCGGGGGCCGACGCGAACGAGCCCGGCACGCAGGCCGAGACGCCACTGATGACCGTGGCGCGCACGGGCAGTGTACCGGCCGCGAAGGTACTGCTCGCGCATGGCGCCAAGGTGGATGCGCGCGAAACCTGGCGCGGCGAGACCGCTCTGATGTGGGCGGCCGCGCAACAGCATCCGGACATGGTGAAGGCCCTGGTCGAAGCCGGCGCCGACGTCAACGCGATGTCCACCGTCGTGAAATGGGAGCGGCAGACGACCGCCGAGCCGCGCGAGAAATGGCTGCCGCCGGGCGGATTCACGCCCCTGATCTTCGCCGCGCGCGAAGGCTGCACGGAATGTGCGAAGGTTCTGATCGACGCCAAAGCGAACGTGAACCAGGCCGACCCGGATGGCATCACGCCTCTGGTGAACGCGATTATCAACGGACACTATGATGTGGCGATGCTGCTCGTCGATAGCGGGGCCGATCCGAATCTCTTCGACAAGACTGGCCGCGCGGCTCTCTACGCCGCCGTGGACGATCACACCATGCCCGCGTCGAATCGTCCGTCGCCCGATGAATCCCACAACGATTCCACGAGCCTCGATTTGATCAAGTCTCTGCTGGAGCACAACGCCAACGTCAACATGCAGCTCAAGACGCAGCAGCCCTATCGCACCAAGGTAGATCGCGGCAACGACACGATGTTGACGACGGGCACGACGCCGCTGGTGCGGGCCGCGAAAGCCGGTGACGCGGTCGTGATGTCGCTGCTGGTCGCGAAGGGCGCGGATGCGAAGCTCGCTACACGGAGCGGCATCAATCCGTTGATGGCCGCTGCCGGACTCGGCACCAAAGAAGAAGACGCTGTCGGCCGCAAGAAGACCGAGCAGGAAGCGATCGCCTCCATCGAAATCTGCCTCAAGGCCGGAGTTGACATCAATACCGCGGACAGCGCGGGCGACACCGCGCTGCACGGCGCGGCGCAGAAGGGATGGGACGAGGTTGTCCAGTATCTCGCGGATCACGGGGCGAAGCTCGACATCAAAGACCAGAAGGGCTTGACTCCGCTGGATGCCTCCATGGGGCTTCTCGGCGGCCTCGGCTTCGATCACACCACCGGCGATGTTCACGAAAGCACAGCAGCTCTGCTGAAAAAGCTGATCGCCGCGAAGTCATAGGCGGGCGAAAAGGCCTGCTCCAACAAGTGAAGCGGTCACGCGCTGTCCAACTCATCCTGCTCGCCTCCGCAACAGCCGGGTGTGGGCGCCGTCAGTGCGTGGACGAACGAGATATCGCTGTTGATGACAGATATTGCAAGCAGCCCTACATCGTCAACGGACACGGCTACAGTTATTACAACGGCGGGTTTTTCTCGTCGAGCACGCCGCTCGGCAGCAGCATTCACAACTCGGGCACGATCCGGGGTGTTTTCGGCGGTGCAGGAGCAAGCGCGCATGGCGGTGGAGAATGAAGCGCCGCAAGGTTACTCCGCGCCCGGGGTGGCAAGCCACGGTCGAAGGCCAGGGCTTCGAATTTCACACACCGGATGGACGCCCGTACTGGGATGAATCCGTCTGCTACGCCTTCACCGCACGTGAAATCGACGAGATTGAAGCCGCTACGGAGAAACTCCAGCAGCTTTGCCTCAAAGCCGGCCAGTTCATCATCGCTAACGATCGCTTCGACGACTTCCACATCCCTGCTGCCGCGCGACAGTTGATTCGCGACGCGTGGGAAAGCGAGCCGCCATCGATTTATGAGCGATTCGATTTGATGTACAACGGTTCCGGCCCTCCGAAACTGCTCGAGTACAACGCCAACACGCCGATATCCTTGCTTGAGGCCTCCGTGATCCAGTGGTATTGGCATCAGGACGCTGCTCGCGGCACGGACCAGTTCAACTCCCTTCACGAAAAGCTGATCGCGCAGTGGCGCGAGATTCGTCCTTATCTGAAGTCCGGCCTTCTTTACTTCACCTCGATGGATGATGCCGAGGATGCGACAACGATTGGCTACCTTCGCGACACGGCTGAGCAGGGCGGCATCCGCACGCAACCCATCGCCGTCGATCGCATCGGCTGGAACGAGCGCGCCAGCGAATTCCGCGACCTGCAGGATCGCCGCATCGACAATATCTTTTCGCTGTATCCGTGGGAATGGCTTTTAAAGGACTTTCCAGGCCCACTCGTCGCAATCCTGTGGGAGATGTTTCCCGGCCATCCGAATCTTTTGGAAGCGCATCTCGACGGCCCGCATGGAATGATTGACGGAATGATCACAGACAACCTGAGCCGGTTTGTCCCACACTATTTTCAGTAAGGAGAATTCAGCCGGTGCAGAAGCGAAAGCTGGGCCACACAGGATTGGAAGTCCCGGTCATCATGCTGGGCGGCAATGTCTTTGGCTGGACCGTCGATGAAACAGCATCCTTCCGGCTGCTCGACGCCGCCTTCGATGCCGGTCTGAATTTTATCGACACCGCGGACGTTTACTCCCGCTGGATACCAGGCCATACCGGCGGCGAATCCGAGACGATCATCGGCACGTGGTTCGCGCGCAGCCGCAAGCGGGATCGGGTCATCATCGCGACGAAGGTCGGGATGGATATGGGCGACGGCAGGCAGGGACTCGCGCCGAAGTATATCGCGGAGGCGGTCGAAGCCTCGCTGCGGCGCCTCCAGACCGACCGCATCGACCTTTATCAATCCCACAAAGACGACGAGAACACGCCGCTCGCGGACACGCTCGAAGCCTATGACCGGCTCGTTAAACAGGGAAAAGTGCGGTTCATCGGCGCGTCCAACTATTCCGGCGCAAGATTGCGCGAGGCGCTCGCGATCAGCAGAGCGAACCATCTTGTCGCGTATGAAACTCTGCAGCCGCACTACAACCTCATGGAGCGCGCCGGATACGAGTCCGACCTTGCGCCGGTCGTGGCCGAGTCGGGAGTCGGCGTGATTCCATACTTTTCGCTCGCCGGTGGATTTCTTACCGGCAAATATCGAAGCCAGGCGGACCTGCAGGGCAAGGCGCGCGCCGGTATGGCGGGCAAGTACCTCAATGAGCGCGGGCTGAAGATTCTGCACGCTCTTGATGAGGTCGCGGCTTCCCACAAATCGACGCCGGCCAGCGTCGCTCTCGCGTGGCTGATCGCGCAGCCCGGCATTACCGCGCCGATCGCAAGCGCGACAAATGAAAAACAGCTCGCGGACCTCGTGAGCGCCGGTGATCTGAAGCTGGAAAGGAACGATCTGGACCGGCTCTCCGCCGCTTCCGCCTAAGGCACGCTACCCTTCGCTTAACCTCGATATCCGCTGAGCCGATGGCGGGGACGGAGTTCTTCGTCTTCCTTCACAAACGACTGTCGGAATCCGGAGGCCGAGGCCGCGGGCGGCCGTTTGGCCGCATCGTTCAGGTGCTTCTCAAATGACGCGTCCTCCGGCTGCGCCGGGGCAGCAGGTGTAGCCGGCCTGCCCTCCGCGCGCTCGCACAGCTTCTCGACAGCCGAGATCAGGCGCTGCAGGTTCGCGTCCGACTCGAGCGCGCGCTGGCTCAGCGCTGTGATGATTCCCGACTGATCGACCAGCGCTTTTTCCAGCGCCGCTACGCGTCCGGAGATCTTGTTGTCGACGGTTCGCTCGAAACCGTCCAGTGTGGCGTCAACCGATTCCTGAATCTCCGCCGCCAGATGGCTGCGCAGTTCGGCAACCCGCGAGTTGACCGCGGCCTGGACCATGCCCGGAACGTCCTTCGCTATGTTCGCGAACTTGTCTTCGATCATGGCGGCAACGGCGGAGACGGTGTCGCGCGTTTCCTTCATCTGATTGCGAAGGGCGGCGATCTCGCGGTCCCGGCGATCGAAACGATTCTCGATTTCAGCCAGCGGCATGGCCTCCGCGGCAGGAGCGGGCCGGACCTCCAGCGCTCCCAGGCGGCTTTCGATACCGCCGAGCCGTTCGTGAAGCAGATTGGCCTCCGAAGGAGCACTCTCGGGAACGGCGCCGCCTGCCGGAATGTCCGGATGATTCCGCTTGTTTCCGAAACCGATAGCGAGGCCCGTCCCGGCGGCTATCGCGAGCCCCTTGATAATGTGTTTGGCCATGACCCGATCACTGTACCTGGAGTATACGCCGAGGGCCGAGGACTGGCAAACCGGGCGGGCTCCTGGTACTGCCAGCATCTCCCGAATCGCTTCGTAAGTTTCCACGATCCGCGGACCCGGCCGGTTGAAATACCGATTCCCGTCGGCGAGGAAGAATCGCCCCGCGCGGGCAGCCCGAAGTTTCTCAAAGTCCGGCCTGCCGGTCAGCCAGCGCATCTCGGCGCGCGTGCGGTCGAGATCGAACCCGCAGGGGGCCACAATGATCACGTCCGGGTCGCAGGCGAGCAGATCGTCCCATGTGATCCACGGCGAGTGGATGCCGGGTTTGCCGAACACGTCGATCCCTCCGGCGAGATCGATTAGTTCGGGCATCCAGTTGCCCGCCGCCATCAGAGGCTCGATCCATTCGATACAGGCGACAGTGGGGCGGTCAGTGCGACTAATTGGCGGAATCCGGTCTTTAAGCGTGCGGATGAGCGGCTCCGCGGATATCCCGCACGCTTCGGCAACGCGACGAAAGTCGTCCCAAATATCCGCCAGCGAAGCCGGGTTCAGGGGCACAATCGCCGGAGCACTCGGCAGCCGGGCCGCGATCGATTGTTCCACATCGCGCAGGCTGACCGCGCAGACGTCGCACTGCACCTGCGTCAGGATGTGAGTGGGCTGCAGCCGCTCCAGCACGTCGTCGAAAACTTCATAGATCGACAGCGCATTGCGCGCGGAATCCTTAACCTGACGATCGATGGCGCGGCTGTCCCCGTCGACATCGATCAGCGGCTTTGTGCAGACCGGCAAGGCGCGAACTTCCGGCGGATAGTCGCACTCATGCGAGCGTCCCGCGAGGAGGTTTCCCGCCCCGAGCGCGTATGCGATTTCGGTTGCGCTGGAAAGCAGCGAAACGATGCGCCGTTCACTCAAGCGGTTTGCTTAAACGGTGGCTTGCTGCCGCGATGTGGCCCGGCGGCGGCTCAGCAACTCGTACAGGCCGAAGAGCGCGGCAGAGTAGAACAGATCGCCCGCAAGCGTCCGTCCCCAGAACGGCAGCGCGAGTGTATAGCAGGAGGCGAGCCCGGCCAGATTCGGCGAATAGAAGGAATCGTGCCGGAGCACCGAGCCTGCCCAGAGCGCGAAATTACTCACCAGGAAAAACTGCAGGCTGCAGAGGAACGCCGCGGCGCCGACGCGCATGGGTGAAATGGCGCGCAGCATACGCCGGCCGATCCATACGTTGATCATGAATGCCGCATAGATGACGGGCGATTCGAGTGTGTAGCCGCTGTGCGCCCCGCCCGCATGCCCAACGATCGGGTCCGTCGCGATCATCACCGCGAGCGGCAGCAGGTAAGCCCAAAATCCCGAAATGCGGGAGCCGGCGAACAGACATGAGCCGCCGACCGGCGTCACATTGGGCGCGTGCGGGACGAGACGCCCGAGCGCGCTGAGCACCGTGAGTGCGAAGGTCAATGGCCGCGATTCATTCTGATTCTGCATGGCAGTTGGCTTTCCTTATGTTAGCTCTTTCGGAATGTCACCCTTCGAAGACGCCGCCTCATTCGGCTCCCACAGAGTTTCGGGGATGCCAAGCGTGTAGCTGGCCCAGCGGCTCCAGACGAAAAACGCGTCGCTGAGGCGGTTCAGATACCGCAGGATCGCCTCGTCGATGGTCTCGGCCGCCGCGAGCGAGACACAAATACGCTCGGCGCGGCGGCAGATCGTCCGGCAGATGTGCAGTTCGGCGTTGAGGCGCGATCCTCCCGGCAGCACGAATGACCGCAGGACCGGAAGGCCGTCGTTCATACGATCGATCTCGCGCTCCAGTTGCTCGCTGTCGGCGAACGTGATGCGGGCCTGCTTCGGATGAACATCCTCCGGCAGCGTGGCCAGAATCGAGCCGAGATTGAAGAGTTCGTGCTGGACGCGCCGCAGAATCGTGTCGAGTTCGGGCAACTCGAGCGTCGATTCGCGCGCCAGTCCGATAAAGCTGTTGAGCTCATCGACGGTCCCGTAGGCTTCAATGCGCAGGTTGTTTTTAGCGACCCGCTGCCCACCTGCGAGGCTGGTCTGCCCGGCATCGCCGCGCCTCGTGTAGACGCGGTTGATGGCGAGCCGCGGTTCATCGAAAGCCGGCACGCTCATATTATGCTCACCGCTCTTGTTCACCGCGACCTCGCCAGACTCCACTTCACGCCCGCGACCACGTTCAACAGAGGCGCGGGAAATCCGTAGATCTCCTCATACCGGCGGTTCAGCGCGTTGCGCAAATTCACATACGCTGTCAGATTTCCGCGCACCCGATAATTCAGGTTGATCCCGACGCTTGTATATCCGGGATTCCAGAATTCGCCGCCGGACGCTCCGATGTTCGGCTCCACATCTAGCGAGCGCCCTCGCGCATATCCATATAGATTGGCGTCCAGACGCCCGTAATGGACGGTAGCGATCGCCCCGCCCGATTGCTTCGGCCGCCGGATCAGCGGCTGCCCCAAATAGAAATATTGCTGCACCAGTCCGGAGCCGCCATTCAGCGCCAGTACCTCGCTATCGAGCCACGTGTAGTTCACGTTCAGCGAGACCCACGATGACGGACGAAAGCGCCCGGTCATCTCCACACCCTCGGCGCGCGCGTTCGAGACATTGTCGGTCTGGTAAGCGGAGATTTTCGCCAGCGAGCCCCCGAGCCCGACGATCAGATCTTTGTAGCGATTGTGGAACCATGTGGCATCGAGCGACGCCCGCCCGTTCAGGAACTGCTCTTCTATACCCACGTCATAGCTCTCGGTGCGCTCGGCCTTCAACGCGGGGTTATCGGTGAATGCGAGATCCGATCCGCCGGGAGGACGAATGCCGGTCCCATATGAAGCATGCAGCCGTGCGCCGCCCGGCAGCATCCACGCGGCGGAAATCTTCGGATCCAGCTTCGAGTATGTGCGCGCAGGGAAGTCCGGACGCGATCCGAAGCTGACAGTGAAGGCGGGGACGCCCGGCATCTGGTAGATTTCCTCGCGAACGCCCGCGTTGATGAAGATGGTCTTCCCGATCGTGAAGTGATTATCGAGATAGATGCCTTCGTTGTCGCGCCGCAGGGGAAAGCTGCGGAAGCTGTTGTCGGTGATGAACGTGTTCTTCATCTCCTCCCGATCGAAAACAAAACCGCCGGCCAGCGTCCAGAACCGCGCGATATTGACGGTCTCGCGCGCTTCGGCATGGCCGCGGATGTCCTTGTTGAAGCTGTTGCCGAATGGGCTGATGAAGAGGCTGTTGTCGAGGAAGAAGCCGCCGAAGATATCCTGCCGGAAACGGCCGGTGATGTCGTACTGATAGTGGAATCCGTAAGTCGAGGTATTGTTCTTCTCGCGGCTCACCAGATCGAGTCCGGTGAACAAGCCTGCCGGATTGGAGCCGTAGGCGCCGGGCTCACCGGCGCTGGCCGAGTTGAAATTCCCGAAGGCGAAGAGGCTTTGCGTGCGCCACCGATGTTCCCCTGAGAGGAAGATATTGTCGTTACGTGAATCGGCGTTGAGCACCGGACCATTCGCAAGAAAACTCGAAAACGACGCCGCCAGCCCCCAGCCGTGTTCGAGCGCGGATCCGCTGATGGCGACGCGGTTTTCGTCATGCGTGCCGCCCTCCGCCACCACATCCAATGCCGGACCATTTTCGGGCGATCGTGTGACGAAGCTCACGACGCTGCCAATCGCGTACGACCCGTAAACGGCCGACTGTGGGCCGCGCGCCACGTCGATCTCCGAAATGAAATCCGAGGGGATCCGCGAAAAGTCGTACAGACCGCCGAAGTAAAAGCTGTTGATCGGGATACCGTTCAACTGGACCAGGTTGTATTTGGAATCGCCGCCGCGCACGAACAGATCAGCGACGCTGCCGGCCGCGCCATTCTGTGAGAAAACCATCCCGGGCAGTTCGCGCATCAGATCTACCGTGTGCGCTTCGTTGCGCTCGCGAATCTCCTGGCTGGTGATCACGCTGACGCTTGTGCCCTGCTGGCTCGCCGGAATGTCGATCGCCGACGCCGTCACGCGAACGGAATCCTCGCGTGGCGCGAGCGCCAACTGAATACTGGACGCGCCCGGCGCGACCGTTACCGTCTGAAATCCCGGCGCGGTAACACGAAGCTGGTAATTATCGAACAGCGGGGACACGTTGAAATCGAAGTGTCCGCGGTCGTCGGTGATCTGCTGAGCGATGACTCCGGTGGGGCTGAACGCAGCCACCTGCGCGCCCGCGATTGGATTGCGGGCCGGATCAAGAACCGTTCCTTGTATTTCCGCGGCGCGCGCCGCGGGAGTAAGCGCCGCAGTAAGTAAGAGGAGTGAGGACGCAATAATCGTCTTCACCATCGTCGTGAATGGTGTCTGAAGTTTCATATCGGGCAGCCCTGAGCTGCCGTCCTTTCCGCTTCAGCATTGGTTCCGGGTTGGTTCGTTCTTTCCGGAATCACGCGGCCGGTCTCCTGACTCGCGCGTCATTGGATGCCGCTCGCCTTCCCATCCCGTGGGGGACAGTGGCTTTGCTCTGAGCGGATCCTCGGCGCTTACAGTGGCGGGGCCGTGCTGGATTTTCACCAGCTTCCCAATACTACGCCAGCGTGCAGCTGAAGCCTCTCCAGAGTAACAGACGAACCAATAGCGGCATGCGCGGATGAGCAATCGACAGGCGCAACTTAGCGCGGTCAAATCGTGTGAAGAAGAGCACTGTACTAGTACCGCAGCATCCTAAGTTAACAACGAAGACAGATAACTTCTCAAGTAGAATCGCTGTCAGAAAAAAGCGGATAAATGCCCGATAAAGAAAAACAAACAATCCTTGTTGTCGATGACGAGCCGGAAATCCGCAAGCTCGTGACGGCGATGCTCACACGGAATGGCTACGTCGTCCTGAGTGCCGATAGCGGCGAAAACGCGCTTCGTCTCTTCACGAGCAACCCCCATACGGAACTCCTCCTGACGGATGTCGTCGCACCCGGCATGAGCGGCCCGATGATTGCCGACGAAATCGCGGCGCTGAAGCCCGGAATCAAAGTGCTGTTCATGTCCGGCTTTGATGGCACCCAGGTTGTGCAGCGATATGTGGTCGAAAAGGGCTATTCGCTGTTGACCAAGCCATTCACAATGGAACAGTTGGAGCGCAAGGTCCGGGCCGTGCTCCACGACGGCGTGCTCGATGACGAGCCCGGCGTTTAAGTTTTCCGGCCGAATGCACTAAGCTCGAAGCAGGGCACTCGTTTTCCTGTGAGCAGGCCGGCACTCGGTTTTTCCGCAACTGTTTTTCTCATAGTCTTCCTTCTGGGATGCAGCACAAAGCCTCCTGCTGACCCGGTCATCGGCCACGCCTTCGCCGGACCGGCATCGCTCAAGCTGCACCAGGAGATAGACTCCAAATCGCCGACGGTCGCGATCGCGCACCACGGCGACGCGCTCGACATCGTGGGGCAGCGGCGCCGGTGGTACAAAGTGCGCACGACCAAAGGCATCGCGGGCTGGGTGAGCGATCGTGAACTTCTCGACACGGCCCAGATGAATCGTCTTCGCGCGCTGGCCAAAGAGACCGCCGGCATGCCTTCGCAGGGCGTGGCGACCACTTTCAGTAACCTGAACGTTCATTCGGAGCCATCGCGCCAGGCGCCCAGCTTCGTGCAAGTAAAGGAGCACGAGCGTGTCGACGTGATCGCCCACAGAGTGACGCTGCGGAATGCGCCCGCCCCGAAGCGCGAGTTGATTCCGCCGAAGCCGAAGATCGAGCGGAAGAAAAAGGAGAAGCCGTCGAAAGTTCCGGCGCCGCCCGCGCCGGCGCCGCCTCCTCCGCCTCCGGACTGGCTCGCGCTTTCGAAGCTGGGCGAATCCGCGCCGGCGGTAGACACACCGCGCGGGCCAAGCGACGACTGGACGCTTATTCGCACCGAGGCCGGTCAAAGCGGATGGGTTCTGACCAGCGGCCTTTATCTCGCGATTCCGGATGAGGTCGCGCAGTATGCCGAGGGGCGCCGCATCACGTCCTACTTCTCGCTCGGCAAAATTCCGGACGGCGATCTGAAAAAAGACATCTGGCTCTGGACGACTTCCGAGAGCCTCGGCGAGGATCACGACTTCGACGGCTATCGCGTCTTCACCTGGAGCATCCGTCACCATCGCTATGAGACGGCTTATATCCAGCGGCGTGAGCGTGGTTTTTTTCCCGTATTGGCGAAGCCCGGCGAGTTTTCCGTTTGCCTCGAAAGGGACGATGGCACGCGCGTCCGGAAGATGTACACGATGATCGGAAATGCGGTGCGGCCCGCCGGAGACAAGCCATGCGAGAAGACTTCCGAGCAGGAAGTTGCGCCTCAGCAGTTGGGGACTGTCGTGACTCCCGCCTCACCGGCGGCGAAGAAAGGTATGGTTCAGCGCATCGAGGACAAGGCAAAACGGCTGTTCGGCAGATAGGGGCCTCTCCGCCGCACATACTTCGCGCAGTTTGGCGACGAGGACCGGGGAAAAGGTTCGTGATACGTTCGGACTGAAGGGAGTTTCATGGGTAAGTTCCTGCTCGGCCTGCTCACCGGCGCCATCGTGACGGTCCTGATTCTCGTGATCGGATTCTTTGCAGTCGCGGCGCTGCGCTCCAAAACTCCCACGATTGCCGATGGATCCACGCTGATCTTCCACCTTAACGGCGACGCGCCGGAGCGGCCACCGGTTGACATCTCGATCCCGATCATCCAGGAACGTACGCCCGTAACCGTCGAGAACATCTGGGCCATGCTGCGCCATGCTGCCGCCGACCCGCGCATCAAGGCGGTGGTGTTCGAGCCCTCCGGAGCCAGTGTGGGCTGGGCCAAAATGCAGGAAATTCGCGCCGACCTCGAGCAGTTCCGCAAATCGGGCAAACCGCTCATCGCTTACCTCAAGAGCCCCTCGCTGCGCGACTACTACATGGCGTCCGCCTGTTCGAAGATCTATATGGCGCCGACGGACGTGCTCGACCTCAAGGGCATCGCCTTCGAATTGATGTACTTCAAGAACACGCTGGACAAGCTCGGCGTCAAAGTCGACGTCGAGCACGCCGGCAAGTACAAAGACTTCGGCGACATGTTCACCCGGACCAACATGAGTCCGGAAACCAACGAGGTCATGTCGAGCCTCGCCGATGACATCTACGGCGATCTCGTGAATACGATCGCGAAGGGCCGCCATCAGGATCCCACCGCCGTCCGCGCCACCCTGGACGATGGGCCATTTCTTGCAAAACAGGCGAAAGCCAAAGGTCTCGTCGATGAGCTGCGCTACGAGGACGAGGCGTTCGGTGAACTCAGGACCGAACTCCATCAAACCGAGTTGAAGAAGACGACCGAGCGTGATTATGCGAGCGCGCCCGACAACACCGGCGGATCCGCTCAGGACCGCATTGCTTTCGTTGCCGCGGAAGGCACGATCACGCGCGGTGACCCCGATTCCTCCGGCGACAACGGCCTCCAGGCCGAGGCATTCAACAAGATGATCGCCCGGGTCGGGAATGACAAAAACATCAAGGGCGTGATCGTGCGCATCGATTCGCCGGGGGGCGACGCGGTCGCTTCGGATGAAATATGGCGCGCCATGAACGAGCTCCGGAAAAGGAAGCCGGTGGTGATCTCAATGTCCGACGCTGCCGCTTCCGGCGGGTATTTCATGGCTATGACGGGCGATACGATCCTCGCGTATCCGGCGACCGAGACCGGCTCAATCGGAGTCGTTTTCGGCAAGCCCAATCTGCATGGCCTTTACGATAAGCTCGGCATCACCAAGGATTTCGTCAGCCGCGGACGCTTCGCTCGCATCGAATCGGATTACGAGTCGCTGACCGAGCCCGAGCGCAAAAAGCTGGTCGACGGCATCAACTCCGACTATGAGGACTTCGTCGGCAAAGTCGCCGCCGCACGACGCAAGCCGGTCTCCGTTATTGAGCCGCTGGCACAGGGACGCGTCTGGCTGGGCGATCAGGCCAAAGCCAACGGTCTTGTCGACGAGCTCGGCGGCATCGATCGAGCCATCGAGCTGGTTAAGGCGAAGGCACACATTCCCTCGGGCAACAAGGTAAGTCTCGTTCTTTTCCCCGGCAAGCGGAGCATATTCGATGTGCTCTTCCGGTCGTCCAATGAAACGGAAGCCGAAGTCCGCGCCGCCACAGTGCTTTCCGGCGTCGGTCTTGGGCCTGTCCGGGAAGCGTGGCGCAATGCCAGCCTGCGGGTCTGGATGCGCGGCGGCATGCTCCGCATGATGCCTTATTCGATACAAATCCGGTAAAAGCATTTCTCGTAAAGGCGTCGGCAACGCCAAGGGAAAAAGCCTGGATTTTCTCTGCGCAGTTCGCGCTCCTGGGAGAAATCGGGCTTTGCAGCTTGCCTCCGAACGCGCCCGTGGGGCATATTGAAATCAGAACGTCCGAACCGATGTAGACCGCAGTGGAATTGCCCTTTTCCGCGGGTAAGAA